>Ga0247727_10008401_pt1 | contig 19172 bp, 19 predicted proteins | sample WisWelCaveWW1625_FD_202498 | JGI IMG/M metagenome (GOLD analysis project Ga0247727, IMG submission 202498) | Biofilm microbial communities from Wishing Well Cave, Virginia, United States - WW16-25 | ecosystem: Environmental > Aquatic > Deep subsurface > Groundwater > Cave microbial mat | place... | reverse complement strand
CGCCACATGTTGTCCCAGTCATGTGCAATCATAATGCTTACTGCCTCATCTAACCATATGCTTTCGCTGCCAATGTAGGCGACAACGAGAACTGCCGCCACCAATGCTGCAATGACCATTATTCTGAATTCTGGGCGTATGTTCATCGCTCTATGATGTGATGAGTTTGAGAGGCCTGATCAAGAAATGTCGGAGTACGCAACAACGACGATAACAGTGATGTCCTCGCTCTCTTCGGAAATTGTCAGCAATCAGTAATGACAGACATTGCGATGGAGGTCTCGGCCGATGAAGGATGCGCATAGTGGAGAGTCTGAAGAAGTGCAACAAGGACACGAAACAGAAGGAGGAAGCGTTATAGTTTCATAATGTCCGAGATCCATTCGCCATCCGAATATACCATAAACGTTGAGCCGAGGCAACTGCTCCACAGTCTTGCTGAACAAAAATCCGGACAATGATCCGCCAGACCTTTCCGTTCACACGCAGCGATTGCCTCCTCGAGACGAAGGAATTGGAGGTTGCCAATGTACCAGTGTTCTCCACCCATCCAGCTCACGATCCTCACGGTTTTCCACCTCAACGTATTGCTCTCTCCCGAAGAGTTCGAGTTCGTCACGGTGACTCCCGTGTTAGGTTTTCTCGTGAGACTTATTTCACCCAGATCACAGTAACACCGGGATTAGAACGCTGAAGATCCGGATCGGTGTACTGACCGACCTCTTTTCTCATCTCCTGAGTATCGTTGTCATACAGGTTGTAATGAGTTCCATCGATGACGCGTTTGAATTTTGTCTTGTGATGGAATGCCCAGTTTTGCACGAACGCCTTGGTCGATCCCCCCTTCCCTGTGCTCCCATACCCGTGGATGATTTTTACCACGTGCAAGGACCCGGAATTTCGAATCTGTGTCCAGGCATCCAGCAGTTCTGCTTCGACAGCATCTGAAGAGCGCGGAGGGTGTGCAACATCAATAGTGAGAATGGGAGAGGTCATCTATCGTTCCTGAACCGGCTTAACCGAATATATAGACCTTCGTTCCGAGTTGCAACAGATCTTCGCGACTCATCTCTATGCATCCCTTTGCAGATTCACCGCTTTGTCCATATCTTTGTATCATGAAGGACATTTCGATCGAGCATGTACGAAAGACGTTGTCTTCCGGAGATGCTAGCCGAAAGGAAGTATCATTAGAAGGATTCCATCGGGCAGGTGTGCTTGTTCCGCTCGTGACGAAGAACGGAGGAATAGAACTCTTGCTGACAAAGCGTACGGAGAACGTCGAAACACACAAAGGCCAGATTTCTTTTCCTGGAGGGATGGTCGATGCCAGCGATGCCGATATTGTACGAACGGCATTACGGGAGATGGAAGAAGAGTTAGGAATACCGCAATCGTCCGTTGAGGTGATGGGCTTACTCGATGACCTGCCAACGCCCACTCGGTTTGTCGTCACGCCGGTTATCGGTGTCCTCAAAAGTCTTCCTGTCCTTACGCCGAATGTATTGGAAGTTGACGATGTATTCTTTGTACCACTTGCCTTCTTTGCAGATCCCACGGTTGGTAGAAAGGAGTATCGTCGATTCAGAGGGGAGAACCACGAGGTGTGGTATTACCACCATGGAGATCGTGTCATCTGGGGTGTGACCGCATTGATCATACGGTCGCTGCTCAAGAAACTGGGTCTCCTTCTGTAGGTTACGTGATCTGAAAGATGCATTTCGACCGGCGATCCGCCGACTGGAGAAGCTGTACTTCTGACACAAACGGTTTTCTGAAACACAAGTCTGAGAGATTCAGACGGGGAGTGTGGAATTGCAAAACGTGTTAAGATCGTCCGGCTCTGCACTCAGCAGCTGATCCGGGTCATTGCCTTCTTGGCATCTTCGTTTTTGGGGTCGAGCCTCAGCGCTTTCCTGAACTCAGAGCATGCTTCTTCGACCAGTTTCTTATTCCCCGGGTTATCACCTTCCACCCTTAACATGACCAGTCCCTGTCCGAGCCAGAAATGCCCCTGACCGTTACTGGGCTCCAGCGCAATACACCGCCGAAAGTATTTGACTGCATCCTCAATCTTTTTCCGGTTTTCTGCCGGGAGCCCTTTCGGATCAAGCGTTTGAAGAAGCGCCTGTCCCAATGACAATTGCAATGTGGCGCTTTCACACCCCAACGCAAGTGCTTTACGATAAGAGTCTACGGCCTTCTCGTACTGCCGCTTGATAAAATAGACCGTCCCCTTAAGGGTATACGCTTCACAGGCATCTTTCTTCTTGTCGGTCTGATCAGCAACTTGCTTCAAGACCTCGTCGTACTGCTCGACTGCCTTCTCAAGCGAGTCAACCTGCGTATAGTACCTTGCAAGCCACAAACGTCCCTGATAAAAGTCAGGTTTTAAGTCGATCGTCTTCAAAAACAACTCGCGCGCCCGATCATAGTTTTTCGTCTGCATGTGCGAAGCACCAGCATTGAGGTATGCGCTCAGGGACCTCGGGTCACATTCGATTTTCTTCTCGAACATCGTCGCCGCTTTTCCGTAGTTCTGCTTGTTCATATACAGAGAGCCGAGATTGAAATATGGGTCGCAATTTGTCGAATCGGCAGCTACCGCCTTTTCATACCACGTCAGCGACTCGTCATCTTTTCCCAGGCCGTAATACATTTTTCCAAGTGCAAGATAGTCTCCAACCTCTAATGGGCCACGCTTTTGCAGACTTTTCAGTGCACTTTCAGCATTCTTAAAATCCTTTGCCTCCACGAGCGAGTAAAAATAGAGCCGCCAGGTCTTTGCAGCGGTCGAATCGAGCTGAAGAGCCTTGAGCGATGTCTTCACCGCCTCTGAATCCGCATTCGCCGAAAGCAGAACCTCCGCATACATCACCATTCCCTCGAACGATTTTGGACGGAGTCGAGTAAACGTCTTTAACGGGCCGAATGCATTCTTGTACAGCCGTACGTCCTTTGTCCGGAACCAAATACTTCCCTCCTGGAAGTACGCCTCAGCAAACGTTGAGTCGATTGCTTGAACTGAACGATACTCCTTTACTGCATCGTTGTATTTCCTGTCCTTTTCGAACGCCTTGGCCAGCTTGAAATGGGTCTCGATGTCCTTGGGATCGAGTTCAACAGATTTTTGATAGTTGGTAATCGCAAGCGCCATCACATTCTGCTTCATATAGGCGTCGCCGAGTGCTGCGTAAATTGCCGAATTGTCAGGGGAGAACTCTCTCGCTCGCACGAGTTGCACGATTGCAGTGTCCACAGAATCTGCGGCAAGAAGAGCGAGCCCGAATGCGGTCGCGACGGTCGGGTTCTTCGGCTCGATCTTGGCAGCCTTCCGGTAATTGGACAGAGCGTTCGGAACCTGTTTCTTCCCCATATATGCATCGCCGATAAGCTTCAGTGCGTCGACATTTTCGTCGTCGGCTTTTAACGATGCCTTGAGAAACTCAATCGCAATATCAAGCTTCCTGCGGTTGTAGGCAATCAGGCCGAGGTAGTAATTCGATTCAGCCGGCTTTTGACCGACTTTCACTGCCTCTTGAAAGCCCGCTTCGGCAGCGATCGTATCGCGAGCACTTAACGCGACTCTTGCTTTATTGTAAATATCCTGTGCGAGGCCGAGGTGTGCTGCTGCAACAAGAAGGATCGAAAGTGCTATTCGCGTCATTATTGTTTCACCTGCTGTGATGAGAGTTCAACTAATCGGACTGGCATGGTCGCCGGAACAAGGCCATTGTTGAGAAAGATCTTTTGCCCCTGCGCACTGCTTACGTAGGAGATAAACCCCAGCCCGACATCCCTGCGAACCTCGCGGGTGTACATGTAGACCGGTCGGATTATGGGATACTCCTTTGTGAGGACGTACGCCTGTTCAGGAGAATAGTATTTACCAGACGGTTGAGCAGAATCAGAATGTGTATTCGCAGATGCCAGACTGAAAACAGTCAGGTGCTGCTCATGGCCCTTCAACCAGCTCAATCCTACAATGCCAATGGCATTGCCTATGCTGCGCACATACTCGATGAGTTTTTCACTTGTTGGCATGCGCATAGCCGTTAGAGCGAACGGTTTCCCCTGTAAGACGGTTCCCTGGAAGGTCTCGTTGATGCTCGAGTTGACATCGGCAATGACAGGATCGATAATGTTGTTCCGCGACTTCACCGGCCATCGCGTCATTGCACCTGAGAATATACTGTCGAGTTCACTCAGACGCAACTGCTTCAGCGTGTTGTTCTTATGTCCGATCACGGCTATTGCATCGAGCGCAACTTTGAACTCCTGATATTCGATCTTTGCGGCTTTCATGAAGTCCAGCTCCTCCGTGTTAAAGGGTCTTGCACTGACAATCACTCGGACGCTATCAATGCTGAAGTCTGCAATTGCCTCACGTGCTCCGACAAAACGCAACGTCACTGACGCCTCTGTGTAGGTTCGCTGGAAATCCTCCGCTTGCAACTGCATTACAGGCTCGAGGGACTCATCGCACTCAACCCTGACCGCCCCTTTTGTCGTGGACGTCCGCGTCCCCTGGTCACATCCCGCCAGACCAAATAGGAAGAGCACAGGAACGATCCACCTCATTGTGAATCCCATACGGTTATTCTTTGGACTTCTGAAAATACGCAACCGCAAATCGGTATGCACCATACAGGAACACGACTGCCCCCACGATAACTTGGAACTGCTCGGGAAAATTTCTCGGCACCAACCACCCAATCATCACCATCACACCAAGCACCATCGCCGCAGCTGACACACCTAGGATCGTGTATCGGAATACCGGCGTGACATTCATTGGACGTGCTCCTCTCTTCATGAACGAAAAAGGGGAAGGAATTGATTGCATCCTTCCCCTCTGTATATGATATGCGATTGTAGGTGCTACACATCCGGAGTCGACGCCGCTACCTCTTGTCCGCCAGTTTGAACTTGAACGGCACCGACACCCAGACAGAAACAGGCCCGTTATTCATGTATGCAGGTGTAAAGATGAACTGCTTTGCTGCTTCAACCGCCGGTTCGTTAAAGATTTCCGCATCGCTTTTCAGGATCACCACCTGTTTGGGTTTGCCCTCTTTGTCAACCCAGATCTTCACCCAAACTTTTCCCTCAAGACCGGCACGCATCGCCAACTCCGGATATTTTGGCTCGACCTTCTTGACAACGACCGGCTCTTTCTCAACAGGCACGAAGTCAGCGGGCGGTCCTTCGTCGATCACGATATCGATCACAGCATCGCCTCCGCTCATTTCGTCAATTGGTGCTACCTGCTGACTCATTTCCGTCTGAGTAGCAATTGTTTGTTCCGGGCTGACTTCAGCGTCCGGCACGGGAACCGGTGCCCCAATGGTCGGCTTTGCAGCAGGAGCAGTCACTGCGATCGGAGGCGGCATATTTGCGCTCGTAATCGATGGAGGAGGACCCAAGTCGCTGTACTTCAGGATGCGCACCATCGCGACCGGCGGTTCTTCGTGGCTGAGCAACTGGCCCAGATAATAGCTCCCGATGATGATGAAGTGAATGCCAACGGCAATTCCAAAGGCTATCATCCAATACTTCTGATAGACTTTTTTCAGCTCAACTGCACCATACTGGGCTCCCCAGTAGGTGGCTGCATCAGATCTTGACGCCATAGTATACCTCCTTACCTCCTATGCGCTATTTCATGATGAAACTTTTGCCAGCAGGGCTTTGTCCGTCTCGAGCAATGGCGCAAGGCTAAAACGGGTAATATTGGCAAGATTTAGTTCATCCATAATATTTACCATCGTTTCATACTTGCCTTTCCGGTCTATCTTTACCAATGTCACGAGCTTTGGATTCGACTGATTCTTTTCTCTCAAGAAATTGCGTAGATCCTGAAACTCAATCTTCACCGGGGCTTCAATACCGAAATTCCAGAATGCATTGCTTTTATCATCAATCCGAAGTGTCAGAAGATTCGATTCGGCAATCTCGACCTTCACCTCCATATCAGGTGGAAGATTAATCTCCATGGTCTGAGGACGAGCCATTGACGTCGTCAGCATGAAGAACGTCAATAACAGGAACGCCACATCCACTAACGGCGTCATATCGATTCGGATGCCTAGTCTCCGACTTTTCTTCCGCTTTTTAGCCCTCCCATGTTTTCTCGGCTCTGGTGCTGCTCCTCCTGGACCTGCCATAGTGAGATTCTCCTTACCCCTAGGGTTCTAGATTTGTTACAAGATTAAACCTTGTAATTTTGGTTTTTTGCAAAATATTCATCACATCTTCTGCAACCCCGTACTCTGAATCCTTGTCCCCTTTGATCACTGTACGCAGCTTTGGATTCGCCGTACGGGCTTGGATCAACAGATCACCGAGGCGCTCTTTGGGAACCTCGATGCTCCCTTTCAGTTCGTTCTGTTCACCAAACAATCGGCGCCGCAAGAGTTGCGAGTCAAGCCCGAGGAAGATACGGCCATCTTTGCTCAAGCTCAGAGTGATAACATCTGACTCAGGGAGCTTGTATTGGGATGTCGACGATGGAAGTTCAATCTGAACTTCTTCCGGTGGTCGAAATTGCGTCGTCAACATGAAGAACGTCAGGAGCAAAAATGCGACGTCCACCAGAGGGGTCATGTCAATCAATACCCCGTGTCGTTTCGGTTTGATCTTTGGCATAACTACGCACCTTGATTGTTAGTCGGTGGTTTTTGTGTTCAAGATCTGGACGACATTATAGCTTGCTTCGTCGATCATGTATGTGAAGTTATCAACCTTGGTGACGAAGAAGTTGTATGCAACAATGCCGATGATGGCCGCGAACAATCCGAGCGCGGTGTTGATCAACGCTTCCGAGATACCAATAGAAAGCTGTATCGCATCGGGGGCGCCGCCAGCAGCGGCAAGAGCGGTAAATGCACGAATCATACCGATAACCGTCCCGAGCAGACCGAACATCGTTGCGATCGATGCAATCGTGGACATGGCGATCAAGTTTCTCTCGAGCAAGGGTGTCTCCAAGCTTGTTGCTTCTTCAATAGCGCGCTGCGTTTCTGCCATCTTCTTTTCTACATCGAGCTTCTTGTCCTGGACGATCACCTTGTAGCGCTCGAGACCCGTTCGAATGATGTTGGCAGCAGAGCCACGCTGCGCATCACATGCTTTGATCGCTTCATCCACCCTCCCCGACATAAGGTTCGACTGCACGGTCTTTAAGAACGATGTGATAGGACCACGTCCGCTGGCTTTCTTCAGGGAGAACGTGCGTTCAAACACGAGGGTCAGGTTTATGAGTGTGAGGGCAATTAAGACTGGCACGATAAGACCGCCGGTAAAGACGGTACCAAGGAGGTTTCGGGGAACTTCCCTGTTCTCTCCGTCTTTGAAGTTTTCCGGATTACCGAGGATGAGCAGGTAGATTACCAGAGCGACGACCATAGTAATGACAATGACGGCGGACAGGAAGACTGATTGCTTCATCGATGCACCCCTTTATAGTTGAGTAATTAATGAGTTAATCCGTTGCTATTCTTTGGACAAACTTTCCACAGCATCTTCGCGTGTGTCACTCACTTCAAAGACAAGAGTAAGCTTCGTAATGACGAAAATGTTGTTAATATTCTTGTTGATGCCGCACAGTTTCACTGTGCCCTTATTCCGCGAGTAGGTCGTGTGTGCGGAAACAAGGATACCGATTGCCGTACTGTTCAGGTAAGTGACCTTACTCAGATCGATTATCAGCTTCTTATTTCCCTGTTCAATAAAATCCGCGACTGCGCCGCGAAGTTCATCAGTTTCTTCTCCTCCGACCAAGGAACCCTTTACCTCAATGACACCGATTTTTCCGTTCTGCAAGGTTGTTGTCTTGACTGCCATTATCACTCCGAGGAAGTAGGGATGGTGGTGACGCGTATGCTATCATTAAGAGTTCAAGTGTGATGCCAGAATCGAAAAGAAAGGGACGATCACGCCTTGAGTTTGACCAGTAAGGGGTTAACAGCGTTGCGATGAAACAATAGATACCGTATAAACTTCCGGCTCCTTTGCACAATGCAAGGCGAAAATCAACTACAAGAGGTATAGGGTTGACAACTACTGCTCGGCCAATATATTAAGCAAGGTTGCAAATTGCAAGACCTCATGCCAACGCTTCCTCGTCGGAGAAATGCCTATAAATTGAACTTTTTTCGTTTCCTCCAGAGAGTTGCAGGGTCAATCGCAAGTATTGACGCCGCTTCGTCCAAATCCTTTGCAATCCGAAGCACCTTCATAATATGCTGACGTTCCGCCTCCTCCAAGGATAGGACATTGTTGGCAGAAGATGCAATCATCTGAAATTCTTCAGGGAGATGGTGCAGCAGAATCAAATCGCCACGCGACAGCAAGACCGCTCGCTCGATCACATTCTCGAGTTCACGCACATTCCCCTTCCAGGTGTACTTGGTGAGAGCCGAGAGCGCTTCTGGAGAGACGTCACTCGTGCTGCCAAATTTTTTCAAGAAATGTTGCACGAGAAGCGGGATATCCTCTGGACGCTCGCGCAGCGGCGGTAACTTCAGTTTGACGGCATTCAGTCGATAATACAGGTCTTCCCGAAACGATCCGGTCTTCACTGCTTCTTCCAAATTCTTGTTCGTCGCTGCAATGACGCGGACGTCTGCCTTTCGTGTCACGCTCTCTCCAACCCGCTCGAATTCTTTGCTCTGCAGAACCTTGAGCAGTTTCACCTGAACCGGGGCAGGCACATCACCCACCTCGTCGACCAAAATGGTGCTGCCCTCCGCAACCTCGAACCGCCCCTGGCGGTCCCTCACCGCACCCGTAAATGCCCCCTTGACATGGCCGAATAACTCACTCTCCAACAGGCCCTCTGCGAGGGCAGCACAATTTACCTGGATAAGAGGTTTTTCTGAACGCGGACTTTTCTCATGGATGAGCCGGGCGAGTAGTTCTTTCCCTGTCCCGCTTTCGCCTTCGATCAACACAGTAATGGTACTCGGGGCCACCTGCAAGGCCAGATCGATCACGCGCTGAACAAGCTGACTCCGTGTGATCATCTCACCTGTCCCCCGCCGCCGCCGGAGCTCTTCGCGCAACATCCTCACTTCATTCTTCAACACGTGATGTTCGTGGACCTTCGCTGCGAAATGTTTCAGTTCCGAGAACTCGAATGGCTTTTGGAGATAATCGATGGCTCCGTTTTTCATTGCTTCGACGGCAGAGTCAACGCTCCCGTGGGCCGTCATCATAATGACGGACATTTCAGGAGAGATCTCCCGTGCCTCTTTCAAAAGCTGCATACCATCAATTGGGTGCATTTTCAGGTCTACGAATGCCAGGTCAAATACTTTTTCCCGCATTGCGTCCAATGCATTCACGGGATTGAGGAAGGCATGCACTTCAAAGCCAACAGACTCCAAACAGATTTTGACAGTCTTGAGGATATTCTGCTCGTCATCGACCAAGAGTACCGAAGCCTTCGCAGCCATGATGATTCGACAACTTAGGGAGAATGAATTTGTCGCAATGGAAGGGTAAATGAAAAGACGCTTCCTTTTCCGGGCTCGCTGTCCGCCCAGATTCTGCCTCCACATGCCTCGACGATCTCTTTGGCAATGGCCAGCCCCAGCCCAACACCCCCCAGCGTCCCATCAACTGAACTTTTGACCTGTACAAATTTGTCAAAAATCCTATCCAGATGCTCCCGAGGAATACCGCGGCCGGTGTCCTCGACCTGGAGCAGAAGTGAATTTCCTTCTTCACGCACGCGAACGGTGACCGAGCCACCGCGACCAGTGTATTTCAATGCATTCGTAAAAAGATTCGTGATAACTGAGGAAATCTGTTCTTCATCGGAGACAGGGTGCGGAATGTCTGCCGGGATATCAGTCGACATGCAGATACCTTTCTCCTGAAATTGCAATTGCAGGGGACGCAATGACGACTCAACCAGGGCGTGGACGTCCAGCTCCTCATTATGGAACTCCACCCTTCGGGCCTCGAGCTTCGAAAGCTGAAGGAGTTCTCTGGCAAGTTTGGTCAGCCGACTGCAATCTTCCTTCGCTGAATCGATCAATTCTTTCTGCCGCACACTCAACGGGCCCAGAATGCCCTGATTCAGGATGTCCACGCTCATAGTAATGGACGTGAGAGGAGTCCGGAACTCATGCGACAACGTTGCAATGAAGTCGGATTTCATCCTGTCGAGCTCTTTGAATTGTGTAACGTCCTGCAGCAAGGTCACAACCCCGTACAACCTTCCTTCGCTATCAAAAATCTTGGTGACCTTGGGGCGGAAGTAGTAATGTCTGTCCCGATGCTCAAACTCCAGATCCTTCACCTGTTGATCCCCCGGTTGACCGTCAAGCGCAGATCCAGCACGGATAAGCGAAATCACCCGCTCATCTGGGATCACCGTCGCAGCGGGCAGATCAATGACGGAGTGTTCCGAACAGTCAAACAGGTCTGCGATCACATGGTTGATATGCAGGATTCGCATTCCCGCATCGGTCACGATGACGCCATCGGAGATACTCTCGACAATCGCCTCCGACTTTCGTTTCTCCGAGATGATTTTTTCAATATTGATTTGCTCGAACCTCCTGAGTCGCTCCGTCATCTTGTTGAACTCACGGCTGAGGTCACCGATCTCATCATTGGACACAATATCCGTCTTCAGATCCAGCCGGCCTAAGCCGATCTGTTTCACGGTTTCCGTAAGCTGTTCGGCGGGTTTGATAACAACCTTGATAAGCCAGGCAGTGGCGAGAATGCTGAGCATGAGTGTAACAATCGAAGCGATCATGGTACCGTAGGCAATCTGGCTTGCGATCAAATGTGTGCGTGCTTCGGCGTTATTCATGGCAATCTGATTGACGGTGAACAGTGAAAAACAGAGTTCCCGCAAGCTATCTGAGGTGGGCCGAACCACATCATAGTAATAATCCTGTGCCACCTCAAAGGCACCCTGGTTCATGCGTCCATACATCGAATCGGCAAGAATGACGTATCGAAGGTAGGTCGTCCGAATCGAGTCGAGAAGCGGCTCTTGCGAGGGCCCTGTCACCCGGCGCACTGCTTGATTATACCAGTTATAAAAGAGCAATTTGTTTTCCGCGAATCCTCCACCGACCGTCGTCTCCTCTCCTTCGCTTGCAACGAGCAGCGCATTATCCTGCCGGAGCAATGCTTTGACCATGTTCTCCGCGGCCAGCACGTTGTTGTAATTCTCATTAAGGATTCGTGCAACCGTATTCCCCAGTGTGTAGAAATTATAGATTGACCAGAAACCGGCGGCAAGAGTGAGAACAACGAGGAGGGAAAACGTCAGGACTATTTTCGCACGAATGGTTTTAATCATTGCTGCACGTCTTCTTGATGAGGCGCACTAATGTAATGTAGGTGCCGAGACAGCGAAAAACAAGTCAGTGTGCCGTTGCCACACCGCGAAGATATATCAGTATGGGGAGGTGATCACTATAGCCGCCAAGATACTTGGCACCGCCGTAGGTTGAGAATGGAGCACCGGCGAAGCGACCACTCTGCTCAAGGAGGAAACTCCGATGATAAATTTCCACACCATCGTATCTGAACCCGACCGTGTCAAGCAATCCCGCGGAGAGAAGAAACTGATCAATCATGTCCCACGAGCCGCGATACAGGTACGTGCCGGGCATTTGGTTTTCGCCAAACGAGGTCATACAGTTGTACAGGAATACCGTACCGTGCTCCTTGACCATCTGTGTATCAGGAATGGCCTGAAGATACGACGTGATCGAGATGTCCGCCGGCGTGTCATTGAAGTCACCCATGACAACGATATCGGCACTGGCGGATATCGCAAGAACGGAATCGACGATCGCCCGACATGCCTGCGCAGCGAGGATACGGCGAGATTCCGTTTGCGCCGCACCTCCCCTGCGGGACGGCCAGTGGTTCGCTATGCACACAAGAATCCCCCACGGCGTTTCGAATTCCACAAAAAGAATATCCCGTGTCGGACGAGATCCATCGGAGAGGGAAATGCGCCGAAACCCACTCGCCCGCAGGCGGAGAAGCGCTGATTTGTACAGGAAGCCGATATCAATCCCCCTCGGATCTGGCGACTCATGATAGAGTATCTGATAGCTGAGATCTGCAAGGTGATTTTCCGTCAGCTCGCGAAGGACCTGTTCGTGCTCCACTTCACACACAGCCATCACCTCCGGACCCTTACCTTCGTTCATTGACCGGATCACATCGGCCACGTTCTTGATCTTCTTCAAGTACCTTTCAGAGGTCCATTCACGGCTTCCGGCAGGCGTGAACTCGTCATCGGATCCGAATCGCGGGGTCGGATCAACGTCATTTGTAGTGTCAAAAAGATTTTCAACATTCCACCACCCAATAGCAATACGACCCGTCCGCTGAGAGTCGCCGAATGCCGTCGTCATGAGAAGACCCATGATGACAAGTGGTGCGATGATATGTTGCATGAGGAATTGGACAGTCAGCCCCGAGTATGGTTGAATGATCAGAAGCTCTGAAGCAGCATAGCAGTACCCCCCAGCGCGTACCCCGCCTAGAGAACCGGTCGAAAACTAGGAATGCAGAGGTAGTTGCCACAAAGTCACAAAGACACAAAGGAGTCACAAAGAAAAAACTTTCAAATTTGATTGGTGTATAGTTTTTCTAAATTCCTCTTTGTGTCATCTTTGTGCCTTGGTGTCTTGGTGGCAAGAAACCAAGATTTTCGACTGCACTTCTAGCGCGCCACCAAGTCAGAATAGTATTCCAACATACGGCCCGTGCGCGACCACCCTGTAATCAAAATTCTCATTGCTCATTGACCACGTTTGAAACCGGAAGCGGTAGCCAAGGGCCATTCCATCAAAAACCAGCGCGCGGTTAATGAGCATCGACACCTCGGCAACCGTCGCAGCCGAGAAACCGTTCCCACTGCTGAAGCCTTCGAAGCTGTACTGTACGAATTGTGTGGCATGAATGGAAAAGTCAACGCTTTCTTGATTGAAACGAAACTTCAGTCCGCCCCCTATCCCCACACTGGCGATGTTAAAGTCCTCACGTTCGCTCCGGAGCCCTTCAGCCTTGGTGAAATCAGCCGAGAGCATGATTGGCAGTATCAGTGCACCCTGCCTCGATCCCGTCAGCAAGATCTCATTCGAGGCCATCACGCCAAAGAAGATCGTTGACCGGGATTTCCCCCGCAGCGAAAATTGAGCGTAGCCGAAACTGATATCGAACATCCCCTGGTGCAGACCAATCATCGGCATCCAACGATCGTAAGATATGACTGCAGAATCCGGGGCGGTATTGGACGATCGCGGCTGGAAGTCCCGCTGCATGATCCCGAAGTGCACATACCGGGCAACAGGAGACTCATACTTGGAAGGTTCGTCATACTGTGCGTGAAGAGGGGATGTTTTGCAGACAATCAGGACCGGAATCAGACAAAGATGAGTTCTCATGGCGAAGAAGTACACTGGTGTGAATGCCTTGCCATGCCCTGCTGCCAATGGGACTGACGTGTCACGATTCAATGAGCTCGGTTGATGCCTGGACCTTCTTGATCCGGAGGCTCTTCACTTTTTTCCCATCGGTCGCATCGATCGTTCCCACCCATTGTCCCATTTTCATTCGTGCTCCTTTCTCGGGAGTCCGGCCTAGCAGTTGAAGAGCATACCCGCTTACGGTGACGACATCCCTCGTGTCTGGGACAACCTCAAACATGCGCGCAAAATCATGCAGCGCCATCGTGCCGTCGATGATAAACTCGCTCTCGTTGACTTTCTGTACCATGATCGGCTCGATATCGAACTCATCCCGGATTTCACCGACCAGTTCCTCAAGCACATTCTCCAGCGTCACCAGCCCTGCAGTCCCGCCGTACTCATCGACCACGATAGCCATCAGAACGCGCTTTGCAAGGAAGGTGTTCAAGACCTTTTCGATCGGAGTCGTCTCAGGGAAAAAGAGCATTTCGCGCTTGATGTCCAGCAATCTTGTCCCTTCTCCTTGTGCTCCCTTCAGCTTGAACAAATCCTTGAGGTGAATCATGCCAAGGACGTTGTCCAGATCCTTCTCACAGAGCGGATAACGTGTAAATTGGTTCTCCAATGCAATCGCGATGTTGTCCTCAATCGTTTTTTCGGCGGAGAGGAAAACTACGTCGGTGCGGGGGACCATCACCTCACGCACAGTCCGGTCACGCAACTCCATGGCTCTGAGGAGAATGCTTTTCCCCGTGCTGGAGATCGTCTTTCCCCGACTTAACAGAAGACGCAACTCCTCCTCCGAATGCGCCAGATCACTCTCGCTGGCAGGCTCGATTCCTGCAAGCTTCAGGAAATAATTCGCAGTCCCGTTGAGCACCCAGATAAACGGTCGAAACACAACAAAGAAGAGATGGAGCGGTGACGCGATCGAGAGAGTTGTCCGTTGAGCACGTTGGATCGCAAGTGACTTTGGCGCCAACTCACCCAGAACGATGTGGAGAAAAGTGATGATCGAGAACGCGACAACAAAGGATATTGTGCTCACAAGAGCAGCTTGAGTTATCCCTGCCAATACAAAGATCGGTTCCAACAGGTGGGCAACAAAGGGCTCACCGATCCAGCCTAAACCGAGACTCGCTATTGTAATGCCAAGTTGGGTTGCTGACAGGTAAGCATCGAGGTGAGTAATGACATGCTGGGCGACGCCTGCACGTCTCATGCCGCTCTTTACGAGCGGCTCGATCTGCGTCAATCGGACTTTCACAATCGCAAATTCGGCGGCGACGAAAAAGCCGTTGAGGAATACCAGGATGAACACTGAGGCGATTTTCGCAAACGCGATAAGGATTTCCATCGATAAACCGGCGTTAGTGAGACATCGCGAGCAGCGTTTTCCATTGCGCGGCAGTCACCGGCACGACCGAGAGGCGGGGGATACGGACAAGTGCGAAATCAGAAAACTCTTTGAGCGATTTTATCGCCGACAGACTGACAGGGCTTTTCAACTTCTCTTTCGGTTTGAGATCAATGACAACAAGTCGTGGGTCCTTGGCCTTTTGATCGGGGTAGGGACCAGAAATAACCTCGGCAATCCCAATGATGGTTTTCTCGTCTCCAGTATGATAAATGAAGGCGAGATCCCCCTTTGCCATCGACCGAATGTTGCGCAACGCGGTATTGTTCGATACCCCATCCCATGTGGTCTTCGTATCCCGCACAAGGTCGTCATATGAATATGTGGAAGGCTCGGTTTTTAGCAGCCAGTAGGACATGGGACAATAACCAGCGAACAATGAGTAACGATTAGTAACGATGTTGTTTGACAATTTGTGGAGTAAAGGTACGGGAATCAGGCTGGGAAAGCAAGCCAGCCGCAAATCGTTAGCTCGGCCTATCTTGCTCATTCCCTTATGTTTACACCAGCCCTAGCAGCAGTGGAGTACATACCCACAGCGCTAGATGGCGGCCCTCCCAAGCTGGAATACTTTCCTTCTATCGCGGTGCCTTACGGAAATGCAGCTATGACTACGGGAAAGGTTCGGGGACCACTCGGCCCGCGGGCTGTGATGGATTTGATCCGGGCTTGATATACTGAAGAACTTTTCAGTATTTTGTTGATTATCCGGTTCAAGAGAAAGCGAGTTCGTGTTCAACACGCCTCTTCAAAACAAGAAAGAGATCCTCTCGGTCATTCGGCAGCACCAAGATAAAATCAAATCTCTTGGCGTCAAAAAACTCGGCCTGTTTGGATCTTTCGTCCGTGACGAACAAAATGCAAAGAGCGATATTGATTTGCTGGTGGAGTTTAAAGCGGGTCAAAAAACATTCGATAACTTTATGCAATTGTCATTCCTTCTGGAAGAGGTCTTACACCGGCCGGTTGAACTGGTGACCATCGAGTCGCTAAGTCCCTATCTGCGGCCCTACATTACTCAAGAGGTGGAGTATGTCACTGTCTCCCCTTGAGTACTTGCAGCACATCCTGGTTGAAGCAGACTACTTAATCAGCCACACACAAGGCTTGAGCCGCGATCAGTTCATGGAAGATGAGACCCTCAAACAAGCCTTCGTCCGCAGTCTTGAGATTATTGGTGAAGCCGCGAAAACTGTACCTGAAGACCTGCGGCAGAAGTACGGGTACGTTGACTGGCGAGCGATGGCTGGAATGCGAGACCGGTTGATACATGGCTATTTTGGCATAGATTAGGAGTATTGTCTGGGATGTGGTGAGCAACAAGGTTCCGGCCTTACGGCGAGACGTTGAAACCATCCTCCGAACCGAGCGAAAAGGCCGAGCTTGAGGATACAAATGAAATTACGTAGCCAAGCCACTTCCGGTTCACTTCATCGACGCGACCCGCTTGTCCGACCTCCATCCTTTCTATCATTCGATGGACTCGCTTCAGCACCGATTCGACGTGATCCAATAACTCGATGGGCTGAGTTCTCTGGCCCTGGTGGGGGCGACGATGACACGTCAATAACGATTACCGGCGGGAAAAAGATGGGGCCGGGCTCAGGACACGGCAGGGGCTGAGGTGTTTGCTGGTCGTCGTTAGCAATTACAGGCACGTAATAGCATGTGGCAAATGAAAGAGCAAACATTGCTACGACAATCAAAATGCAGGATTTTGTTATCATCGAATTTACCTTTCCTCTGTGGTGTTTTCAAAAAACAAACACGTGCAATGCCAGGATTATTTCGGGCAAGAAGACACGCATTTGACAGGATAAGTGTATTACGATTAATGCACCTGTGTACTAAAACGAGGACAGAGACTTCAGTGCGATTCGCTTTTGAGAAAGAGCCAAAAGAGGGCGATTCCCTTTTCAGGTTTCCGTAATTTTCCGTACCGTACAGAAAGTACCGTGTACCGACACATCAACATAATGAAGAAAATGAAACACAACCGACTCAGATACACGCTGATATTAGGATTCATTTTTGTCGCATCCTGCTCCAAACAGGAAAAATCCCCGACAGAACTCGTCACGTTCCCGCTGCGAGGCGAGGTTCTCTCCCTTGATACTGTTAAGCAGAGAATCACAATAGCGCACCAGGAGATCCCCAATTATATGATTGCGATGACAATGCCGTTCAAGGTAAGGGATGCAAGACTGCTCAGGGGGATTGTCCCCGGCGATTCCGTTCAGGGAACTCTGGCAGTCTCGCAGACCGAAAGCTGGCTTGAAACGCTCGTCGTGATTGGTAAGGGCGAAACACCCCAGACGATGTCCGCTGAGGATGTGGTGATGAGACGGCTGTTCAAGATCGGTGAACCTCTGCCGGATGTGCTACTGACCAATCATGACGGGCGGAGAATACGCCTCAGTGATTTCCGGGGCAAGGTGCTTGCGATTACGTTTATTTACACGCGCTGTCCACTGCCAGACTTTTGCATTCGCATGAGTGAACATTTTGCTCGACTGCAGAAGATCCTGAAACAGCACGAGCCGCTCAACGGCAAATGGCACCTTCTGTCAATCAGCTTTGATCCTACGTTCGACACACCGAAAGTGCTGAAAGACTATGGTCACACATACGGAGCCGACTTCGCAACATGGGATTTCGCCACTGAGAGCGTGGAAACGATCTTGCGTCTCGCAAACGGCCTCGACCTGACCCTTGCGGACGATGAAGGGCTGATTCAGCATAACTTGAGAACAGTCGTTGTCGATCAAGAAGGAAGGCTGGTGAACATCACGAAAGGAAATGAATGGACACCTAACGAAGTGGCTCAAGAAATCAGAAGCTTGATAGAAAAAGATGTATAATGTATGTGATCAAACAGGCTGATCACTCTTCTACAAAAATTTTGAAGTCTTGTGGCCGCAGATCAACGGTAGCGTGCGGAGACTCTTCGGTTCGGATGACCAGCGTTGCACCGGTATAAACCTCTCTCAACGACACCTCGTTCCGTCCGGCAAACACCATGCTCACCGGAATGTGGAGGTTGGCCGACCGCGGCTCAGTCGAGAAGTTCAGAACAACCAGGATCTTGTCTTTCCCCGCAACCCGAAAGAATGCATAGACCTCCGTATCATAGTTTGAAATAGCACGAATCACTTCACCGCGAGAAAGAGCCTTGTGGTCTTTGCGCAAGGTGAACAGACTCTTGTAGAGCCGCTCCATAGTTCGCGGTCTGTTCCAGTCCACGTTGACTTTTTCGAACAAGCTCAATTTCCTATCGTTCGCCACCTCCTCTCCTGTGTACAGTAAGGGTACGCCGGGGATTGTATTGACCAGAACCGCGCCAAGCTTCAATCCGTCGCGACCGAATTTCGCAACCGCAGGTGCATCCCAGGCATTCTTGTCGTGGTTCGTGATGAAGCGCATTCGGAGTGCACCCACGGGAAACTGGAGGGATTCGGTTTTCAGGATATCATCGATCAAAGTGGCCGGCCGTTTACCCTTCAGCAGCACGTCAAGCACATCATACATATTCCACGAATATGTCAGATCGAACGCCTTCATGTGTTGTTCGGGAATCGATCCTTCCGAAAGCATCATGATAGGCTTGATTCTATCCAACCGCGCTCGCGCTTCTTCCCAAAAATCCGTGGAGACAAGTTCTGCAACATCGCAACGGAATCCGTCGATACCGACATCTTTCACCCACCAGAGCATCATGTCGATCATGTACGTTCGCAGCTCCGGACGGGAATAGTCGAGATCGGCAACATCGGTCCAGTCATCGTTCGGAGAAATAATCTTTCCTCGTGTGTCTTTGGTGAACCATTCAGGATGATCAATAATGAGCTTGCTGTCCCACGATGTGTGGTTTGCCACAAGGTCGATGATGAGTCTTATCCCATTCTTATGGACCGTGGCAAGGAGCTTCTTGAAATCCGCCAACGTCCCGAACTCGGGATTAATACCGTAATAATCCTGGACAGCGTAAGGACTCCCAAGAGATCCTTTTCGATTCTTGAGACCAACAGGATGGATCGGCATTAACCAAAGCACAGTCACTCCGAGTGCTTTCAATTGCGGGACGCGCTTCTCGAGACCTTCAAATGTTCCTTCTTTGGAAAAGGAGCGCAAATACACTTCATAGATAACCGCATCCTTCACCCAGTCTGCACTCTTGCGCGCGGGTTTACCGTAATACGGACTTTTCAGCAGTTCGTCTAAGTGCTTTGTTTCTATGAGCGTGATCGGTTTGTAGATACCACCCCCACCTCCATAGTCCATCACCTGGACAACGA
>Ga0247727_10008400_pt1 | contig 19173 bp, 16 predicted proteins | sample WisWelCaveWW1625_FD_202498 | JGI IMG/M metagenome (GOLD analysis project Ga0247727, IMG submission 202498) | Biofilm microbial communities from Wishing Well Cave, Virginia, United States - WW16-25 | ecosystem: Environmental > Aquatic > Deep subsurface > Groundwater > Cave microbial mat | place... | reverse complement strand
TGCTGGTCAACAAGCGGCTCTCGTCCGCGGTCAGCGTCAACCGCTGCCATGCGGAGGCCACGGCTTTGAAAGCGGAGACGAGGAGGTTTCTGTATAAGTATAACTCAAATTATGTTACTTAGCTTAAACAGCCGTGCCTTCTTGCCGTCGTGAGCAAATTGGTAAGACTTGACGTCGATGGGTTTGGTGATAGCTTTATTGCTATCAAGACCTAAGCAAGTCTCCGCGCGACAGATCGGAGCCGGCGCCCAGTCGGCTGTAAGCGAGAAGGCGTGATCAGCGCGGCTCGCGTCGTTGTAGACAAAGATGTAGATTGGCTTGCCGCGCACTCGGGCGATTTGGGCATCGTTTAAGTTGCAACGTTCATCGCCGTCTTCGCTCTCGCTGACGCAAAGAATATCTGCGCGCGATGCACTGACATTGCCATCCACCACACGAAAGTCAGTGAGGAGGAGTAGATCAACGTCGCGGCGTATCTTGCTGGAAAGCTTGATGTCAAGCTTGGTCAGGTCAAGGAGAGTGTTGCCCTGGGCATCCGTGTTCAAAACGATTGGGCCCAAGAGACACTCGGAGCACTGGAACGTGGCCTCGAACGTGCCTTTGTAGTCGACCCGACCCGGCGGATCAAGAATCTGATCCTTCACGTGATCGGCTAGAAGTGCGCTGGGACTGAGTGCGGCGAGTATGACGGCCAGCAAGGCCAATAGTCTGTAAAACTTTTTCATCTTTCTAATTCCTCCCTGTAGAGTTGAGAATCAAACTTGCGAATACTGTCGGAACGCGCTCTGGCTCTGGCAAAGCTTCTTCGGCGATCCCTCCTTATCCATGGCCCGATCAAAGTTATTCTTTTCACTGGAGCCCATTTTGATATTCCCGCCTCCTTCAAGGCTACTTTAATACCGTTGTAATGCAAAGAGCTTTTATTCTGACATTTTTCAATATGGATTTTCGATAATCACTCGTTGTGAGAATGTTTCAGTCATTCTGAGTGCTCGTCAACAAAGTGGTTAATAGTCGTTCGTCAAGGCCTTTTGCATCAATTTATTCAATCATAAGGTGTTTCTACAGGGAGGAGACCCAGTGGAGAGAAGCATTGAAGACGGAGAAGAGCTTGAGGGGTCACTCTTGACCCCTGAGCACGCCAATATGCGCCTCATCGAAGCCATCTTTGAGGAAGCCTTTGAGTCTTTCCTCATCAGAGGTTTCGAAAAGACTGATCTCGCTGTGATCTATCAATTGGCACTCTATGAGCGCGCACATTGGGCTTTAGATGGGCGGAATCTGGCCTGCTTTGATCCGAGAGTTGCGGCTTTGCTGCTTGCACTCTGCTTCTTGGCCGCAGAATTGCCCACTACAAAGAGCCTTCAAGCCATAGCTCTCAAGCTGCTCACACACGGCATGGGCACTCTCGGTGGCGACAAGGCCATTTGCGGCTGCCGCTGCAAGTTTTGTGGATGTCGAATCGACGAAGGCAGAAGAAAAGTCGTTGAAAAGGCCATCGTAAGCGGCTACACGCTTGAAGGCCTGATAAAGCGCTTCGACGTGAGGGAGCTTCGGGGTGCTCACTTAACGGATTCCCACTTAGCTCGGCTGCTCGGACTCAAAGAAATTGACCTCTCCACTATCAAGAAGTTGCTTTGCGAGAAGTACGATATTGCGTTAAAGCGCCTTCGCACAGCGCTCGAGCGCTATGACAAAGACAAAGTTGGAGGCGTATGAAGAATTGGTGCGGGGGCGAGTCGGGGACGCTCGCCCCCTCTCATTTTTTTATGAATCGGGCAAGTAAGTCAAATCAAACCGAAACACCCATACAGAGTGGCACAGATTACGTACTACGCTGGTATAGAGTGATGTATAGTGTAGTATGAATCGAAGGGACGGAGTAGAGGGGACAGAAAGGGTCATTATGGACAAAATTCGACACCCGACAGTAGATTTCGAAGATACAGAAGCAAAGATCGAGTACAAGTACCATCCTTCTTTGAATGTACTCAAGCGTTATTTGCTAAAACAGCTTCCGTACACTCTTCCTTCCCCTGAAGAAATTCTACCCAGATTAGTCACAGGAGAACTGGCTGAAGAGGAGTGGACAAGCTTATTAGTTGGCGCTCACGTACGCACCTGTGACGTTTGTGCTTCCAAAATAGAAGAGCTCAAGAGCGAGCCTGCTTAAATCGATGCCGGTCTCACCCTTAAGCGTCTCGCCGCGCTCGGAGCTGATCCAGCGCGCGATCTTATCGACCTGATATTCGGCGAGTGCTTTCGAGAAAGCCCCTCTGGGGTCTTGCATGATCTTATTATAGGTCGCTCCGTCTTGGTAGCCATGCGCCGCCCAGTAGCGATTGCCGCTCTTCATCCCCTCCAACAAGACGACGCCCGGTTCTTTGCGCATCAACTCGGACATTTTTTGCTCGTTGCCTCAAACTCTTTTTCTTTGCCCGGCAAGGCCTCCCAACACGAGATAACCAAATACATTTCTGAAACCTCCTTACAGTAAATTCGTTTCGAGCATACGACACGCTTTCTTGCGCTGCCACGTGCCAAGCCCGATCGAGAACGCACCGAGAAGCACCGCCCCTGCACAGAGCAGGAGATAAACAAGGCGTACGGCATCAATCGGCGGCCACCAAAAACGCTCGATCAGTTTTTCTATGGTCAGATTCTGATTCGGCGTCGCTTCGGGGACGATGGGCGCGGCGACGTTGCTGGTGTAGCTGGTGCGGTTGATCGACGTGTTGGTGATGATGAGACCTTGCGAGTTGCCTCTTTGCTTATTCACCGAGATATTCGAGCCACTGACCACGATGCTGTAGACGGGCGCGGGGCCAACGCCGATCGAGGCGTCTTTGGAAGAAAAGTCATAATAACTCGTCTGCGCGCAACAGAAGACATAAGTCATCTCGCCGATCTCTTGGCTGGCCAAGTCGTTGAGATATTGGGCGTAGGCTTTGAGAAATGTGCTCGTCCACCAGGTCGGCGAGGACTGGGACGAAAAAGTCTCTGTGGCCAGATAGATGGGGACAAGCGTAAAAGTAGGCGTCAAGATCGTGACGATGAAGAGTAAGAGGGTCAGACCCAATGTGAGCCGGTGTAATTGGCGTGTGAGTATGGGTGATTGAGTTAGACTGATAAGAAAATTTTTTGTGGTTTCCATGCGATGCCTCCTCGTACTGGGTCTCAATTATAGCACATCGTGTTTGCGTACACCGCAGTTCCGACTTCAGTCACTACACACAACATAGCTAACCCCATGTGCGAGTTTGATGCACCTTTCTATGTTGACCGAGGTAGCGAAAGCCTACATGAGAACCTAACGCCCCCGCGCGATACCTGGCCAACTCAACCCCCTCATATCCCCCTTCTCTACAATTTAGAGAAGGGGGACAGGGGGATGAGTACTTAAAACTCGCACATCGCGTTAGCTAAGGTTGAGAAGTAAAACTGGCTGAGCTTCAGACTCTTGTTTTGCAGAATCCTACATTGAAGGCTATGCTGGGTTCTCTATGGCTAAAGCAAAGCGCGTCGTCACGCCACAGTTTCAAGAACTCCATGAGCTTTTTGCAAAAACGATCACCGTTCGCGTCATCGCCGAAAGAATACGCGCGTGTTTTGCCGAAGAGGATGCTGAATTGGTGCGCCGGCGCATGGAAGAGGCGCACTTCGATGTGCTCGGCGTCGAAGTGGCCGACGACGTGATCTACGGCTACGTCGAGCGTTCGCGCTTAGGCAAGGGCCCGTGCAAGCACTTCCACAAACTCTTTCATCCTTCAGAACTCCTCTCCGCATCGACGCCCTTGCTGGAAGTGATGCCGCTGCTCGCCGAAAAATCCCGACTCTTTGTGCTCGAACACCGGCGCGTGACACACATCGTGACGCGCAGCGACTTGGAGAAAGCGCCGGTACGACTCTTGTTGTATGGGCTGCTGACTTTGCTGGAGATGCAACTGGCGAACTTGGTTCGGCTTCATTATGACTCAGACGGCTGGCAAAAAGTTCTCAGCAAGGGACGCCTCCAGAAAGCCGAAGAATTGCTTCGTGAGCGAGAGCAACGCAACGAAGAAATTGACTTGACGGATTGTTTGCAATTCTCGGACAAGCGCGACCTCGTCTTGCGCAGCGAGAAGCTGCGGGCACTCCTTGCGATCCAATCCAGAAAAGCGGGCGAGCGTTTCTTTTCAGAGGCCGAGGCCCTGCGCGATCGGCTGGCCCATGCCCAGAGCATCGTCAATGGCTCCTCTTGGCCGAAAATCATAAACTTAACTGAAAAAATCAATGCCTTGCTGCGACGCGGCGAAGAGGTCAGCCCAGCCTAAAGAAACGCAATCTCTGTCTTGTTTTGTTTACTTATATTCTTTATACTAGTCTTCGAAAAATACGCAAATCCTATGCACGATACTGAGTTATTACAGAAGGCCCATGACGCTCAGAAAAATTCCTACTCTCCCTATTCCAAATTCAAGGTGGGCGCCGCTCTTTTGGGCCAGTCCGGTCGCGTCTATCTTGGCACCAATGTGGAGAATGCCTCGTATGGATTATCTCTGTGCGCGGAGCGGGTCGCCATTTTTAAGGCCGTCTCGGAGGGAGAAAAAGTGTTTTCGAAAATCGCCGTCGTTTGCCCTTCCCAGGGCGATGTCTGCCGACCGTGTGGGGCCTGTCGACAAGTGATGCTGGAGTTTGCTCCTGACCTAGTTGTAATTATGTCCAACGCCGAGGGGCAAACCGAAACAACATTTTTGAGAGAACTTTTGCCCGCATCATTCGGGCCGCTTAACTTATGAAAGCCGTCGATTTAATTCGCAAAAAACGAGACGGAGAAAAACTCTCGCGCGAAGAGATTCTCTTCTTAGTGCAAGATTACACGGCGGGGAAAATTCCCGATTATCAGATGGCGGCCTTCTGTATGGTTGTCTTCTTTCAGGGGATGGACCCGCGCGAGATCGCCGACCTCACTCAAGCGATGGCCGACTCAGGCGATAAACTCTCACTAGAAGAAATAGACGGGTTTGTGGCAGACAAGCACAGCAACGGCGGCGTCGGCGACAAGGTCTCGTTGGTGCTCGCTCCTTTGCTTGTCTCTTGCGGGCTGTACGTGGCCAAACTCTCCGGTCGCGGACTCGGTCATACCGGAGGAACTATCGATAAACTAGAGTCGATCCCCGGCTTTCGGGTGCAGCTGTCCTTAGAAGAATTCAAACGAAACGTGCAAACGATCGGGCTAGCCATTGGAGAGAGCACGCTTCAGCTTGCTCCCGCCGATCAAAAAATTTATGCGCTGCGCGATGTGACGGCCAGCGTCGATTCGCTGCCTTTGATTGTCAGCAGCATTCTGAGTAAGAAATTAGTGATTGATTCCGACGGAATTGTCTTCGATGTCAAAGTCGGCCTGGGATCCACTATGCCTACACTGCCCAAGGCCAAAGAGCTGGCGCGCTTGCTCGTCTCGATCAGTCATCGCTGCGGTCGGAAAGCGAGCGCCTTGATTACCGAGATGGATCAGCCCTTGGGGCAGAATGTCGGAAACATTCTAGAGCTAAAAGAAGCGTTACTCACTCTGCAAGGCGAGGGTCCGGCTGACCTGCAAGAAGTTGTGATGCGTTTGGGGGCAGAGCTCTTGCTGATGGCCAAAAAAGCCCGCACGCCCGATGGGGCAATGCAATTGCTTCAAACGAAAATCAAGAGCGGCGAAGGGTTGCAAAAATTTTCTGAAATGGTCTGTGCTCAAGGCGGTGATGCATCGGCCTTGCGAGAGCCAGCGCGATTGCCCTGTGCTCGCGAACAAATAGAAATCCGGGCGCCGAAGCCCGGTTATGTGAATGATCTCAATGCTCGACTAGTGGGCGAAGCGGCGCACGTGCTGGGGGCGGGCCGGACAGCCAAGGGCGATTCAATCGATGTCGCCGTCGGTGTGGTGCTCTACAAAAAGCGCGGGGATTCGGTCAAGAAGGGGGAGTCGCTGGCTTGCCTGCATCTGAACGAGAGAACGCGCCTTGAAGAAGCGCTCTCCAAGATGCAGAGCGCCTATCGGATCACTCGAACAAAGCCTCAAAAGATAAAATTGATTCAAGGGCGGATCGCGTGAAGAATTTAAACAAAACGTTCTAAAAATGGGGGAGGTCCTGTGATGAAGCGCACTACGGTTTTTCGTGTTCTCGGATTCTTGTTGGTGGTCTTGTCTGTCTTTGCTCTGGTCAACACCAACGCGGGTGAAAAGAAAGTTCGCATCTTACTCGATGCCAGCCACGGACAGAATAATTTGGGGCCGTACGTTCAGTTATTGATCCAAAACGGATTTGAAGTAGTTTTGAAGGCCGATGCCGGAGACCTCACCCAATGGGAAAGTTTTGCCGCGGGTAAATCATTGGCGGACTTTGATCTCGTCGTCTTAGCCAAGCCGTCGAGCGCTTACCCGTACACCGACGCTGAAACCAAAGCCGTCCAAGACTATATCGAAGCGGGCGGTGCTCTCTTGATGATTGGCGACTGGACCGGGCCGATCAAAGAAGTCATAGCCAATCTGAATCAAATGATTCGCAAGTACGGCGTCGCGTTCAATGGCGATCCCTCGGTTGACCCGAAAATTTTACGCAACATCCAAGATTCGAAGAATAACTATGGCCCTGAATGGCGGGTCAAAATTGTCAATTTCGATAAGCATCCGATCAACCAGGGCATCACGGCCATCGAGATCGACGGCGTCTCGATTAGCACTTATTCGGACGGCGTGGGCACGATCGCGCCGATCGCGCGCGGCACCGACACAACGTATGAGTTTACTTACTCGACGACCAAAGAGCGTTTTGAGGGCAAGTCTGAAATTCTCGCGGCCGTCGCGGTCTCGGATATTGGCCCCGGGAATGGCAGACTCTTTGTCTTTGGCAGCGAGCGCAACTTTGACGAGTATCTGAAAGACGGCAACCAGCACGACAATCATAAATTTGCCGTCAATCTCACGCAATGGCTGGCGGGCGCGGGCCATGTCTCGCCGCCGAGTGCGGGCGTGGTTGTGGCGAAGGGCGAGCGACTCAAGGGCGGAGAAAATCAGAATGCCGACGACATTGTCTTAAAAAATTCAAAAATCGCTTTCTCGGTAGGCGCGGCCAGCAAGGGCCCGTTTGGCGCTCCGCGCGGGGGCATCTTCGATGTGCACGCTTACGGCCGCACGCGCGACCAGCTGGCGCTCTTGCAATTTGCCGTAAATAACTTTGGGCAATGGGTTGAATATGCTACGGTTGAAGTGACGGAGAAGACCGAGAGCAAGATCGTTGTCACAGCAACAGGGGCGTGGGCAGACCATCCCGAAGTTAAATCAACGACCCAGTACAGTTTAGAAGCCGACTCCAATCTCATTGCTGTTAAAAGCACTGTCAAAAACGAGGGCGCTGTCGAGACGGGCAATCTCTACACCGGCATTGCACTCAGTACGGAGAACCAGCAAATCTGGCTGCCGGGGCTGGGCGATCACAAAGACCGCAAATTCGATCCCTTCCCCAAAGACCAGCTCACCGACACCTGGGCTGCCGCTTATGGCGGCAATCTCATTTTGGGTGCGCATACGAAGCCTGCACACTTCACGCATATCTCAGCCGCCGATACGTGGGTGGATCTATGGAAGCAAGTAAACTTGAAACCGGGCGAAACGTCCGAGTTTGATTTTGTCCTACAGATCGAAGAAAGCGCCAATTTGGGGCGCGTGCTCGAAGCGCACTATGTGCTCAACAATATCGCGACGGGAAATTTGGAAGGCACGGTCAAGACACAAAAGGGTGAAGTCGTTCATAACCCTTCGGTGATTGTGCTCAAGAACGAGAAGCCCTATATCAAAGTCACGGGCGATCAACAGGGTGTTTTTTCACAAAAGCTGGCGGCGGGAGAATACAAAGTCGTCGTCCGGAGCGCGAGTTATACCGAGAGCGAAACAAAATCAATCACGATTGCTGAAGGCCAAACGGTCAAGCTGGACTTTGCTGATCTCTTAGGCCCTGCACCCGTCACATTCAAAGTAACGAGCAAAAATCAGGGTGTGGACGCTCAGATTCGCGCCTTTCTCAACGGAAACTTACTCGACGTCATCTTCACTAGCCCTGCCCCCGATAAAGTAGGCACGATCACACGCGAGATGCCCGCCGGGCACTATGAGTTCAAGATCAATGCCGGTGCTGGGTTTACGCGCGAATGGGCGACCCAAGAATTTGACGTCGAACCGGGCAAGCCTGCAACTGTAAACATCGAACTTCCCGAAAAGAAATACGCCCCGGCTGCAAAAAATTATTTTGCAGCGGACACGCATTTACATACTCAGTACAGTTTCGATGGGACAACCAAAATTGACGACTTCTTGGTCTCGCAGCTTGCTGCCGACTTACACGTGATGTTCATTAGCGATCACAACTCCGTTGCGGGGCATGACCCCTTCCAAAAACTCGCGCAAGCCAGAAAGCTTCCGTTTATTTTAAGCGAAGAGTTGACAACGCAGCGCTGGGGCCACTTTAACCCCTATCCCCTCAACAAGGGAGCGCAAATTCAGTGGAGCGGCTCGCCCAACGAGATGTTCACCGAATCCAAACAAAAGGGCAATGCCCAGCTCATCCAAGTCAATCATCCCATGGTAAGCACGCGGGACTATTTCAGACATTTAAGCGATAGCGATTATGTCCCAGATTTTAATGCCGCTGAAGTGTACAACGCGAGTTTTGGCCCAGACGACGAAGAGACGATCCAGCAAATGTACAAGTTCTGGAATGAGGGCAAGAAATACACCGCCGTCGCCGTGACCGACGATCATAACGCTTACGCTGTGGAGCTCGACACGGGCACGCCCCGCACCTATGCTTATGTGCAGGGTGACCTCACGACACAAAAGTGGCTCGATGCGCTGAAAGCCCAACATGCCTTCGTCAGCTTCGGTCCTTTAGTTTATGCTTCGATCGGCAACTCGATTCCGGGCGATACGGTGGGGCTCGCGGCAGGGAGCAAAGCGGAGCTCAAAGCCGAGCTGAACTCCATCACGCCTTTAAAAAAGGCCGTCGTCATCAAGAATGGACAGGCCCTCAAAGAGTTTGATCTTACCAAGAACGACGAAACGATTTCGTTGGAAATTTCAGCCGAAGACGCTTGGTACGTGGTGCGTGTCTATACAGCGACAACGGGCGTCGAAGCGATGACCAACCCGATCTGGGTCAAAGTTGGCGGTGCAACCACGGCCAGCACATCGAACAACGCACCGACAACGACACCGCCTGCGAATTCTAACACTTCAAACAGCACAAATAATAATAGCAATGCAAATACCCTGCCTTTGTTGCCGAGCACTATCGATGGATCGCTGCGCGACAAGCTCCGCCGCGTCGGCCTGAGCGATGCCTTTTTATTCTTAATTAACGGGGACCGAATCACCAACGAAATTCTGGCGCGCGCGACCGAGCTTTGGGCCACGCAACAACCGATTCCGACGACAGACCATATCATCACCAATCAAGAGTTGATGCGATTTACGTTGCTAAAATTGGTTTTGGAAGAGAAATAAAACCGTAGGGGCAAAGCATTTTCAAACAAATGCTTTGCCCCTACTACACAATTTTGAGAAAGGAAGAAGGAAGGAGGGAAAAGCCTACTAAGCATCGCACAAAAATAGTCGAAAACGTTGTCGTCTGTCAGAGAAAAGAAAGAGGAGGAGTTCCATGCGCAAAGGATTACTTATAAGCTTATTAGCTGGGTTGGGTTGGGTCTTGCTATGGAGCGGAGGAGTCAGTCAGCCACAAGCCACTTGCACTCAAGTGGCAACGATTAAGGATTTTCCGTTGGATGCCCGTACGGATGCCCAATACGACGGCGAGACCAATGTCGGAAATCTCATCACCGATGGAATGCGTACGAAGGCCGGAACGGAAATTGCCATTCAAAATTCGGGCGGCATTCGCTCGAACAAAATTTATGATGTTGGCCCCTTCACCGATTGCGACGCAAAGAATATTTTGATTATTCGACAGCAAGACGGGACGGAAATTGAAAATACCTTGGCGACGTTCAAAGTCACGGGCGCCGTTCTGAAAAAAGCACTCGAAGCCCCGGTGCGCTCGGCGGATTACGCGGCTCAAGTGAGCGGCGTGAAATTCAAATGGGACGTCTCGCGCCCCGCCGGTGACAAAGTAACCGACATTAGCGTAGGCGGTGCTCCGCTTGACTTAAAGAAAGAGTATACGCTGGCGGTCACCAATTTTATCGCCGATGCCAACGGCAACAGCGATTGGGCGCGAAGCAAAGCCTTTGAGGGCCTGACAGCCCAAGCCACCACTGTAAAAATGTCCGAGATGTTGATCGAATACGCGAAGAAACTGGGCACGATCTCTCTGAAGCCCGAAGGGCGCATTACCCAATCGGGCTGTGCCACGATCGGGCGTAGCTCGGTCGAACTCGATGCCCGCACGACACCACAGTACGCCGGCTCGGACACCAATGTCGGCAATTTGATCACCGACGCGATGCGTACGGCCGTCGTCAATGCATTACGAGGGACGAACCTGCCCGTCGTCGCGATTCAGAACTCTGGGGGCATTCGCTCTAATAAAACGTATGCGCCAGGTCCCATCAGCGCCTGCGATGTCTTAAATATTTTGAGCTTCCCCAATACCGTGAAAGTCTATCAGTTAGGGGGCGACAAACTCTACAAGATGTACACGGCCCCGATCCGTCTCAATGACCCGCGCTTTGGCAACCAGTACGCTGCCCAAATCGGCGGCGCCTTCATTAAGTGGGACTCCACCCAGGGCAAAGATACGGGCATTACCGAAGTCAAGATCGGCACTGCGTCCGGCGCGTCTGAGTTGCTTAACCCAACCAAAGAATACCTCGTTGTGATTAACAGCTTTATGGATGACCAGAGCACGAACAGCGAATGGAAAGATATTTTGAAAGAGTTGAAGCCGCTCGCGGCCCCCGGCGGCAAGACCGATTTCGGCTTGGTCAGCGAGGCCGTTGTCGCTTACATCAAAGCCAATACGCCCGTGGGCCCGAAGGCCGAAGGGCGCATTGTCAAAGTGAAGTGAGATAAGTTTATGTAATGGTGTTACGAAAAGGCCCCCATCCCGACCCTTCCCCCGCTTCCATCGCAGGGGAAGGGAGTGCAGAAAAGCAGAAAACTGGCATCGGATGGATTTCTCCTCCCCGGTTCGTCTCGAACGGGGGAGGCGGGGCGGGGGCCCTCTTAAACCGAATCTGAAAGGAGTTTCAATGAAAAATGTACGTTTGACGTTAGGTGTGGTCCTACTCGCGTTTCTCTTCGCGCTTGGGGCGCAAGCGCAACAAGGCAAGGGTGTTCTGACTATTCTCTTCACCCAAGAGCACCACGGGCAAGCGACCCCGGCGATCGTCGCGGGCATCGCCGATGTCGGTGGCTTGGCCGGTCGTGCGACGGCCGTCAAGGGCATTCGCGATAAAGTCGGTGCGGGCAATCTCTTGGTGCTGGACTCCGGCGATCTTCTCGTAGGCACACCGCTTTCGAGCGTTTTCAAGGGCGAGCCCGATGTGCTGGCGATGAACGCCATCGGCTACGATGCCATGTCTCCCGGCAACCACGAGTTTGATTTTGAGCTCAAAGAGCAGCGCTACAAGACGCTCTCCGGCCTAGCCAAGTTCCCCTTCTTGGCGGCCAACATGAAGGGCGCGGACAAGCTTGGCGTCACACCCAACCAAGGTTTTATTATTAAAGACGTCGCGGGCATCAAGGTGGGCATCATCGGCATCACCAACCCCGTCACTCCGGAAATTTCCAGCCCTCCGGCGGGCGTCACTTTTGAAGACCCTGTTGCTACCGTGAATGCCATTCTGACAGCCCAAAAAGCAAACGCTGATATTTGGATTGCATTGACTCACGAAGACAGTTTCCGTGATGTAGTGCTGCTTAAGGGTACGGGTATTGATGTCGTCATCGGCGGGCATACGTTTGGGTTTAAAGGCATCGTCACGCGCGACACGTTTAAAGACCCAATCAGCGATGACACCGTTCCGGATGCGATCAAAGAACAGGCCACCGAGGCAGCCAACCCGAACGGCGTTTACGTGCGCCCCGGCGAAGGACCGCTCTTTGGTCGTTTGGGCAGCACGCTGGGCCGCGTCGATCTCACGGTCGAGAACAAGAAGGTCACCCAAGCCAAATCCGAAAATATCGTAATCTATGCCGACACGAAGTTTAACCAAGACCAGATTGCCGCGGGCAAGCTGAAGGCAACGGTCACGCCCTCCGATGCGCAAATCAACGGCATCTTGAAGCCCTTCGTCGATGATTTGAGCAATCGCTTAAAAGAAGTCGTCGGCAAGACGACCGTCGATTTGGACGGGCGCCGCGAAGTCGTTCGCCAGAAAGAGACCAACCTGGGCAACTTGCTCGCCGATATTGCGCGCGAGTCCCAGAAGACCGACATTGGCTTCCAAAATTCGGGCGGCATTCGTACCTCCATCCCGGCGGGCGACATCAAGATCAGCGACGTGCTGGCTGTCAACCCCTTTGGCAACACGCTCGTTCGCTTTAACTTAAAGGGTTCTGAACTTTTGGCTTCGCTGGAGAACAGCGTGAGCCAAATCGAGCAGGGTGCAGGGCGCTTCGCGCAAGTTTCCGGCATGTGCTATAGTTTTGACAAATCCAAGCCCTCAGGGCAGCGCATCGTGAAAACTTTTGTGGGCAACAAGCCGCTCGACCCGAATGCGACGTACTCCATCGCGACTAACAATTTCGTAGCGGGCGGCGGCGACAATTACGTCTTGTTCCGTGACAAGAGGACGAATTATCGCGACAGCCAATTTGTCGATGCGGACGTCGTGGCGGACTATCTGCGTGCCAAGGGCACGGTCTCACCCAGGGTCGAGGGCCGTATCACTGAAGGTGGAGCCAAGACGGCCTGCGAGTAAACTTAGATCAATTTGTTGTAAGGGTAAAGCATTTGTTTAAAAAGTGCTTTACCCCTCCTAGTGTCAATGCCATCAGGAGGGGCGTGCGCTACGCCCCTCTATTTCTTACAATGACGTCGAAAGGGGCGGTTTCTAATGAAAAAATTCTCAAAATTATTCTTCATACTGACGGTGCTGTTCGGCCTAACCACATTGATTACCTTTCGTTTACAAGCACAACCACAAGCGCCAACTTATCAAGCTCATCTCAATACTGCCTCGGGGTGCTACGAACGTCTCTTTGTGGGGGACGAGATCGAGCGCACTGTGCCCGCAGCTGAGATTATCTCTGCGCTCAATGACGGAGCTTGTGTTGTTATCTCGCATGGGACGATTGCCGGAGTCGTAGATTTTACTTCGATCGCGCCGACGCCTCCGACCCATCAGAGAAAAATCGTATCGATGATCCGTATTACAGACTCAGAACTAGTTGGCATTAAAGCAGGCGCGCTTGGCGATACAGTGCAAACTGTCTTTATCGACCTCATTGATTTCTCCGGAAGCCACATCAAAGGCGATGCCGAGTTCGTCAATGTCATTTTTGACAGCAGCGTGAATTTTCAAAGTGCCCTCTTTTCAGGGACAGCAGCACTGAATGGTGCGCGCTTTGAAAGCAGCGCCACCTTCGCCAAAGCCCAATTCGAGCAATTGACCTTCTTCTTTACAACCTATTTTGCCGACGATGTCAGTTTTAACGAAGCCCAATTCGATGGCACCGTACGACTCTTCAGCGTCGTCTTCAAAAAATCCGTCAATTTTTCAGATGTGACGTTCGGCTCGACGATCGACATGTCGAACTCTACTTATGAGGACAAGGCGAATTTTGTGAATGCCCATTTCGTTCGCGGCGCCGTCGCGAAAAATATCGAATTCAATGGCCCGGCTCGCTTTGAAGGGGTCCGTATCGATGACACGATGGATTTTTCGACGACGCGCTTTAATCAGAGCGCTACGTTTAACCGTAGCATTTTGAGCGGAGTTCGTTTTTTTAATGTCCGCTTTGCCCAGGGAGCCGATTTCACCAGCGCCCGATTTACGACCGATACGAGTTTTAACAGTGCGCTCTTTGGCGCTCTGACTTTCTTTGCCAACGCGACATTCGAGCAGGTCGTGCTCTTCAGCAATACCATTTTTCTCGGCGATGCACTTTTCGCTAATGCAAAATTTATGGGCGATGCCGATTTTAATTCAGCGCGCTTCTCCGCCAATCTAGGCCCTGATTTTGCGGATGCCCACTTCGAGAAGACTCTTAACTTGGAGGGCGTCGCCAGTGCGGGCGCTCTGCGACTCACCTGGGAACAAACCAAGGGCAAGCTCAATCCCGAAACAGTGCAGGTCTTGAGTCTGCTCGAAAAAAGCTTTCAGGAGCTTCGCCAAGGAGAAGACGCCGTTGCGGCGTGTGAGGCGCAAACGAAGCTGCAGCAAGACGATTCGCAAGTCGGATTGGCTCGTTGTGCCCTGTTGGGAGCGACCCTGGGCGTCGTGCCAAAGTTATCGGAGTCTTTAAATAATAAGAAAGATGAAACCAAAGCGAACAAGCCTGTTACCCCAAAAACCGAGAAAACCGAGAAAAAAAAGGTCGTGATCGGCGGCTTGGTGCCGATTATTGTCCTGGTTGTAGGCATAGCACTGCTCGTGCTGTTCGGGGGAGGGAAACCCTAAAAATCGTCACTTGGTTTTAATCTGCAATACAAGAGAACGCCCCGTGGTAGGCACACCGCCGGGGCGCTTCTTCGTTCTGTAGAAAATTATGAAGACACAGAGCCGTGCCTGTGTAGAGCGAGCTTATGGAACGTTCAATGTCACGGTCATATTGTCAATATAGAAGGGGATACGAACCGTGATCGTCTTGTTTTGATTTCCCTTGTTTTTCTCTTCTTTCTTCGTTTTTTCTTGCTTCAAATCCAATTCATCTTTCTTCTTTTGCTTGTTCTGCTTTGGCTCTGGTGGCGCGGGCTTGTTTTCTTGATAAAAATTGGCGTCATGCACGCTGAAGCTCACGGCGAAAGAGCCCGTGACCTTTCCATCGGCACCGACGGTCAGCATGGGGATCGTGCCGTTTAGAACGTAGATGCCCTTGGTGCCGTCGGCCTCATGGAAGTTGCAAACATAATGGAATTGTCCATTCCGCAAGATGTCGATCTTCGCGTTGCCGTTGTCGAAGTAATAGACTTCGTCACCGACGGTGATCGTACCGCCTGTGCCTTGGAAGACGATGGAGTTCTCGTTTTCGGTATCGGTCGAGGCAGCCGGGAAAGCCCTCACGTTGCCGTAGAGCGTAACCGAGACCGGCTCAAAGCCATGATCAGGCTCAAAAGCCGTGCCCGTGCCGGAGATGCTCATCGTGCCGGTGCGCGCCACGGATTTGAGCTGAATCGTGGCCGAGCTGTAGGTAATAACAGTCTTGGTTTCTCCCTCAACGTATTCACCCGTAATCACGGCATTGAACGTCCCGTCAACCCACCCATCGCTGCTCACATTTAGATCAGTAAGAATGCCCCTAAAGCGAGCGATGCCTGCTTTGCCATGCGGGTCTTGCGCGTTGACTGAGTAATTGATTGTCTTTTCGGTGATGTTGATACCGCCGCCCCCACCGAGAATCGTATAAACTTCATCGCCTTCGATATACTTGCCGCCGGGTTTGGTGCCCAGGCCGATCTTGCCGCCTTCAAGCATTTTCACCGCGATATTCCCGAAAAAATCGAGCAAGACGGGCTCGGACCCGGCCGCGCCCTTACCCGAAAAGACAAAGAGCCCCAGTGAGTTCGGCTGCTGCTCAGGCGATTCCGTCTCCGGCTCGAGCATCGCATAGAGATTGTCCATCTCCTGCTGCTGCACATCCGGCGTTTTGGACTCCGGAGACATCCCCCAAGACGAACAACCGACCAAAGCGCCAGCCATCACACAAAATACGAACCACAGCGATATTTTTCTCATCGTTGCTACCTCCCTGCTTAAAATAGAGAACGAGTGTAGAGCGTCCAACCCATTGCAGCTAGGCGAGTCTAGCACAGATTGGAATTAGAAAAAATGGAAAAAAGGTGAAAATTAGGTGAAAATGGAATCTCGTAGAAGAACGAATCTTGCGGCGTTTTATTTTTGTGAAAGACTCTTGACTCCGGCCTCTCTTTGGTCTAAATTAAAGATACAGAAGTCTGAAATAAGAAATTAAGTTTATGATTTATTCGAATGCTTGTGAATACGCCATTCGTGGCATGGCCTATCTTGCGCGACAACCTGCCGAGCAACTGTGTCTCTTGAATGACATTGCGGCCAGTGAAGGCTTGCCTTATCACTTTATGGGCAAAATTTTTCAGACTCTGGTGCGCGCGAGGCTGCTGCGCTCTGTTAAAGGGCCTGGTGGAGGGTTTAGCCTTACGCGGCCTCCCGAAGAGATTTCACTCTATCAAATCAAAGAAGCCATCGACCGCACAGAAGATTTGTATCGCTGTGCGGTGGGGCTGGATCGCTGCGATGATACGACCCCCTGCCCGTTGCACGATACGTTTAAGCCTTTGCGCCATGAGATTCGTTCCTACTTAGAGCAGACGATGCTTTCGGATATGGCGCTCGCTGTTCAGCAAAAGAAGAGCCTCATGCTTAACTCAGCAGCGCGCCGCAAATAAGCCCACTCTCTTTTCGTTTTAACCTAGAGACATTACAGATTGTGATATTAATTAGGCTGGCTTCAAGACTAAACTAATACTAACCCAAGTTGCTACCTAAGTAGGTAGTCGAATGTTTTTTGAAGAGAGGGGGGTGGAGCAAACCAGAAAAAGAAGCTCTCCCAGTTGGTCTCAAGGGAGATTTAATCTTTAGAGCAATAGTGCTTTGTTCACTTCTCCACTCAATCTCTATAGTCAACACGCCTACGCAGGTCGCAAAGATAACTCCGCTACTTCAGCCTCGGTGCACTCCAGCGTAAAGTGAAAACACGCGCCCGTCGGAGCCACGTTCTCGGCCCAGATGCGCCCACCGTGGGCTGTGATAATCGCTTTGGCGATCGCCAACCCCAGTCCCGATCCGCCACTCGCGCGGGCGCGCGATTTATCGGCGCGATAGAAACGATCGAAAGCATAAGCTAAGTCTTCTTTGGATAAGCCCGGCCCTGTGTCACAGACGCTCAACTGCACGGATTTCGCATCGAGCAGCGTAGCACCGATCGTAATGGTCCCGCCTGCAGATGTGTGGCGAGACGCGTTGCTCAGTAAATTTAAGAGCACCTGCTCAATGCGCTGGCGATCGGCCAAAACAGAGGGAAGATTTTCAGATAGCTTTAATCTTAAACAGATCTCTTGCTCTTCGAACTGAGCACCGATGGTGGCCTGAATGTCTTCCAGGAGCGCCGTCAGATCGCAGACATCCCGATGGATCGAGAGTTGCCCTGAGTCGGCCAGCGCCAATTGATGCAAGTCGCTGACCAGACGGCCGACCAGTAAGACTTGATTGTGCAAGGCAGCGATATTTTCGGGAGTCGGTTCGAGCACGCCGTCCATATAGCCCTCTAGCTCGGAACGAATCACACTGAGCGGCGTGCGCAGCTCGTGAGCGATGTCGGCGATCATATTGCGTTTGGTCTGCTCGGCCTTCTCTAAGTTAGCGACCATCTCGTTAAACGAGAGCGCCAAACGCCCCAGCTCATCGGCGTTGCGCACGGGCAGACGCTCGGCTCGTTGACCCAGCGCGATCTTGCGCGTTGCCGTATCGAGCTCGCGCAAGGGCAAGGTAATCTGACGTATCAAAACCAGAGCAATCGCAAAACCAATCACGGCAATCAAAATACCCGCCGTCCAGAGCGCGCCATTCACGCTTCTTAAAAAGAGTTGATCGGGCGCAAGCACACCCGGCGGTGGGGGCGGCGCGATGGGCAGAAGTACGCCGACCGCCTCTCCTCTGCTCTTGATTGCAATTCCCAGCGCAAGTTCTTTTTCAGAAAGTTTTTGACTGGTGACACGCTGATTCGTTGAGAAGATGACATTGCCAGTCGGGTCGGCTAAGACGAAGTGCGCTCGTCGGTCTCGGCGTTCTCCAAAAAGCTGCTCGACTCCTGCCCAACTGCCCACGCGCTCATAGTGATCGGAAAGAAGATTAGAAAAGAAGATGTCGCGCTCATTGATATTTCGCCCAATGAATGTCTGGAAAGCTTGTTGGACGGATTGCTGAATAAACGAATAACTGATGACCAAAGCCAGAATAACAATAGTTCCAAACGCGATTAACAGCTTGGCTTGAAACGAAAGTTTGTTAACCAGAGACATAGTCATTTTCATTCTTGGGCGTCGCAAATTTATAACCGACCCCGTAGACCGTGAGCACAAATTTGGGGTTTTGTAGATCCGATTCGATCTTCTGCCGTAAGCGCTTGATATGCGTGTCGACCGACCGAGCGAAGCTTTCATAGGTGACGCCGCGCAACGATTCGAGAATTTGCAAACGTGTGAAGACTCGGCCCGGGTTCTCCATGAGTAGCGCTAAAAGATCAAATTCCAAGGGCGTTAACTCGATCGGTTTGTTGGACAAAACGACGTCGCGCCGCTCGAGATCGACTCTCAGCCCTTGGTGAGCGAGCACTGTAGACTTGGCAAGCCCGCCCTCGGCGCGGCGGAGCACGGCGCGCACGCGTGAGACCAATTCTCGCGGGCTAAAGGGTTTGGAGACATAATCGTCGGCGCCGGACTCGAGCCCGATGACGCGATCCATTTCTTCGGTACGCGCCGTCAGCATGATGATGGGAATCTCGGATTTTTTGCGGATGCGTCGCGCGACTTCCAGTCCGTCAAAGCCGGGCAGCATCAAATCTAAGATAAGCAACGAGGGACGATACGTTTCAAACTGAATCAGCGCATCTGGCCCGGTCGAAGCCGAGCCGACATGAAACCCCGCTTGCTCCAAATAACCTCGGATCAGTTGAACGACTCTGGGCTCGTCATCGACGATTAAAATACGCTTGCTCACGGCGTCCATTATATCAACCCACTCTTTGTAGATCGTAGCGTTGTCATAGCGCTCCGCACAAGAGCCTAGCGGAAGATTGTGGCAAAGCGATGACGGGTGAGTTAGACCATTTATTCGTAGAGATTAGAACATTCTATCGGAGTTTACTGAAACAGCTAAGTAAGGCCGAAGGGGCAGAAGTTGAAGTGCGCCCCTAGAGTGGGACAGAAGCGTTAAACAATTTATGATGGAGTAAAAGAGGAGCGCACCGATGAAACAACGACGAGCTTTTCCCCCAGA
>Ga0247727_10008399_pt1 | contig 19176 bp, 12 predicted proteins | sample WisWelCaveWW1625_FD_202498 | JGI IMG/M metagenome (GOLD analysis project Ga0247727, IMG submission 202498) | Biofilm microbial communities from Wishing Well Cave, Virginia, United States - WW16-25 | ecosystem: Environmental > Aquatic > Deep subsurface > Groundwater > Cave microbial mat | place... | reverse complement strand
CAATGGCGGCTTGATGCGTCAGCAAGAAATCCATGGCCCGATAAAGGACTTGAACCTCTAACTTCGCGATCCCATGAATGAAGACGTCTTTTTCAATCCACTCTGTAATCGACAGCTTACTCGAAGGCGTCAAGCAACGATTGGCCACCATGGCAAAAATCGCGTTGCTGATCGGCGTCCGGTACTGGCGTTTGGTGACGCGTTTTTCCAACAGGTCACGCAAATGCAGTTGCTGCCAAAGCGTCGAAAGCAAGTAAGCGCCACCGAAAGCACGCGTCCAATTCCATTTAAAGCTGCGACCGCGATGTTTCAACAGCACTTGAGATTCCAGCGCGTCTTGCGGCGGCAGAAAGCGCGCAATGCTTTTGACGAGGCGTTTGAGTTGTTCAACGTCAAGGTCTTCGCGGCGGCCAAAATTGTAAAGCACCGTGGCCTTGGCAAAACCCTTTTTGCTGTCGCGTGCATTATGCGCGAGTTGGACGTAGGTGGCTTTCGAGCCGTCCTTATTTTTGCGCGAAATCGTTCGGATGTACATGTCTACAAGATAGCGTAAAAAATCTTGGTAGTCAAGTAGCCATGCACAAAACGTGTGCCTACGGGTTTCCCCGTTGAAAGGCGCGGACCAGGCTCAAAACGGCCCTTTTTTCAAAAATTTGCCCTATAACTGTCGAAGCCAGGCTTTAAGGAACGACCGTAAGCGCAAAGACCTCGAGAAACGCAAGATATTATTCGTGGATGACGATCCTTTTGTTCTTGAGAGTTTTTCCAACCGGCTGAAAGACGAAGGATTCGATGTCGTTGCGGTTAATAAAGGCGCGGATGCAATTTCCGCTGCCGCCTCCGAGCGGAATTTTGATGTCATCATTGCTGATATTCGCATGCCGGACATTGATGGCATTCAAACCTTGGCGCAAGTTAAGCAAATATTGCCGAAAGCCAAGAGCATGCTGCTTACTGCATTTGCAGATTATGAAGCGCCAATCCGCGCTATCCATGTCGGTGTCGATGATTATATCATGAAGCCGGTGGAAGACGAAGTTTTCTTCGATCGCATCAAGAAGCTGATCGTGCGAAAGGCGATTGAGGACGCCATAACAGAACATTATGGCCCACAACCCAAAAAATTATGTGATATCCGCTCAATTATTGGCAATAGCGAGCCCAGCTTGAGAATTTTATATGATATCAAAGAAACGGCTGATAACGACGCTTCGGTTTTGTTGATCGGCGAGACTGGAACCGGCAAAGAATTAGTCGCACAAGCCATTCACAGCTCCAGCGCGCGTCGGGATCATAATTTTATTGCGATCAACTGCGCGGCCATTGCCGAAACGCTTGCCGAAGACGAATTTTTTGGCCATGAGAAAGGCGCCTTTTCAAACGCCGACAGCCTTCGAATTGGCAAGTTTGAGCTTGCACAAAAAGGGACAATTTTCCTGGATGAAATCGGCAAGCTGGATTATAAAATGCAAGACAAGCTTCTGAGGGTTTTAGAAGAAAAAAAACTCTGGCGCCTTGGCGGCCATCAAGAAATCCACCTCGATGTCAGGGTCATTGCCGCCATGCAAAATAGTGACAGCCTAAAAAAAGAAATGTACCATCGTTTTCTGAAAACCATTCAATTGCCGTCTTTACAAGAGCGCAGAGAGGATATTCCGCTTCTAGCGATGCATTTTATGGAACGATATAATGTCGAACTCAAAAAAAATCATCGTGTCACCAGCATTGAAGATGGCGTGATGCAACTCTTATTGCATCACGATTGGGAAGGCAACGTGAGAGAATTGAGAAATGTCATTGGCTGCGCGGTCATGTCTGCCCGAGAAGGCGTCATTCGGATCGAAGATTTGCGCCTTCCCCAACCTTCCAATCCAATCATTTCCAGCATGGACAATAGATTCATGCTTCCGAAAGAAGAGCGGTTAGAGTCGATTCACGATGCCATTAAAAAATATATTGAATTCGTTTTGAGCCAGTGTCCAACAAAAGTAAAAGCCGCTAAAATTCTGGAATTGCCACCGGCAACTTTGAATGACTGGATTAAAAAGTATAACGTAGAGCTACCTCCGCATTTACGGAATACCGTTGACTGATGTTGTCATCAACGGTATTCCGTAGCTTTCCCTGCCAACTTTTTCCTCTTCTTTACTCAAATTTATTTTCCACAACTAATTTATTATTAAAACCATATCAGGGTAATACCAATTTAAAATTTCGTCTGGCATGGAATTGGCTTAAATAGATTACGAAATTTTTGATTCGGTATTTTGGCCAAATTTTACCTATCATCGGGCTGCCGAGGGGATAGCCTGATGACGGTACGACCAATTTTTGTTTTGAAATTACGAATCTCGATTCCATAAACCAAATTAACCAAACTTTTTGGAGGATGTCGTGAAAGCACGTTTAGTCTTCGCCGCGACTTTTTTTGCGCTGATTGCACTTTTGTCATTGGCAACAAATAGTTCGGCGCAAAACGAAGTCGCCTCGGTTTTTACTTTTGGCCACAGCACTGGCTCGATTAACGCCGGTTTGACAAGATACTTGGCAGCCTTTGACGGCACGGCAGCGAATGCGGATAATTTTAAAATTGTTATCCCTCAAAATGGAACGCTAAAAAATTTATATTGGGCTGCTGCCGCTAGTACATTGACCGGCACAGGCAATACGATCACGGTGCTAAAAAACGGTGTCTTCACCTCATTGGCAGCGACATGGAATACACCGACTACTTCCGGCAACAACACCATCAATAGTGAAACAGTCGTAGCCGGTGACGTCATAAGCGTAAGAATTCAGCTTGGCACAGGCTCCGGGAATATTACGAGACCAACTGTCTCGTTTGAGTTTTTGACAGCAAGTAGTTCCAGCAGTCAGTGGATAAGCTCGGGCAACAACATCTATTACACAGCAGGCAATGTTGGTATTGGAACGACAAGTCCAAGCGAGAAGCTCGATGTCGCCGGAAAAATTAAAACTCAAAATTTACAGGTCACCAACGGGGCGGCCGCAGGTCTCGTATTAACCTCCGATGCAAGTGGAAATGCGAGTTGGGGCTCTAATAACGATGCTGATGCAAACCCCGCAAATGAAATACAGACTTTATCCCTGTCTGGCAACGATTTAAGTATTAGCGGCGGCAACACCGTAACCCTTCCACCCCCTCCCGACATCAGCGCCCGTGTTTTAAACAGTGGGAATATCTCTGTTCCACATGGGGTGACAACCTTCTTACCGTTCAACGATGAGCACTTTGACACCGCTAACCTTCATAGTACTTCCTCTAACACACACTGTTTAACAGCTCCGACGAATGGAAAGTACTTGATTTATGGACACGTGAAATTCGCCTCTAATTCGAATGGTATTCGGACGGTGAGTATTCAGCGGGTCGCTGGAGACAATAGAGCACTTGCTAATATGACAGTGAATCCAGTTATCGGGTCGGAGACAGAACTCACAGTAGCCACCCATATCGAGGCCGCCGCAGGTGACTGTTTCGTGCTCGCCGTTTATCAGACAAGCGGAGGACCGCTGGATGTTCTGCTTCAACCAGATACTTCCCCAGAATTCGGTATAGTTAAGCTGCCGTAGAGATTGGTAATACAGCACACGGAATTGGCTTCAGCTTCCAAATAATTCCAGTAAAACTCAAGGAGGATGTCATGAAAACACGTTCAGTCCCTATCGCTACACTCTTTGCAGTTATTGCACTCATGTCAATGACGACAAAAAGCTCAGCGCAAAATGAAGTCGCTTCAGTTTTTGCTTTTGGTCACAGCTCTGGCTCGATTAACGCCGGTTTGACAAGATACTTGGCAGCCTTTGACGGCACGGCAGCGAACGCGGATAATTTTAGAATAGTTATCCCACAAAATGGAACGCTAAAGAATTTATATTGGGCTGCTGCCGCTAGTACGTTGACCGGCACAGGCAATACGATCACAGTGCTAAAAAATGGAGTATCAACATCGCTGGCGGCAACATGGAACACAACGACTACATCCGGCAACAACACCATCAATAGTGAAACAGTCGTAGCCGGTAACGTAATAAGTGTAAGGATTCAGCTTGGTACAGGCTCTGGCAATATTACGAGACCAACTGTCTCGTTTGAGTTTTTAACACCAGGTAGTTCCAGCAGTCAGTGGATAAGCTCGGGCAACGACATCTATTACACAGCAGGTAATGTTGGCATCGGAACAACGGGTCCGCTTGATAAACTGCATATTAACGGAAATGGGCTTGTGAGAGTAAATGTTGAAGCAACAACCGGCGATGCCCGTTTTTTGGCGAAGACGAATAATGCAGGTACATACACGGTGTTTGACTTAGAGAATGACGTGGGTGAAGCGGCACACATGTCTTTAGGGGGAAGTAATACCATCGGCAGGCATCTGCAGATATTTGCTGGGCCAAATTTACCGATATTATTTGGTGCAGGAGGAGCTGAGCTGCTGGAACAGCATCACAGATGGCTTTATCAACCAGTGGCAACCTCGGCATCGGCACGACCGCTCCAACCGCAAAATTAGATGTTGCAGGCGATATTTCCTTCCAAAACAGCAAGCTTTATTTCGCTGGTGCGGTTAATCCGACTTACTACATGCAATATATCACAAGTGGATGATTAAAATTCAAGGTTAATAACTATGAGAGTCTCTTTCTTAGCGTAGATGGCAATGTCGGTATTGGAACGACGACTCCTACTCACCCCTTGCAAATGGTCAGTGGCGCTCATGTTACCGCAGGCGGCGTCTGGACTGATGTTTCCAGCCGGGAACTGAAGGAAAATATCGAACCACTTTCCCTAGAATCTGCCCAACAAGCTCTCGTTGCGCTCAATCCGGTTACCTTCAACTACAAAGTCGATAAGGAAGAACAATACGTGGGGTTCATCGCCGAAGACGTGCCAGACTTGATGGCCACCAAAGACCGTAAAGGGTTGGCGCCGATGGACATCGTTGCCGTCTTGACCAAAGTTGTCCAGGACCAAAAAGCTATCATCGCCCAACAACAGAAAGCCATTTCTCAAATTGTCGCCACCTTAAAAAAGCATGATATTCACGTTAATTTTGATTTCACCGGCACTTCTAGCGGAGTATTGAAAAACTCAACGCAAAAGAATCAACCTCTAGCACCCCTGAACTCCGAGGTTCTCCCCGACAAATACGATCTTTCCAGCAATTACCCGAATCCCTTTTCCGCAAGCGGAATCTTCGATAATCCAGAAACGCGCATTCAATATGCGCTTCCCAAAACCGGCCAGGTGACGATCAAGATCTACGATTCACTCGGGCGAGAAGTGAGAAAGCTGGTCGATGAGTACAAAAACGCCGGATACTACAACATTATGTGGGATGGAAAAAATGAAGCTGGGGAACGAGTTGCCAGTGGCGCTTATATTTATCAAATGCAGGCTGGAGATTTCCTGCGCTCGCATAAGATGTCATTTGTGCAATAAGGACAAATCACCTAAATTTTTTGGAGGATACTATGAAAAAGATATTCTTTATAACTCTTCTCGCTTTGGTTCTGTTTGCCGGCCATTTGCACGCGCAAACGTACACTTTAGCGCGGACTTTCCTGAATCCGAGCACAGATATTGATGACGAGTTCGGTTTGACGACTGCTCTTCTTGGCGCTAACCTCTTGGTTGGAGCACTTGAAGACGATACTTTCGGCCCGAATCAGGGAATTGTTTATCTTTTTGAAACCAGCACGGGAAACATCATCAGAACTTTTCAAGACCCAACGCCAAATCCTAGTGACATCGAAGTAGGCTTTGGTGTTTCAATTGCTGTAAATGGCACTAACGTTCTTATTGGCGCCCACAGAGATGATGTCGTGGATGGAGACGATGGAGCGGTTTATCTTTTTGATGGTTCGAGCAGCTCTCTCCTGCGAACCTTTAATAATCCGGCGCCAGGCGGAGCGGGTGGAGATCTTTTCGGTTCTTCGGCAACCTTCGTCGGCAACAACGTACTCATCTCATCACCGGGAGAGGATACTGAAGCGATAAACGCGGGAAGAGTGTATCTATTTGATGGTACGACAGGGACGCTGATTCATACGTTCTTAAATCCCACGCCTGCAGATCATGACGTTTTTGGTAATTCGATTGCAGCGGGGGGAAATTTTATCGTGATCGGAGCGCGCTTTGACGATACCGCAGATATTGATGCTGGCACGATCTATATTTACGATAGTTCAACTTTCGCGCTTATTCGGACCATCTTAAATCCTGATCCACATACAAATGATAATTTTGGGTTACCTGTCGCTACAGATGGGAGCAAAATTTTTGTCGGGACTTTTGGAAATGATACAGGTGGAACGGATTCTGGTGTTGCCTACCTTTTTGAAGCCACCACAGGCGCATTGCTTCATACATTCCTGAATCCTACTCCGGCAGCTAATGATCTTTTCGGTTTACACGGGGGAATCTTCGGGAACAAAATACTCATCGGGTCGCCAAGAGATGATACGGGCGCAACCGATGCCGGCGCAGCTTATCTTTTTGATAGTGTCACAGGTGATCTGATCTCTACATTTTTAAATCCCGCACCAGCCTTTGAAGATCTTTTCGGTCGCTCATTCGCAGTTTTGAATAATGACATCTTCATTGGGGCGCCGGGGCAGTCACAACCAAATGCGGGAAAGGTTTACCTTTTCGTAGAACAGCCCGTAGCAGATGCGGGCGCGGATCAAGAAATTTGCTTCGGCCAATCCGTGACCATTGGCGGAAATCCAACTACAAGTGGCGGTACGCCGCCTTATGCTTACAGTTGGACACCAAGCATCGGATTGGATGATGCGAGTGCAGCTAATCCAAATGTTTCACCAAACAGCACAACGGAATACACGGTGCAAGTGACCGATGCCAATGGCAGTATCGCGACGGATCAAGTCGTCGTGACCGTCAATCCATTGCCCGCCGTTACTTTCAATTCCGTCGCCTCCCTTTGTGTGAACGCTGCCGCAGTGGATTTGACCAATTTCGTCTCACCAACTGGCGGCACGTTCTCAGGTCCGGGCATCGCAGGAAATACATTTACTCCTTCGGTAGCAGGCGCTGGCACGCACACGATCACATACACTTTCTTCGATGCCAACAATTGCAGCAATACTGCCAGCCAGAATATCACGGTCAGTTCACAAGCATCGGTTACTTTCAATCCGGTCGGGCCGTTTTGCGAGAATGCTGCAGCGGTGGATTTGGCCAACTTCGTCTCACTGACTGGCGGCACTTTTTCAGGACCGGGCATCACAGGAAATGTTTTTACTCCCTCGGCAGCAGGCGTCGGCACGCACACGATCACATACACTTTCGCCGATCCTAACAATTGCGGCAATACCGCCAGCCAGAATATTACGGTTCATCCACAGCCGACCGTAACTTTCAATGCCGTCGGACCATTTTGTGCGAATACACCGGCAGCGGATTTATCCAGTGCCGTCTCACCTGCTGGTGGCACTTTCACTGGTTCGGGAATTGCGGGTAACCTGTTCGCCCCCTCAATAGCAGGCATTGGCACACATGTCATCACCTACACCATCACCAATGCCAACTGCAGCAACAGCGCCAGCCAGAATTTGGTGGTGAATCCAGTTCCCACCGCCAATGCAGGTTTGGATAAAGCAATTTGCGTTGGTCAACCCGTAACGATCGGTGGCAGCCCGACGGCGATGGGTGGCATGCCGCCATACACCTTCAGTTGGACGCCAACCACTGGTTTGGATGATGCAACGGCAGCCAATCCGACGGCTTCGCCGACGAGCACGACAATTTATACGGTCAATATTGTCGATGCCAATGGATGCACCGCATCGGATCAAGCCACGATTGCCGCCCAAACGCCACAAAATGCTATTCAGGATCTGATTGATCAAGTAGAAGCGCTCGTCGTCGCCGGGAAACTGAATCAAGGCCAGGGCAATGCCTTAAAAGCAAAGCTGAATGCTGCCATACAACAATTGAACAAAGGGAAAACGCACACGGCGATCAACCAACTTCAGGCTTTCATTAACCAAGTCAACGCCTTCATCAATGCCGGCATCCTGTCGCCAGCAGATGGACAAGCATTGATTGATGCAGCAAACAACATCATCAATTGTATTAGCGGCCTGAATAAAGCCGGAATTACGGAACAATCGCCGATTACGGCACTGCCACAAAGATATGCATTGGAACAGAATTATCCCAACCCTTTTTTGAGCGGAGTGAAATCCCGCTTGGCGGGAAATCCCGAAACCGCGATTCGCTTTCAGCTTCCGGAAGCCACCCATGTCGTGGTGAAAATCTTCAATACACTTGGAGAAGAAATTCGCACTGTGGTGGACGGGCAGTACGAGGCGGGCTATCACTCTATTCATTGGGATGGAAAGAACAAGAATGGCAATCCGGTTTCGAGTGGCGTCTATCTCTATCAACTTCAAGCCGACACTTTTTCCCAAATAAGGAAGATGATTATCCTCCGGTAACTCGTCATTCATGTTGCATTTGAAGAATATTGAGTGACAAAAGCACGGAGAAAATCTTTTTTACGAAAACAGACTCGTCTCCGTGCTTTCTCTGTGATCTCGGCTTCTCCGGGGTAAATAGAGCTCCAAATCTTCAAAATTCCCCACCTAAATTCTACCCAATTTTTTTGCAGCAAAGTATCAACTTTTTTCGTATATTATACGTCTATAGAATAGATCGCGATTGCGAAGGAAGTTGATGATGAAAGAAACCATTCCAACTTTATTAAAATTCTTAGGCGCGCTGGCCATCACCACGGCCATCTTTTTTGCTTTATCGCCCAAGGACGAAATCAACGATGAAGTGGTGAACCAGGCGATGGAGTTTTTAGGCACGAAGCTTTTGGCCATGGCGCCGCAGCATGAAAAATCGGGCGTCGAAAAAGATTTTGCAGCTTTTCGCGAACAGGCCATCGAAGGCAAGATCAGCGACGAGCAATTTAAAGACGTGGCAGTGGCGATTATCAACGCCGAAGCCGAAGGGAAAACTTTCAATCGGGAACAGATCGATAGCTTGCTGACGTCGATAGACGAAGCCGGCCTCGCAAAAGCCGATGCTGAAATCGCCCAAGCGGAAGCGGAAATGGCGCAAGCCGAGAGCGCAGAAAGCGCCGCAACGCCGCCCGAAGACCTGCATACGTTCAGCGCGCGCATTCAAGAATTTGCCAAATTTGAAAAAGAATGGCATACGAAGATTCCCTTGCCGCCGGCGGCAGACTCCACGCTCCCGCCGCCTTTCCCGCGCCGCCCATTATATCGTGTTGATCACAACTTCGTGGTCGAAGTCGATTCGATTGCGATTGCGGAGATTGCCGCAGCACATGCCCAAGCGTTTGCCGCAGAAGCGCCGCGTGCCGTCGTCGTGCAACCGGCGGAAGTGCATCGCGCGCTTCGCGATCTTTCGCGCGAGCTGCCGAAGTTGAAAATCGAAATGCGGCGTTTGTCTTATCACATGCAAACCACGGACAGCCTGAAGAAGATGATGATCCTTAACATGGCGCCGGAGTTTCGCAATTGGCCGGCAGATTGGGGCCGAATCATGGCGGACAGCTTGAAGTGGGATAAGGCTATGAGCGACAGCATGAAAAAGGCGCTCAAAGCGATGCGGCAAGCCAACTTGCGACAGGCGAGAATTTATCAGCGTATGGCGGACAGCACGCGCCAAGCGAGGGGAGAACATCGGTGGGAGTATAAGTACGACAATCCGCCTCCAACGGGGCATCCGCCTTTGCCGCCCAAAAGGGAACCGCCGAAGCGCGAGAAACCGAAACCGCCGCAAAACGAAAAATGAAAAAATCGTTAGAAGCAAAAATCTCCTTGCGTTTTTGTCGAAGAATGTGTATTATAAAAACTGTCTTTGATCGCTGCTTTCTTTTTGTTTATCGGGGCTGTAGCTCAGTCTGGGAGAGCGCTTGAATGGCATTCAAGAGGTCGCCGGTTCGATCCCGGTCAGCTCCACAAGAAAAGGGCAACCCAATTTAAAGGTGCCCTTTTTTGTTTTGCTTGCAACGAAAAGGGCTACGCCCGTAGGGAACTGCAACGAAAATAGCCGATATTTCATGCCACTTACTGGAAAACAAAAACGTTATCTGCGCGGACTTGGGCATGCGTTGAATCCCGTGGTGTTCATCGGGCAACAAGGTGTCGATGCGCGCAATATCGAGGCGATCGCCAACGCGTTAGCCGCGCACGAGTTGATCAAAATAAAATTGCTCGAAGGCTATGCCGGTGATCGTCATCAAACCGGCGCAGAGCTCGCTGCAAAAACCGCTGCGGAATTGGTGCAAGTGCTGGGAAAGACGATTTTGCTTTATCGCGCTTCAGAGGAGAAGCAATGCATCAATCTGCCTGATTAAATGAAAAAACCTTAGACAGAAAGATGGAGGACAGAAAAATGTTTTCGGTTTGCTCGTTGCTACACGGTGAGCATTGCTCCAAGAATATCAAATCCCATTTTTCTGTCTTTCATTTTTCTGTCACGGCGTTTGTTCATGCCAACTTAACATTGCCAGATTAATTTAACACTTTCAACTCAAAATTTTATTGCCTTCCATTCGTTGCGCTTGACTTTTTGCCATCTTTACAAATTGTGAGCTTCCCCTCCGCAATTTCCTCCCACGCATAAAATGCAAAATTCTTGCCTTTGCTATTGTGCTTTGCGAGCAAGCCGTTCGGAAAGGTTGGGCCAGCGGCAGAGCTCGTGACTTCCAAGCCATCGGTTTCATTTGAGCCGCTCGTCATGACCGTCGTCACCAAATCGTGCTGGTGCGGATTATCCTTTTCTCCTTCGCGGCGATAGATCTTTACACTCTTATTATCTTGGCTGGAGATAATCAAATAGCCGGCGCCATCCGAGCATTTGTAGATGCCGATACCTTCACGATCACCCTTAAAGCCGTCGCCGGTCGCGAACGCCGTGATTTGATCATCGTTTTTCATCTCCGGATCAGCATAATATTTGCGCACGGCCTTCGACTCGTCCGACGCATAAACATAACCGAGCTCGTCATCGGCAACCAAGCCTTCGACTTTGTCGAGAATGGAATTGTTGCCAAAACTGCGCACGTGCTTTCCCCGCACTTTGCCGTTGCCGTCAGCGCTGAGAAGATATTGCTGCAGATTGCTTTTGCTGCGGCCCGACTTGCTGCTCTCGATGAAGAAGAGCGCGCCGTCAGGGATTCTTCGATACAAACAAAAGCCGTACGGCTCCTCCAACTCCGGCGTGTGAATGCCGCCGGCCGTCGTGATATCGAGGAGTTCGCCGCTGCTCGAATCGATTTGATAAACTTTCACTTCTTTGGCGCGCTGCAAATTCACCACGGCGACATCAAGGCGCGTCCCGCCGATCATCACGTTCTGCCGCAGATCAACGTTGTTGGTTTCCTCAAGCGAAATGAATTGCAATTGCTCGCCGGCAAGATTCCATACGAAGAGACCACCGCCCTTGCCTTTGTCCGTGCCGATGACGACGCTTTTTTCCGGCGCGGTGGGATGAATCAAAATGGCGCAATCATCGGCGTCGGTGTTCACTTCCGACGTGCTCACTTTAGGCGGCACGCCCGGCGAAGGAAAGGCGCATGAAAGCGCCACGAGGTTAAACAGCAAAATCAGCAAACAAAATCCTTTTTTAACAATTTGAAATTCGTGCGCGATAGCACGCGGTTGAAAGGCAACAAAAAAAGCTCGCATGAATATTCCTCATTCAAACAAAATAAAAAAAGCACAGACGGGCCGTCTGTGCTACTGGCCTTTGCCAAACAACAGACTCAGGCCGAAGCTCAACTCCGGCCCGCTGTAATTATCCCGGCCGCTCAACGATTTGGTGAAACCCATCACAAAATTATAACCAGCTTCCGCGCCGAGCATGAAACGGCGATTCAACCTTACATCGATTCCCCCGCCGATGCGGCTTCCCACCGAATTTAACGTGCGCGAATTTTGCACGATTTCTTTTTCGACTTTATGTTGAGCTTCAAAGCCGATATAAGGCCCGGCGTACATCGAAAAAAAAGGCCGCGCCGGCGAGGTGACCAGCGGATAATATTTAAACCCAAACACGAAAGGAACGACGTTGATTTGGTTCTCGGAGAATCCGACGAATTGCGTCGTTTGATCATCGCCAAACTCCACGCGCGAATCACCGGTTAACCGCAGCGCGGAGAGCGCGAACGTCACCGCGAAATTTTCCCGCGTCCAATACGTGTAACTCACCGTGCCGAAAGCGCCGCCGCTTTTTGCGGAGGTTTGCACGGTATAGGGGCCGATACGATTGATGGCTTGGCTGGCGCTGCCATGATGCCAGCGTCCGATTTTCAATTCCACGCGCGACCGCTTGGCCAACGAACCGGCAAAAACCGTCGTCGAGAAAACTGCAATCAACAAGCTTAAACAAGCCGCGCCTGGCAGCGTGTTTTTCAACATGAGTTCCTCCGCGAAAAAATAAGCGCACTACAATAGACCGGTCACTTTAATAGCATAGCGCAGAGGGCGTAGCGCATAGCTTTCATGCGCTATGCCCTCTGCGCCATGCGCCTTGCTATTTCACCAATAAAAGGCGTTGCACTTGCCGTATCGCGCCGGCTTGCAAAACCGCAAAGTAAACGCCGCTCGGTTGCTGCGCCGGATTGAAAACAACGGCGTGCAAACCGGCGGCACGATTTTCATTGATAAGCGTCACGACCTCCGAGCCGATGACGTTATAAACTTTCAAGCTGACACGCGTTTCTTGCGGCAGATGGAAACGCAAACTGGTGCTGGGATTGAACGGATTGGGGTAAGCTTGTTGCAAAGCAATATTGGCCTCGTTGGTTTCCACATGCTGCGCGGCGCCATCAGGCGACGACGGGGAACTGACGTTCGCATAAACCTCAAGCTCGGTCACGCGATAATTCGATTTATTATTCTTGCGCATCAGCAGGCGGACATATGGCGCCGTCACCGCGGCGAAAGTAAAATCTTGCGTGCTGCTCGTGCCGCTGTTGTTGGTATAAACCGTCGTCCAATTCGTGCTATCACTCGAAACTTGGAAATCGTACTTTTTCGCATAATAGCTGCTGTTCCATTTGATGACGGCGCGCGAGATGGAATAGGAACCTTTTAGATTCACATCGAGATTCGCGTTGGGCGCGCCGCTGCTAACGGTGTTGCTGCGCCAATACGTGCCGGTGGTGCCATCAACGGCGCGCGCCGGAACATAAATCGTATTCGTGCCCGAAGCGCCGGCAGGTTTGTTGAGCGCGAGATTCGTGTTCGTGCCGCCGGTCGTTGCCGTCGCCGTGTTGCTGTAACTGGAATTACCATTCGCATTAAAAGCGCGAACTTGATACGTATACGCCGTGTTGGAAGCTAAACCAACATCGCTATACGTCGTCATGCCGGCGCCAACCATCGCAATTTCGTTAAAAGACGAGCTGCTCGTTTTGCGTTCGATTTTGAAGCCGTCTTCGTTGCTGGAATTATCTTTCCAACTTAAATTAATCGTCGAAAGGCCGTTTGCCGTAGCCGTGAGATTGCCCGGCGCTGCCGGCAAATTCGTGACCGTGAAATTGTTGTCGCTCACGTCACCCGGATCGGCATCGGCGGCGTCAGAAACACGAATACGTCCTTGCGCCGTCGGCGCGACGTTGATCGTCCACGCATAAGAACCAGTGTTCGCAACGCCGCTCGCCAAAATCGTCCAGCTCGCGCCAGCGTCGGCGGAATATTCAATGGTGACCGGATCGGAAAAAATCGTGTTCGTCCAAGTAATATTGTGGGTCGAGCCAATCTCCCACACTTCGCTGCCATTGGGTGAGGTGACCTTCACCGCGGGAGCAGGCAGCGTGTTGGGAATGATGACGATCTGCAATCCCAGCGCATTCGCAATCGCGGCCCAATCGTAGCAGTGCGCATCCTTATCGGAGTTTTGCGCATAAAAAGAGCCGTTGGGCAAATTCGGCAGCGGCGCTTGGGTTAACGTGATGCCATCCGTCTCGTCCGTGGTGCCGGAAAAATTTCCGAGCGACGCATAAGTCTGGCGATCAAAAACTTCGTACTGCGTCGGGCTGGCGTATTGATCCGACACGATGATGTAACCCGTGCCGTTATGCGCGTCGTAAATCGCGATGCCTTCGGGATCGCTCACGAAAAGCCCGGCGCCGAAACGCTGAATGAAATTGCCGTTCAGATCATAAACCATCACGTTGTTGCCGGCTTCATCGGCAATCAACGCGCGTTGGGAAACGGGATCGATCGCAATCGACTCGAGCGAGCCTTGCGTGGGAAAAGAAAAATCCAAAGCGCCGGTCAAACCCTGGGCGCTGGCCGTCACGTTAAAGACCAAAACCTTATCCGTCGAGCCGTCGGTTTCCGTAATCCAGGCTTGCAATTGATTGCCATTCTTCCAGTAAAGCCCGATGCCGTACGGGTCGACCAAATTCGTCGCGCCGAAATCGCCGAGAAAAGTTTTTTCCGGAAGCGCAAAACAGGAGACGCGATGATTGTCGCGTTCAACGGTTAAAACGATATCTTTCACGCCGATGCCCGTGGCCACATTATACGCCACGGCGACGCCGTTCGGATAATTCAATTGCCCCGGCCCGCTGCCCGAGCCGCCGATACGGCCAATATACGTATTCGTCACCGCATCGTGCATTTCGAGGTAGTGCATCGTTTTGTCGGTGATAAAAAGGATGCTGTCATTCGGATCGGGCGCGACCCAAAGCGCCACGGAATCCATCGTGCCGTTCCCGCCCGGCGGCGTGCTGGTGATGTAAAAAACGGGAACGGTGACCGCCAAACTCATTGTCACCAACAATAAACTCGGAATAAAAAATTTGCGCGCCGCAATGGAGATCGCCGACTGGCGCGTTCTGGTTGGATGGTTTTGCATGATTCTCCTCCGTGAGCTGAAAGTGCATGCCTGCTGCTATTCATTCGCGCGTTTTCCTAAAATAATACATTTCTCCTCATTTAAGCAATACAATTTTTCGACGCATGCATTTGATCAAAAAAAATTGACCGGCCACCTCGCGTGACCGGTCAATTGCTCTCTACTCCCCTCACAGCCAGAATGTCCGTTGGGCAAACAACAATTATTTCATCAACACGAGCCGGCGCACTTGCCGCTCTGCACCCGCTTGCAAAACGGCAAAATACACGCCGCTGGCCAAATGCGAGGAAGCGACGAAAGCCACCGCATAATTTCCACGCTCGCGCACCTGATCCACCAATGTCGTCACTTCTTGTCCCGCGATATTGAAAATCTTCAACGTCACATGTGCCGCGCTCGGCACCGAAAAAGAAATTTGAGTCGTCGGATTGCCGAAGGTTCCTTGCGCGGAAAACGGATTGGGATAGTTTTGCTGCAGCGCCATTTCGGTTGGAACCGTCGCTGCGGTTAACTCAACAGCAGCTTTACCGGCAGCGCTCGACGTGCCGCAGACTTCAAACTCATTCACCGCGTAATAACTGCTGTTCACGACGGTCATGTGCAAACGGATATATCTTTCCGTGCGCGGTGCGCCGGTCAGTGTAATGGTCTGTGTTCCGCCGGTACCGGAAGTCGTATTGAAAACCGAGGTGCGGGTCGTAAAAGTCGGATCGTTGGTAACCACAATTCTAAAACTTTTTGCATGACGATTCGTCCGCCAATTGATCGTCACTTGACTATAACTCAGCGTCCCGGCGCCGAGATCGACGGTGAGCCACTGCGTGCCGCCGGAAGCGCTGCGCCAGAATGTAGCCGCGCTGCCATCGACGGCGCGATTCGGCGTGTTACTGCCATTCGTGCTCGAAGCTGTCGCGGTTTTGTTGAGCGCTATGTTCGTGCAGGACGGCGTTCCGCTAAGTGCGCTCCAAAAAGCCGCATTGAAGGTGCTCGTCCCGTTGTTGTTGCCGCCACCCGTCGAGCAGCCGCCATGCGTGTGAACGCCGACCGCGTTGCCGGTCGCGTCATCGATGACGGGGCTGCCGGAATTGCCGCCTTCGGTATCTGTAACATATTTCATCGTCGTGCCGGAGGAGCCGGCATTTGGTCCGGCATGCGTTTGCTGCGTTTGATTGCGCGTGGGATCATTGTTATCGACGCCAAAGCCGGTAATACGAATCGTTGCAGGACCAAGATTCTGCACCACATTGAATGAGGCGCCTTGGGCTTGAATCGGCTGCAAGCCGGTTTGCGAATTGTTGAACACTTGAAAGATGCCCCAATCATTGCCGATGCCGCCGTTGACAAATTGCCACGAGCCTTGATTGATGGAGTATTGATCTTGCGGCCCAGGATGCTGAATCGTGCCATTCGACAAAGAGGGCGGAACATTGAACTCCAAGGTTCCTGCTGAGGCGCTGCCGCTGCAATGACCCGCGGTAACGTGTTTTCCGTTGGCAACGATCCAGCCGGTGCAACCGATGTTGACGATACGTCCGGAAGCCGGATGGCTAGAAGGAACGCGATCATCCGTCGGGCCGCATTGGCTTTCCGGCGGGCTGACCAAATCGCCGACCATCACTTCTTTCAATTCGGCAAAAATGCCTTTGTCATTGGGTTCGACAAAGAGCTTGATTTCGACCGTCTCGCCGTTGAAGTAAGCGCTCGTGTTATACCACTCCGCCAATTGCCGGGCATTGAGCTTTTGCGTGGCGCCATCTTTCAAGGAGGTGATCGTCAAGTAGCTTTTCGCGCCGAGCTTAACCGACCCAAAAGTCAACCGCACCCACGGCGCGCCAGCCATCTCGACTTTATGACTTTCCGCGAAGACGGCCTCGCCGGAAATTCCTTCCGCGCCGGCATAAACTGCCGAAGCCCAGAAATGCGGCGTGAGGTGATACGGAATGTCTTGCGTTTGCGCCACAGCGAAACTCGACAGCAAACCGAGCATAGCCGCGCAAAGAAACCACCGGCTTATACTTTTAGAAAGATGCATACAACGCTCCACTAATGAAAAGTTAATAAATGACCCAACCGCACTCCTCTTGCAAAGGAGAAAGATGGGATGACAGTTATCGATATCAATGACAACCTGATAAACCTGTTCACCAGATGCGCTTTTCTAACGGCGGGTTAATTTCCACCACTTCCCAAGCCCGTCGGAAACGCCGTTGTCAAGAGAGGAAAAAGAGGTGCACAATGCATGCGGGAATATACGCGCCGCAGCAAAGTTCATTTTAAAAAAATTTCAGCAAACAAACAAGGAAAACTTCTTCAGCCAAAAAGATTTTCAAGGAGGTGTTGGTAATGTAACAAATCGCAGGTCTTAGACGAAATTAAAATACCAGACAACGCGACCGTCTGCAGAAAATCGATGCAGATTAAACACTTGACTTTTGCAGCGATATTCAATAGCTTGTTCAAGCAATTTAATAGATTGGCCTTGGCGAAAAACTTGTGACCATGCCCAAAAGCCTCAAAAAAATAACGGCGCTGCTCCTGACGTGGTTTTTATTCTCCGCTCATCTCGCGGTGGAATTGGCGCATCAGCATTTTGCGCCGGGCAACGGCAAATTCGAGCAAAGCGCGCTGGGGTGCATTAAAACCCCTTCGTCGCAATTAGGCCAAGTTCAGCCGTTGTGCTTCGCCTGTTTTTTTGCCAATGCGCATCATGGCGTGCCAAACCCGGCCGTGCGTGTTGGCGTTTTCTCCCAAGCTCTTTTCATTCCCGCTCTTGCAGCACAACTGCTTCCACAATTCCACCGTACTCCTTGCCATAGCCGCGCCCCACCTGCCTCTTGTTGAACTTTCATATCATAAGCCGGACGAGCCGGAACCTTACAGGCGCAGCCAAAAAAGATTAACACGGAGCAAACAGAGCAAACAGAGAGGGCAATGATTGGAAAATTCTCTTTAGCTTTTTAATCGCCGTTTGCTCCGTTTTCTCCGTGTTAAAAATCTTTGCTTTTTTTGCACACATTTTACTTGTTAGAGCTTTATCCGGCTTTGAAATCAACTTTTTGAAAGCACTGGGTGAAGTGTATTCGAACGTCAATCATGCAAGGAGAATTCCATGCAACCGTTTTCGTATAAAATCGTTGCGGCGATCCTAATGATCGCGTTATGCGACGGCGCGGCATTCACACAAACTTCGGTTAATCCGGATATCAGCGTCATTCCGCGTTTTATCGTGGAAACGCACGACGGCACCGTCAATCGCCGCGGCGACAAAAAATTCAGCCGCCCCGATTACGCATTTGAAGAGCTTGAAATCGTCATGCAATCCTATTTGAATCCCTATTCCAAAGCCGAGGTGGTGTTGACTCTTCCCGGCCCCGATCTCGAAGAAAATAAATTGGGCGTCGAAGAACTTTTTGCGACTATTGTGCGCGGTTTGCCGCTCGGCCTCAATCTGCGCTTCGGCAAATACCGCGTGGATTATGGCAAAATCAATCTCATGCATCCGCATGCCTGGCCGTTCGTCACCCAGCCGTTGTCGCAAGAGCGATTTGTTGGCGAAGAAGGATTGAATGATCTCGGCCTTTCCGCGAGTGTCCTGCTGCCGACCGGCAGTGTTTATACCAAACTCACCATTGATCTGCTGCGCGGCGCGGCGCTCGCCGAAGCAACGGGACTCGAAGACACCACTGGCGGCAATCCCGCCTACGCGACTTCCGCGCGCCTCACCAGTTTTTTTAGCCTCGGTGAGAACAGTGATCTCGAAGTCGGTTTGAGCGGCTACACCGGCGTTCATGATCCGTATGCGCGCGCGCGGTTTTATTACACGAATTTGGATTTCAAATATAAACACCGGTCCAGCTCGTATACTTCCCTCACGTTGCAAGGCGAGTATCTCTTCAATACGCGGAAAGCCTCGCAAGATCGCGAGTTCAATCCGTTTCTCGATGCCGGCGGCAATCCGGAGCAACGCCGCCTCAATTCCTCCGGTCTTTATTTGTACGCCGACTATCAGTTCAAAAAAATTTACAGTCTTGGCGGGCGCTATGATTGGAGCCAAGCGCCTTACCGCAAAGAGGATAAAGCCAAAGCGTTGGCGTTTTTCTTCGGCTATTATCCCGTCGAAGAAACGCTCGGCTTGCGCTTGCACTATCAGCACACCAAAAACGAGCTGCCGGCAGGCTCGTCCTCAGTCAATTTGATTGCATTGCAAGCTTTGTTCTCGCTTGGGCCGCATAAGGCGCATGCGTTTTAATCTCTAACAAGTAAAATGTGTGCAAAAAAAGCAA
>Ga0247727_10008398_pt1 | contig 19177 bp, 15 predicted proteins | sample WisWelCaveWW1625_FD_202498 | JGI IMG/M metagenome (GOLD analysis project Ga0247727, IMG submission 202498) | Biofilm microbial communities from Wishing Well Cave, Virginia, United States - WW16-25 | ecosystem: Environmental > Aquatic > Deep subsurface > Groundwater > Cave microbial mat | place... | reverse complement strand
GCCAGGCCGCATGTGGGCAAGGCCGGGCAGGCGAAGGAGTTGCGCTTGATGGGGACCCACTGCTCGGCCGGCAGCACGCCGTGGTCGCGCAGCAGCGCCTCCACGTTCGGCCGGTCACGATCGGCCAGGTCGGTGAGCAGGATGTCCTCTCGGGGTGTGAGGCGCACCCCGGGCGAGAAGCGCTCCACGACCGCGCGCAGCCCTGACCGCACCCGCACAGCGCCGCGGTCGGCAACGCGGCCGTTCTCGACCTTGACGCCGAGGAACCACCGCCCGTCGCCCTGGGGGTGCCAGCCGAGGTGGTCGTCGGCGGCCTCGAAGACGACCGGCTCCGGTGCGGGCAGCGAGCGTCCCAGGCGTTGGGCGACCTCGGCGCCGAACCGATCGATCCCCCACTCGTGGATCAGGTACTTGAGCCGGGCGTGCTCACGGTCGTGGCGGTCGCCGTGGTCGCGCTGCACGCGGATGATGGTGGACAGCACCTCCAACAGCTCCTCGGGAGCCACCGTCGTGAGGGGGTCGGCCAGGCGGGGGAAGGTGTCTGGGTTGGTGTGGTTCTTGCCCATGCCCCCGCCGACCAGCACCGTGAAGCCGCGAAGTGACTCGCCGTCGAGCACGGGCACGACGCCGATGTCGTGGCTGTAGACGTCGATGCAGTTGTCGCCGGGAAAGGCGAAGCCGATCTTGAACTTCCGGGGCAGGTAGGTGGTGCCGTAGAGCGGCTCCTCGCCGGGCGTCTCGCCTGGCTCTACGGCCGTCACCGCGCGCTCACCGTCGAGCCACAGCTGGTAGTAGGCGTGGGTGCGAGGCCGGAAGCGGCGGGCCGCCTCCTGGGCGTAGGCCCCCACGTCGGCGCGCTGCCGGTCGGAGAGCGGCGCCGGGCAGCACATGATGTTGCGGACCACGTCGCCGCAGGCGCCGAGGGTGGTGACCAGGTGGTGGTTGAGGGTGGCGAGCAGGGAGTGGAGGTCGCCCTTGCGCACGAAGTGGTACTGGATGCCCTGCCGGGAGGTGATGCGCAAGGTGCCGCTGGCCACCGCGTCGCACAGCGTGTCCATGGCGAGGTACTGCTCTGCGGTCAGGATCCCGCCGGGGATGCTCACCCGCACCATGCAGATGTGATCGACGTCGAGCCCCTGCCGCTTTCGCTCGGTGCGCACGTCGCGGTCGTCCTGCTGGTAGATGCCGTGGAACCTGAGTAGTTGTTGGCTCTCAGGCGAGAACGCTGGCGTACCGTCCGAGAGCTCCTCGCCGATGGTGCCCCGCAGCTGGTTGCTGGCGGCCTTCATTCCCTCCACCTTGGACACAGCGGTGTCGGCCATGGCTTCCTCCTTCCCGCCGGGTCTCCCGAGTCACGGTGGCGCTCATCAACGTTCTCCTTGTCGAAGGGAGGCTTCCGCTCGCAGCATAGGTATCTGGCCGACTTCGACGAGCTTGCCGACGGCAGCTACCGGATGGCGCTGCACACCCTGCGCGATCTGGGCAGTGGCGTCCCGGTACGGTCAGGCCTGCGCCACGGAACTTGAGTTCCTCCGGGAAGTGCTCCCCGACACGGAGATCGAACGGGTCGCGCACAAGATGGCGGGCGCCTACGTCTGCGGGTACGAGATCCGACCGGGTGCAGCCAAGCCTCGGGCCCCGCGCCAGCAAGCCCGACGCGACAGGACGTCGGCCTGACGGACAGGAGAGGAGTTGGGGGGATTGCAGGCGTTGAGGTCACCTCGTGCGTGCTGTGCGGGAGCGGATTCGCAGGCTGTGGAGGAGGAGGTTTGCTGCGAGACACGCTCCTACTCCTTCGCCCGACCGGAACCGAAGATCGAGCAATGGCTCCAGCCCCAGGCGGGCGAGCACCGCGCCGTGGGCGGTCTCCCGGCTTCGTTGTCCCGCGATGAGATGCGACGCGACTGCAGGTTCGACGAGCACGGCGAGGAATGCCGCCACCGAGGTGGCGAGGCCGTCGAGGACGATGGGAGCTCCTCGTTCGGCCGCGCCGAGGCTCACCCCAGCGAGGAGAGCGAACTCGGGGCCGCCCAGGGATGCCAATGCGGTCATGGGTTCTGTGACCCGACGACCCCATGCCAGACGCGAGCGGTGCAGGCTCGCGGCGACGATCTGCCGCTTCCGCTCGACGATCGCCGTATCGGCACCGGCGCCGAGCCCGACCACCTCGTCGGCGTCCAACCCCAGCAACACGGCCGCCAGTGCAGCGGCGACCGTGGTGTTGCCGATCCCGACCTCGCCGAGCGCCACGAGGCCTCGGCCGGCCGCCTCCCGTCCAACGACTATCCCCCGGTCGACGAGCGCGCGCACGGCAGTCTGGCTGAGCGCGTCATCATCACGGAGGTTCCCGATACTCGAGCCCCCGTCGATCACCTCGATCCCGAGGCCGGCGCTGGTTGCGGCAACCACACCGAGGGCTTGCCCGGCGCGGGCGGCATCGAGGACCTCGTCGGTGACCGTGGTCGCGAACGCGCTCACACCCAGGTCGGCCACTGGATGACGACCGCCGGCGAGTACGAGCGTCCCGCCGGAGAGGCCGGCGTGACCGAGGGCGACGACCCGGTCGATCGCTCGGTCGAGCACGCCGAGTGAGCCGAGCGGGGTGAGGAGCGTGTCGGCGGCGTCGCGGGCCGCTACGACGGCTTCCTGGTCCGGGGCGCGGAGCTTCGAGATGGGAGGTGCAGGTCCATCCGCGTTCGCTGGCCAGCGTTCCTGCACGACGACGTCGTCGAGTGCGAGGCGCGTCGACCAGCCGGCCCGCTCGAGTCCTGGTGCTGGGGGCCGCTCGTCGGGCCACCCGATGCACAACCAGCCGAGGGGCACGACATCGGCCGGCAGGGCGAGCAGGGCAGCGAGATCCTCGGGCGGGAACAGGGTCACCCAGCCCACCCCGAGGCCTTCGGCGCGCGCGGCGAGCCACAGGTTCTCGATCGCGCAGGCGCAGGACCACAGGTCGGTGTCGGGGAAGGTTCGTCGACCGAGCACACCAGCGGCTGGAGCGCGGCGGTCGCAGCACACAACGATGCCCATTGGCGCTTCGCGGATGCCTTCGAGCTGGAGGTCGAGCAGGTGTTGTCCCGCGGTTGGTGTGAGCTGCGCGGCTTGGGTCAACCGTTCCTGGTCGGCGATCCACGCGGCCCGGTCACGCGTTGGTGCATCGGTGACGAGGACGAACCGCCACGGCTGGGAGTGTCCGACGCTGGGCGCCGCGTGCGCGGCCTCGAGGACGCGACCTACGAGGTCACCGTGGATCGGGTCGGGACGGTATCGGCGCACGTCACGCCTCGTGTGGATCGCTTCGTAGAGGCCTCGTCGGTCCTCGTCCGAGAGGCGCCAGGCGTCGGGCTGAGCGGATCGTTCCGCGGCCGAGGTCCGGTCACCGATGAGCGGTACCGGGCGCGACCAGCGACGTTGCCCGTCGCCGTCACGTTGGTCGAGCCACGCCTGCACGGCGGCGAGCACCCCGTCAGGGTGAACCGAGGCGAAGGGCATGCCGGTGGCGGCCGCCGCTTCTGCGTCGGTGGGTTGGTCGCCGACGAAGAGGGCACGCTCCGGTGGGATCCCCCCGAGGCGCTCGAGCGCGACGAGCAGGACCACAGGATCTGGCTTTGCCGCTCCGACGTCGGCTGAGGTGACGACGACCTCGAGCAGGTCGTTGAGCCCGCTCGGGGCGAGCAGGCGCCGGACGTCGGCTTCGGACATGACGGCAGTGTTGGTCGCTGCGGCCAGACGTACCGACCGGGCGAGCACCCGCAGATCGTCGAGCACGTGTGGCAGGCACCGCACCTCGAGCTCCGCGGTCGAGGTGCCCGGGGGTGCTTCGGCCACGAGCGTTCCGCCGATGTCGAGGACAACGGCGTCGAGGTGCTCCGTCATCGTGCCGCCGACGGCCGCCTGTGTGGGACGGGTCATGGTGTGCTCTGCTCCAGGGCGATGACGAGCCGGGCCAGGCCCCGCTCGTCGGGGACGGCGATCCGAGCGTGGCCGGACAGGCCGAAGCTGGCGCAGTCGCGGACGATGACCCCGCGGGGGGCGAGGCGCGCGCGCAGCCCCGGTGCCTCGACGAGGATCCACGGCGCGTCAGACGCCGTCGCCACCAAGCCGTGGCCCAAGAGGAGCGCGGCCAGCTGGCGGCGGTGATCGGCGATCGCGGTGGCCCATCCAGGTAGATCGGCCACCGCGAGCAGATCGCCCAGGACAGCGAGCGCCAAGGACCCGACGGACCACTCGGGCTGATGGCGGGCGAAGCGATCGATGTCGTCGGCGATGACGTAGCCGAGGCGGAGGCCTGGGCAGGCGAACAGCTTGGTCAGCGAGCCCACGACGACCGCCCCGTCACGCCCTGCCGTCCAGCGTCCCGTCGCCAGCGCGTAGAAGGCCTCATCCCACACGCCTGCCACCTCGGAGGCGACGGCGAGACGACCGGTGGGGCTGTGGGGGTCGCTGCGCCACACGGGCCCGGCCGGCATGCGCGGGTGTAGGGAGAACTCGGGCTCGGAGGCGACGGCCCCGCCCAGCTCGCGGGCAACCAGGGTGATGGCCTCGCTCCCGCCGTTGGTGATCAGCAGGCGACGGGGTTCGACACCGATGGCATCGGCCAGGGCCCGGGTGGCAGAGGTCGGGTCGGGGTAGTGCCGCACCGTGTGAGCGTGCCGGGCGAGCAGCGGCGCCAGGTCGGGTGCGAAGGGGTTGAGCGTGGCCGAGAGGTCGAGGATCTGGGTCGGGTCGAGGCCGAGGCTGGTGGCCACTGCCACACCGTCGCCGCCGTGAGCTCCGGGCGGGGTGATCATGGTCGACGCCAACCGCGCCCCGGGGTCCGATGGTGGATGACCAGGCCGGCGCCCACCAGGGTGAGGCCCAGCAGCGCGGTGCAGTCTCGGGACAGGCGGACGGCTTCACGGATGTCGTCTCGGCGAACGGGGCGACCGCGGCCCAGGCGGGGACGGTCCTCGGTTCGGTCCCCGTACTGGTTCCGGCCGCCGAGGCGGACCCCGAGCCCCGCCGCGAACGCGGCTTCGGCGACCCCCGCGTTCGGTGATGGGTGGGCCGGGGCGTCGGCGCGGACCGTCCGCCACACCTCGGCGGCGCGACCCGGTCGGGCCACGGCGACCAGCAGCGCGGTGACGCGGGCCGGGAGCCAGTTGGCCGCGTCGTCAAGGCGTGCTGCGGGCGCGCCGAAGCGCTGGTACCGCTCGGAGCGGTGACCGACCATGGCGTCCATCGTGTTGACAGCCCGGTAGCCGAGGGCCCCGGGGGCACCGCCGAGACCGGCCCACAACGCCGGGGCGACCACCGCGTCGACCGTGTTCTCGGCGACCGACTCCACCACGGCACGACACAGCTCTGCTTCGTCGAGATCACTCGGGTCTCGGCCAACGAGCGCCGGCAGCAACGTCCGAGCCCGATCGAGGTCGCCGGCGTCGAGCGCTACGCCGACCTCGGTCGCGGCATCGGCGAGAGAGCGACCGGCGACCGCTACGTAGGTGGCCAGGGCCGTGGACCGCACGGCGAGACCGGCCAGTGCTCCGATGCCCGCGCCCGCAGCGGCGTAGGCGGCACCGTTGCCCAGGCGTGGCGCGTACCACGCTCGCTCGACCTCACCCATCGCCTGACCGAACAGGGCAACCGGGTGCGGCACCCGTCGTGGCTCGCCGACCAGCCGGTCGACGCCGAGACCCACGGCCACCCCCAGCAGGCGCCGCTTCACCATCGGGCTGCCGCCACGACCAAGCCGACGGTCTCGGCCATCATCCCGGCCGCGCCCAGGACGTCGCCCGTGTACCCACCGAGGCGGGAGACGCCGAGCGCGACCACCCCGGCCCCCGCAGCCGCCGCCACCACCACGGCTGCCACTCCCGCTGTGCCTGCGGCGAGGACGCCCAGCCCGAGCCCGAAGGTGGCGCCGACCAGCGCGAGCTCCATCCACGATCGGGTCCCGACGAACGCCGAGGCCAGTCCGCCGCCCTCCCGTGCGTAGGGTACGGCCCGCAGCGCGACGGCCATCACGGAGCGGGCAACACACCAGAGCCCGCCGACCAGGACCACGTTCGGGGCGAGCGACGCGAAGGCCGCCCAGCGCACCAGCAGCACCACGACCGCCACGCCCACGCCGAACGCGCCAACGGTCGGCTCGGCCATCACGGCCAGGCGCCGGGCCCGCCCCAGGTGGGGCAGGACCCCATCCGCGGTATCAGTGAGCCCGTCGAGGTGCAGCATCCCGGTGATGGCCAGATCCGCGGCCACCACGAGCGCCGCCGCGAGGGCCGGCGACCAGAGCTGCGCGGCACCCCACCAGAGCCCGCCGACCATGGCGCCGATGAGCGCTCCGGCGAACGGGAACCAGCGCAGGGTCGATGGGTCCGGTGGTGCCGATCGACCCACCACCGTGAGGAAGCCCAGCGCCCGGATCACCACGGGCTCCGCTCGAGCGGCAGGACCCGTCCCGCGACGACCAGCAGCACCCGGTCGGCGACCTCGGCCACCGCCTGGTTCACGAGGCCGAGCACGTCACGGAACCGCCCGCCGACCTCGGTCGAGGGGTGCACCCCGAGCCCGGCCTCCTCGGTGACGATCACGGTGTCGCCCTGGCGGCGGGACAGCGCGTCCACGAGCGCGTCCAGGTCAACGGCGAAGCCGTCGGACGCGGCGACCCAGGTCCCGAGGGCGTCGACCAGCACGGTCCCCTCGATCTGGGCGAGTGGTTCGGCGAGGTCGCGCCCGGTGTCGATCGTCGCCCAGACCGTCGGCCGTCGCGACCGGTGCGCCTCGACGCGGGCGACGAAGTCCACGTCGCTCGGATCGATCACGGCGGTGGCCACGTAGGTGGTGGGAGGGGGCAGGGTCGCGACAAGACGCTCTGCGATGAGGGACTTGCCCGACCTCGCTCCCCCGACGATCAGCGTGATCATGACGACGCCGACGCGGCGCTGCCCTGGATCGTGGCCGCCAGCGCGGCGGGATCGAGGGTGTCGACGTCGAGGTGACGCGCGCCCATGGCGGCCGCGAGCTGCCCGGCTAGCCGCAGGCGGACCTGACCGGTCTCGCAGTCGAGCACCAAGGAGCGGACGCCCCTACGTTGAACGGCCCCGGCGGCCGCCAGGGCAGCCTCGAGGGCGTCGGGGCGCCCGGTCGCTCGCCCGTCGGTGAGCACGACGAGCAGCGCGTCACCACCGTCCGCGGTGGCGGTCGCGGCGATCTCGAGTCCTCGTGCGATCCCGTCGGCCAACGGGGTCTCGCCTCCCGTCACGAGGTCATCGAGACGGTTCCTCGCCACCTCGATGCTCGAGGTCGGCGCCAGCAGCACCTCGGCACCGGGACCGCGAAAACCGACCAAAGCGACGCGGTCACGTCGCTGGTAGGCGCCAGCGAGGAGACCGAGCGCGGTGCCGGCCGCGGCGCGGGCCCGCTCATCGGCGCCCATCGAGCCGCTCAGGTCGACGCACAGGACAATCGTTCGCCGCTTCGGGGCGACCCGGACCTCGGCGCGCAGATCGTCGGCCCGCAACACCGCCGTCGGGTCCGTCGCCCGCCGACGGGCCAACGCGCGCACCGTGGGGACTGCTGCCACCGCTCCGTTGTCACCGGCGGGGACATCCCGGACGAACCTGCCCCGAGGGGCGTCCGCCCCCTCGGGTTTCGGCAGGGGTGTCCGGCGAGCGCTCCCGAGGATGAGGGGCCGCTCGTTGGCGCCGTTCGACCCGCCCTGTGGCGTGGCGGGCTCGTCCTCGTCGTCGGGGCCGGCGGCGACCTCCGGATCCTCGCCGCTACTGGGTCCCGGGTCCTGGCTACGAGGGTCGCCCAGCGCCGCGGCGAGGGCCCGCTCGAGCACATCGGGTGCCAGCGTCGGCGGGTCGAAGGGTCCACGCCGGCTGCGATGGGCGAGCGCCAAGGGCGCCACCCGTCGCAGGTCGGCGAGGGTGGCTTCCTCGCGGCCTTCGAGGCCCGCGAGGGCCGACGCGGCGCGGCACAAGGTGAGGTCGGCGCGGAGCCCTTCGGCCCCGACCTCGATCGCGAGGCGGGCGGCCGCATCGAGCAGCGCGGTGGGTGTGGTGGCGGGTCGGGCCGTCCCGATGCGCTCCGACGCGACTCGGGGCTCGCCGCCGCCGCCGGTGGCCGGCACGGGATCGGCGAGGGGGTGGTGGTCGAACGCTAGGCGCCGACGCAGCGCCTCGACGCGGTCCGCGATGTCGGCGGGCGCGGTCATCTCGATGCAGAACCCGAAGCGGTCGAGGAGCTGTGGGCGGAGCTCGCCCTCCTCGGGGTTCATGGAGCCCACGAGCACGAAGCGGGCCGGATGGCGGTGGGAGATGCCGTCGCGCTCGACGACGTTCTCTCCCGAGACCGTCACGTCGAGCAGGGTGTCCACGAGGTGGTCGGCCAGCAGGTTGATCTCGTCGACGTACAGGACACCGCCGTGTGCGTCGGCCAGCAGCCCCGGCTGGAAGCGGAAGCCCTCGCCGGTCAGGGCCGCGGCGGTGTCGAGCGTGCCGACCAGGCGGTCCTCGGTGGCGCCGAGGGGCAGCTCGACGAAGGGCGCGCCGCCGAGGAGGCCGGCCAGGCCGCGGGCCAGGGTCGTCTTGGCCGAGCCCTTGTGCCCGCGCAACAGCACGCCCCCGATCCGCGGATCCACGGCCACGAGGACCAGGGCGAGCTTGGCGTCGTCCTGGTCGATGACGTCGTGGAACGGAAACGCCCTGGGGCTGCTCATCGGGTCTCCTCCCAGCCTTCAGCCTCGAGGACTGCGTCGACGAGCGTCTGGCGGGCCTCCGCGGAGGCGTCCCAGAGGCCGCGGTCGTGGGCTTCGATGAGGCGTTCGGCGATGGAGCGCAACGCCCACGGGTTCGACTCGGCGAAGAACGCCCGCATGGCCGCGTCCGCGACGTAGGCGTCGGTGATCCGCTCGTACATCCAGTCCTCGACGACCTGCGCGGTGGCGTCGTAGCCGAACAGATAGTCGACGGTGGCGGCGAGCTCGAAGGCACCCTTGTACCCGTGGCGTTGCATCGCCTCGATCCACCGGGGGTTCAGCACCCGGCTGCGCACGACCCGGGCCGCCTCTTCCTTCAGCGACCGCACCTGCGGGTTGGCCGGGTCAGACGAGTCCCCGAACCACGCCTTGGGCGCCTCGCCGCGCAGGGACCGGACCGCCGCGACCATGCCGCCGTGGTCCTGGAGGTAGTCGCCGGAGTCGAAGATGTCGTGCTCGCGGTTGTCCTGGTTCTTGACGGCGACCTCGATGGCGGCGAAGCGGCGGCGCATCCCGTCGGGGTCGGCGGCGCCGTGGCGGCCCCGGCCGTACGCGAAGCCCGACCACGCCAGGTACACCTCGGCCAGGTCGGCGTCGGTGCGCCACGACCGCTGCTCGAGCACGGCCCCGATGCCCGAGCCGTACCCGCCCGGTGGCGGTCCCCACAGCCGGGGGTCATCGGTCCCGGCGGCGCGCACCGGGTTGTCCTCATCGGGTTCGTCGAGCCCGCCGACGAGGCGCACCGCGTCGTCGAGCAGGTCGATCACATGCGGGAAGGCGTCGCGGAAGAAGCCGCTGATGCGCAGGGTGATGTCGACGCGGGGCCGGCCCAGCTCGGTTAGGGGGATGGCCTCCAGGCCGGTCACCCGTTGGCTCTCGAGGTTCCAGAGCGGTCGGACGCCGAGCAGCGCCAGGGCCTCGGCGGCGTCGTCGCCGGCTGTGCGCATCGCCGCGGTGCCCCACAGCACCAGCCCGACCGTGCGGGGGTAGGTGCCGGTCTCGTCGAGGTGGCGCTCGATGAGGCGGTCGGCGAGCGCCTGGCCCACCTTCCAGGCGAGCGGGGAGGGGATGGCCTTGGGGTCCACCGAGTAGAAGTTGCGGCCCGTGGGCAGCACGTGGGCGCCGCCTCGGCTGGGTGCGCCGCTCGGGCCGGCCGGCACGCGACGACCGGCCAGGCCGCCGAGGAGGTTGGTGATCTCGTCGGGGGTGCGCGCCAGGTCGGGCACGAGCCGGTCGGCGACCCAGCGCAGGGTGGCGGCGTCGCCGGCTCGAGCCTGCCATCCGTAGGCGGCGAGCTGCTCGATGCGGCCGCGGCACGCCGCTTCGACCCGGTCGATCTCGGTGCGGGAGGCGTCCGCGAGGTCGACACCGAGCGCGGCGGCGACCGTGGCCCGCAGCGACGGCAGCCCGGCCTGGGGCAGCCGCGTGATCGCGAGCACGGTGTCGACAAGCGCATCGCCCTCCGGGGCCTGGCCCAGCACGTGGAGACCGCCGCGGATCTGGGCGTCCTTCAGTGCGCAGAGGTAGCCGTCCACGTGGAGCAGCAGGTCGTCGAACGCCCTGTCGTCGGGAGGGGCCTCCCCGAGCTCAAGGTCCCGGTGGATCTCGGCTCGGACCAACAGGTCCCACAGCTGGCCCCGCAGCGCGGGGAGCTTGTCGGGGTCCATGGCCTGCACCTGGGCGTAGGTGTCGAGGACCTGTTCTAGGCGGGCGAGGTCGTCGTACGTGTCGGCCCGGGTCATCGGCGGCGGCAGGTGGTCGACAACCACGGCGTGGGCCCGACGCTTGGCCTGGGTCCCTTCGCCGGGGTCGTTGACCACGAAGGGGTAGAAGAAGGGCAGCTCCGCGATGGCAATGTCGGGGAAGCACCCCGCCGAGGGTGCGAGCGCCTTGCCGGGCAACCACTCGAGAGTGCCGTGCTTGCCCAGGTGCACCACCGCGTCAGCCCCCCATCCTCCCTCGCTGACCGGGGTGGCCAGCCAGCGGTAGAACGCCAGGTAGTGGTGCGGCGGAGGCAGGTCGGGCGCGTGATAGGTGGCGATCGGGTCCGCACCGAAGCCCCGCGGGGGCTGGATCGTCACCAGGACGTTACCGAGGTCGATGCCGGGGAAGTGGAGCCGGCCATCGTGGACGTAGACCCCCCCGGGTGCCGGGCCCCAGAGCGCTTCGACATCCGCTCGGGTGCCGCTCGGCAGCGAGGCGAACCATGCCTCGTAGGCGGCGGTGGGCAGCGATCCCCCCGCCATCCGCACCTGAGCGTCGCTCAGGGACGTGTGGTCGTAGGTGAAGCCCGCGGCCAGCTCGTCCATGAGCTTGTCGCCGTGATCGGGGATCCGTGCGATGTCGTAGCCCGCCCCGGCCAGGGCGTGGAGCAACCCGATCGCGGACGCAGGCGTGTCGAGCCCGACCGCGTTGCCGAGCCGAGCCCGGTTCGTGGGGTAGGCGGAGAGCACGATCGCGATCCGCCGAGCGGAGGTTGGGATATGACCGAGGCTCGCCGTCCGCACGGCGAGGCGCGCCAGGCGGGCGGTGCGCTCGGGATCGGCGCGCGTGGCGACGATCTCGCCGCCGGGGAGGTCGCCGTCGTCGACGACCTCCTTGAACGCGTAGGTGGGGCCGATGACCCGACCGTCGAACTCGGGGATCGCCACGCCCGAGGCGACGTCGAACGGGGACAGGCCTACCTCGTCGACCGCCCACTCCTCACGCGAGCGGCTGGTGGCGGGGGCCTGGATGACCGGGATCGTCAGGTCGTCGAGCCCGGGTACCGACCAGCCCTCGCCGTCGGCCTCGGGGGATCCGGCGGCAAGCGTGGAGGTGACGATGACGTCGGCTCCGTGGTCACCGCACAGCGCCAGCGCGGGGACCGCGCCCTGCGCGTCGCGGCGTAGCGAGTACGTCCACACGGCCAGGGCATCGGCGCCGGCCGCTTCGATGGCATCGCAGAGGTCTCCGACGTAGGTGGTGTTCCCGGCGACGAGGTGGGCTCGGTAGAACACGACCGCCACCAGCGGTCGCCGCAGGTCCCGCGGAGTGCCCCGAGCAGCGATCCCCGCGCCCTGCCACACCCCGACATCGGGGATCGGGACGGGGGGCTCGAACCCGACCCCTGTCATGCAGACGGTGTCGGAGAGGAACCGGACGAGGCCGGCCAGGTTGGCAGGACCGCCCGCGCTCAGGTACCGGTGGGCCTCCTGCGCCACACCGGCGGGCACGGTCGACGAGGCGACCATGGCGGCGTCGGGACGGTCCTCCCCACCGGCCGCGACCAGCGGCACGCCGCGCTCTACGCAGGCGGCCCGCAGCGCGGCGAAGGGCTCCTTCCATGCGTCGCGCCCGCCGAGGAGACGGACGACGACAAGGTGCACGCCCTCGAGCGACGGGAGCCCCGAGACACGATCGGGGTGGAACCAGTGGACCGGTCCGACCTCGTCGGGGAGATCATCGACCACCGAGCGAAACGCCAGCAGGTCGGTGTCCGCGTTGGAGGCGACAAGGATCATGCCGCCCCGCCTCGTTCGTCGCGGTCACCGGCCTGCGCGGCGACAGCCGCGTCGTAGCGCTCCCGACGCTCCTCGTCGGACCACAACGAGCAGTCCGCGCACCGGCTCCCGTCGGTGGTGCGGTACCAGAGGCAGCAGGCCTTGCGCTCCCAGGCCCAGGCCGTCCCGACCGCCACGACCTGCCCCGAGCCAACCAGCTCTGGTCGGGCGGCAGCGAAGAACGCTCCCGCCCGGTCCCGGATCTCCTGGTGGCGGTCCGGGAGTGGTCCCATGAACGCGCCGAAGGCTGACGCGCACGACGCGCCGACGTTCGACCACAGCAGCGCCTCACCGACACGGCACGCCTGGTGGGCGCACGCGACCAGCGGACCGAGGTGACCGTCGACCAGCTCAACGTGAAGCGCTCGCAGCGGATCGTCGGAAGTGACCAGGCGAGGGTCGTCGAAGTGCACCGCGTTGGGCCGGTGGCGACCGATGGCGATGGCCATGCCGGCCGGGGACACATCGAGCACGGCGTCGCCGAGGAGCCAGACGCCGATCGCGACCGACGCGATCCGGAACGCGTAGCCCTGCACCAGCAGCGACATGGCCACGTCGTCACGATCGGTGCCACGGCCGGCGGCCGTGGCCTGGGCCAGCTCGCCGAGCGTAGTCGGGTCCGAGATCAGGCGGTCGCACGGAAACCAATCGGTCGCGTCGGAACCTTCGCCCACGGTGACCCGCAGGTAGTCGACGGTGCTCGTGACGCGATCGAGGACCTCGATCGCGGAGGTCATGCCCGAGTGAGCGCTGGTTCGGGGGCGACCGAGCCGCGCACCACCGCACGCTCGAGGGCCCAACCGAGGCCGATCCCGATCACCGCCCACATCAAGGCGAGCCCGCCGAGCGACTGGACGCGGAAGTCCCACACCAGCTGCGCCGGCACCACTGGGTTGATGGCATCGGGGGTACCCGGCAGCGCGACGAGCAGGAGTCCGTAGGCGACGAGCGTTGCGGAGGCGATCGCCAGTAGCCGGGTCGGGTCGTCGATCCTCGAGCGGAGCCAGCCTGACAAGCGCACGAGCACGACCGCCAGTGCGATCGACAGCGCGAGCAGCACAGCATATTGGACAGCCCGGTCGTTGGCGGTGGTGGGATCACCGACCGCGGGGGGGTTCGCCGGGTACTTCAGTCCCGGTACCAGCGCAAGGGAACCGAACGCGACCGCGGCCAACCAGACGGCACGACCGAACTCGGAGAAGTCGCGGAGTCGGTGCCGCAACTTGGCGAAGATCGTCCCGAAGATGAGCGACACGATGGCGGCGTAGATGACCATGGCCAACATGCCGCCGGCGTACTGCTCGTCTCGGGTGAAGATCGGCTCCGCCTCATCGTGGGCGGTGACCTCTGCGGGGGCCTCGGCCAGAGCCACGGCCTCCTCAAGTGCGATCGCCCTGTCGATCGTGGGTTCGACGACGACGAGGGTGTAGAGCGCGAGCAGGAGCCCGGCCGCCAGGCCGGCCGCCAGGGCGCGCCAGACCACGAACTTGTAGGTGAGTTGCATAGGAGCGCTCCGGTTCAGTGGCAGGGCACGCCGAGGGCGTGCCGGCCGTCGTGGAACAGCTCGTGCAGCGTCTCCCAGGAGGTGGCGAGCAGGGCGCCGTTCTCCTGGAGCATCAGGTAGATCACAACGAACCCGACGACGACCGCGGCCCATGCGGCAGCAGGGACGCGGATCGGTGCGGTGGTGGGCGACGGCAGAGCGATCGCAGCCATTGGTGTTCCTCCATCCTCGTGGTTGTCAACGGCTTGGCGGTGTCCTGGCTCCCAGATCAACGCTTACCCCCGCCTTCCAACCCTTCGGCCGTGGCGTTGTGGAGGTTCGCTTCCTGGTGACAGTTGCGGGACAGCCCCGGATTCGCACCGGTGTTCCCGACAAGCTGAGCGCAACGTAGCACGGCGGTCGGATCCGTCAAGCAGCTCCGAACCCGTGCTGCGGGTGCCGCGCGCTCAGGTCGTTGACGTGCGGCGCTCCACCAAGTCCCACAGCAGGGTCGTGTCGAGGTGCTCGTCGACCGCGTCGGCGAGCGCCTCGAAGGTCGCGTCGAGGACCGGCGGCGGCCGCTGACCACACAGCGCTTCCAGCACGGCCGGGCTCTCCAGCAGCCCGTGCACGGTCGTGGCCAGCACCGGACCGCTCACCCACATCAGGGGCGCCACCTCGCAGCGGTCGCCGGTGACCGCGCCGTTGCGGATCTCGTAGCCCGGGGCCTCCACGCCGCTCAGCGCCGCCCACGGCGCAGCCATGGCCGGGAAGGTCACGGCGACGGGGCGGGTGACCTTGGCCGGGTCCATCGTTGTGCGCAGCGGGAGGAGACCGAGCCCGCTGGTGGCTCCCTCCACGCCGGCTCCGTCGCTGACCGCCGTGCCGAGCAGCATGCAGCCGCCACAGATGCCCAGGATCGCCCGGCCCCGCCCGGCCCGCGCGACCAGAGCCTGATCGAGGTCCCGGTCGCGCAGCCACGCCATGTCGGCCGCCACGTGCTTGGATCCGGGCAGGATCACCAGGTCGGCCCCGTCGAGGTCACCGGCGCGGGTGGCCCAGCGGACGTGGGCGGCGTGCGCGAGGAGGTGGAGCTCGTCGAGGTTGGAGGCGTAGGGGTAGCGCACCACCGCGACGGTCGGAGCCCCGGCGGCGGGGTTGGTCCGGATCGTGGCGCCCTCCTCATCGGGGAGCTCGTGGGCCAGCATGGGCAGGACCCCACCCAGCCGCATGCCGGTGAGGTCGCTCACGGTGGCGGGTCCCGGTTCCAGCAGGGAGGCGTCACCGCGGAACTTGTTGAGCACGAAGGCGGCGAGGCGGCGCCGGGTGGCGTCGGGCACGAGCGCCCACGTGCCGTAGAGGTGTGCGAAGGCGCCGCCCCGGTCGATGTCGACGACGAGTAGGGCGGTGGCGTCGGCGCGCTCGGCGATGCGGTTGTTGACCATGTCCGGGAGGTTGATCTCCGCGGGGCTGCCGGCTCCCTCGATGAGCACGAGGTCGTGGTCGGCGTGGAGGCGGTCGAAGGCCTCGGCCATCGCTGGCCACAGGTGGGGTCCACGGTCGCGCCACGCCATGGCGGTGAGGTCGTGGCGAGCCTGGCCGCTGACCACGACCTGGCTGCGGGTGTCGGCCTCGGGCTTGAGGAGCACGGGGTTCATGTCGGGTGTCGGCTCGAGCCCCGCGGCGCGGGCTTGCAGCCACTGGGCCACGCCGATCTCGCCGCCGGCCACGACGCGAGCGTTGTTCGACATGTTCTGCGCCTTGAACGGGACCACGTCCACGCCCTGACGGGCGAACCAGCGGGCCAGCGCGGTCACGAGCAGGCTCTTCCCGGCCATTGACGTGCACCCCAACACCATGAGCGGGCGCAGCGACCGGGTCATCGGAGACCCGTCGCCGGCGGCGACGGGCGGGGGCGGTCGGGTGCCTCTCTACGATGCGGGACGTGACGCGCGTACTGCTGCTGGCCGGTACCACCGAGGCGACCCGGCTCGCGGATGTCTTGGTGCGGGTCCACGGCGTCGACGTGCTCAGCTCCCTCGCCGGCCTGACCGCCACCCCCACCCGTCGCGCTGGCCGGACGCGCACGGGCGGCTTCGGCGGAGCCGAGGGTCTCGCCCAGCACCTGCGCGCCCACCCGGTCGATGCCCTCATCGACGCCACGCACCCCTTCGCCACCGTCATGCCGTTCAACGCGGCAGCGGCTGCTGCGGCGACGGCGACGCCGTCGTGTCGACTGCTGCGGCCGCCCTGGGTGCCCACCCCCGCCGATCGCTGGATCGACGTTCCCGACCTCCGCGCCGCAGCCGCGGCGCTGAGCTCGCTGGGCGCGAAGCGGGTGCTGCTCACCGTGGGCCGCCAGAGCACCTGGGCCTTCGCCGACCACGACGCCTGGTTCCTGGTGCGGGCCATCGAGGCCCCCGAGGTGGCACCCGCCGATCATCAGCTCCTCCTCGAGCGCGGCCCGTTCGACCTGACCTCCGAGCGGGCGGTGCTGCTGGACCACCGGATCGACGCGGTGGTCACCAAGAACGCCGGCGGGGCAGCAACCGTCGCCAAGCTGGTCGCGGCCCGCGAGCTCGAGATCCCGGTGGTGATGGTGGCTCGTCCGGCCCCGCCGGAGGTGACGATCGTGGGGAGCGTGGATCACGCCGTGGCGTGGTTGGACGGGGCCGTGGGCCTCTGATCCTCGGGGAGGCCGTACCAGCGCGGGGTGTAGACGCTCGCCCCGAGCGGCCGCCCCTCCAGGACACGGGTCGTCGACGACCCGACCAGGATCACGGTGCGCATGTCCGCACCGGCCGCGGCCAGCTGCTCGAGCCGCAGGACGCGCACCTCCTCGCCGGGTCGACCGATGTCACGGCCCACCACGACGGGCGTGGCAGGGTCACGGTGAAACCCCAGCACCTCGACGGCCCGGCCCAGCTGCCAAGGTCGGTGCCGTGACGTCGGGTTGTACAGCGCGATCACGAAGTCGGCACCGGCCGCCGCGTCCAGCCGCCGCTCGATGACGTCCCACGGCTTGAGCACATCGGACAGCGAGATCACGCAGAAGTCATGACCCAGCGGGGCCCCCACCCGCGACGCCAGGGCCTGCGCCGCCGTCACGCCGGGCAGCACCTCCAGGCGGACGTTCCGCCACCGCTCAGGCCACCGGTCGAGCTGCTCCACCACCGCGCTGGCCATGGCGAACACCCCGGGGTCACCCGAGGACACGACGACGACCTCGCCGCCGTCGGCGGCACGGTCCAGAGCGAAGGCGGCGCGGTCTGCTTCCACCCGATTGTTGGAGGGATGCCGGCGAGCCGTCGTCTCCACCCCGACGAGGTCCAGGTACCTGCGGTAGCCAACGAGATCGGTGGCCGAGGCGATCCGCGCGGCCACGTCGGGGAGGCACCAGTCGAGCCGTCCGGGGCCGATCCCGACCACCGTGAGGATGCCCCCCTGCCCGGTCGTCATCGCGTGGTGATCCCGGTGCCCGGGATGAGCACCAGCGAGAAGTACGGGGCCTCGATGCCTTCGGTGTCCGCCAGCGGCAGCACCCGCTCCTCGCTGCAGCTGGCCCGCTCGACGTACACGGCACCATCGACGAGACCGCACGCGGCAGCCGCGTCACGGATCGCCGGAAGGCGGCGGCCCACCTTCATCACCACCGCCGCGTCGACGCCGGCGAGGGCCTCCTTCAGCTCGTCCGGCGGCAGCACGCCAGGTAGGACCGTGAGCGTCTCGTTCATCGACACCAGGGGGCGACCCGCCGCCGCGGCCGCCGCCGACACCGACGTGACCCCAGGGATCACCTCGGTGGAAAACCGGTCGGCGAGGCGCTGGTGGATGTACATGTAGCTCCCGTAGAAGAACGGGTCGCCCTCGCACACGACGGCCACGTCGCGCCCCGCCTCGAGGTGGGTCGCGATCGACTCGGCGGAGCAGTCGTAGAAGGCGGCGATGCTGCGCTCGTAGGTGGCGCGATCCACAGGCTCGGTGGTGATCGGGTAGGTCAGCCGGAGCAGGTCGTGGTGGTCCTCGACCAGGCCCTCGATCACCGTGAACCCGTTTCCCCGGCTGCGCCGGGCGGCGAAGTAGGCGATGACCGAGCAGGACGCGAGGACCCTGCGTGCCTTGAGCGTCATCAGCTCCGGGTCGCCCGGGCCGACCCCCACGCCGAACAGCCGTCCCATGGTCATTCCTCGTCGCTCGCCAGTGCGTTGACCGCGGCGGCCGCCATGGCGCTCCCACCCCGGCGACCCCGCACGATCAGGTACGGCACGCCGTGGTCGAGCGTCGCCAGCGCCTCCTTGGACTCGGCCGCGCCGACGAAGCCGACCGGCAGCCCGATGATCGCGGCCGGCCGGGCTCGTCCGTCGAGCACCAGCTCGAGGAGCCGGAACAGGGCCGTGGGCGCGTTGCCGAACACGGCGACCGCACCGTCGGCGACGGGGAGCCAGCGGTCGACGGCCGCGGCGGACCGGGTGGTGCTCGCGGCCCGAGCCTCCGCTGGCACGTCAGGGTGGTCGAGGGTGCACACGATCTGGTTGTCGGCCGGCAGCCGGGAGCGGGTGATGCCGTTGGCGACCATCCGGGAGTCGGCCAGGATCGGGGCACCGGCTCGCAAGACTGCCCGGGCCGCAGAACCGAAGTCGTCCGATGCCACCACCAGCGGCGGCAGGTCGGTCATCCCGCTGGCGTGGATCATGCGCACCACAACCGGCTCGAGGTCAGGCGGCGTCGTAGAGAGGTCCGCCTCGGCTCGGATGGTGGCGAAGGACGCCCGGTAGATGGCGACGCCGTCGCGTTCGTACTCGAGCCTCACGGTGCTCCGATCTCGAAGGTGCCGTCGTCCGCGGCGACCACGACGCGCTCGGCGTTGGCCCCGCAGCGCTTCTCGCAGCCCAAGAGGTGGATCCGCCCGGTCAGCAGGCCCGCGGCGAGGAGCACCCTCGCCGCGCCCGCGGTGTCAGCTCGCGACGATGCGCAGCCGGGGAGCCCGGCGCAGGCCGAGACGAGGTGCGCGGGATCCGCGGGGTCCGGTGAGAAGCCCACCCGTGCCAGCGCTGCGATGGCCGTTGCCTGGTCGGCCCGGGCGAGGCCCAACAGCACGATCCCCCGCCACGGCGTGCACCGGAGCTCAGCGTTGGAGTCCTCGACCAGGGCGGCCAGCGAGCGCAGCGCGGCGGGCGAGGTCCGTCCCAGCAGCGGGGCGGCACCCAGGTTCACCTGGCCGGCGCGGGCATGGTCCACCGCACCGATCAGGCCCGGCGTGACGCGCGGTCGCGGCGCTGGTGCCCAGCGGATCCCGACACCCTCGGTGAGGCTGGTGAGGAGGGCGGCCCGCCCGAGCCGCTCGACGAGGGTCGCCATGCGCTCACCCTCGTGCGCGCAGCGGCGCGCGGCGGCCACCACGACAAG
>Ga0247727_10008397_pt1 | contig 19177 bp, 18 predicted proteins | sample WisWelCaveWW1625_FD_202498 | JGI IMG/M metagenome (GOLD analysis project Ga0247727, IMG submission 202498) | Biofilm microbial communities from Wishing Well Cave, Virginia, United States - WW16-25 | ecosystem: Environmental > Aquatic > Deep subsurface > Groundwater > Cave microbial mat | place... | reverse complement strand
CCCTCGTGCGCCACCGCCGGCTGGTCCACGCGATCGTAGTAGTACGCGTACAGCTCGTGCTCGCGCAGGCCCGGGTCGGCGGCGCGCACGATGCCGGCACGGAGCACCTGCCTCGCGTTCGCTTCGGAGAGCGCTGCGTATTGCGCGACGTAGGCGCTGATGATGTGGACGAGGCCCGGGCAGTCGCGCCGTTCGCGCAGGGTGCGGATGCGTGGGTCGTCGGGGTTGAGCATCACGCGGAGGTCGCCGCCGTCGCTCACACGCAGCTCGCCCATCTGACGAAGCGCTGCGTCCCACGCGATCTGGATGCCCCGGCTCCGCTTCGCGCTCTGCTCCTCCCCGGCGGAGCCTTCGGCCTGGCGAACACGCGAGCTGGCGCTGCCTGCGCGCTTCCTCGTGCCGGCGTTGCGCGCCACCGGCGCCACGGCGTCTGCACCCGCCGGCTCCGCCATGCGCGCGAGGTACTCCTCGAGCTCGAGCGCCAGGCTGGTGAGCTGGAGCGCCTCGGCCTTGCGCTCCGCGCTGGCGAGCCAGTCCTTCGCGCGCGAGCGGATGTCCTCGAACAGCTCCTCGCGCTTCAGCTCGACGCGGTTCTTGTGCGTGCCGAGGCACTCCTTCCACTCCTCGCCGAGGAAGACCTGGAGGTGCGCGGTGGAGATGCCCTTGAACAGCTCGGTGGTGTCCTCGACGAAGCGGTAGGCGTAGCCGATGAAGGTGCGGTTGTAGACCACGTTGCGGCGGGTCATCAGGCCGCCGTAGACGTGGTAGGGCAGGCCGTCGATCTCGCCGTCGTACTCGATCACGTCCACGAGCGGGCCCGGGTCCATGTCCTCGATCACGAGCCAGTCCTGGCCCTCGCGGCGCACGAAGATCTGGCGGCCCTGCCAGATGCCCGGCGTGTAGCGCTCCGTCAGCAGGCGGCGGAGCTTGTCGAGGTGAAGCGCCGGTGGCTGCCCGTGCATGCGCACCCGCGTGCCGGTGCCGACCGCGAGGTCGTCGAACAGCGCGAGCTCGCGGCTCGCCTGCGGCTTCAGGTCGGCGAGATATGGAAAGTGATCGTTGCGCAGGCACTCCTCCCAGTCGACGCGCAGCTTGCGCAGCTCGCCGCCGCGGAGCGTCACGATCTCCGCGCGCGGCCCGAGCTTGCAGAGCGCGTCGGTCATGCCGACGCCGTAGCGTCCGAGCACGCCCCCGCGCCGGCCGGCGCGCGTGCCCTTGCCGAAGCGGACCGCGTCGTCGATGTCCTCCATGCCGGTGCCGTCGTCGCCGACCGTGATCGAGCGCCGGCCCAGCTCGATGAAGACGCGCTTCGCGTCCGCGTCGAGCGCGTTGTCCACCAGCTCGCAGATCATGTCGTGCGGCTTGTGGTCCGCCATGCGCTTGCTGAGGATCATGTGCGCGACGGGCGTGGCTTCGGGGCGCTGACGGTGGCGCTTCATCCGAGCTGCTCGAAGCGCAGTCCGTGGCGGACGAAGGGTCGGAAGTCGTCGTCGAACGAAGCCAGCGTCGCGCCGCGCGAGACGGCGATCGCCGCGAGATAGGCGTCGTCGAGTGTATTGCGCAGCGCGCGAGGCGACACGGAGACGAGCTGCGCAAAGAGATCCCAGCGTACGTCCGAGTCGCCGACGATCTCGACCCCGGCAGCGCGCCACTCTTCGACCCAGCTGAGAGCTTCGGAGTCGCTCATGCAGCCGGGGAAGGCCCGGTTCGTCCCGAGCCGCAGGAACTGGTGGATCGTGGGCCAGGCGAGAGCCAGCGTCTCCCGGGCATTGATCGCGTCCTCGAGCCAGCGGGCGGCGGCGCGGTGTCGGTCCGACGTCGGGTCGATCGCGTAGAAGAGGATCTGGACGTCGGCGAGCTTCACCGGCGACTCTTCCGCTTCTGGAGCGCGCGCTCCTCGGACAGGTCGGCCGCGAGCCGGCGCGCCTTCGCGATCTCGAATCCGAAGCCCAGCTTGCGCGGCTTCAGCCGGTAGCGCCTGCGTCGCGCCGGACGCCCCCCGTCATCGGGTGCGCTCTGGAGCAGCCGCCCGAGCGCCTCGTTGAGAGAAAGCCCTTCGCGCGCGGCCAGGCGCTCGACCTTGCGTCGCGTCGCGGAGTCCAGCCGGACGGTCATGCGAGCGTCGTTCGCCAGTGGAATCCCTCCGCGCAGGCCTGACAGCGTAGCTGTCAGGTCGTACGCCGGCGACCTGATCACGCAGCTCAGGCTCGCGATGCCGCCCTCAGCCCCAGAACCGATACCGCAGGATGTGATAGAGCGCGGCGACGCCGTCCCGCCAGGTGATCTTCTTGCCGTCGTCGTATGTGCGGCCGTGGTAGCGGATCGGCACCTCGTACACGCGACAGCCGAGGCGCGCGACCTTGATCACCAGCTCGGGCTCGATGCCGAAACGGTCGGCCGTGAGCTCGAGCTGCCGCAGGGTCTCGGCGCGGAACACCTTGTAGCCCGCCTCCATGTCCGACATGTTGAGCCCGGTCAGCAGGTTGGTGAGCAAGGTGAGGCTGCGGTTTCCGACGGTATGCCAGAAGTAGAGCACGCGGTGCGAGCCGCCGTGGAAGCGGTTGCCGAACACCGCGTCGGCGTTGCCCTCCAGGATCGGCTCGAGCAGCGCGGGGTAGTCGCGCGGGTCGTACTCGAGGTCGGCGTCCTGGATCAGCACGATCTCGCCGCGCGCACTCGCGATGCCGCTGCGCACCGCCGCACCCTTGCCGCGGTTGTGCGGGTGCCGGATCAAGCGCAGTCCGTCGCCGTCGCTGGCGGCGATCTGATCGAGGATGCGACCGGTGTCGTCCGTGGAGGCGTCATCGACCACGACCAGCTCCAGCGGCTGCTCGATCGGCGCGCGCCGCACGCGCTCGATCAGCCGCGCCACGGTCGCGGCCTCGTTGTAGACGGGGATCACGACCGAGAGCAGCGGCCTCATCGCTCGGCTTTCCCTGCCTGCAGCACGCCCTCGTCTCCCGGGGGCGGATTCTCACGCACGGGGCGGCGAGCGCCACCCGCTCTGGAAGCTCCGCTATGGTGTCGCCTTTTCGGACGCCCGATTCAGGAGGATTCCATGCCCAACCTTCGCTTCGACGGCCGCGTCGCCGTCATCACCGGCGCCGGCGGCGGTCTCGGCCGCACCTATGCCCTCGAGATCGCCCGCCGCGGCGGCATGGTCGTCTGCAACGACCTCGGCGGGAAGGGCGACGGCAGCGGCGCCAGCAGCAGCATGGCCGACGAGACGGTGAAGCAGATCGTCGAGGCCGGCGGCAAGGCGGTCGCCAACTACGACTCCGTTTCCACGCCCGAGGGCGGCGAGGCCATCATCGAGGCCGCGCTCGACAACTTCGGCCGCGTGGACGTCGTGATCAACAACGCGGGCATCCTGCGCGACAAGACCTTCGCGAAGCTCTCACGCGAAGACCTCGAGATCGTGCTCGACGTGCATCTGAAGGGCGCCTTCTACGTGTCGCAGCCCGCCTTCCGCGTCATGAAGGAGCAGAGCTACGGGCGCCTGCTCTTCACGGCCTCGGGCGCCGGCGTGTTCGGCAACTTCGGGCAGTCGAACTATGGCGCCGCCAAGATGGGGCTGGTCGGTCTCTCGAACGTGCTCGCGCAAGAAGGTGCCAAGAACAACATCAAGAGCAACGTGATCGCGCCGATCGCGCGGACGCGCCTCACCGAGCAGCTGCTCGGCCCGCTGGCGGAGAAGCTCGCGCCCGACTGCGTGACGCCGCTGGTGGTCTACCTGGTGTCGGAGCAGTGCGAGCTGACGCACGAGATCTTCGACGTGGGGGGCGGGCGCTATGCGCGCATCTTCATCGGCATGAACCAGGGCTGGGCGAAGGGCCCGGGCCAGCCGGCCACGGTCGAGGAGATCGCCGCGCACATCGACGAGATCCGAAATCCCGACGGCTACATCATTCCGAACGGAATCGGCGACGAAATGAAGATGGTCGCCAACCTGATGAAGGCCAAGTAGGAGAAGCCATGCCGATCGAGCCGCAGAAGGCCCTCGCCGCCAAGTTCGCACTGAGCACCTCGTCCTACGAGCAGGACGACGTGATCCTCTACCACCTCGGCGTCGGCGCCGGTGTGCCGGCCACCGACGCCAACGAGCTCGAGTACAGCTACGAGAAGAGCCTCAAGGTGCTCCCCAGTTTTGGCGTTGTGCCGGTGTTCAGCTCGATGGGCGCCTCGCTGTTCAACGTCGAGGGGCTGAAGTTCAACCCGGCCATGCTGCTGCACGGGGAGCAGGACATCGAGATCCACCGCCCGCTGCCGACGGCGGCGCAGCTCGAGAGCCAGGTGCGCATCGCGGGCATCTATGACAAGGGCAAGGCCGCGCTGGTGGTGCTCGAGGTCGCGACGAAGGAGCAGGGCGCGCCGCTCTTCACGAACCGCTTCTCGCTCTTCCTGCGCGGCGAGGGCGGCTTCGGCGGCGACGCGGGCCCGAAGGCGGGCAACGAGGCGCCGGCGCGCACGGCCGATCTGACGGTCGAGACGAAGACGCTGCCGCAGCAGGCCCTCTTGTATCGCCTGTCGGGCGACAAGAACCCGCTCCACGCGGATCCGGGCTTCGCGAAGCTGGGCGGCCTCGACACGCCGATCCTGCACGGGCTCTGCTCGTTCGGCATCGTTTGCAAGGCCGCCGTCGATCGGGCGCTCGCGGGCGACGTCACGAAGGTGGCGCGCTATCAGGCGCGCTTCGCGGGCGTGTTCTTCCCGGGCGAGACGATGGTGACGTCGATCTGGCGCGAGGGGAACCAGCTGCTGCTCGCCTCGAAGAGCAAGGAGCGCGGCACGCCGGTGCTCTCGAACGCGGCGATCACGCTGCGGGGCTAGTGCGACTCGACGACGCGGAAGCTCGCGCCCTCTTCGAGCGGCGCCGCGCGGCGTGGCTTGCCGAGGATACGGCCAGCTACCTCGCGCTGTTCGCCGACGAGCTGGTGATGCACCTGCCGGGCCGCGCCGAGCCGATCCGCGGCAAGGCCGCATACGACAGGCTCGTCGTCGGCTCGTTCGCGCGGCTGCGCCCCGTGTCGTGGGAGTTCCATCACCTCGCCGTCGACGGCGATCACGTGCTCTCGGAGTGGACGCTCGCGGGCGAAGAGCGCGCGAGTGGCAGGCTGGTGCGCTGGCGCGGCATGTCGATCTGCCGCATCGCGGGCGGCGTGATCCACGAGTGGCGCGAGTACTGGGATCCGGCGGCGCTCGGGATCTGAGCGTGACCGGTGAGCGGGGACGTTCGTCAAGTTGTCAAGTTGTTGCGCGGGGCACTGCAGACCTGCTCCCCAACGATTTGACGTTTTGACGAACGTCCCCGCTCTGGCCGCTCTCGGCGTCCTCGACGGGTAGCCCGTCTCGGTACGTGACGCTGCGTGTGCGCAGCGCGGGCACGCGTGCGCCGGGCAGCACGATGCCCACCAGGTTCAGCGGATCCGCGGCCGAGAGGCGCACGACCTCGCCCGTGCGCTCGCGGCGCCGCATCTCGCGCAGCGCGTCGACGGCGCCAGGCAGCGCGTACTGCTCGCCCACGAAGCCCGTCACGAAGCGGCCGCCGCGCGCGCTGCCGCGCGCCTCCATGCGCCGCAGCGCCCAGAGCACCTCGCGCCACGGCACGGCAAGGCTCTCGCGCGCGAGCAGATCGCGGAACACGACACCCCAGCGCGTGAGCAGCTGCGCGGCGACGCGCTCGGCGAGGCTCTCCGGGTCAGCGCCATGCTCGGGCTCCGGCACCAGCGCCCAGCGTCCCTCGGCACGCGCTCCGCGTAGAGGCCGCCGCGAGCGCGAGCGGGTGTGCCGCCGGCGCGCCCCGAGCAGCGCGCGCACGCCGGCGAAGCCGTCCGCCGTGACGAGGCCGCGCGCAACCAGATCCCAGAGCCCTTCCTCGACTTCGATCGGCAGGCGGCCCGCGAGCGCCGCCAGCTCCTGCTGGAAGAGCGCGCCGCGCGAGCGCAGGCGCTCGAGCAGCTCGTGCGCGGCGCCTGCGCCGGGCTCGGGCGGGCGGGTCGTCTCGCCGCGCGCGGCGGCGAGCAGCCAGGGCAGGGCGTCGCGTGCCACGAACGAGAGCTTCGTCCCGCGCGAAGGGACGAGTCCGCCGCGGCCGGCGGCAGCGGGCTCGTCCTCCTCGTCGAGGGCGGCGGCGCTGCGCGGCGCAAGACGCGCCCAGGCGATCTCGCCGGAGAGGCACAGGTCGTCGAGCCACTCGGGCCGGTAGCCCGCCACCCGCGCCGGGAGCACGCTCTCCTCGAACGAGCCAGCCGCGAGCTCGAAGCCTTGCAGCTGCTCCACGACGGCGAGCAGGCCGCGCCGCCCCTCGAGCTGCGTGTGCGGTGCTGCGTGCTGCCAGCGCAGCAGGAAGCGCACGAAGTCCTGCGCGCTCACCGGCTCGATCTCGCGGCGCAGGCGATCGATCGTCCCGCGATGGATGCGCGCGAGCAGCCGCCGCTCGCAGAACTCCTCGGCATCGTCCTCCGAGAAGCGGCCGCGCAGCGCGAAGCCGTCCGCTTCGAGGCGCGCGAGCGCGATCTCGACGAGGGACGGCGCGAGCGCCGTGCGCTCCGTGAGCGCGGCGACGGTGACCGGACCGCACGCGGAGAGATGGCCGCGCACGGCGGCGACGGCGGCTTCCTCTTCGCTCGGCCGCGGACGCGCCGCGAGCGCCGCCGGCAGCGTCACGTCGGGCGCGAGCGCAGCGCCCGGGAACAGCGCCTCGAGAGCGGGCCGCGACTCGGTCGCGAGCCAGCGCACGCCGCGCGGCGTCAGGGCGCGCGCGGCGCGGCCCGTCGCCACCAGCTCTGCGAACCAGTCCTCCCACGCCGGCTCGGGCTCCGCCACCACCAGCTCGAGCAGCGTGTCGTGCAGCTCTTCGGCGTCCCGCGGCGCGGGGCGCGCCTCATCGCGCACGCGGGCGATCGCCTCGGGGTCGAGCCGGCCGAGCTCGCGCGCGTGCTCGGGCAGCCCGCGGCGGATCGCGACGGCGCGCGTGCGCCGCTCCTCGAGCGGCGCGTCGTCGAGAAACGTGTACGGCTTGCCGTTCAGGATCTCGTGCGAGAACGGGCTCGGCTCGCTCACGTCGCAGAGGTGCACGCGTACCTCGCCGCTCGCCATCGCCTCGAGCAGCGCGACGAGGCCGTCCGCGTCGGCCGCCTCGGAGAGGCAGTCGGCCATGGTCTGCCGCACCAGCAGGTGGTCCGGCAGCTCGATCGGGCCGGGCGCGTTCTCCTGGCAGGCGGCGAGCGCGGGGAACACCGCGGCCATCAGGTCGTCCGCCTCCATGCGCCGGATCGGCGGCGGCACTCGCTTGCCGCCGCGCTGCCGCAGCAGCACGAGCGAGCGCCCCGCATTCCAGCGCCAGCGCACCGCCCAGGCCGGCGCGAGCAGCAGCGCCTGCGCGAGCGTCTCGCGCACGGCGCTCGGCGAGAGGAAGCCGGTCACCGACTCGAGCGGGAAGCTGTGCTGCGCGCCGAGCGAGAGCACCACCGCGTCGTCGTTCGCCGCGGCCTGCAGCTCGAAGTCGAAGCTGCGGCAGAAGCGCTTGCGCAGCGCGAGCCCGAGCGCGCGATTCACGCGACCGCCGAACGGCGCGTGCACCACGAGCTGCATGCCGCCCGACTCGTCGAAGAAGCGCTCGAATACGACGTCTTGCTGCGTGGGGACGACGCCGAGCGCCTGCAGGCCGGCGTCGAGGTAGCGCACGACCTGCTCTGCGCCGCCGGGGTCGAGGCAGGCTTCTTGCTGGAGCCACGCACTCGCACCGGCCGTGTCGCCCCGTGCGAGCCGCTCGGCCACGGCCGCGCGCAGCGCCGAGACCTCGGCCGATAGCTCGAGCGTGCGCGCCGGCGCCTCGCCCAGCCAGAACGGCACCGAGGGCGGCGCGCCGGCCGCGTCCGTCACGCGCACCACGCCCGGCTCGACGCGGCGGATGCGCCACGACGTGCTGCCGAGCAGGAACACGTCGCCGGCCATGCTCTCGACGGCCCAGTCCTCGCTCACGGTGCCGATGAAGGTGTCGTCGGGGTCGAGCACGACGCGGTAGTCGGCGGTGTCGGGGATCGCGCCACCCGAGGTGAGCGCGGCGATGCGCGCCCCGCGCCGGCCGCGCAGCATGCCGTTCACACGGTCGCGGTGGACGTGCGCGCCCCGCCGCCCGCGCCCCGTCTGCACGCCTTCGGAGACGAGCTCGAGGGTGGCGTCGAAGTCCTCGCGCGAAAGCTCTGCGTAGGGCGCGGAGCGCCGCACCAGCCCGAAGAGCGCGTCCTCGCTCCAGGGCTCGGCGGCGCAGGTCGCCACGAGCTGCTGCGCGAGAATGTCGAGCGGCGCACGCGGCGGCAGCACGCGGTCGAGCCGGCCGGCCCGCACGCCGCGCAGCGCGGCCGCGCACTCGACCAGCTCGTCGCGGGTGGTGGGGTAGAGCCGGCCCTTCGGCGTCATGCCGTGCGCGTGGCCCGAACGGCCGACGCGCTGGAGCAGCGTCGCGAGGCTGCGCGGCGAGCCGATCTGGCACACCAGCTCGACCGGCCCGATGTCGATGCCGAGCTCGAGCGAAGCGGTCGCGACGAGCGCGCGCAGGTCGCCGGCGCGCAGGCGATCCTCGACGCGCAGCCGGCGCTCCTTCGAGAGGCTGCCGTGGTGCGCCGCCACCTGTTCGTCGCCGAGCTTCTCCGCCAGCCGGTGCGCGAGCCGCTCCGCCAGCCGGCGCGTGTTCACGAACACGAGCGTGGTGCGGTGGGCCGCCACCTGCTCGGCGATGCGAGCGAGGATCTCGTCCCACTGCTCGTGCGACGCCACCGGGCCGAGCTCGCTGCCGGGCACCTCGACGCCGAGGTCGAGGCCGCGGCGCGGGCCGAGGTCGATGACCTCGCAGCTTCGTGCGGGACCGACGCCCACGAGCATGCGCGCCGTGGTCTCGATCGGGTGCTGCGTGGCGGAGAGCCCGATGCGGAGCGGGCGCGCGTCGCAGAGCGCCTCGAGGCGCTCGAGGCTGAGCGCGAGGTGCGCGCCGCGCTTGTCGCCGGCCAGCGCGTGGATCTCGTCCACGATCACCGTGCGCACACCCCGGAGGCGCTCGCGACTGCGCTCGGAGGTGAGCAGCAGGTACAGCGACTCGGGCGTGGTGACGAGCAGATGCGGCGGCCGCTTCAGCATGGCGGCGCGCGCCGCGGGCGTGGTGTCGCCGCTGCGCAGCAGCGCGCGGATCTCGGGCAGCACGAGCCCGCGCTCGGCCGCCAGCGCGCGCATCTCGGCGAGCGGCGTCGCCAGGTTCTTCTGTACGTCGGAGGCGAGCGCCTTGAGCGGCGAGACGTAGACCACGTCGGTGGCGTCGGGGAGCGAGCCGCCCTGCGCCTCGGCCTCGCGCAGCAGGCGATCGACACAGACGAGGAACGCGGCGAGCGTCTTCCCCGAGCCCGTCGGCGCCGCGATCAGCGTGTCGCGGCCGCGCGCGACGGCGGGCCAGCCCCGCGCCTGCGGCTCGGTGGGGCCCTCGGGGAAGCGCCGCTCGAACCACGCGCGCACGATCGGATGGAAGGACGAGAGCGGGGGGGAGGGGACGTTCGTCAAGTTGTCAAGTTGTTGGAGGAGGCGGACTCGCTCGTTGTAGCTGCAGCCCAACAACTTGACAACTTGACGAACGTCCCCGTTAGCGCCGTTAGCGCTGCTAGCTGGCGCCGATCAGCTCCTCCAGCACGGGCCACTCGATCGCGCTCTGGGCCGCGAAGGCCTCGAGTAGCAGCGCGCGGTCGGCGGCGTCCTCGGGCTTGCGGTAGCTCGCCAGCGCCTGTTCGAGCACGCTGCGCTCGGGCTGGGGCGGAGCGTCCGATCGGAGGCCGCCGTCCTCGTGGGCGACGCCGGCCAGGTCGAGCCACTCGATCAGGAGCGGCTTCTTCACCTGCAGGAAGTACGCGGCGAGCACCTCTTCGGCCACGATGCTGGTGGAGACGCGCGAGAGCGCCTGCCGCACCAGCTTCGCGCGCTTGTCGGGGGGCTGCTTGAACACGAACTGCGGACGTGCGCGCAGGGACGCGCTCGCGGCGGCGAGCGCCTGCGTGTAGACGCCGGGTGCGCCCTCGCGCAGGCTCTCGAGCAGCTCGTGCATGCGCTCCGGCGCCATGTGCGCGAACACCTGATAGGCCTTCAAGCTCGCCTCCCCGACCTCGCGCCGAACGCCAACGCGCTCGCGGCGGCGAGAGATAGCACGAGCGCTGCGGCGAGCGCGGAGTGAAGGCCGGTCACCTCCACCGGCAGTCCGAGCCGCACGTCGAGAACACCGACCACGACCTGCACGAGGCCGAGCGCGGCGGCGAGGCCGAGCACGCGGCCGAGCGCCCCGCGCCCGCGCGCCAGCAGGGCTGCGCCGAGCAGCAACAGCACGAGCAGGTAGCCGTTGCTGCGATGCAGCAGGTGCAGGCCCACCGCGCCGCCGAAGGTCGGGAACCAGACCCCCTCGTTGCACGTCGGCCATTCCGGGCAGGCAAGGCCGGCGTACCGAGAGGAGACCAATCCCCCGAGCACGAGCTGGAGCACCAGGCTGAGCAGCGTTGCGGGCAGCCAGAGGCGGAGCGCCCCGACCGCCGCGGCCTCCGGCGGCGCCGGCGCTGGCCGGAGCCTTTGGCCGATCAGCAACAGGCACGCGTTGAAGGCATTCCCCGTGAGCAGGTGGGACGTGACCGTCCAGGAAGCGAGGAGCTGCCAGACCGTGAGTGCGCCCAACAGGATCTGGAGCGCGAGCAGCAGCGCCGCCAGGCCGACCCACGGGGCACAGCGAGCGCGCGCGGCGGGCCGACGCAGCGCGGCGAATGCGAGGCCCGAGAAGGCGAGCGCGATGCCGCCGGCGACCACCCGATGCGTCCATTCGAAGCCGACCCGCAGGTCGAAGACGGGGATGGCGCGACCGAAGCAGAGCGGCCAATCGGGGCAGGCGAGGCCGGCGCCGTGCGCCCGCACCAATGCGCCGAGCACGATCAGCAGCGAGGTGGCGCCGCACAGGCCGAAGAAGCCGGCCGCGAGGGCGCGGAGCGCGCGCGAGTCGGAGGCAGCAGCCGGCATCGGGCGCGAAAACCTAGAGGAGAGAGCGCGCGCCAACCAGGAAGCGCCCCGCGTCGGCCGCGCGTCCGGCCGCTTGGCGCCGGCGGAGGGGTCTTCTAGCCTGCGCCTACAGCGACGCCCGCTGCCGGACGATGGAGAAGGGCGACGATGCAGAGCTTCCACCCCACCACGATCCAGGATCGCGGCGATCCGCGACACCTTCGCGCGCTTTTCGAGCGCGCCTCCCAGCTCTCGCGCGAGCATCGGCTGCCCTCGGTGTTCGTCGGCGTCGCCGGCCCGGAGGGCGATCTGCTCGTGCGCGACTTCCTCGACTTCGTCGAGGCGGAGCTGCGCGTCGAGGACCTGGTGTTCCGGCTGCTGCGCGAGCGCGCCGTGCTGTGGCTCGCGGATGCGGAGCTCGAGGCCGCGAACAGCGTGATGAGCCGCCTCTACGACGACTTCGCCGCGCGCTTCCCGACCACGCTCGGGCTGCGCATCGAGCGCGGCTCCCACCGCGTCGAGCCTGGCAGCGTGCCTACCGCGAAGGACGTGCTCCCGCTCCTCTTCGGCCCCGACCGCACCCACCCGGTTTAGCTGGGGGACGGTCCTGATTGTTTAGTTGCTACCGCAACTAAACAATCAGGACCGTCCCCTAACTATCCGGTCCCCTAACTATCCGCCGAGAGGGCGGAGGGGAGGTCGGGGTGCGCGAAGCGGTGGCCGAGCGCGAGTGCGCGTGCGGGTAGCACCCGCCGGCTGTCGAGAAGCTCGCCGGCCAGGTCGCGCAGCGCGAGCCGGAGTGCGAAGGCCGGCACGGGCAGCAGAGCCGGGCGCCCGACGGCGTGCGCCAGCGCGCGAGTGAAGTCGGCGTTTCGCAGCGGAGCGGCCGCAACCACGTTGAGAGCGCCGCTCAGCTGCGCGTCGTCGAGCGCGCGCAGCACCAGCAGGGCCGCGTCCTCGAGCTGGATCCACGGGAACCACTGCCGGCCGCTGCCGATCCGGCCCCCGAGCCCGAGCCGGAACGCACGCGCCAGCACGGGCAGCGCGCCGCCTCTGCGCGAGAGCACCACACCGAGGCGCAGCCGCACCACGCGCAGGCCGTGCGCCTCGGCGCGCCGCGCCTCCTCCTCCCAGGCCACGCACAGGTCGGCAAGGAAGCCCTCGCCCGGCGCAGCGTCTTCGCGCAGCTCCTCTTCGCCGCGCTCGCCGTAGAAGCCCACGGCGGATGCGCACACGAGCGTGGCCGGCCGCCGCTCGACCGGCAGCTCGCCGATGCGCTCGACGAGCTGGCGGGTCGAGTCGATGCGGCTCGTCCACATCCGCTGCTTGCGCGCCCGCGTCGGGGGGGCCCCGAAGATCGGCTCGCCGGCGAGGTGGACGACGGCCGACGCGCCAGCGAGCGCCTGCGCCGCGAGCGTGAGCCCGTCCCAGCCGACCGCCTCGACGCCCGCCGTGGCCACGAGCCGACCCGGCGTGCGCGACACCAGCCGCAGCGGTCCCGCTGCCGCGCGCAGCTTCTCCACCAGCGCGCCGCCCACCAGCCCGCTCGCCCCGGTCACGACGACGGGGCCCGTCATCAGCTCCTCGCAGGAGCGAAGGTGGCGTAGATGCGCTCGGCCTCGGCGCGGCTGGTGGCGAGGGGCGCGAGCACCGGCGTGGTGACGCCGGCCGAAACGAACTCCGCGAGCTGTGTGCGGCACTCGTCCTCGGTCCCGAGGATGGCGATGCGGTCGATCAGCTCGTCGGGGATCGCGGCGGCCACCGCCTGCCGGTCGCGGCGCGCGAAGGCCTCGCGGATCGCGCGCGCCTCGTCCGGGAAGCCGCACCAGTCGAGGTAGGCGTTGTAGACGGGCGCCGCGAGGTATGCGCCGAAGCCGAGCCGCACCAGGCCGCGCGCCCGGGCGCGGTCGTCGGTCAGGCAGACCTGGAAGCGGCACACCACTTCGTCGCGCGTCGCATCGCGTCCGGCCGCTGCGCCCCCCGCGCGATAGGCGGCCAGGATCTGCGGCATCGCGCTCGCCGGTTGGAAGTTGACGATCAGCCCTTCGCCGATGCCGCCCGCGAGGCGGAGCATCTGCTCGCGCAGCGCCGCGAGGTAGATGCGCAGCGGCTGCTTCGGTGCGCTGCCGAGCTTGAGGCCCTTCGAGCGGAAGTGCGCGCCTGCGAAATCGGTCTTCCGGCCGGCGAGCGCCTGGCGCAGGATCGCGACGCTTTCGCGCACGTGACCGAGCGGCGCCTCGAAGTCGATGCCGTTCCAGTCGCCGATGATGGCGTGGCTCGACGAGCCGAGGCCGAGCACGAAGCGGTCGCCCGAGAGCTGCGCGAGCGTGCCCGCGCCCATCGCGAGCACGGCCGGCGTACGGTTGTAGACCGGCACGATGGCGGTGCCGATCTCGATCGACGACGTCGCCCACGCCATCGCGCCGGCCAGCGCGAAGGAATCCGGCCCGGACGTCTCGGCCATCCAGATCGCCTCGTAGCCCCACTCCTGCTCGGCCTTCCTCGCAAGCTCGACGCAGGCGCGCGCGTCGTGAAACGGAGACGGCAGCGTGATCGCGAGTCGCCCGAGCGCGCTCATCGCGGTGCCATGCGCAGTGCTCCATCGAGGCGGATCACCTCGCCATTCAGCATCGTGTTCTCGAGGATGTGACAGGCGAGCGCCGCGTACTCCGACGGATCGCCGAGCCGCGCCGGGAACGGGATGCTCTGCGCCAGCGCGTCGCGTGCCGGCTGCGGCAGGCCCATCAGCAAGGGCGTGCCGAACAGGCCGGGCGCGATGGTGCAGACGCGGATGCCCGCGCTCGCGAGGTCGCGCGCGATCGGGAGCGTCATCCCGACGATGCCGCCCTTCGAAGCGGCGTAGGCGGCCTGGCCGATCTGGCCCTCGTAGGCCGCGATCGAAGCGGTGTTCACGATCACGCCGCGCTCGCCGCCCGCATTCGGCTCGTTCGCGAGCATGCGCGACGCCGCCAGCCGGATCACGTTGAAGGTGCCGATCAGATTCACCTCGATCACCCTGCGGAAGCCGTCGAGTGCGAGCGGCTGGCCCGTCTTGTCCACGACGCGGCCGGGCGTGCCGATGCCGGCGCAGCTCACCACGGCCCGCAGCGGGCCGAGCTCAGAGGCGGCGCGGTCGAGCGCGGCGGCGACGTGCGTCTCGTCCGTCACATCGGCCTCGGCGAAGAGCGCGGCGGCGCCGAGCGACTTCGCGACCTCGGCGCCTTTCGAGCGGCCGAGGTCGAGGATCAGCGCGCGCCCGCCGCGCGCCACGATCTCGCGAGCCGTGGCCTCGCCGAGGCCGGAGCCGCCGCCGGTCACGACCACGGTGCTGCCGCGGATCTCCATGCGCCTCCTCGAAGGCGCCGACGTTACCCCCGTGCGAGGGCGGCGGCGAGCGCAGCGGCGAGCGGGCCGGGCCGGCCGTCGCCGACGGGAGAGCCGTCGAGCGCGACGATCGGGCGCGCGCCGCGCACCGCGTTGGTGGCGACGATCTCGCGTGCACCGCGGCACTCGGCGCGGGTGACGTCGCGCGCGTCGAGCGCGACGCCTGCCGCGAGCGCCGCGTCGAGCGCGACGCCGCGCACGGCGCCGCGCGCGGCGGGCGGTGTGATCCAGCGACCGTCGGAAAGCGCGAGCGCGAGGTTCGTGCGCGCGCCCTCGACGAGTCGGCCCGCCGCGTCGAAGAGCAGCGCCTCGTCCACCCCCGCGGCCTGCGCTTCGGCGCGTGCGCTGGCCAGCTCGGCGACTTCGGCCCGCTTCGCACCCCGCGCCGGCCCCGGTCCCGGGTGCACGACCCTTGCGGAGATCGCGCGCCACGTCTCGCACTCCGGACCGAGCGGGCGCGTGCTCTCGATCAGCTCCTCACCCGCGCGTGCCTCGAGCCGTACCACGCCTTCGCCTGCCGGACCGAAGCTGGCGCGGCCGAGGGCCAGCAGGCGCTCGTGGATCTCGTTCGCCTCGAACGCGCCCAGCCCGAGTGCGCGGGCGTCGCGCACCAGCCGCTCTGCTACGCGCGCCCCGAGAACGATCCGCCCGGCCCGGTAGCGGCCGGTCGTGTAGCAGCCTACGGGCACGGCTGTCTCGACTCCGTTCGCCTCCGGCTCGCTGCGCGCGCCGCTGCCCGGCGCTTGCTGTCAGCGGGCGTCGAGATCCGTCACCTTGCGCTCGCGCAGGCCGGTGTAGATCTGCCGCGGGCGGCCGATCTTGTGGCGCTGCTCGTGCATCTCGAGCCACTGCGCGATCCAGCCGGGCAGGCGGCCGATCGCGAAGATCGGCGTGAACATGGTCGCCGGCGTTCCGATCGCGTTGTAGATCACGCCCGAGTAGAAATCCACGTTCGGGTAGAGCTTGCGCTCGATGAAGTAGTCGTCCTTCAGCGCCAGCTCCTCGAGCTCGACCGCGATCTCGAGCAGCTTGCTGTGCACGCCGAGGCGCTGGAGCACGTCGAAGCAGGCCTTCTTGATGATGCGCGCGCGCGGGTCGAAGTTCTTGTAGACGCGGTGGCCGAAGCCCATCAGGCGCGAGGTGTCGTCCTTGCTCTTGGCGCGCTCGACGAACTGCTTGCCCGAAAGGCCCTCGGCGGCGATCGCCTGGAGCATCTCGATCACCTCCTGGTTGGCGCCGCCGTGGCGCGGGCCCCAGAGCGCGTTGATGCCGGCCGACACCGCCGCGAACAGGTTCACGTGCGACGAGCCGACCAGCCGTACCGTGCTGGTGGAGCAGTTCTGCTCGTGGTCGGCGTGCAGGATCAGGAGCAGGTCGATCGCCTTCTCGACCACCGGGTCGACCTCGAAGGGCTCGCACGGGGTCGCGAACAACAGACGCAGGATGTTCCCGACGTAGCTGAGCCGATTGTCGGGATACATGAAGGGCTGGCCGATCGAGTGCTTGAAGGCGTAGGCCGCGACGGTGGGCAGCTTCGCGATCAGCCGATGCACGGAGACCTCGACCTCGCGCGCGCTGCGCGGATCGAGGCTGTCGGCGTAGAAGGTGGCGAGCGCACCCACCACAGCCGAGCAGGCCGCCATCGGATGCGCGTCCTTCGGCAGCACGCGGTAGAACTGGCGGAAGTCCTCGTGCAGCATCGAGTGGTAGGTGATCGACTTCGAGAAGGACTGCAGCGCCGCGCGCGTCGGCAGCTCGCCTCGGACCAACAGGTAGGCGACCTCGAGGAAGGTGCAGCGCTCGGCGAGGTCCGCGATGTCGTAGCCGCGGTAGCGCAGGATGCCCTGCTCGCCGTCGATGAAGGTGATCGCGCTCTCGCAGGAGCCGGTGTTCGCATAGCCGGGGTCGAGCGTGATCAGCCCGGTTTCGTCCCGCAGCTTGCGGATGTCGATCGCGCGTTCGCCCTCGCTGCCTTCCACGATGTCGAGCGGGATGATGCGGCCGTCGACGCGTAGCTCTGCCTTCTGACCCATCGGACCTCCTCCCTCGATGTGGCCCGTCGTCGAGCCGGCTCACCTTAGCTTAGGCGGTGCAGGGTCGCTGGCCGTGCGCGGCGTCACGACGAGCAGCTCGCGGCTGCCCGCGCGCGTCCGGTGCACGATCTCGACAGGTACGCCGAGGCGTTCGAGCTTCTTGCGCTTGAGCACCAGCGCGCGGCCGCCGTCGGCGAAGAAGCGCTCGATCTCTTCTGGAGTGCGCAGCAGGCTCACGCGCCGCTCGCCGTAGTAGTTGAGGGCGCCCACCATCGAGCGGCTGCCGAATAGCCCGATCCGCTGGCCCTCCGGCGTGAGCAGGCCGGCCGCCTCGGCCGTCGGCCGCAGCGTCTGGGCCGGCTCGAGGGCGGGGAGCAGCAGCCCGAAGAAGGCCAGCTCCACGGCCGCGACGGTTCCCGCGACGAGCCCGAGGAAGGCATGCACCGGCACGCGATTGCGCACTCCCAGGAGCCCCGCGGCGAGCCCGGCGAGCGCGACCCCGACCAGCCCGCAGCCGAAGGCCAGCAGGAAGGGGGCCCGCAGCTCCGCGAGGCGTTCGGCAGGCAGCCACAGCGGGTGCCCGAGGCCGGCCGCGATTGCCTCGCCACCGACGGCGAGCAGCACGGCGAGCAGCAGGGCAGCGCCCGCAGCGAACGCGCGCGGCAGCCGCCCGCGGCCCGCGAGCCAGCGCAGCAGCGCATCCGCACAGAGCAGCGCCGTCGCCGGGAAGATGGGCAGCAGATACAGGCTGCGCTTGCCCGCGGAGATCGAGAAGAACACCAGGCTGGTGGCGACGCCGGCGAGCAGGAAGCGCCACGCGCGCTGGGTGGATTCGTCGCCATCCCGCACGAAGACCGAGCGCCGCGCCACCCACCAGACGGCCGGCCATGCGAGCGTCCAGGGCAGGAAGTGCACCGGGAAGTTCCACACGTAGTACCAGAAGGGGCGCGCGTGTGAGGTGCCGGAGAAGAAGCGCCCGATCACGTTCTCGCCGACGGCGTCGCCCGCGTAGCCAGCAGGCGCGAGGGCGGTCGCGGCCGCCACCCACAGCAGGCCCGGCAGCAGCGAGAGCAGCAGCCCCCAGAGCGGGAAGGCGTGCACGACGTCGCGCGGCCGCCGCTCCCAGAGCAGGAAGGCGACGATCGTCAGGGCCGGGATCAAGAAGCCCACCGGCCCCTTGGTGAGCACCGCCGCGCCGAGCGCGAGGTGCAGGACGAGCTGGTGGCGGCGGCGGGAGCCGATGCCGCGGTCGAGCCACCAGAAGCTGGCGAGGGCGGTCAGCTCGAACGCAGTCAGCAGCACGTCGAACTGCACGCGCCGCGCCAGGTAGGGGAACTCGTAGGCCGTGAGCAGGATCGCCGCGCCGAGCACACCGGCGCCGCTCCCGAGCATGCGCGTGCCGAGCAGCAGCGTGAGCCAGACCACGAAGATGCCGGCCAGCGCCGAGGGCAGCCGTGCTGCCAGCTCGCTGACGCGTCCGGCCGGGACCCCGGCCGCGGCGGCGAGCCAGTAGTAGAGGGGAGGCTTCTGGGTGTAGACCTCCCCGTTCAGGTGCAGCACCACGAGGCCCGCCGCGCCGTGCTCGCCGGAGCGCAGCTCCTCGGCGATCTGGAGCGCGCGCGGCTCGTCGGGTGCGTCGGCGTCGAGCCCGCCGAGGCCGGCGAGCAGCAGCACGGCCGCGGTCCCGAGTACGAGCGCTCGCCATCTCGGGCCGGCCTGGATCACCCACTCTCCTTGCACGTTCGTCGCGACGGCGCGGAACGGTACCTTGTGCCGCTTGGAGGTGCCGCATGCCGAGCGACCGAATCGAGTCCGAGCTGGCGGCGCGCTTGCGCGAGACGCCGATCCGCATGAAGGAGCTGGCCGCGCTGCTCGACGCAGCGAGTCATCACGAGCGCGTCACCTGGGTGCGTTCGGTGGGACGCGCCGGGCAGCGGCGCCTCTGGGAAGGGGCCGCCGGCTTCCTGCCGCTCGCGCTCGCCGATCTGGTGCCGCCTGCGCGCGCGGCCGGCGAGACCGTGCGCCACTTCGGCAAGAACACACTGCCCGCCTTCACGCACTTCGAGAAGCGCTTCTCGCGGCCGGCGGGCGAGGATCCGCAACGCCCGGCGGTGCTCTACGGCTTCAACTTCCAGGCGCTCGCCTGGCTCACGGGCCCCGGCTACTACGTCGCACACGCAGACCCGACGCTGCCCGAGGTGCTGGTCGATTACCGCGAGCTGCCGCCGGCGGCGCCCGCCGGCTGGCCGCCGCTACGGCGCAACGAGGTCGGCGCCTCGCGTTTCGTCTACGGCTTCATGGTGGACCGGCTGCGCCGCGTCTCGGAACACGTCACGATCGGCTCCGCGGCGCGCAAGGGCCGTGACCTCGGCAGCTGGTTCCTGCTCGATCGGGAGGCATGACGGAAATGTTGTCTGGCAAGACCGTGCTGGTGACGGGTGCGACGGGGCAGGTGGCGCTGCCGATCGTCCGCGCACTCGCGCCGCAGAATCGCGTGCTGGCCTTCGGCCGCTTTCTGAAGGCCGAGGATCGCGCGCGCGTCGCGGCGCTGGGCGCCGAGGTCGTGCAGGGCGATCTCGCGCGGGGCGAGCTCGACGCCATCCCGCAGGCGCTCGACTAGGTGCTGCACTTCGCCGTGGCGCGCAGCCCGAAGCCGGACTTCGACGGCGACCTCGCCGCCAACGCCGAGGCCGCCGGCCTGCTGATGGCGCATTGTCACCGCGCGCAGGCCTTCCTGCACTGCTCCA
>Ga0247727_10008396_pt1 | contig 19178 bp, 18 predicted proteins | sample WisWelCaveWW1625_FD_202498 | JGI IMG/M metagenome (GOLD analysis project Ga0247727, IMG submission 202498) | Biofilm microbial communities from Wishing Well Cave, Virginia, United States - WW16-25 | ecosystem: Environmental > Aquatic > Deep subsurface > Groundwater > Cave microbial mat | place... | reverse complement strand
ACCCTTCACCCTAATCCTTACCCCAGCACGCCCTGCTCGCGCAGCCCGCCGATCTGCTCCCACGAATAGCCCAGCTCCTGGAGCACCTCCTCGGTGTGCTGGCCCAGCTCCGGGGCGGCGGGCGCGACGCAGGCCGGCGTCTCGCTGAAGCGCCAGGGCGCGCCGGCGACCGGGATGCGCCCCTGCGTGGGGTGGTCGACCTCGACGATGTACTCGTTCGCCCGGAGCTGCTCGTCGTGGAGGAGGTCCTCGTAGCTGGCGACGGGCGCGCAGATGCAATCGGCTGCGGCCAGCAGCTCCATCCACTCCGCCGTCGTCTTCTGAGGGAAGATCTCGTCCAGGATGGCGTAGAGCTCGTCGATGTGGGCCATGCGGTCGAAGTAGTTCGCGAAGCGCTCGTCGCCCTCCACTTCCGGCCGGCCGATCGCCTGGCAGAAGGCGGGCCAGCGGTTCTCCGGCAGCCCGCCGACGACGCAGTGGGAGTCGGCGGTGCGAAAGACGCGCCAGATCGTGGGGAGGTAGTGGTGGCCGCGGCCGGCCCGGCCCTGGCGCCGGTGCGTGACATAATACTGGATCTCCCACGCCTGCATCGCCACCTGTCCCCCCAGCAGCGACGTATCGATCTTCTGGCCGAGGCCGGTGCGTTCGCGGGCGTAGAGCGCCGCGATCACGGCCATCGCCAGGTTGGCCGCGCCCACGTAGTCGGCGATGGCGGCGCCCGCCGGCAGCGGAAAGCCGCCGGCCTCGCCGGTCACGCTGACCAGCCCGCCCTGCGCCTGCGCCGCCAGGTCGAAGGCCGGGTGGGTCGCGCGCGGCCCCTTCGCTCCCCAGCCGGAGGCGTGGCCGTAGATGATGCGCGGGTTCGCCGCGCGCAGGTCGTCGTATCCCAGCCCCAGGCGCTCCATGACGCCGGGGCGGAAGTTGTGGATGGCTACGTCGCTGCGTTCGGCGAGCTGGTAGCAAACCTGGCGGGCGCCTTCGTTCTTCAGGTTGAGCGTGATGCTGCGTTTGCCGCGATTGTGAGCGAGGAAGTAGGGGCTGAAGCGCTCCTCGCCGACCGATCCCAGGACGCGCCCGAGGTCGCCGTGGTGCGGCGCTTCGACCTTGATCACCTGGGCGCCCATGTCGGCGAAGACGAGCGAGGCCTGTGGCCCTTGCTGATACACCGTGAAATCGAGGACGCGAACGCCTTCGAGCGGTCCCATAGCGGCTCCTTTCGAGGCGGGGTGCTCCCACTGTAGCCGTCGCCTCGCGATGGAGACAAGGGAGCAGGCGCGCAAGCCGGTTGCTCCTTAGGGCGGCATAAGCCTATGATTAGCCGATGCGCCGGCCCCAGACGGCGAAAGGACGCTAAGGATGGGTGAGACCGTTCGCCTCGACCTGCGCGCGGTGCTTGCCCTCGCGGCGCTGGGCATCGTCGTCCTCACCATCATCCTGGTGGAGCTCTGCGGCAGCGAGGGCGTCGACGAGCAGACGGTCGTTCCGAACGTCTCTCCTCAGCCCCAGGACACCCCTGAGCCGGTCGAGCCCACACCGACGCTCGGCGAGAACGAGACGCCGCCGCCCACCTCGACGCCTGCGCCGCCGGAGCCGGGTGGTGAGGAGCGCGACGCGACGCGCCAGGAGGACCTGGCGGCGCTCCAGCAGGCGCTCGAAGACTACCGCGCGGAGAACGATAGCTATCCGAGCACCGGCGGCAACATCCAGAGCCTTTGCGTCTTCCCGGGGGACGCGGGTTGCGAGCTGGAAGATGCCATCGGTTCAATCCCCGTCGACCCTCTGGCCGCCGACGGCCAGCCCGCCTCCGAGAACGGCTACTGGTACGCCTCGGACGGCAGCCAGTACACCATCTACGCCCAGCGCGAGGCAGACGCCGCCCCCGAGTGCGACGAGCTGCCGGCCCACCTCGAGGGCTTCGGCGTCGAATCGGCGATCTGCGTGAGCGGGCCCTAGCCCCGCGCGCCACGACGGCCTCGACTGATGGGCCGCGCGATCGTCGCTCGCCTCTCCGGGGCGCTGCGCGGCTGGCGCGGCGAGTTGGCCTTCGTCTTCGCGCTGACGGTCGTCACTGCCGTGCCGCGGCTGGTGCTGCTCGACTCGATCCCGTCGGGCCTGCACGGCGACGAAGGCTGGACGGGCCTCGATGCGCAGCGGGTGCTCAACGAGGGCTGGATCGGCCCCTACGTCAAGAGCGCGCTGGGCCAGCCGGCCGGGCCGCTCTACTTCGCGGCCCCGTTCGTCGACGTCTTCGGCGACTCGATCTTCGCGGTGCGCTTCCCGATGGCGCTGCTCGCGATCGCGACGGTCCCGCTGGCCTACCTCACGTTTCGCCTCATGTTCGACCGGACGCTCGCCTCGTTCGCGGCGTTGCTGCTCGCGCTCAGTCTGTGGCACCTCCACTACAGCCGGATCGGGTTCATGGTGATCTCGTGGCCGCTAGTAGAGTTGCTGGCGTTGTCCTTCCTGTTCCTCGCGCTGCGCTCCGGCCAGCCGATCGCCTGGGCGCTCGCCGGTCTGGCGCTCGGCGCGGGGGTCTACACGTACAACGCGTACCCGGTGTTCCCGATGGCCGTGGGCCTCTTCCTGGTGGCGCTCGCGCTCGGCAAATGGGGCGACGACCTCATCGCGCACACGGGCGGCGTCGCGTTCATGGCGGCGTTCGCCTTGCTGGCGGCGCTGCCCCTGCTGCTGTACGTGGTCGACTCAGGCGACGACTACTTCGCCCATCATCGTGTCGTCTCGCTCTTCGAGACGCCCGACTGGGAATCGGGCGCCTTCGCGGACCGGGCCGGCCTGCTGGCCGACAGCGCGCGCGACTTCGCCGTCGCCGTGTTCTGGAACGGCGCGCCCGATGCCACTGACGGCGCTGGCCGCGTCGCGATGGTCGACCGCCTCTCGCTCGTCCTCATCGCTGCCGGCGTCGTCATGTTCCTGCGCCGCTGGCGAGAGCCCGGGAGGCTGTTCGCGCTGATCGCGCTCGTGGTGATCCCGCTCGGCGCGGTCGTCACCGGCTCCGTGCGCGGGACGTACCGTCAGTCGTTCGGTCTGGTGCCGTTCCTAGCGTTGCTGGCTGCCGAGCCGCTGGCGGAGGTCTGGCGCCGGGCGGGAGACTGGCGCCCCAGCCGCCGGGCGATGGGTCGCGCCGGCGCGCTCGCGCTCGTCGCCGCCGTCGGCTTCCTCAGCCTGCGCTTCTACTTCGGCGAGTGGGAGGACACGCGGATCGCCCGGTTCACCTTCGCGCCCGAGCTGACCGCCGCCTCGCTCTACCTCCGCGACCTGGACGGCGATCCGTTCGTCTACTTCTACAGCGAGCGCTGGGCCTTTCGTTACGAGACGCGGCGCTACCTGGCGGCGGAGCGCGAGGGAGAAGACCGCTCGCGCGAGTTCGGCACGTTCAGCCTGGCGCGCGACGCGTCGCGCGACGTTGTCTTCGTCTTCCTGCCCTCATACCTCGAACAGGCCGACGCGGTCCGGCGGCGCTACCCCGGCGGCACGCCCGTCGAGTCGCGGGACGAGGGCGGCCGGGTCCAGTTCCGCGCCTACGAACTGCCTCGCGAAGGGGACTAGTGCCCGTGCAACTTAATCAGTATAGAAGGGCGGCGCTCAGCAGATCGGACATCGCAAACTGTCATGCTGAGCGCTAGCGAAGCATCTCGCGCCCCCGCGAGGGGCCAGACCCTTCGCTTTGCTCAGGGTGACATCAGTGCTGCCCCTGCCTCCGGGATCAAGTTGGATCGGCACTAGCCGCCGCCCTTCGCCCTCGATTGCCGGGGCAGGCCGAGCAGCTTCTGACAGCCGTCACGGCGCCGGCCTACGATTCGATGCGCACGATGCCCTGCGCGCCGTCGACGGTGATGCGTTGGCCGTCTTTCAGCACCTGCGTCCCGATCTGCGTGCCGACGACGCAGGGGATGCGATACTCGCGCGCGACGATGGCGCAGTGTGAGAGGATGCCGCCGGAGTCGGCGACCACGGCGGCGACGCCCGCGAAGAGCGGCGTCCACGCCGGCATCGTCATCATGCACACCAAGACGTCGCCGGGCTGTAGCTTGCCCGCTTCGGCGAGCGAGCGGACGATGCGCGCCGTCGCCGTGACGGTGCCGGCGGACGCGCCAGTGCCCGTGATCACCTTCGGGTCGCTGGAAGCCTCCCGGCGCGGGCCGAAGAAGAGCGACATCAGCGGGTTGTCACCAGCGCCGGGCGGGGGCGGCGTGCCCAGCTCTCGGGGCGGCACCACCGCCGACCAGCGCCGGCGCTCGGCGCGCCGTTCGTCGACCAGCGCCGCCCAGTCGCGCGACCGGGGCTTCGTGGCCGCGTCCGCCAGCTCGTCGCTCCGCAGGTAGAAGACGTCGTCGCGGCCGGCGATCGTCTTCGCTTCGGCCAGACGGCGGCCGAGCTCGAGGAACGGGCGGCGCAGGAGCACGGTGTTCATCTGGTCGATGTAGAAGTTGTGGTCCTCCTGGATCGGCAGGTACTGCTGGGCGATTCCCAGGACCATCTCAAAGAGCGGCCGCGCTTCGTTGCCGTCCAGGTTGGCGAGCGCCTCCTGCACCAGCCGCTCGCGCTCCTCGGCGCAGCGCCGCTGCTGGAGGGCGGGGCCGGCATCGTCCGAGGCGTGGAGTAGCTCGCGCAGCGTGTTCAGCGGGATCGCCGGATCTTCGGCCCAGGCCGGGTCGGCCAGTTCGAAGGCATCGCTGCGCCAGCCGTAGGTATCGAGGTAGCGCTGGAACTCGAGCCAGAACCCATTCGCCGAACGCCGGAGCGCGTCCGGTAGTTCCTCTACGGGCGTGTCGTCGATGAGACGCGCCACCGCGGGATCGGTCAGCGCACGACGGCTGAGCTGCCAGAGGGCGGCGCCCGATTCGACGGTCAGGTTGTCGAAACCCTGGAGCATCAGGTAGGGCTCGTTCGCGTCCGCCTTGCCCAGGAGCTGCTCGTAGATCTCGGCGAAGCGGCTGGCCGCCGCCATCACCGGGATCACCGCCTGCATGTGCAGGTCCCAGGCCCGTACTCGACGCTCCCGCATCTCGCCGTGGACGAACGCGAGCAGATCGCCGGTCGCGGCGCGCTCGTAATCGAACGAGCGCAGGCGTTCGTTGAACGACCGCACTTCCGGCAGGTATGCCTGTTCCCACGTCTGCGTGAGTACCGGTAGCCGGCGGAGCATCTCCTCCTCGGCGCGGCCCCACCACGGCGGCGGGAACGAGGTCGTCTCCTCCAGGAACTCGTTGGCGTCGTACTGGAAGTTGTTCAGGACCGCGGTGCGCAGGTTGAGCGGGATGGCGACCGCCTGGAAGCCGCGGCTGGAGCCCTCGCTGAAGCAGGGCGACTCGTAGGTCGCCGTGAGGGGCGTGAGCGGCTGCGGCCGGTGCATCTGGTCCCACGTCCAGAAGAGCGCCTTCATCTCTGGCTCGGGCCACTCGAACGGGAACCAGTCGGGGACGGGCAGCGGCGCGGGTTGCCAGGTGGTCATGGCACGGTCCTCCTCTTGGGCGGCGCTATGGTACCAGGCGCCCCGCGCGCGCGACAAGACGCCCCTCGTGCCTCACGCCGTTCGCCGCACTAAGATGGGGCGAGCACTACGTAGCGAGGGGTGAGCCATGCGACAGTCGATACCAGAGGTAGATGCCCGCCGGCTGCTGGGCGGCGGCGTGGTCGTGCTCGTCACGACGGCGTGGCGAGGCGTGAGCGACGTCATGCCCGCGGCATTCGTCACGCCGCTCAGCTTTACGCCGCCGCTGGTGGGCGTGGCCGTCCACCCCGGGCGCCACACTCACGACATGATCAAGTACAGCGAACAGTTCGCCCTCAACGTGCCGAGCCGCGAGCTGCTCCACCACTGCCAGTACCTGGGCAGCGTCAGTGGCCGCGAACTCGACAAGCTGGAGCTGACGAAGCTCCCCACCTTTCGCGCCCGCAAAGTGGACGCCCCGCTGCTGGAGGGTTGCCTGGGCTATATCGAGTGCGGGGTGGAAGACGCCTTTACCTTGGGCGACCACACCCTCTTCGTCGGCAAAGTCGTCGCCGCCCAGGTCGAGAAGGAGGCGTTCGACGAGACGTGGCTGCTGGCCGACCCCGACCTGAAGCCGCTCCACTACCTGGGCATGAATTACTACGCCCTGCTCGGCGAACGGCTAGAGGCGCGCATCCCCAAGGCGGAGGAGGAATCGACGGCAGAGGAGCAGATCGAGACGGGCGTCGAGCAGGCGGGCGAGGAGCTGTCTGAGCAGCGCGAGCGCGAGGCGGAGGACGCGGAGCGCCGGCGCCGCGAGGGGCGGGACGAAGGGGGTGAGGCTGGGTAGCGCACGGTCTCGACGTCGGGAACCCGCGGGATGCGGCGAACGCTCGCGTGAGCGAGGGAAAGGCGGAAGCGCATGGATATCTTCAGCGGCACCGGCATTGGGGGCCTCCAGTCGGGCTTCGTATTGGCGGTCATCTTGCTCGCGGTCTTCTTCGCGGAGCGGTCGGGCGGTTCGGGCCAGCTTGCCCAGCGCGGCTATCAGGTGGCCCTTGGCCTGGCGATCACGTTCCTCGTAATCAGCGCAACCACGGCGTTCGTGCGATCACCGGAGCTGCCGGAGGAGCTCGAAGAAGACACCTTTGGCGTTGGGATCGCCGAAGCGTCGTTCCAGGAAGATGGACAGGACGCGGAAAGGCTGCAGCGCCTGAGCGAGACGTTCCTGTATGAGACTGCTCAGAACGCCTCAGAGGTCGGCACTATCCACTCCGGCCTCGGCATCCTGCTCATCGGCGCCGGACTTGCGGCCCTTCGCCTGTGGCGCGTGCCGCCGTTCGGCGCAGTGATCGGCGGCATCTTGCTGCTTCTGTTCGGTAGCGGCCAAGGCGGAGGGACCGGCGCCGTATCGTTCCTCGATCTGCTCTACGGTTCGGCCGGCGGGGCGGCCAGCGCCGGGCAAGTACACGACGCGACCCGATTCGCCGTGCTCTTCGCCGGCACGGCGGCGTTGGTCGCCCTCGGCTTCCTCCGTTGGGAGGGCAGCGAACAGGCCGGGTTCGCGTCCACTGCCACCTAGGAATCGGTAGCCGAGGACCGCGGTCGCTCGCCGCAAGCGGGCTCGCTTGGTGGACACCGCCGCGTGCCGCCTGCTACCATCGCACGCCGGAGGTCGCCATGGAGGTTACGCCGAACGTCCACAGCCTGCCCGTCCCGCTCGACTGGTTCCCGCAGCCCTACCCGCCGAACGTTCACCTGATCGTCGACGGCGACGAGGGCGCGCTGATCGACGCCGGCTTCCCGGACGAACAGTCGATCGCCGCGCGTCTCGAAATGCTGCGCGAGTTCCCCGGCCTGCGCGTTCGCTACCTCATCATCACTCACCACCACTTCGACCACGCTTCCGGCGCTCCGAAGCTGCGCGAGGCGACGGGCGCCCGCATCGTCATGCACCACGACGAAGCGCCGTTGCTGGAGCGGGCGGCCTCGGAGGAGCTGCCGAGCGACGTCGACATCCCGCCGGAACGCCGCGAGTTCGCCGAGCGCGTGGCTGAGTGGCGTCGAGAGGCGGCGAAGGCTGCCCCGGACGAGACGGTCGTCGACGGCGACACGCTGCGCGTCGGCTCGCTGACCCTGCGGATGGTGCATACGCCGGGGCACACGGCCGGCCACCTGACGCCGTTTCTGCAGGAGGGACGCGTCCTCTTCGCCGGCGACAATGTCCTGGGCGTGGGCACGACGGCGATCCCGCCGCCGCCGCACGGCGACATGGCCCAGTACGTCGACTCGCTGCGCAAGATGCAGTCGCTCGAGGCTGAGGTGATGTGCTGCGGGCACGGCCCTGCCGTCAAGGAGCCGAACCGCAAGCTCCAGGAGCTGATCGACCACCGCCGCGAGCGCGAGGAGCAGATCCTCGCGCTCGTCCGTGAAGGGCGCGACACGGTGAAGCGGCTGGTGCGGACGATCTACCCGGAGCTGGACCAGCGGCTGCTCGGCATGGCGACGGGCCAGGTCGTTTCGCACCTGGCGAAGCTTGAGCGCGAGGGCCGCGCCCACACGTCTGTCGAGGGTGACGAGACGCGTGTGGAGCCGGTCGGCTAGTCAGCGGTCAGCGGCGAGTAGGGTGTGTTGAACGTGGAGCCTGGATGCGCGAGTTTTGGGGGGGGTTGAAGGTCAGCAGGGTACTGAAAAACTCTCAGGAACAATGGCCCTCTCTTCCCACCCGCCCCCCTCAGGCGTTGTTTGAATCTGGGGGACACCCCCAGACCCCGGCAGAAGGGCTACGCCCCTCTGCATTCCCCCCTTTTTCAGGCAAGCGAGCTGGACTAGCTGACCGCTGACTAGCTGACCGCCTGACCGCTGATTAGCTGACCGCTCCTCATCAGTCTCCCGCCACGAAGAACGTCCAGTCGCCGCCGGCGGTGATGCCGGCGCGGTAGCCGGTGTAGCCGACGCCGTCCTGCCAGGCCGCGATGTCGCCATTCTCGCTGAGGAGCGCGTCGAGCGCGGCCTGGTCCTCGTCCGACAGGTTCAGCAGGTCGAGCGCCTGGGCGAAGGGCCAGCCGTACAGGCCGGCGTCGATCTCGCCGTAGTCCAGGTTCAGCACGCGCACCAGGGTGGCCAGGTCTTCGCCGCCCTGCTCTTCGTTCTGGCGCCAGAAGGCTCCCGGCCGGCCGCCCTCCGGTTCGTCGAAGCTGTAGTTGAACGTCAGCCCGCTCTGCAGCGCCAGCGACTCCAGCCGGTCGTAGTCGCACGCGACAGCGGCGGCGACGATGTCGCGGCGCAGTTGCTCGACGGCGTCCGGCAGGCCGGGCTGTTCGTCCGGCGTCTCCGGCAGCCCCGCCGCGGAGCAGTCGACGGACGGCTCCGGGACCGGCGTCGCGGTCGGCTCCTCGACCGCTGGAGAGGGCGACGGCGCCGGCTGCGCTCCGTTCTCGCCGTCCCCGCATGCGGTGGCCAGGGCGCCGGAGACGAGCGCGGCCGCGAGCAGGGCCAGGCCTCTCTTCATGGGTCTATCAGGGTGCTGAAGAACTCTCAGGAACCAATGTCTCTCTTCCCCTCCACCCGCCCTGAGAGGTTTGTTGGAATCTGGGGGACACCCCCAGACCCCTTCGGCTTCGCTCAGGGCAGGCCCCGGCGGAGGGACGCAGCCCCTCCGCACTCCCCCTTTCAGCAGCGTGCAGGCGGCCAGCGGCTGCACGCTGGAAGGGTGAATGGTGAGATCTGACTACTAGCTAGTCGTTGACCGCTGTCGTGCCTCGGAGCGTGGCTTCGAGGCACGAGGCGTTCTCCTCCTCGCGGCCGGCCGCCGCTAGCAGCTCGTCGCGCGCCGAAGCGTCGTCCTCCTGTTCGGCGAGCGCGCGGTACACCGCCGCGCCTGCGCGTTCCAGCGCCGCCAGTAGCTCCTTCTGCTCCTCTCGCGACAGACCCTGGAAGAGCCCCGCCATGGACGCGACGGCTGTCTGAACGGAAGTCGAGCTCATCTCAGCGCCTCCTCAGTTCTGGCTCCCGCCATTGTACAAGGCTGCGAAGGGCGCTGACTGGCATCGGCTATACTACCCCCATCATGCCGAACCTCGATCCTGCGCTCGCGCCCATCTTTCCGCGCACGGCAGAGGCGACGCCGGGGGGCCACCTGACCCTCGGCGGGTGCGACGCCGTGGAGCTGGCGCGCGAGTTCGGCACGCCGCTCTACGTCTTCGACGAGGAGGAGCTGCGCGCCACCTGTCGCACCTACGTCGAGGCGTTCACCTCGCGCTACGAGCGAAGCGCCGTCGCCTACGCCGCGAAGGCGTACCTGGGGCGCTGGCTGGCCGCGCTCGTCGCCGAGGAGGGGCTGGCGCTCGATGTCGTCTCCGGCGGCGAGCTGGCCGTCGCCCGCTCCGCCGGCTTCCCCATGGATCGCGTGCACTTCCACGGCAACAACAAATCGGCCGGGGAACTGCGCGAGGCGGTCGCAGCCGGCGTTGGCCGGATCGCCATCGATAACTTCCACGAGCTGGCGTTGCTGGACGACATCGCCGGCGCGCTGGGACGGCGGCAGTTGGTGCTGCTGCGCGTCTCGCCCAACGTGGACGCGCACACCCACGCGAAGACGACGACCGGCATCCTCGACACCAAGTTCGGCCTCTCGATCGAGGGCGGACAGGCGGAGGAGGCGCTGGTGCAGGCGCTGGCGCGGGCGAACCTAGAAGTGCTCGGCCTGCACTGCCACCTCGGTTCGCCCATCTTCGGGACCGAGCCGTTCCAGCAGGCGAACGAGGTGGTCGTCGCCTTCGCCCACCGCATGCGCGACCGCCACCGCTTCGAGCTGCGAGAGTACAGCCCGGGCGGGGGCTTCGCCGCGCACTACCTCCGCGAGCAGCCGCCGCCTTCGCCCGACGACTACGCCGCCGCGATCGTCGATTCGCTGCGAGCGGCGCTCCAGCGTGAGGGGCTCGACGAGCCGTCGCTCACGGTCGAGCCGGGCCGGGCGCTGGTGGCGCGGGCGGGGGTCGCCCTCTACACGGTCGGCGCGCGCAAGGAGATCCCCGGCGTGCGGACCTACGTCTCCGTCGACGGCGGCATGGCCGACAACATCCGCCCCGCGATGTACGACTCGCGCTACGAGGCGCTCGTCGCGAACCGGGCGGCCGAGCGGCCGGCCGAGCGCGTCACCATCGCCGGCAGGTACTGCGAATCGGGCGACGTGCTGATCCGCGACATCGAGCTGCCGAAGCTCTGGTCGGGGGACGTGCTCGCCGTGCCCGCATCGGGCGCCTACTCCCTGCCGATGGCGAGCAACTACAACCTGACGCCGCGCCCGGCGATCGTCCTCGTCCGCGAGGGGCAGGCGCGCCTCGTCCGCCGCCGCGAGACGTACGACGATCTGATGCGCCAGGACGGCTGGGGCGAGGGATAGCCAACCTAGATACGAATTAGCCAGGGGACGGCTGCAAGGACGTAGAGGCGTTTCGGGAATGAGTAGGTTTCTAGCAGTGGCCTCCGTCATGTTGTTAGGATATGCGGCGTGTGCTGATTCCGCCGCTAGCTATGAGCAGATGGAGAATCAATACAAGGCGTGCTTCGCAGACTATTCGGGCAAGTACTTTGGAGACGGGAAGAACGCCTGGGTAATCGATCAAATGACCGGCATGTACATCAACGCCAACACGAAAGAGGAGATGCGAATACTACGCAACTACTGTGAGAGTGTGCTTAGCTGCCCACCTCGTGAGTACATGGTGCAGGCATGTCATCCGTCCGACTACCGGGAACCAGGAGGCGATTAAGAGGTGCCAAACGCTCCTGACTGGCTGCAGAAGTGCGCTGACGCCGCGGAGGTATTCAGAAAGGCCCCCTCGAAGGACAGGGACAAAGTGGCAAAGTGTGTGCGCGAATACCTCCTGTCGGAAGAAGCGTATCAGTTGTTGGAATCCGCGCAGTCGGCCAGCCTTGAGGGAATTCGGACTGGAGATGCCTTGGATGCCTGGTTGGATGGTCTGAATCTTCCTGCGCCCAGGCCTTGGAGCAAGCGGGAAATAGACATGAAGAGGTTGCTTGACGAGTATGATCCAGATGACTGACCGCCCGAATCTCTTAAGCTAGCAGCGCATGCCCTGGGACACCATCGGACACGAGCGCGCGCTCGCCGTCCTGCGCCGAGCCGCCGAGGACGAGGCGCGGCTGTCGCACGCCTACCTCTTCGTGGGGCCGGAGCGGGTCGGCCGCGCGACGGCGGCGCGCTCCTTCGCGCAGGCGCTGAACTGCGTCCGCCAGGACAGCGCCGCCGGGCCACCCTGCGGCGAGTGCCGCCCCTGCCGTCTCATCGCCGAGGACAAGCATCCCGACGTCGAGTGGATGGCGCCCGGCGGCCTTTGCGATGAGTCCGACCATCGCGACCACGAAGGCTCGCGCGACATCCGCATCTGCCAGGTGCGGCGGCTCGAGCGGGTGGTCAGCCGCAGCCCGTTCGAGGCGCGCTACCGCGTGGTCGTCGTCGATCCGGCGGACGCGCTGACGGTTGAGGCGGCGAACGCTTTCCTAAAGACGCTGGAGGAGCCGCCGGCGCAGGTCATCCTGGTGTTGATCACCGCGCATGAGGAGATGCTGCGCGAGACGGTGCGCTCGCGCTGCCGGCGCATCGCCTTCGGCGGCGTGCCGCGTCAGGCGATCGAGGACGCCCTGCGCGAGCGCTGGGGCGCCCCGTCGGAGCAGGCGGAGCGCCTGGCCCATCTGGCCCAGGGACGCCTCGGCTGGGCGGTCGCCGCCCTCCAGGACGAGCGCCTTCTCATCGACCGCGAACGCGTGCTCGACGCCGTCGTCTCCGTATCCGGCGGCGGCGTCGTCGATCGCTTCGCCTACGCCTCCGAGCTGGGCGGCCGGTTCGCCCGCGACCCGGCGTCGGTCTTCGACGCGCTCGACGTTTGGCAGGACTGGTGGCGCGACGTGCTGCTCGCCGCTGCGGGTAGTGAAGAGCCGGCGACGGACGGCCGGGTGGACACACGGCAGGCCCACGCGGCACAATATGGGGTAGCGGGCGCCCTGCAGGCGCTCAGGGCGGTCACCAACGTGCGCCAGCAGCTCGATGAGCACGCCAGCCCCACGCTGGCGCTCGAGGTGATGGTGCTCGACCTGCCCGCTGGACGCGCCGGGGACCGCTAGCACTCGAAAGGAGAGGCGCGATTCGCCCGCCGGGCTGGAGTCGCGCGAAAAGGTATGGCAGACCAACAGCGGGTGCCCGTGGGCGTCCGGTTCAAAGAAGCGGGCAAGATCTACTACTTCGATGCCCGTGGCTTCGACCTCTTCGTCGGCAGCTACGTCATCGTCGAGACCTCACATGGCCAGGAGATCGGGCGGGTGGTGATCGCCCCTGATCAAGTCCTCGTCAACGAGATTAAGGAGACGCTAAAACAGATCCTCCGGCTCGCCGAGCCGGAGGATCTGCAACGTGCCGCCGAGCTGAAGCAGCGGGCGAAGGAGGAACTGCCCGTCGCGCGCCGCGCCGCCGAGGACGAAGGGTTGCACGACATGCACGTCGTCGCGGGCGAGTACGGCTTGGACGGGTCGCAGGTCACCTTCTACTTCACCGCGCCCGACCGAATCGACTTTCGCTCGCTCGCTCGCCGGCTCTCGGAGGAGCTGGACACGAAGGTCCAGTTGCTTCAGGTGGGCGACCGCGACCGGGCGAAGATCGTCGACGGTATCGGCCGCTGCGGCGAGCGCCTCTGCTGCAGCTCCTGGTTGACCACCTTCCCCGCCATCTCGATCAGGATGGCGAAAGAGCAAGACCTGCCGCTTAACCCCTCCAAGCTCTCCGGCGCCTGCGGCCGTCTCCTCTGCTGCCTGACCTACGAGTACGACCAGTACCGCGAGATCAAGGGCGGCCTGCCGAAGGTGGGCGCCCGCATCTCGACCCCATCCGGCGAGGCGCGGGTGCTGAATATCAACGTGCCGAAATCGACGATCAGCCTCACGCTTGGCGCTATCTCCGACCGCGTGGAGATGCCGCTGGACCAGTTCCGGCTCATGTATGGCACGGCGGTGCGCCCGAGCGAGCTGACCGAAGGCTTCGAGAAGGAGCTCTTCTCCGCCGAGCAGGTGGCGGCCGCGCCGCCGCCGCTCCCCCCGCCGCGGGCTCCGCGGCCGGGTCCCCGACCGCGACCGGGCAGCGCGCCCCGACGGGACGCGCCCCGGCGGGACGCGCCCCGGGCACCATCGCCGCCGCAGGACACCGCTGCGGCGCAGCCCCCGGCGGAGCAACGGCCGGAGGAGCAACCGGCGTCGCAGCGTCGCCGTCGCCGTCGAGGCGGGCGCCGGCGCCATCGCGGCGCCGGGGGCGGGCCCCCGGCGTAAGCCCGCAAACTAGCGCTGAGGAGCCTCGGTTGACGCAGCCCTCGGAAGGAGATGCATCCTTTTGTTCTGTACCCCGCCGCACCTGATCGCCGGAGCGTACTCGATGGGCGGCCTGTAGCACGCGTAGCGACGAGTTGGAGGGCACTAGTTTCTGCTGCGCCTCCGCTATCGCCGGGCGTACCGTTGATCCTCCAGCCATCCGTTGACAGGCGCCTAGCGCGGGCGAGCGCTAGAATGGCCCTGAAACGCCATGCCCAAGGTCCTCGTCACCGACCCGATCGCCCAGGACGGTATCGACTTGCTCGCCAGCGAGGCGGAGGTGGTGGTCCAGCTGCACCCGTCGCCCGATGAGTTGCGAACGCTTATCGCCGGCTGCGAGGCGCTCATCGTCCGTTCGGAGACGAAGGTCACGCGCGAAGTCATCGCGGCCGGCGAGCGCCTGCAGGTGATCGGCCGTGCCGGCTCCGGCGTCGACAACATCGATGTTGAGGCCGCGACCGAGCGCGGCGTCGTCGTCGTCAACGCGCCTACCGGCAACACTTTCTCCAACGCCGAACACACCATCGCGTTGATGCTCGCGCTCGCCAGACACATCCCGCAGGCATACAACTCGCTGCGCGGCGGCCGGTGGGAGCGGCAGCGCCTCACTGGCGTCGAGCTGCGGGGCAAGACGCTCGGGCTGATCGGGCTCGGCCAGGTGGGCAGCGAGGTCGCTCGCCGCGCCCGCGGCCTGGAGATGCGGGTCGTCGCCCACGACCCGTACGTCTCGGCCGAACGCGCGCAGTCCTTCGGCGTCGAGCTCGTCTCCCTCGATCAACTCCTGCGCGAGGCCGACTTCATCTCGCTCCTCGTCCGCCTCACCCCAAGCACCCGCGACTACCTGGGTGACGAACAGCTGCGCCTGGTCAAGCCCAGCGTGCGCATCATCAACACCGGCCGCGGCGAGCTGATCGACGACGCGGCGCTCATCCGCGCGCTCGACGAAGGGCGCGTCGCCGGCGCCGCCATCGACGTCTTTCGCGAGGAGCCGCCCGGCGAGAGCCCGCTCCTCACCCACGACCGCATCATCGTCACGCCCCACCTTGGTGCCCTGACGGAGGAGGCGCAGGAGCGCGTCGCCGTGGACGTGGCGGAGCAGGTGCTCGCCGTCCTGCGCGGCGAGCCCGCTCGCTACGCCGTCAACGCCCCTCTCGTGTCAGCGGAGACGATGGAGGTGCTGCGGCCGTTCCTCGATGTGGCGGAACGCACCGCCTCGCTCGCGACGCAGCTCTGCCAGGGCCAGCTCCGCAGCGTCGAGCTGGAGTACCTGGGCGAAATCGCCGGCCACGATGTGACGCCGCTGCGCGCCGCCGCGATCAAGGGCCTGCTGGCGCCGGTGAGCGGAGAGAACGTCACCATCGTCAACGCCACCCGCATCGCCGAGAGCCGCGGCCTGCGCATCACCGAGCGCACCGGCCCCTGCGACGACTACCCGAACCTGCTCTCGGTGCGCCTGACGACCGACCAGGGCGTCACCGACGTGGCGGGCACCGTCTTCCACGACGGCACCCACATCGAGCGCGTGAACGGCTTCAACGTCGACATCCCGCCGGGCGACGGCTACCTCCTTTTCTGCGAGAACCTGGATCGGCCGGGCATGGTCGCCGCCGTCAGCGGCTTCCTGGCCGAGCACGACATCAACATCAGTTTCATGCGCCTGGGCCGCGAGCACGTGCGCGGCCGCGCCCTCATGGTCTTCGGCCTCGACGACGAAGTCCCCGCCGAGTTGTTGCCCGGCCTCACGGCCATCCCTGACATCTACTCCGCACGCCTGGCGAAGATATGACCGCTGACCGCTGACCGCGCTGCTACGTGGCGGATCGCTGGGCGAGCTGCCGGAAGGCGGACGGTGGTGGCCCATCCTGGAGTCGCTTTCGAATCGCCTCGGCGCACTCCTCCGGGCTGAGCAGTGAGGTGTCGACCTCGAGGTCATAGATGCCGGGGATGTGAACTTCCCGTTGCCACAAGCGAACGGGAGGTGGGATTGGTTCGGCTTCTGAACCCGTTGCGTACTGGCCCTCTCGTCCCGCTTGCTCGGCGTTACGCCGTTCCATGATGACCTCGATAGGACAGCCAACGCCGACGAAGAGGACTGGCAGGCCATCGAGACGCCGGGCGCAGTCGCCGAGGACGTGCCGGGGCTGAGCGTAGGCGTCGTGGTGGCCGACATCGACGACGACGTTCAGCCCCAGTCTGCTGTGGGCGGCGATCGATTCGTACATGGCGGCGAACAGCACTGGTACCAGAGGTTCGAGCTCCTGGCGCTCTCCTCCCGGGCGCAAGCCGATTCCGGGTCCGTAGCGCTTTGGCGTGACATCTCTCACGAAGGTGTCTACGCCAAGATTCATCCAGACGCCCTCGAACGTGGCCTGAATCGCGGCAACAATGCTCGATTTGCCCGATCGCGGAGCGCCATTCAGAATGACGATCTGCCCGAGCTTCACCGGCTGCACCATCTGAGTCACCCTCACCTGCCAGCCACGCCGTCGCTCCTCTACCGCCGACCGCTGACTAGCTGACCGTTACTCCAGCGCGTTGAGCACCAGCCCCGTCGCAAGCTTCGGGTAGAAGAACGTCGCTTTGGGCGGCGTGCGTTCGCCGGCGTCCGCCAGCGCCAGCACCTGCGCGATGGGCGTCTCGTTCAGCAGGAACGCCAGCGGCCAGTGACCGGCCTCCACCTCCCGCAGCGCGAACGACGCGTCCGCCGTGTAGTCGATCGCGCCAGCGTCCCCCTCGATGCCCAGCGTCTCGCGCAGCACCGCGTACTCCAGCACGTTCACATCGAGCGACTGCCACGTGGCTGAGCGTTCGGGCATGAGGGAGCGCGCGGCGTTCGCGTCTCGCAGCGTGAGCAGATGCAGCCGGCCCTCCTCCAGCCCCAGCGCCCCGAACGCTGTGCCGGTCGCCCCCGCCGCCGACAGCCGCGCCAGCAGCCGCAGCAGGGCCGTGCCGTCGTAGCTCTTGGGTGTGACGTCGTCGACGTGGAAGAATCGCTCGAGCCGCCCCGTGAGGTCGCCCGGAAGCGACGCCGGCCGCGCGAGGCGGTGGATCGGCAGCATCACCAGGCCCGGGTCGTCGACCGCCGTCAGCGCCACCAGTACGAAGTTCTCCGGCTCCTCGCCCGACCACTCGCCCGCCTGCGCGCGCCGCTCGTCGCGATAGGCCAGCGCCGTCTCGTATCGGTGGTGCCCATCGGCGATGTAGATCGGCTCGTCGCGCAGCGCCGCCGCGATGCCCTCCAGCGTCGAGGCGTCATCGAGCGATAGCAGCGTGTGTCGCTGGCCGTCCGGCGTCGCGCCCTCCAGCAGCGGCGCGGTTGCTCGCGCGATGAGCTCTGCGATTCGCCCCGCCGCGTCCCGATAGAGCGCGAAGATCGGGCTCACGTTGCAGCGCAGGTGCCGCAGTAGCTGGAGGCGGTCCTCCTTGGGCGCGCGCATCGTCTCTTCGTGCGGCCGCACCACCCCCGCCTCCCACGGCTCCAGCCGCAGCCGGGCGAAGAGGGCCGTTCGCGCTCGCCGCTGGCCGTCGTGCTCGAACTCCTGCCGGTAGAGGTAGAACGACGGGCGCTGCTCCTGTCCGAGCGCCCCGCTGCGACGCCACTGCGTCAACGTCGCCGCCGAGCGCGTATAGCGGTTGTCCTGGGGCGAATCGGCGGGGCGCTCCTGGCCCAGCTCCAGACGGACGACGTTGTACGGGCTGCGCTGGTGCAACGCCGCCTGCCCCCCGGCGTCGATCACGTCGAACGGCGGCGCCAGCAGCGAGCCGGCGTCGGCGTCGTCGGCGAGCTGGTAGCGGAGGCCGCGGAAGGGCCGGACGTCAGCCACCGGCGAGAGGGCGCGCGAGGACGGTGAGGAGCGCCATGGGTCGAGGCGACTATAGCACGCAGGCCCACCTAAATCGAATCGACATAACATCAATTCCCACATTCAGAATTGGTGTTGGGTTGACACAGATGCTCGGTTAACGTATGAAAGGAGACGATGGATCGTCCGTCGGACAGGATGACGGCGAAGAAGGAGGGAACCATGGATAGAACATCGAGTAAGGAAGCTCGGGCAGGGAAGCTCCCCGGGCACGTGTGGTGGCTGGCGGCCGCCGCCGTCGTCGCCGTAGCGGCGTTCGTCGCCGTCGGCCAACTTTCCGGGTCGCCGGACGCCCTCGGCCAGGCGGCACCCACGGAGACAGCGACGCCAGACACGCCGGTCGCGCCGACGGACACGCCGGAAGCCCCCACCGCCACCGTCGAGGCGACGGGCACCGTCGCGGCCACCGCGCTGCCTCCCACGGGCAGCGGACCCACCGATCACTCTGGCGGCGGCATCGCCCCGTGGGCTGTCTTCGCCGTGATCGCGGCCGCAGCGGTCGCCCTGACCGGGCTTGTGGCGCTCCGGCGCCGCGCCTAACGCTCCGTCGTCGGCGTCGCCTAGGCTAACGAATCGATACCACCGTTCGTTCTTGGGAGCGGCCGGACGCAAGGACGCGCGTCCGGCCGCTCCGGTTCCGGCGCGACGCCGTGGATGGCACTCGTCGTGGCGCGCGGTGACGCTGGGCACCGGCCTGGGTGGTCCGGCGTCGAAGCGCGTAACTGATTGCCAAACAGCCTCGATCGCGATCTGAAGGGGCCGGCCGCAGCTAGTGGCCGGCCCCTTCAGATCTCCGGCCCCGCCGGGATAGGCTTGACCTGAACGCCGTTCATCTTGTAATCTAATGAATGAGCTAGGCAGTCGATCAATTACGAGCGGCGCCTAGGCCCGTAGCCCAGACGAGCAGGCAGTCAGCGGAGGAGCGGTTGCCTGCTCGTTTGCTCTCCCTGGCCTGCGACCCTAGAATGAGCGACGCCTGCTCGCCATGATTTCCTGCACCTTCTGCCGTATCGTCGCCCGAGAGGAGCCCGCCGAGGTGCTCTACGAGGACGACGAGGTCCTCGTCTTTCGCAACCGGCTGCGCTGGGTGCCGGTGATGCTCCTCGTCGTGCCGAAGGCGCACCGTTCGCAGGAGGAGGTGTGGCGCGACGCCGGGCCCGTCGCCCGCGTCGCCGTCGAGATGGGCCTGGCCAACTGCCCGAACGGCTTCCGCCTGCTCTCCAACTTCGGCTTCGACGCGATGCAGTCGCAGTCGCACGGCCACATCCACGTCATCGGCGGGACGTTCCTGGGCGAATACGCGTAGGCTTGAATCGCCGAGCGCCGACCGCCGACTACGCCTCCGCACTGCCGCCCACATCGTGTACCCTGATTCGCGCGATGGCTGCCACGCTCTACCTCGGCGCGTCGTCCTGGGTCGAGCGCGCGCTCGTCGAATCGGGGCGCTTCTATCCACCCGAGGCGAAGGACACCGAGGGGCGCCTCGC
>Ga0247727_10008395_pt1 | contig 19178 bp, 19 predicted proteins | sample WisWelCaveWW1625_FD_202498 | JGI IMG/M metagenome (GOLD analysis project Ga0247727, IMG submission 202498) | Biofilm microbial communities from Wishing Well Cave, Virginia, United States - WW16-25 | ecosystem: Environmental > Aquatic > Deep subsurface > Groundwater > Cave microbial mat | place... | reverse complement strand
CGGGGCATCCAGTTTCAGTTTAGCGCCTCCACCGGATGGTCGTGGTGCCACAGTACCAGTCTCTTGGCGCAACGCCAGCCACTGGTAAATACAACGTTCGGTCACGGCGAAAATTTCAGCAATCTCAGTAATCGTGCCGAGTTGTCGATCCACTGCGTCCACGATTCGTTGTCGAAGTTCTAAAGGGTATGGTTTCATACCCGCAATATAAACTCATTTTGCCTGAATATGCATTTGAAAAACGCTGTAATGATGCCGTCTTTATCAAGAAGCAAAAGGCTCAGGCTGTCTTTCCCAAGCTCATCGAGCCTGGCTAGGGGAAACAGGGTTAGATCGATGCGGTTGCCGTCGGCAAACTGCATGAGACAGGCAAAGCTGCCGTCATTGCTCGGAGGCGGATCCAGCATATCATCCGGCATTTGCATGATCATCAGCTCGCCGAATCGTTCGATCCAATTGGGATCATGCTTAAAGGACGCAACCTCCGTAACGACATAAACAATATCATAATCTTGAAAAAGATCACGAGCCGCATGGGGATCGGCGCGTGAACCGTTCATGATGGCGGCTCGTATGCGCTCATCATCGCGAGCGATGCTTGCAATAAGCTCGTGCATCTCCTGTTCGCTGCGCATAAGGAACCGCCTTTCATTCCATTTACTCTGCCCTTGCTATCGACGATTTCGAGCGCGCGCCCACGAAGCACCGGCGCGACGTTCTGCGCCTCGGCGGAAAGATTCTTTGCCAACAAGAGTATCAGTAACGCGAGATTGATCAACGTGAGCGCAATGGCAAAGCGCTGAGTTTTCATAAACGTTTCACCTTTCTGTGATTGACGAAGCGCTTAAGTGGCCCGCCGGAGCAATGATTGGATCCTGTGCTCATACTTGACAGTGTTAAGTTAGATGGAGCATGAAACGGAGCCGCAATGCTTTAGCATTGCGGCAACGCTGAAGCGTTGCACTCCGGCTCCTTGTAATCTAACCTTATCAAGGTACAATGCAATCAGAAAAAGTCAACTACTGTAATGCCTCAGATATTGGTGGAAAAACGTAGCGCAGACATCTTGTCTGCAGGCAGGATGCCAGCGCTACTCCACACATCTGAGGGAATACCAACTACTCGCATCAATGCAACCATGCTGCAAAATTGTACCTACTTGACAACGGCGGTGTTTGCCTTTATATTGTAATGAAACAGGCAATGATTTCATCTCGACAACTTTAGGAGATTTTTCATGATCGTCGAATACCTCCGCTACAAAATTGCTGAGGCGCAGCGGGCTGCATTCGAAGCGGCGTATGAAAAAGCGCGGTCATCACTCAAAGCGTCTTCGCATTGTCTCGGCTATGAGCTTTCCCACTGCGTGGAAGAATCCGGCTGCTATATTCTTCGGATCGAATGGGATTCAATAGACGGCCATCTCAAAGGGTTCCGCTCCAGCCCGGAGTTTCAGGCCTTCTTTTCTCATGTCCGTCCGTTCGTCAACAATATCGAAGAGATGCGCCATTACGAAGTGACGCGCATCAAGAGCGAAGATTAAAAAGCAAAAACCCTCACGCAAAGCCGCCAAGACGCGGCTGATAGAAACGAGCATTTCATGAATCCAAGCGAACTCAAATTGCTCGAGTTGCTCAAAGCCGATGAGGAATCCGGCGTCATCCGCTTCAAGCATCGCCGCATGCTGATTTTCGATGCCGATGCGCTGGGATTGTTGCGCAAGGAGTTGATCGAGACGCTCGGCCTCGAACGCGCGCGGCGGCTCCTCACCCGCTTCGGCTATGCCTGCGGCTACCGCGTCGCGCTGACCTCGAAGGAATTGTTCCATTGGCAGAGCGACGCCGATTGGTGGGCTGCCGGTCCGCGCCTGCACACGCTGGAAGGCATCGTGCAGGTGCGCGCGTTGCGATCGCACATGGACAAGAGCATGGGAATCTTTGAAGTCGAAGCCGAATGGCTGCACTCTTATGAAGCCGAGCAGCACCTCAAGCACATCGGCCAAAACGACTCGCCGGTCTGCTGGACGTTGACCGGTTACGCCAGCGGGCATGCCAGCGCCGTCTTCGGCAGCGAAGTCTGTTGCTTTGAAAAAGAGTGCGCCGGCAAGGGCGAGGCGCGCTGTCTGGTTGTTGCACGCGCAGCCACCGCGCTCACGGACGAGATGCGCGCGCACATCGAATATCACCGGCCCGACAATATCGACGCGGAATTCCAACGGCTGCTCAATGAGCTGGAGCGGCGTGAGAAGGAAATGGCCGCGCAGGAAGAGAAGGCTAAAGCGCTCGAATCGCTCGTGCTCTACCTGCAGGAGGCGATTAAGGAAGAATACAATTTCGAGGAGATGGTCGGCGCCAGCCCGGCTTTTAGAAAAGTGGTTCGGGAGGTCGAGAAGGTCGCCGCCTCAGACTCCACAGTGCTGATTTGCGGCGAGACCGGCACTGGCAAGGAGTTGATCGCCCACGCCCTTCACGCCCGCAGCGCCCGCAACCAACAGCCTCTCATTACCGTCAATTGCGCGGCTTTGCCCGCCGGGCTGGTGGAGAGCGAGTTGTTCAGTCACGAGAAGGGCGCGTTCACCGGCGCGCTGCAACGCAAATTGGGGCGGTTCCAGATTGCGGACCGCGGCACGATCTTTCTGGATGAAGTGGGTGAGCTGCCGCTGGAAACGCAGACGAAGTTTTTGCGCTTCTTGCAGCAAGGCGAGTTCGAGCGACTGGGTGGAACACAAACCCTCAAGGTTGATGTCCGGGTGCTGGCGGCCACCCATCAACCGCTGGAGCGGCTCGTCGCCGAAGGGAAATTCCGCTCCGATCTCTTTTACCGCCTCAACGTCTTTCCGATCGTCCTGCCGCCGCTGCGCGAGCGGCGTGAAGACATTGTGCTGCTCACCAATTACTTCGCGCAGAAATTTCGCTCTCGTCTGAAGAAGAACATCTTCTCGATTGATTCCGTTTCGCTCGAGCGTTTGCGAAATTACGATTGGCCGGGCAACGTGCGCGAGCTGGAACATGTCATCGAGAGAGCCGTACTGCTGGCCGAAGGAGAGGTGTTGACAATTGATCTGCCGGCTGGCAGGCAGGAAGGAGCAGTCACGAGCGCTCATGCCGCCGCAGCGCCGATGAAACTGCGTACGCTGGAAGAAATGGAGCGTGACTACATCCGTGAGGTCTTGCGGCGCACGCAGGGGGCCATTGCCGGCAAAGGCGGCGCGGCGGAAATCCTCGGCCTGCCGCCCTCAACGTTGCGCCATCGCATAAAGAAGCTGGGCTTGCTGTAATCAGCCCGCTTGTCACTTCGTAAGAATTTAGCGAAGTTTCACCTCAAACCGACGAGAAAAATATCCCAACCGATAGAAACAACCCAACGGATGAAAGGAAAGGCTGTAACTATCAGATGTTTTCCAAAAAGGCAAAACGATTACTGGCAAAACTATTAAAAGCTTCGTTTGAAGTCAATTGTTTTGCCAGAAATAGTTTTGCCTTCTTACATGGCCTAGATAGTTAAGAAGGGCATTTATCAGTTGCGTTGTTTCTATCCGTTGGGAAAAACTTGCTCTGTTTGTAAAGATTTTTGGAGTTCAATATCTCAGTTTTGATTTGAGATGATTCTGCCGATCAATCAGATAAATCATCCTGCCAAAAGTTTTTTTGCGCCTCCATTTACCTGTCTTTTGGCTGATGGCCGGCTTGTCCGGGTTGTGCCATCCCAAACGCCAAATACGGCGTCGGACGCCATATTTGGCGTCCGCATTTGGTTTCATTTTCCTTCCAAGCTTTCCAAACCAGTCATTGAGAGCCGCCTTTTCCCTTCTCACTCAGCCATTTGCCTGCCTTGAAGAAACGTCTGCCTGCTCTGGCATCAGCATTGCCTTTACTCCGGGCATCGTGAGGTAATGCCTCGAACGGAGAAATGTAGCGCAGTCATCCTGACTGCAGAAAAGATGTCTGCGCTACCCTCCGTCACTTTGTACATCGTGATTGAAAGCAACAGCGCAAAGCTCAAGACAAAGTCATAACAAAGGAGAATGCGCCAGATGGCGGCCAGAATCTTTAGAACCGACGAGGCTGATACAGGCAGAACCGTTTTGCAGGTTCAAGGGTCGCTCACGCCGGAGTACGCGCAGTTGCTCGAAGAACTGTGCCGTGACGCGAAGGCCAAATCAGAACGCCGCGTGATCATTGATCTGGCGGGCGTGACTTTTCTCGACGAAGCGAGCGCGGCAGTGTTGCGCCGCCTCAAGCAACAACCGGGCGTCGCGTTGACCGGCTGCCAGCTTTACACCCGGCAGATGATTGAAGAGAGCGGCGCTCCCGCTTGAAAGAGATAATGGCCCAATCAGACACGAGAAAGGAAACAGTGCGCATGATGGAAGTGAACCTTTAAATGAAGGAAGAATCAATGCAACCAACAAGCAAAGAAAAATCGGTAAAGAAGCTGCGCCGCATTCAGCGCGGTTCGGAGCGTCACTGGGTCGGCGACGGGTTCCCGGTGCGGTCACTCTTTGCCTACTCGAATCAGGGGGCGGAGCTGAGCCCGTTCCTGCTCTTGGATTATGCCGGCCCGGTGGAATTTCCTCCGACGGAGGAGCGCCGCGGGGTCGACGAGCACCCCCATCGTGGCTTCGAGACGGTGACCATCGTCTATGAGGGCGAAGTGGAGCATCGGGATTCTTCCGGCGGCGGTGGGCGCATCGGCCCCGGCGACGTGCAGTGGATGACCGCAGCCGCCGGCATCATCCATGAAGAATTTCATGGCCGCGATTTCGCCCGGCACGGCGGCAAATTTGAAATGGTGCAGCTTTGGATCAATTTACCCGCGAAGGACAAGATGTCGCCGCCGCATTACCAGGCTATCCTGGATCGCGAGATTCCCGCTGTCAGCCTGCCCGATGGCCAAGGAAAGGTGCGCGTGATCGCAGGCGAGTTCGCGGGCGCAAAGGGACCAGCCAAAACCTTCACGCCGATTCACGTTTGGGATCTCCGCCTCACCGGTAACCGGCGCACAGACCTGGCTGTGCCCGAGGGCTATACGACGTTGCTCGTGCTGCTCAAAGGCGCTGTGCGTGTGAACGGCTCCGAGGCGATCGAAGCTGCGCAATTCGGACTGTTCGACCGCGCGGGAGAGCGCGTCAGTATTGAATGCGTGAACGACACGACGGCGCTGCTGCTTTGCGGCGAGCCGATCAATGAACCCATCGTGGGCAGTGGACCGTTCGTCATGAACACAACGCAGGAGATTCGCCAGGCGATGGCGGATTATCAGAGCGGCAAGATGGGCCGCTTGTCATGAATGAGTGTGATGAGGCACGGTACGAAACAATCTTCCGTTTAATTCACAGAACTATAAACTTAAGGAGTATGCTATGAGTCAACTGAACAAACCCCAGCACAGTCTGATGATCGATCCCGACGATGCCGTCATGCTGTTGATTGACCATCAGAGCGGCCTTTTTCAGACCGTCAAGGACCTGCAGGTGCTGGATCTTCGCGCTAACGTCGTCACCCTCGCCAAGGTGGCGGCGCTGGCAAAGATACCGGTGATCACCACTGCCTCCGTGCCACAGGGACCGAACGGGCCGCTGATCCAGGAGATTCACCAGTTCGCGCCGCATGCAAAGTACGTTGCCCGTCGCGGCGAGATCAATGCCTGGGATAATCCGGATTTCGTCGCCGCGGTCGAGGCGACCGGCCGAAAGACTTTGATCATTGCCGGCACCATCACCAGCGTATGCATGGCCTTCCCCAGCATCCGCGCAGTGAATGCCGGCTACAAGGTGTTCGCCGTGATCGACGCCTCCGGTACCTATTCGAAGATGGCGCAGGAGATCAGTTTGGCGCGCGTCGTGCAGGCGGGCGTGGTGCCGGTCGATACTGCCGCCGTTTGCTCCGAGCTGCAAAAAACCTGGAGCCGGCCGGACGCCGCGCAGTGGGCCGAGGCCTACAGCGCCATCTTTCCGCACTACCAACTGCTGATCGAGAGCTATACCAAGGCCCAGGAAGTGGTGACCAAGCATGAAGCGCTGGATTCCCAACGTCGTTAGAGCTTGCGCCCCGCGGCTTCGCCCAGTTCATTCAGGCTGGCGGCGCGTCGAAGTGAGGAAATCAGCATTTCAATAAAACATTGTCATTCGAGCGAAGCGAAGCAATCTCTGGATAATCAAAGATTGCTTTGTCGCTTCGCTCCTCGCAATGACAGTTTTCATGACTCGATATACGGAGAAATGCCATGGCTCATTACCAACTTTTACGGCTGCCGCGCCTGCCGCCATGGCGAACTCCCATTTGATCGTGGGAAAACGCGAAGCCATTCTCGTCGACGTAGTGATGACGAAAAGTGAAGCCACGAAGCTGGCTGACATGGTCAAGCAATCAGGCCACGCGCTTAAAATGATCTTCATTACTCACGCCCATCCCGATCATTATCTCGGCTTGGAGGTTCTGAGCGAACGTTTTCCCGAGGCCAGAATTGTCGCCACAGATTCGGTCGTCGCCGGTATTCAAAAGACCGGCCCCGGCTTGGTGGAAAGATTGAGTGACCGTTTGGGTGAAAACGGACCGGCACAATTGATCGTTCCGGAGCCGGCGACAAAAGATGAGCTTGATCTAGAGGGCAAAACATCTCATTCAGCGAGGGTGAAAGCGAGCACGCGGCTGCGCTTTATATTTCCAACACGCAAGACTTCATCGCCGGCGATCTGATTTATCATCGCACGCATCTGTTTCTGCGGGAAAAGCGTATTGCAGGTTGGCTGCAGCAATTGGACAAGATTGCAGAGATTGATGGCATCAAAACCATCTATCCCGGACACGGCCCGAAAACGGATCTTTCGGTCATTGCGTCGATGCGGGCTTATCTGCACGACTTCTCCGCAGCGATCAAGTGTGGCAGCGCGGAAGAAGCAACGCAAAAGATCAAAAGATGCTGGAGAAATATCCGGATTACGCCATGCCGATATTTTTGCGAGATTACAGCCTGCCCAGTTTCTTTCCGGCAGCAGGGAAGTAGCCTGCTCCAAACTTTCAGATTTTTAGGTTAAAATTTATTTTAGTCGTTTTCTTCAGTTGAGAAACTGGCGAATGATTGGCGCGACTTCTCGAGGTTTTTCCACGACCAACAGGTGGCTGGCTTCATCAATAAGCGCTAATTGCGCGTTCGGGATACGAGAAGCAATCAGTTCTGATTCCGCCGGCGAGGTCGCCGGATCCTCTTTTCCGGCAATCACCAGTGTTGGCGCTTTGATCGCAGCAATTTGATCGCTGATGTCGGTTCGATAGACACTGGCGCGCGCCGCCTCAAACATGCCTTCGATATTTTTACGGTTAATCAGTTTATGGCGGTAATGCTCGATCAATTGCGGCTGATTCTGGTATGTCGCCGGAGCAAAAAAGAATTGCAACGCGGCATCGGCAATATCTTCACGATGGCCGTCGCGAAACATTTCCCAAAGTTGCCAGGTTTGCTCGCGTAGCTCCGGCGGGTCGAGCCGCGCCGTCGTCGCTATCAAGATGAGCGAAGCAATCGTTTCCGGGTGCGCGAGCGCGAGACGCATACCGAGCATCCCGCCGATCGAATAGCCTACCCAAATGACACTTGATAAACCGAGTTTCGCGAGCAATTGGTGATAATCTCCCGCCATTTCTTCCAACGTCAATGGCGTCCGGTAACCGCTTTGGCCGTGACCATGCAGATCAACAACGATGAGATGAAAATCATTGGCAAATTCTGACACGAGATGATCGAGCATTTCAGCATCCCAAAGCACGGTATGCGTGAAAACCATCGTGCGGTTTCTGCGGTTTCCCAGCTCGCGATAATTGAGCGCAACTTCGTTAATATTGATAACTGGCATACGAATCTCCGGATTTGTTTAAAGAAATTCAGGTTGATTTCGCACGCGACCGGCGAGGCGAATGGTTAATCCGCCTCCGCCGGCGCGCGCTTGAGTTGTCCTCAACAGCTTTGGCCGGAATCTCAGGCCGCTGCCGCCACTAACTTCCGCAAACCGAGATACTCCAAACCGGCAAACATCGCGACGCCAAAAGCCTGGAAGAGGACGAAGGCATTGCCAAGTCCGGTCGGTTCGATCCATCCGCTCAGCAAGAGCAGAATGCTATCCGCGGTCCAGAGCACATTTAAGATAATGACAGCCCAGATCGCTGGCGGCGAGAGATTCTCCCGCTTGGCGAGATAGATCAGGAATGCCGCAAAGGGCAGCAGGCTAATGCCGGCGTAGCGCGATAGCTCTGCCGGCAATCCCAAAAGCTGCTCGAACAGGCCGGCGCCGAGCATCATCAGCAATCCGATGGCGCCGCTGGTCGCCGCGTCCGCAAGCAGCACTTGGCGAAGCAATTTGGAGGGTGAATTGCGTGTGGTCAATTGTGAGTCTCCTTGACGTTGTTGGTGAATTGGTTTTCTCTGAAAACATTTTGAGAAAAGTTACGTCATCAACGGCGTCAAAGTTTACTCAACCGATAAGTTTGAAAGACTACTTTATAAGGTCGGGATCAGGCGAGCGGGAAGTGTGAAAGCGTTCACATGTTTGTTGCCATCTTCTGAAATTGCGCCTCTCCCATTTCTCTTCGAAATTGCGAAGGCGTCATGCCGGTATATTTTTTAAAAGCGGTATTGAAGGCGGAAACCGAGCTGAAGCCGGCGTCGAATCCGATTTGGGCAATGTTGAGGTTGGCTAACGCCGCATTGCGGAGCATCTGTTTCGCTTCTTCGATGCGATGGCTATTCACGAACTCGAAAAAATTTTGCTGCAAGCGCTCGTTGATAATCTGGGAAAGATGGTGAGGTGAAATGGCGAGCGTCCTGGCAAGGCCTTGCAGGTTCAGATCGCTGTTGCGATAGGGCTTTTGGTCTGCCATGAAGCGCAAAAGTTTTTGCAGATAGGCCTCGGCTTTTGCAAGATTCAAAGTGGATTTTTCATACTTTTTCCGCGTTGCCTCGTAAGCGGCCATTGAGTCTTCGGCCCCTGAAAAAATCTCGGGTTGCCGCAAACCCATATAACCGATCGCGTACATGGCGAGGGAGGCCAAAAGCCAGATATAATTTGCGGCGGCGATCTCGCGGCTGTATATTTGCCAGAGCAAAATAGCCGACCAGTCAAGCGCGTAAACCACGAGCAGGTTTCGCAGCCAACTTAAATTGATTTTTTCGAGAGAGGAAAACGAGTCTTTGATTTTATCGGCGTGTGTTCGCAGCAAATTGGCCGAGGCGACGATGTAAATGAGCAAATGGATGAGTGTGAGCCAGGAAATCACGACACTGGAGGTGGAAGGTCCGGCAAATTCCCCCAGCAAATGTTGAGTTTTATCTTCCGCAGATTGAAGATAAAAAGGAATTATAGACGCGGCACAAAGAACGATGGGCAGAAAATGAAGAAGGTCTTTTTTATCAAAACTGAATTCTCTCCTCGTCAAAGCCTTGACATAAAAATAAAACAAAGGCCCAAAAAGGAAAGGAAGCGGAGCAGCGATTTTGATTAAATGTGGAAATTTGAACAGATACCTTGTATACGCCAAGGTGTGTAACGTGATGCTGGCGGCAAAAAGTATAAGCAGGAGCGCCAGAATGCGATTGGCTATGCGGTTGCCGCGCGGAATTGTAAGCAACGCCATCGCCAACAACACGCCTTGCGCGGCGCCGACAAGCAACAAGACCGCTATAAAGTCAAAAGCAGGTGGCATAGGAGCATAATCTTCATTGATGCTGGCTGTAGAAAGCTATCGTCGCGACACAAATCTTTATACCGGCTTAACGCCCTCGAGGTTTCACCACAAGTGACGCGAAAAAATTTTCCGCAGATGTCCAATTTCTCTAATCTCAGTCATTATTGGAGTGTAATCCAGACATTCACTTACAATTAAAGGAGAAACAAAATGGAACAGAGAATTAATGTTTTCGACAAAGGTCAAAGCGCAATGAAGGCGCTGTATGGCTTGGGGTTGTATCTGGCGAAATCGCCAATTGAGCAACCACTTTTAAATTTGATTTATTTCAGAGTGTCGCAAATCAATGGCTGCGCTTTTTGCCTCGATATGCACTCAAAAGATTTGCGTGCAACGGGTGAAACCGAACAGCGTCTTTATGTCCTGGAGGCGTGGCGGGAAGCGCCTTTCTACACCGAACGCGAACGCGCCGCCCTCGCCTGGGCGGAAGCCGTTACAAAAGTTGCGGAAGGTCGTGTGCCGGACGAAATTTATGAAGAAGCGCGAAAACGATTTTCTGAAGCAGAATTGATTGATTTGACTTTGGCGGTTATAACCATCAACAGTTACAACCGTATCAATATTGCTTTCCGCGTTACGGCGGGAACTTACCAACCGGGGCAACATGCGGCGCAAACAAAATGAAATCTGATTCAACAAGGAGAAAAACAAAATGAAAGACTTCATGTTATTATTCCGGCAACCGAGTTACGACTATCGCAGCGCGTCACCACAAGAGATGCAAGCCCTCGCGAAAAAATGGCAAGACTGGGTTGGCAGCATAGCCGCGCAGGGAAAATTATCCAGCAATGGCCCCCGCCTTTCAACTGAGGGCAAAGTTCTTAAAGCCGGCGGCGTTATTACGGATGGCCCTTTCGTTGAAATCAGGGAGCGGTTGGGTAGTTTTATAATTGTTAAAGCCGACAGTTTGGAGGAGGCTACAACTTTAGCTCACGGCTGTCCGGCGTTGGATGCCAATGGCAGCGTTGAAATCCGGCCGATCTTTGGATAAGGAATGTCGTTTAAATAACTTTCCCATATCTCAACCGCGAATGAACACGAATAAACGCGAATTAAAAATAAGAATTAGCGTTGATTCGCGTTTATTAGCGGTTTCGGAAAATGAGTAAGCTATTTAAAGGGTGTTCCTAAATCAGCATCAGGGAACAAAACCCACTCTCATACAAGGGTGGGTTTTGTTATTAAATATGGAAAAGGAACATGAATCTTTAAAATCAAATCCTTAAAAATTCCCCTTGACAACTCATTTTTTTTGAACTTATTATAGAGTAGGTTAAAAGAGTTTGTGAAAAATTAAAGAGTCTCAAATCGAGGAGGAGACACCATGAAAAAGAATCCTCTCATCGCGCCTTTGCCGATCATCATCGCGGGCGCTTTTTTATTTATAAGCTGCGGCAAGGAGGAATCGGCATCGAAAGATCAAATCGCCACCGAGGTTCCGGTTTCCGTCGCCATCGTGAAGAAGGAACAACTCACGAGCCGTCTTTCTCTCGTCGGCACGATCAATGCCAACAACGATGTCAACGTCATTTCGCAAACGCAGGGCGAGGTGATGGCGGTGTACGTGAAGGTGGGCGATTTTGTCAAGGCCGGAACCGTGCTCGTGCAAGTTGATGACGAGCTAAAAAAATCCGGCATGGCCGCCGCGGAAGTCAATTACCAAAAGGCCAAACGCGATTTGGAGCGCAACGAAACGCTCTATCAGGAAAATTCCATTTCCGCGCTGCAACTCGACGCCGCGAGGTTCGCTTTTCAATCGGCGGAAAATCAGCTTGACATTGCGCGCCGGCAATTGAAGGATACGCGCCTCTCCTCGCCGATCGCGGGAACGGTGAATGCGCGCATGGTGGATATCGGAACGATGGTGTCGCCCGGCATGACCATCGCCAATGTTGTGGACATCTCCACCCTCAAAGTCAGAGTCAACGTCAATGAAAGCGACGCGTTTCAGATCAAGCCCGGCGACAAAGTCGAAATCGCCACCGACGTTTATCCAGCGCAAAAATTCGAGGGGCGTATCGACAACATCGCTTCGAAAGCCGATGAAGCACACACCTACCTGGTCGAAATCAAGTTGGCAAACAATCCTCAGTACCCATTGCGCGCGGGCATGTTCGCCCGTGTCTCGTTCACGTCAATCGCTCCCCTCGAAGCGCTCGTCATTTCCCGCCTCGCGTTGGTGGGCAGCGTCAAGAATGCGCAAGTCTACGTCGTGCAAAACAACGTCGCACACCTGCAGGCCGTCGTCGTGGGCAAGGAATCCGGCGATTTGATTCAGATTCTCGAAGGCTTGCAAGAAGGCGACACGGTGGTGACCAACGGGCAAAATAATTTAGCGGACAACACGCCGGTTATCGTCGTGCAATAAAGGCAAAATGATTGGCGGCAAAATAATTTAAAGCTTCAATCATTTTGCCATAAATGATTTTGCCCCTTTTTCGTTTTCTTTTGGGCAGAAAAATTAAAGACAAAAATTCCTCAATAATTTTGCCGTAAATCATTTTGCTTGCAGTTGCAAAAAGTGGAAATGATCGTTTAAAAGCTCGAGTATTTTGCTTTCACGAAAGGAGGCGCCCATGCCAATTACGCACAACGTTCAAATCAAAACGATTTCAGATGAAGAGTTTCGTTTGCTCGATCACAAAATTGTGGGATTGGCCTTCGCCATTCAGAATGAGTTGGGCACGTTTTGGAACGAGAAGATTTACCGGAATGAGCTGGCCTATCGTTGTCAGGAAGCCTGCATTGAAAAAGTCACCGTCGAGGTTCCGATACAAGTGTCCTACAAGGATTTCAGCACGGATTATTTTGCTGATCTGCTGATCAATGACGCCGTGGTTTACGAGCTAAAGGCCGTGCAGGCTTTAACGGAGGCGCATCGCAAGCAGGCGCTCAACTATCTTTTTTTGCTCGGCATGCAGCGCGGCAAGCTGATCAACATGCGCCCGCCTTCGGTGGAACATTATTTCGTTTCAACGCGCATCACACCGGAGAAACGCCGCCAATTCACCATCGTCGATCAGGGCTGGCAAACGCTGGATGACGATAGCAGTTGGCTGAAGCAGCTTTTAATCAGCCTGATAAATGAATGGGGAGCGTTTCTCGAGATGAACCTGTTCTATGAGGCGATCACACATTTTCGCGGCGGCGAGGAGCACGTTATTAAGACGTTCGAGGCGATAAACGGCTCACGCCTCATGGGCCCGCAAAAGATTTATGCGCTCAACTCAGAGGTTGCCTTCAAGCTCACCGCCATGACGAAAGACGAAAAATTGTTTGAGCAGAATCTTCGCCGGTTTATGCAATTTATGCCGTTGAAAGCCATGCAATGGATCAATTTCAATCACCATCAAATATCTTTTAAGACGATAACCAAGTAATTAAGGCAAAATGATTATGGGCAAGATCATTAAACAAAGTTTTTAAAAAATTATTTTGCCGCCTATCATTTTGCCTTTCAACCCGAAGCCGCAGGGCAAAATGATTGTGGGCAAGATCATTAGAAATATTTTTGTATAAATTATTTTGCCGTCAATCATTTTGCCTTTAAAAAGGGAGTTGCGTCATCATGTCCCTCACTGAATTAGCCATCAAGCGCCCCTCGTTCATCATCGTAATCTTCCTGGCGCTGGGCGTGCTCGGCGTCTTTGGATATACGCAGTTGAGCTACGAGCTGCTGCCGAAAATCAACGTGCCGGTCGTCACCGTCATCACGGTATATCCCGGCGCCGCGCCTTCGGAAGTGGAGAACAGCGTGACCCGGCCAATCGAAGATGCGGTCTCCGGCGTCGACAAAATCGAGAGCGTCAAATCCACTTCCTTCGAAGGCCAGTCCGTCGTGTGGTCATCGAATTCCAGCCTGCGGCCAACATCGACGTTGCCATGCAGGACGTGCAGCGCAAGGTGAATGGGATTCTCCTCGATCTTCCCGAGGACGTGCGCACGCCGGTGCTGCAAAAGGTTTCGCTGGATGAATCGCCGGTGATCAGCGCGGGCGCGACGAGCAACATGCCCTCGCGCGAATTTTACCAATTGTTGAAAGACCAGATTCAACCGGCGTTCTCCTCCATCAACGGCGTCGGCCAGGTGAAGCTGATCGGCGGCGACATTCGCGAAATCAGAATCAATCTCGACGCGGAAAAAGTTCGCTCCTACGGTTTGTCCATCGCGTTCGTGGCGCAGAAAGTGAACGCCTCGAATTTGGATTTCCCGACCGGCACGATCAAAGGCGAGCAAACCGAATCCGGCGTCCGCATCGCGGGAAAATTCGCCTCGATTGAAGATCTGCGCGATTTGATTCTTTCGCGCACGCCGGAAGGCGGCGAGATCCGCCTGCGCGACGTGGCCGAAGTCGAAGACGGGCAGGAAGACATAACCACCACCAGCCGCATCAACGGCAAAACCTCGGTAGGCATTTCCATTCTCAAGCAGTCGGACGCCAACGTCGTCGCGGTGAGCAAGCTGGTGAAAGAAAAAATTCCGCAGCTCGAACGCGATTATGCGAGCGGCGGGCTCAAATTCGACATCTCACAAGACCTGTCCGAATACACGCTGGAATCCGCCAATGCCGTCATGTTCGATCTGATGCTCGCCATCCTGCTGGTGACCGCGGTGATGTTTTTATTCCTGCACAGCGTGCGGAGCTCATTGATCGTGTTGGTCGCCATTCCCTCGTCGCTGGTGGTGGCGTTGCTCGCGATGTGGGTTTTTGATTTCTCGCTCAATTTGATGACGCTGCTCGCGCTGTCGCTGGTCATCGGCATTCTGGTGGATGATTCCATCGTCGTGCTGGAAAATATTTACCATCATCTCGAGAAAGGCAGGGACAGCCCGACGGCGGCATTAGTCGGGCGCAATGAGATCGGCTTTGCCGCGTTCTCCATCACGCTGGTCGACGTCGTGGTGTTCCTGCCGATTTCCGTGATCACGGGATTGATCGGCGACCTGATGCGGGAGTTTTCCATCGTCATCATCTGTTCGACGCTCACGAGCCTGTTTGTTTCCTTCACCATCACGCCGATGCTCGCGTCGCGGTTCGCGCAGGTGGAACATATCAGCAACAAAACTTTCATCGGTCGTTTTGCGTTGTGGTTCGAGCGGCAATTCCGCGGCCTCACTGAGTTGTATTTGAAAGCGCTCAAATACAGCCTCGCCAATCCCAAAAAAGTTTTGCTGGCGGTGGCGGTGATTTTTTTTGCCTCACTTTCCCTGCCGGCGCTCGGGCTCATCGGCAGCGAGTTTGTGGCGCAATCCGACCGCGGCGAATTCGTTGTGCAAATGGAATTGCCGCCGCGCTCGACTTTCACCAACACCAATCGCGTGGCGCAGCAAGCCGAGAAAATGATCGCTGCCGTTCCCGAAGTGAAAAAAATACTCACCAATGTCGGCCTTGGCGGGCAGGGCACCTCTGCCAACAATCAGGCCGAGATCGTCGTCACCCTCGTGGCGCGCGAGCGGCGGAAGCGCTCAACCGATGAAATTTCGCTCGACATCAAAAACCAAGTCAAACAAATTCCCGGCACGAAGGTTTACGTTGGCAGCGTCGGCATCTCCGGCCAGTCCGGACAAGCGCCGGTTCAAGTTCTCGTCAGCGGCAATAATTTGGATTCGCTCAACGCCACCGCTGCGATGGTTGCCGCGGCGCTCAGAAAAACGCCCGGCGCGACCGAAATCAAATTTTCCTCCGAGCAGGGCAAACCCGAAACCCGCGTTGACATCGATCGCGAGAAAATGGCGGCGTTCGGCTTGAGCGTTTCCGACATCGGCGCCACCCTCCGCGTCGCGCTCACCGGCGATGACGAATCGAGATATCGCGAGGGCGCGAACGAGCACACGATTCGCATCATGCTCGATAAGTTCGACCGCTCCAGCCCGGAGGACATCGGCAGGCTTTCGTTTGTGAATCCACGCGGCCAGCAGATTCCGCTGCAGCAATTTGCCACGATCTATCAATCCACCGGCCCGACCAAACTGGAGCGCACGAATCGCAATTCGGCGCTAACGGTTTCCGCTTATACCGACGGCAGGCCGGTCGGAACGGTCGTGCAGAGCTTCCAGAAAATTTTCGGCAATCGCACCGCGGGCGGAACCACGATCAGCTTTGAAGGCGACCAAAAAAATCTGGCCGAAAGTTTTACCAATCTTTTGCTAGCGCTGGCCGCGGGAATTTTGTTCGTGTATTTCATCATGATCGCGCTTTACGATTCTTTCGTGTCGCCGTTCATCGTTTTATTTTCGATTCCGGTTGCCATCGTCGGCGCGCTGATCGCCCTGGCCGCGACCGGCGAAGCACTGAGCATTTTTTCCATGCTCGGCATCGTGATGCTCGTCGGCCTCGTCGCCAAGAACGCCATTCTTCTCGTCGATCGCGCCAACGAAAACAAGGCGCAGGGCATGCCAACGTTTGAGGCGCTGATTGAGTCGGGGCAATCGCGCATTCGCCCCATCTTCATGACCACGCTGGCGATGGTCATCGGCATGTTGCCCATCGCGCTCGCCAAAGGCGCCGGCTCGGAATGGAAAAACGGTTTGGCCTGGGCGCTCATCGGCGGCCTCACCAGCTCGATGTTCCTCACGCTGGTCGTCGTGCCCATCGTGTTCGCCTGGATAGACAATCTGCGCGAACGCATACCGGCTTTGCTCAAGCGGCGAAGGAAAGAGCAAACGCCGCAGGAAGAAGAAGCGTTGGCTGCATAATCGTAGCCCCGCCGCCTTGTGGGGCGATGTTACAAAACATAACTTGTGGGGCGATGTCAAAAAACATAAAATGAATATCGTAGTCACTACAGCCGCCCACAAGGGGCGGGGACTACGAATGATGATTTTAAATTATGAACTCGGAGGAATTATGCGTGAACGTCCCAAATGGTTTCCCATGAAGCCGCGCAACAAACGGCTGCCGCGTGAAACTTACGAGCAACCCACTATCGTTTGGTTTTTCACCATCCGCGCCTATCTGTTTCAAACACCGTTCGTACGAGATGATCTCAATCGCATGGTGATCGAGACGCTCCGCGAAACCCGCGAAACTTATCGCTGCAACGTGTTTGTCTACTGTCTGATGCCGGATCATCTTCACCTTCTCACCAGCCCTCGCGAGCCCGGTGCCTCGGTTTTAACTTTTACGGAAAGATTCAAAGGCAAAACCACCAATCAGAGTTGGCCGCTGGGCTGGAAAGGCGCGTTGTGGCAACCTGGCTCTTATGATCACGGCTTGCGCAAAGAAGATGACTTTCGCGAAATCGCCGAATACATTTTGGAGAACCCGGAGCGCCAGCATTTATCAGACTGGCCATGGCGTGGAATGATGGAACCATGACCCATCTTGTAGCCCCGCCCCCTTGTGGGGCGATGTTACATGCAGCGCTGACAACATCACCGTGATTCAAAATCTGAAAACATCGCAGAAAAAACAGCCGCCCACAAGGGGCGGGGACTACGTTTGAAACGAGGTTTTTTATGAAACGACGTCATCTTGCACTTACACTCATCTTCATATTCTCGGTCGCGGCTCACGCGCAATCGCTTCGCATCGGCGTGGTGTTTGACGGCGCGTGGGAACGCAATCAGGAAATCTCTGCGCTGCTGCAAAAGGAGATTGCCGAGGTCATGGCGGGAGAAATCAATCTCCAATTTCCGCCGGATAAAACCCTTGCCGGTGATTGGACTCTAGCGGGCGTTAAAAAACTCAACGACCGCCTTCTTGCCGACCCGGCGGTCGATCTCATCATCGGCTTCGGCGTGTTCGCTTCGCAAGATCTCGCGCAGCGCGGCCCTCTTCCCAAGCCCGTTATCGCGCCAATCGTTGTCGAGCCGAGGCTGCAAGGCATTCCCAATAAAGGCGGCGCCAGCGGCGTGCGCAATCTCAACTATCTGAAGGTTCCCGTCACTTTGGAACGTGATATTAAATTTTTTCAGGGAATCGTTCCCTTCAAAAAAATCGCCATCATTGGGAGTAAACGCTACTTCGAGGGTTTGCCGTCTCTCCGCGTTCCGCCGGAACAAATGGAACGAATGCTCGGCGTGAAGATAAATGAAGTTTACCTGGACGCTTCCGCCGATGAAGCTTTGATTGCTTTTCCTCAAGATGCGGAAGCGGTTTATATTCAACCGATTCTCCATCTTGCACCGGCGGAATTTGCCAAGTTGGTCAACGGCGTCAACGCGCGACGCTTGCCGAGTTTTTCCGCCATGGGGGAAAGCGAAGTCAATCAAGGCGTGTTAGCCGCGCTCAATCCCGATATCTTGCCGCGCATCATCCGGCGTATCGCGCTGAATATCCATCGCATTCTCGACGGCGAAGACCCCGGCGCTCTGCCGGTCGATTTTCCCGCGGGCAAGCGCTTATTCATCAACATTAAAACCGCAATGACCATTGGCGTGTCGCCGACCTGGGCCACTCTTGTGGAAGCCGAGCTCTTTGATATAGATACTTCCAGTGCCGGCCGGCCACGGCTTACGCTTCACAATGCCGTGCGCAGCGCCATTGAAAACAACCTGGATATTTCGGCGAAAGCGCGCGAGGTGCGCGCCGGCGCACAAACGGTGAGGATGGCTCGCGCGAGCTTGCTGCCCCAACTCGAAGTTTCCGCCGCTGCCAGTCAGATTGACAGAGACCGGGTTTTGGGAACGCAACCGGAGCGCAGCGCGTCGACGTCGGCAACACTTTCTCAACTTATTTTCTCCGAACCGGCATGGGCAAATCTCTCTATTCAATCATCTCTGCAGCGATCGCGCGCGAGCGAATATGACCAACTTCAGCTCGACATTGCGCTTGATGCTTCAACTGCATATCTGAATGTGCTCCGCGCGCAAAAAATCATGTTCATTCTTTCCGACAACGTGAAGATCACGCGCACCAACCTTGAAATCGCCCGGATTCGCGAAACCACCGGCCCCGGCGAGCCTTTGCGTTGGGAGAGCGAAATTGCCACGAGCCGGAAGAACGTCATGGAGGCGCACTCTCGCATGGTGCAAGCAGGCCTCTTGCTGAATCAAATTCTCCATCGCCGCATGAATGAAGAGTTTACCGGAGCGGAGGTCTCGCTTGATGATCCGGCGCTTCACACCTCGAAACCGCATTTTCTCCGGCACCTGGATAATCCGTTGAGCTTCGATCAATTAAGCGCCTTCATGGTCAAAGAAGGCCTCGCGCGCGCGCCGGAGATTCGGCAGATTGAGGCGTTGAGGGCGGCGCAGAAACGCACCCTGGCCTCGCAACAGTTGTCTTTCTTCGTGCCGGCGATTTCGGCATTTGGAGAATACACGAATAATTTCTACCGCGGCGGAAAGAACGCGAGCGCAACTTTGCCTTACGATAACCGAAATTAGCAGATAACGCATTTAATTCCTCCATTCGTCAGAAAATACTCTAGAAATCTCCTTGCGCTGCTTATCTTTTATGCATCAGCAAGCAGCCGCTCTTCACCCTCAACCAGGAGATTT
>Ga0247727_10008394_pt1 | contig 19184 bp, 16 predicted proteins | sample WisWelCaveWW1625_FD_202498 | JGI IMG/M metagenome (GOLD analysis project Ga0247727, IMG submission 202498) | Biofilm microbial communities from Wishing Well Cave, Virginia, United States - WW16-25 | ecosystem: Environmental > Aquatic > Deep subsurface > Groundwater > Cave microbial mat | place... | reverse complement strand
CGATGCTCGATAACGGCATCGGGATCAACACCGGCGCCGCGCTGGTGGGCAACATCGGCGCCGAGGGCAAGAAAATGGACTATACGATGATCGGCGACCATGTGAATCTGGCGGCGCGGGCGGAAGGTCTGACGCGAAAGTTCAGTGTGCCGATTGTCATTACAGAATATACGGCCGACCAACTCAAAGGCCTGTTGGACAGGGCCCAGGGTGTGGACAAGCTCGGCCGGGTCGGGCGCGTTGATCTGCGGCGTCTGGCGATCGTGAAAGTCAAAGGCAAGGCGAAGCCGGTGGGAATCTATGCACTGACGTCGCGCGCGCACGGCGAGCGATCCGTCGTCACTGAAGACGAGGCGACGGCTGAAGTGATCGAGATGACCGACAAATGACCGGCCTTGATGGACTGCCCGACTACTCACGACAACCGAATGCCGGGTACCCTTGCAACGATAGGAAGGGTTAGCCCCGGTGCGATCCGCCCCAGCCTCCTGGCGCTGGGGATCTGGTGGATGTGCGCCTGCCTGACTCTGGGCCTATCTCCGGCGGCCGCGCAGCCCGCGCTTGACCCTCAGGCCTACGACCTCAACATCGCCAAGGGGCTTATTCGCTTCAGCAGCGGGCAGTACAGCGAGGCAGAACGGTTGTTCCAGGACGCCCTGGCCGCCAGCCCCGGCGATAGCCGCGCAAGTTTCTACCTGGGCCAGACGCTGATGCGCTTGAAGCGTCCGGAAGCTGCCCAGGACATCTTTCAAAAACTGCTCTACAAGGATCAGGACGACGGGCGCGCCTGGCTGGGCCTTGGGATGGCGCAGTACAATCGAGGCCAGCATGCCGAGGCGCTGGCCAGCCTCGATAACGCTGAAAAATATCTGCCTTCCGATCCGTTGGTGTTCTATTACCAGGGACTGGCGTATCACCAAAAGGGCGCGTTCGATCTGTCGCCGGGCCGGTTTCTGAGGGCCAGAACTCTGAGCCAGGATCTGGCCGCCCCCAGCCATTACTACAGCGGGATCGCCTATTTTCAGCGAGGCCTGGTCGATGAGGCGCGGGAAGAGTTCAGCGCGGCCCTCAAGACCGGCGAGCCGGAGTCCGAACTGGTCAAGTCGGCCCGGCTCTTTCTCGAACAGGCGGGAGGCGAGAGCGAGAAAGGCCCGAAGCGGTGGGATCTGAGCCTGACCGTCATGTCGCAGTTCGACAACAACGTCGTGCTGCTGCCGTTGGGAACGTCGCCGCCGGGCGGGACGAGCGGCATCGCGAAGAAGCAGGACCTTCGCACGGCCATGCTTGCCCGGGTGGAATACCGCCCCTTGCAGACCGAGACCTGGCTGGGTGGCGCGAGCTACAGCGTCTACCAAAGCTTTCATAGCAAGTTGAGCGGGTTCGACGTCGAGGATCACACGCCCGCCGTGTTTCTGCAGCGCCAGTTCGGGCCATTTCAAGTACGGACGCAGTACACGTTCGACTACATCAAGGTCGGGCGCCTGCCCTTCATGATTTCGCACACGATTCAGCCGCTGTTCACGCTGTCGGAAGGCTATCACGCGTTCACGCAGGTTCAATTCAGGTACCAGGGCAAGGATTTCCAGGACGACCGGTTCCAGGGGAACTCGTTCCGGGACGGCAAGAACTGGCTTGCCGGAGTCACGCAATATGCTCTCTTCGCGGACAACACCGGAAATTTTCGGATGGGGTATGCCTTCGACACGGATCGAACCGGAGGCGGGTCGCCCTCCGTGGCGGTCCTCGGCGACCAGACCAACGCCGATTGGGCCTACAGCGGGCATCGCTTCTCTGCCGGGATCGGCTTGCCGGCCGTCATGACCTTCTTCAACAAGGTTGATTTCGACTTCAACTATTACCGGCAGATCTACGCCAACCCCAACTCCTTTGCGGAAGGGCTGGCCGGCGACATCACGACATTTAAACGGCGTGACCATATCTATACGTTCACCGGGACCATCGGGCGGGACTTTACGGAGTGGTTGTCTGCGTCACTTCAGTACGCGTACACGCGGGATCAATCCAACGTCGCGTCGTTCGACTATAACCGCAGCGTCTATTCGTTGATCATCACAGGACGGTTCTAACATGGCCAGACCGCGCGTGCGTGTCCGAGCGCTTGTGGTGGCGGCCGGCCTCTGCCTGGGCGCCGTGGCCGCGGTCTGGGCGCAGCAGGAGCCGGAGGCCATCGGCGTCGTTACCGCGATGCAGGGCGCGGTCTCGGCGGCGCGTCAGGGCTCGGCAATCCCGGCGCGGCTTGCTGTCCGGCAACCCCTCCGTGTCCACGATGAGATCGAAACGGGCGCGCACTCGAAGGTCAAGGCCCTGCTCCACGACGATACGATGCTGGCGCTGGGGCCGCAGACACGCATGGGCATCGATGAATACCTTCATGCTCCCGACCAGCAGGTCCGTCGGATGGCGGTACATCTGGCGCAGGGGACGATGCGGACGCTGGTCGGGCGCGCGTTTTCAGGATTGGGCTCGACCTTTGTCGTCCGGGCAGGGACCGCCAGCGTGATCGCCAATGCGGCCTACTGTGTCGTGTGGCGCCAGGAACAGGAAACGGGTGTCGTCAATATCGGATCGAGCGGGGCGGTGAGTTTCGTGGCCGGAGGCCGCGTGGTGATACTGGAGCCGGGCTTTTATGCGATTGCGCCGGCCGGCAAGCCGCCGGGCGCGGCGGAGCCGGTGAGTGCCAAGGCGCCGCCGGTTGTGCGACAGGCCATCGGTAACACCGAGATCGGTGACGATCTGGGCGCAACCGTTAATGAATTGGTTGAGCAGGAGATCGAAGAGGAGCTTCGTGCCTGTCCGCCAGGCAGCCCTCCCGGAGGAATCTGCCCGCGCAAAGCGCCTCCCGCCGCGCTGTCTCCGGCCACGCCGCCCGCCGTGACATCCGGAGCGAAGCGTCGATAGACTGGTGAAGGAGAGCGGATCAGCCATGCATAAGATTAAAAAGCGCGCGCCGGCTGCTGCGAAAAGCCCGGCGCTCTACAACATCATCGAAGACTACAGCGAATTCGACCCTCCTGGGAATGTCTGGGCCTGCGCGATGACGGGCGCGGAGGACCTCGACGTGCATGCGCGCGTCCTTGGAGAAAGTCATGTGATTCCGCAGGAAGACATGCAACCGCTCCTGAAGCACGGAGGGGTCTACGTCTATCCTCAAACAGGGCTGCTGGTCACGCGTGGGGCGTTCGCCTGCCGGCTCGATCCGGCCGGCGTGATGCCGAAGCTGACCTGGGGGTTGAATGTCGAGCAGTATGCTGAGGCTGAGCAGATGACACGCGCGTATGGGGTGACGCTGGAGGAGGCTGCCTGGCGCGTGTTCCAGCGCACGCTGGCTCCGGAGCTTCAGGACAAGCTTCGGCAAAAGAACCTTGGACTGGATTACGCCAAGCTGGACCGTGCCATCGTCAAGGGGGGAGACATCAAATACATTGATTTCAGAAAGGACTGGTCCCCGCACTTCAAGCGCCTGTGCATCATGCCGGACGGAACGTTGGTGGAAACCAGCGGCATCGGCGAGTTCGCCCGGCTTCATGCGATTACGCTTGCGCAGGCTCGTGAACTGATCGAACGGGGCGGGGTATTGGAGGTGGGCGGAGAGGTGCTGGCGTGCCAGATCGTCAACGGACAGCCGTCAGTCGCCCGGTTCAATCAGGCACAGTATGCCAAGGCAAAGGAAGTGGCCGCCAGGAAAGGCAGCCATATCATGGACGCGCTCAGTGAAGTGGGCTTGAGCGATCCAGCGATCATGCGTGCGCTGAAGCGCCTGGAGAGGCCGTATTCGTGATGGCTCGAGGTGCGCCTTTCAGTGCACGTTATGCCGAAGAGCCCGACTGGGCCATCGTCAACTGGGCGACAATTTCAGGGGGAACGGGATAGGCGTCAGGTTCTTCGCCGATGCCCTTCAGGTTGACGACTTTCGGAGGGAGATCCTCGGGAAGAACGCCCTGCTTGCGGGCGAGCGCGTAGGTACGGCGGGCCAGGAGAATCCCCCCAGGTTCCGCGGCGCTTTCCAGCCGTTGCGCTTTGTTGACCTCAGGGCCGATCACGGTATAGTCCATCAGGTATTCGGTCCCCAGATTGCCCACCGTGACCACGCCCGTGTTGATGCCGATGCGAATCAAGTGCGGTTCCTGTCCCAGACTCATCCAACTGGCGTTCAACTCGGCCATTTTTCTCTGCATGGCGAGGGCGGTGCGCACGGCGCTGGCGGCGTTGCGTTCGACACGGTCTTCCTCTGCCGCTTCACCGCTCCCTTCCGGTTCGGCGTCGCCGAAGAAGGCCATGATGCCGTCTCCCATGTATTTGTCGAGCGTGCCGCCATGTTCCAGGATAATGGCTGTCATGGCCGTGAGGTAATCGCGCAGGACGCGTTGAATCTGGAGTGCGTCGGCTTTCTTGCAAAACACGGAAAATCCCTTGATGTCCGCAAACAGGATGACCAGTTCGCGGCTGTGACCGGCAAGGAGCGTCGCCACCAGACCCGGGCTGTCTTTGATGATTTTGAGCGTGTGCGGAGGCAGGCAGGTGCCCAGCACCGATTGAAACCGGACCCGCTCGCGATCGACGATGAAAAAACGCGTCAGGAGCAGGAAGACCAGCCCGAGCCCGAGCGACATCAGCGGACCGACTGCGGGCAAGACGGCCGATTGGGTCGTGAACATATGCTGCAACACAAATAGGTACGTGCCTAACGTGACGAGGAATGTGGGAATGATCACCATCGGACCGCCGACCAGGGCGGATGTAGTCAAGAGCGTGATCGGGAGACCATAGCAGGCTACAAGCTCACCCGATGTAGCGTTGCGCAGGAACTGCTTGGTCAGGATCATATTCAGGATGTGCAGGTAGGCTTCGCTGGTTGGGAACTCTTCATCGAACGGAGTGGCGATGACGTCGCTGCCTGCACTGGTGGTCAGATTTGAGAGCAAGACGTGCTTGTCTTTGAAGAGGCGCAGAACGCGTTCCCGGTGCGCCGGCGATTTCATTTGGGTCATCACCCAGCTATAGGGGTAGTGGACAAATCGCTTGCTCCATGCTCCTGCATAATTGATCCAGACTCGCCCGTTCTTGTTGATCGGAATCGAGACTTCATCGGACAGCCTTGGTTTTAACCGGATGGCCTTGCCGCGTTCGATCCGGATCGAGGTGGGGTCGACTTCAAGGTCCTTGAGAGCCGCAACGAGAGCCATCGAGGGGACGAATCCCCCCTTGGTGGCGTAGAGCAACGGAGTCCGCCGCATGGCTCCGCTGACGGTCGTGCTCTGGATGTGTCCCAGCCCGGCGGCGGCGGCGACCAGTCCGGGCAGGGGGAGAACCAACTCCTTGACACCGGGGATATAGCCAAAGCCTTCCACCTCGGCGTGAAGCAGGTGCTGTGGCGCCTTCGTAAAGAACTCGTCCGTGCCGGATCCTTCGGCTTCTGCGAAGACGACAGGAAGGATGACGTTGCCGGCGCGGCGTGTGGCCTCAATCATAGCCTTGTCTTCAGCCGGATCCTTGACGGGATAGTCGAAGACAATATCGACGAGGACCGACCGCGCGCCGGCTTGCTTGAGCATGTCGAACACCTGGGCATGAACTCGGCGATCCCAGGGCCAGCGGCCGAGTCCGAGTTCGCCCGATGCCCTGGCGTCGTAGTCGAGGGCGACGATCGAGTTCGAGACTGTTTCTGCGGAGCCATCGGGGGAGGGGACCGGCCCGAGGACAGCTGCAAGCGGCCGTCTCTTGAAGCGCATGTCGACCGCCTTGAACTCGATCGGCTCGATCAGTGTGGGCCAGAGGGAATCGATCACAATCGGGATCAGCAGCGCGACGACACCGCAACTGATGAGCGCTACAATATGCGGCCAGTGCCATGTCTGTTTCTTAAACAGCATGAATCCTCAGAAAGCTGGACGGTCCGGAGACGGATTGATTAGCCGCCTGATCCACCGATCGCAGCGGGTTTGGACGGAAGCGGAATGGGAGAGAGGAAGACATCGTCTGTTGGGGGTTGCGACTCTGCCTGAGACTTTGCCGGTTTCTTTTTCTTGTCAGAAGCCACACGGGACTTTTTCTCTTTCCCGGGTTGCTCTTTTTCCGCAAGCGCCTTGTCCTGCTCGGACTTTGTAAGCTCAGGCTCTGCCTGCTTGGTCCGACCTTCCGCTGGGACTGTTGGGTGTGCCGGTGCATGCGAAGGCACCAGCTGGTGCGGCTCTGTTGCAACGCCGGCCGAATGCGCTTCCTCTGATTTCTTCTTTTTTGCGGCAGATTTTGAAATTGGTACGGTTGCCTGAATCGGGCTATTCTCATGAGTCTGAGCGGCGGGGGCTGCTGTTTGCGTCTGCGGTGCAGGCTCTCCGGAATCCGCCTGCTTGCCCATCAGCTGGTCCAGTTGCGCACAGCCAGGGAAGAGAAGGAGGAAGGAAATTCCGATGGGAAGAGCAAACCCGGCAAGGGATGGTCGATATTGCCGCGCAGTCCACATCGTCCGCTGCCTGGGCCTCTCCATTGTGGTATCGCTCCTTACTACAGATTTGATGATACTCCCAGGAAAAGCTTCCGTCCAGCACTATGTTATTTCAACGTGTTAGGGCCCTGCCGCGCAGGCTTCCACTAGTTGCTCGGTCAGCCGCCAGCACCACCGAATGTGGGTGGTTTGAGGGGAGCCGGGGGCGCGAAGGTGTCGGTGCTGGATTCTTCTGACTGGTCAGGCTTTTTACCTGGGCTGTTATCGGTCGAAGCCGTTGATTTTTTCTCTTTCAGGACAGGGGATTTCTTTTCGACGGTTTTTGCCTTGTCCGATTGTTCTGTGCGAGATGACTGTGATGAACCGGGGGAGGTTTGCTTCTCCACTGTCGAAGACTTACGGGGCGACGGTGCTTGCTCTGTGGCCTGATGAGCGCATCCAATTGCCTGCAGCATGAAGTAGGCTGTCACAACAAGGCCAAGTGCTGCGTGGTATCGAGGATAGCGAAGGGGGGGCAGCAACGTCGTGGGCTCCTTGTGGTGCATGGCCACCTTCTTCTCAGTGCAGTTATCATACTCCCTGAAAGGGTGAGCGTCTAGTCAAAGGCGCTCTTGTCGTCATGGTTATTGCCGGCTGACGCGCCCGACAGGACTGAATTGGATATACCGAGATATGTGAGTGGTGCGCCCGACAGGACTTGAACCTGTAGCCCCCAGATCCGTAGTCTGGTGCTCTATCCATTGAGCTACGGGCGCGTGAGAAAGGAGATACTATCAAACTTCAAAACACTTGTGGGATTTCTCCGCCCGCATCACCGCGATCACGCGATGAGAAGCGGGCGGCTCGCACGAAGTGTGGTTTGGCGGATCCGTCATTTCGCGTTGCGAAATGACGAGCTCCCGCCACAATTTGCTTGGCAAATTGTGGCGGAGAGGGCGGGATTTGAACCCGCGACAGGCTTTTGACCTGTGACGGTTTAGCAAACCGTTGCCTTCGGCCACTCGGCCACCTCTCCACCGAACTTGTTGGGCGGACGCGTCGTTTACATAGTGCGTCCGCGAGAGCCTCCAGCAATCTTCAGTTTTTCACGGCGGGCACTCGCTATCTATATAGTGTACCCGCGAAAACCCCCAGGTCTTTTTTTTACTCCAATGCCTTCGCGTACTATTCAAGAAGCGGAGGGATTATACCCGACCCGATGGGGATTACTGAAGGTTTTTATCTGTCGCCACAGTTGCAGCAAACGATAGAGTAGGCGACGGTCTAGCCAGCTAGGTCTGGCGGATCCGTCATTTCACGTTGCGATATGACGAGATCTCGCCACACTTTGCCTGGTAAATTGTGGCGGAGGGGGTGAGTATTTGAAGTCGCACTCGAACCGAGTGCTCCCACTGAGGGGGCCGGCCCCCTCGTGTCTCCCCACGCAGGGGAGCCTCTCCCCCGCGATCCCCCTCGTTCAAATCCCACCCTTCTTTGAGCGACTGTTGGTGTCTTAACCGCCCCACGGAGAGTCCTCCGCCACTAGTTCTTTGGCGGAGGGGGTGGGATTTGAACCCACGGTCCAGTTTCCCGGACTCCGGTTTTCAAGACCGGCGCTTTCGGCCGCTCAGCCACCCCTCCACACCAAGCTTCGCTGAGCCGGCGGCTCTTTTGCGATTGATCGTCACTGATGCCGCCGGAGAAACACCTTACGCGTTGCGAGATATCTCCATCAGTTCTCAACTCTTCGTAATCCGCTCCGCTCCACCCATATAGGGCCGCAGCACAGGGGGAATTGTAACAGACCCGTCCGCCTGTTGGTAATTTTCAAGAATAGCGACCAGCGTTCGGCCAACGGCCAGGCCGGAGCCGTTCAGGGTATGGACGAAATCCGTTTTTCCGTCCTTCCGTTTATAGCGGATGCCGGCCCGTCGAGCTTGGAACGCGTCGAAGTTGCTGCAAGAGGAAATTTCCCTGAATGCATTCTGCGAGGGCAGCCAGACTTCGATGTCATAGGTCTTGGCAGCCGAAAATCCCATGTCGCCGGTACACAGCGTCACGACCCGGTAGGGAAGCTTCAGTTCCTGCAGGATCGCCTCGGCATGGCCGGTCAGGCGCTCGAGCTCCTGATAGGACTCGTCTGGCCTCGAGAAGGTGACGAGCTCCACCTTGTTAAACTGGTGTTGCCGGATCAGCCCGCGCGTGTCTTTGCCGTAGGAGCCGGCTTCACGCCGGAAGCAGGGCGTATAGGCGGCGTAACGGACCGGCAAACGGTCGTCCGGTACGATTTCATCCCGAAGCAGATTGGTGACGGGCACTTCGGCGGTCGGAATTAAAAAATAATCGTCGTCGCGCAGCTTGAACAGGTCATCCTCGAACTTCGGAAGCTGGCCGGTGCCGGTCATGGCGGCGCGGTTCACCAGGAAGGGAGGCAGGACCTCCTGATACCCATGCCGCGCGGTGTGCAGATCGAGCATAAAGTTGATCAGGGCCCGCTCCAGCCTGGCGCCGAGACCGGTGAGCACGGCAAACCGGGCGCCGGCAATCTTCGCGGCCCGTTCGAAGTCGAGAATGCCCAGCAGTTCGCCGAGGTCCCAGTGAGGTTTGGGTCCAAAGGTGAACGAAGGCGCGGTGCCCCATGTCCGCACTTCCTGGTTGTCGGCCGGATCCTTTCCCGCCGGCACGGAACCGTGCGGCAGATTGGGGATGCGAAGCGCCATGTCCACGACTCGTTCTTCAGCGGTGCGGAGGCTGTCTTCCGCAGCTTTGATGCGTTCGCCCAGCAATTTCATTGCGGCCATCGCGGCATCGGCCGGTTGTTTGTCCCGTTTGAGCCGCGCGACGTCATCCGAGCCCTTCTTCAAGTCATGCCTGAGCGTGTCGACAGTGACGGTCAGGGTGCGGCGTTCCTCGAGCAACGTCCGCAAGTCGTCCCAGGCCACGTCCCTGCCACGGGGTCCGAGCTGACTCTTGATGGTGTCTAAATTGTCGCGGAGAACGCGTAGATCGTACATGGTTGTGCGTAAGCGGTTGGCAATCTAGCACCTGATCTATGGGGAGTCAATGAAGGTGCATGCACGTGTGCGCCAGCCAGCCGGCCACGCGCGCGATTCAATGGCGGGGGTATCCGTGCCTGGCGGGAAGCGAAATGCCCGATCGAACAGGGCATCGGGCGGAAGGATTCCTGACTCTACCAGTGGTGCGAACTTAAAAATAGCACGGGCTGGGACCGATACCGGCCCCAGCCCGTTTCGATCAAACCAGACGCAGCTTACTTTGCGTCCTTCGCGCAGCGGATACCGATGTAGACCCGGTGTGACGTGGGCACGTGCTTGTTTCGATTCGTCGCCCTCAGCATGTCGGCTGTATTTCTCCAGGATGCGCCGCGGATGCCCCGCGCGTCGCCCTTGGCCGGTCCGGCTGGATTTTTTGCAGGGCTGCTCTTGTAGTAACTTTCGTCGTACCAGTCTTGAACCCATTCCCAGACGTTGCCGGCCATCTCAAAGGCGCCATAGGGGCTGCGACCGAATTCATACTGGTCTTTCTTGGCCAGCGAGGCGGGACCATCCCACAGGGAGACAGGGTCAAAGCTATAGTTCGCCCGGTTTCCTGAGGGCGGCTCGTTGCCCCAGGGATAGGTCCGACCATCTGTGCCGCGGGCCGCCTTTTCCCATTCCGCTTCGGTCGGCAGCCGACTGCCACTCCATTTGCAGAAGGCAGTGGCATCGTCCCAACTGACATTGACGACCGGAAGTTCCTCCACTCCGGTTGGCACGATGTCGCCTTTCCACAAGTTGAACTTGGGATCGTCGTCGTTTACCGGCACTGCGTGGCCGGTGGCTTTGACGAAGGCGTGGTACTGCGCGTTGGTGACTTCATGCTTGCCGATGAGGAAGGCATCCACGGAGATCTTGTGTTTGGGTTTTTCGTCGGCGGCGGCCTGTGGGTCGTCGGCGCCCATGTCGAACTCGCCGGCCGGGATGGGCACCCACTCCAGCGGGAGTTCCTTTGCCGCCTGTGTTTTGGCGAGCAGCGCCAGCATCTTGCCGCGCTCCGGGTGCGTCTGCGGAGCGAGCTTGAGCCACTTCATCACGGTTTCCTTGCCCTCGGGGCGTCCCATTTCGGTTTCGCAGATTCCCTTGATCCGGACCAGCATTTCATCGTCATGCAAATCCTTCATCGCTTCCGTCGTTTCGACCATGGCATTCTTGCACTGGCCCTGGTTGGCCATACTGGCGGCCAGGACGGCGCGGTCTTTCGGGGACAATCCCGGAATCGGTTTATAGTCGTCGGCCTGGGCCGTTCCGGCCCCCAGCAGGGCCAAGCAGACCGCGAATGCGCACGTGTGTGTGAGGGGAGGGGTCACTGTCGGTCTCATGCAGCCTCCTCGAACGGCAAATGTCATTTGTTGAGTTTGTCGAATTCCTTGATGACCTGTTCCGTCAGATCGATGGTCTCTTTGTTGTAGATCACGATTTTGATGGTGGCATCGCTGCCCTTGTCCACGACAAGCGCCACGCCGCTTTTTTCCGCAATGGCCTTGGTGGACACCTGGATTTTCTTCATGTAATCGTCCACCAGTTCTTTTTGCTTCACGGCCAGTTCCTGGTTAAAGTCCTGGACGCGCTTCTGGTAGTCCTGGATTTTCGTGCGGAACTGCGCCTGCTTTTCCCGTTTCTGAGCCTCGCTCAATGTGGATTCCTGGGTCTTGAGCTGGTTCTCGATCCCCTTGAGGTCCTCCTCATCCTTGGCCAGCAGTTTTTGCCTGGATGTGGCATGTTCCTTGAGGCCGTCGAGAGCTCTGCGGCCGGCTTTTGATTTTTCCAGGACGGCCTGGGGATCCACGACGCCCATTTTAAACGCGTCGGCGGCATGGCCGGTTCCGGAGAACACAGCCACCAGCCCGGTCATCAGCACAGATGCGGTCAGCGCGACCATCTGCGCGCGCATAGATAGCATTGAGGGATCTCCTTTCTCACTTACAAATGGGAACGGTCTCAATGTTCATTGAAACCGCGCGAGAATAGCGGTTGTGACTGCGTGTGTCAAGGTTCTTGCTGATGCGGCTTTGCCTTGACATTCCGCAATCCGCACCGCTATATCCCGCCGACCGACTGTGATTCGAGTTGGAGGATACGTGCGCCGGTTTCGTGCCTCCCGCGTGCAATTGGCCTGGTGGTTCATGCTCTGGGCGAGCATCATGCCGGCCTATGCCGAAGAAGCGTCTGGTGTCTCTCCGAACACGAAGGACGCGAGTGACTGGCGCTACGGCGGCTTTGTTGATCTCAGCTATCCGATCAACTTCAATTTTCCAGAAAATCACCGCTGGCGCAGCCGGACGACTGTCTCCCGCCATAACGAATTGGCTCCGAATATGGCCGTCGGGTATGTCAGGAAGGATAGTTCCGTCGAATCGCGATGGGGCCTGGAGGTGGGCGTGCAGGGAGGGTATGACTCCAAGGATTTTGCATTCCTGCAAGGGGAGAAGAAAGTGGCAGGCGCCGATGCGCTGCGTCACGTACACCGCGCCAACGTGTCGTATCTGACGCCGGTGGGCAAGGGGTTAACGGTGACGGCAGGGCTGTTTAACAGTCTCATCGGCTATGAATCCCTCTATGCCAGGGACAATGTCAACTACACCCGCTCCTGGATTGCCGATAACACGCCGTACATGATGTTCGGCGCCAAGGCCAGTTATCCAGTCAGTGACGAGTTCACTGCGACGCTGTTTGCCGTCAACGGCTACTATCATCTGGCCCATCCGAACGACCAGCCCAGCTACGGATTCCAGGGAGCGTGGAAACCGACGTCGAGATTCACGCTGACCGAGACGGTGTATGCCGGCCCGGACCAGACCGACACGGCGTTGCGATTCTGGCGGCTGTACCTCAACAACATCGCCGAATGGAAGGGCGATGCGGTGACCATTGCGCTATCGTATGATATCGGTACGGAGAGAATCGCCGGGCAGCCTGGCGATCCCCGCACGTTTGTCATGGGCGGCGCGCTGTTTACGCGATGGAACGTGTCAGGGCCCTGGAGCCTGGCGCTCCGGCCGGAGTTCTACTGGGATCGCAATGGCCGAGGCCGATGGACCGGTCACGAGCAGTTCGTCAGGGCCGTCACGTCCACCGTGGAATACAAACTGCCCGTGGAAAAAGCCACGGCGCTGTTTCGATTGGAACATCGGTTCGATGAATCCACCGGCGCGGCCGGCGGCTTCTTTAAGGGCGGCGATGTGAGCCCCGGCGTTCCCGGGCTGACGGGCAGCCAGCATCTGCTGCTGCTCTCGCTGATCCTGTCGTTTGATTCGTGAGGTGCATATGGCTTCGGAGCAGACACGTCTGCATCAGCAGTTCGTCCATGCGTTGCAGCATGAACCGATTCAGTGCGCCAAGGCGGGATGCGCCGGTCCGGTCGAGGTGCACGATCTGTCCCAGGTTCGCGATCGGGTCAAGGTCTTCGAAGCGCGGTGCCAGCAGTGCGGATGGCAGACTCGTTTGGGTGGACAGGAACAAACGACCCCTCCGTGGGACGATGCGGCGATTCTCGTCATGGCCGACGAGCACCTGATGCACCAGCAGCCGAGTTGTCCGTTCGACGGCACGCCGGTGGTCTTCACCTCGCTGCCGAATCCTCGCCGGCGCGCCAAGTACCGGTTGTCGTGCTATTACTGCGGCCGGCAAGTCGAAACGGACTGGCCGCCGGCTGAAGCACGGCGGTAACGAGCGGCCGGCTATTCGGCATGGACTCGCGCGTGGCTTGGTCTTCGGCAATTCCCCTGATCGTCTGCTTCGGCGACAGCCTCACGGCAGGCTATCAATCTCCGACGCCCGCCCGGCCGCAACTTCGCGAGACACCCTACGGAGCCTTCCTGCAGGAGCAGCTCGGAGCCCGCGCAACCGTTGTCGTAAGCGGCGTGTGCGGCGAACTCACAGGTGAGATGGTCGCGAGATTTTCCCGCGACGTCATTGCGCGGAAGCCCGTCGGCGTCGTCATTCTGGGCGGTACGAACGATCTGGGCCGGCAGACTTCTCCGGACGAGATCCTGCGCAATCTGTGCACCATGTACGACATGGCCCTGGCTGCAAAAATCCGTCCGATTGCCGTGACGGTGCCATCCATCCGTGTTCAGGGCGAGGTCGGGACAGGGGAGGGCCGGGCATGGCTGGAGGAGCATGTCCATCGGCGTCGCGCGTTGAATGGGATGATTCAGCGTGCCTGCCTTGAAAAACAACTCTCCTGCATGGATCTCTTTGCGGCGACGGAGGAACAGCACAGCGGACTGCTGGCGCAGCCCTATTCGAACGACGGGCTGCATCTGACGACGGAAGGCTATCGCCGCCTTGCGGAGCTGTTGTACGCGGAGGTCTTCAGTCGGACCGACTGGAGCCTGGGGACTGCGCCATGATTCGCGCGGTCACCGATCGGGAATTCGATCAGGCGATCGAGCGGGCCGTCATGCCGGTGCTGGTGGAATTCTGGCAGCCTGGGTGCGGCGGATGCCGCGCGTTGCTGAAAGAGCTCGACTTGCTGCAAACCGAAACAGACGGCCGGCTGCTGATTCTGGCGATGAACGTGCAGGAGAATTTTCAAATTCCGGCCGAGCTCGACGTCTCATCGCTGCCGGTCCTGGCGCTGTACCGCAACGGGCAGTTCGACCGGTTCATCGGCGGGCTGGGGAAGAAGGACGAGATTCTGAAGCAACTCGCGTTGCCGTAAGCTCAGAGCACGCGCCAGGTGCGTCCGTCGTTCTGTATCAAGCGGTCCGCTTCGACGGGCCCCGCGCTGCCTGCCGGATATTCGGGCAGCCACTTGGTGCCGTGCTCCTTCCAACCATCCAGGATGCTCGTGACCCACGCCCAGGAGGCTTCCACGGCATCCCGCCGCATGAACAGCGATGCATCCCCAGCCATCACGTCCAGTAACAGCCGTTCGTAGGCTTCGGGCGAGGGGGCGCCGAAGACCTCGCCGTATTTGAAGTGCATTTCGACCGGATGGGTTTGCGTGCGCGATCCCGGCTGCTTGGACATGATCCGAAGCGAGAGTCCTTCCTCCGGCTGAATGCGCAGCGTCAGCACATTCGGCGCTTGCGGAGCGGCGGGATTGGCATTGAACAGAATCTGCGGAATGTCCTTGAATTGCACCGCAATCTCGCTGGCCCGCTTCGTCATGGCCTTGCCCGTGCGAAGATAGAAGGGCACGCCGGACCATCGCCAGTTTTCGACGAACAGTTTGAGTGCCACGTAGGTTTCGACCGTGGAATCGGGGCGGACGCCGGCTTCGTGCCGATAGCCAGGCGCTTCCGTGCCGTGAATTTTTCCGTTGGCGTATTGCGCCCGCACGACGAACTGTTCGACGTCCTTTCCGGCGACCGGCTTCAGGCACCGCAGGACGTCGATGCGCGCATTGCGCACCACGTCCGGGTCGAGCGAGTAGGGGGGCTCCATGGCCACCAGGCACATGAGCTGGAGAATGTGGTTTTGGACCATGTCCCGCAAGGCGCCGGCCTCTTCGTAGTACGTGGCGCGGGTCCCGACGCCCTCGGCTTCGCTGACCGTAATTTGCACGTGGTCGATGTATTTGTGGTTCCAGATCGGTTCGAAAATGCTGTTGGCGAATCGGATGACCAGCAGGTTCTGGACGGTTTCCTTGCCGAGGTAGTGGTCGATGCGGAAGATTTGAGATTCGTGAAAGACCCGCCCGACGGTGCTGTTGATCTCACGGGCGGAGGCCAGATCGTGGCCGATCGGTTTTTCCACGATAACGCGTGAGAAAGGCGCCTTGTTGCCGATGGGCTGGATCAGGCCGGCTTGTTTCAGGCCTTCGCAGGCCGGCGCGAAAGACGTGGGCGGGATGGCCAGGTAGAAAATGCGGTTACCTGGGAGCGTGAGTTCCGCCTCGATTTTCTCGCAGCGCGCTTTGATGTCCTGATAGGCCGTCGGATCGTCGATGCTGCCGGACAGATAGAAGAGCCGCCGTTCGAAATCCTTCCACTTGTCATCCGATAGTTTTTGCCGAGAATATTTGGTGATGCCGTCTCGCGAACTGGCGCGGAATTCCTCGTCGCTGAGCGATTTTCGTCCGAGCCCGAGGACCGCGTAATTGGAAGGGAGCACGCCGTCGAGAAGCAGATTGTAGACCGCCGGGACCAGCTTGCGTTTGGCGAGGTCGCCGGACCCTCCGAAGATCACCAGTGTGCAGGGCTCGGCGGACGATCCATGTCCGGCTTGGCTCATCGAAGGGCCTCCATGCTCGGGACGTCAGCGCTTCCGAACCGAATGCCCGCCGAAGGCGTTCCGCAGTGCCGCGAGCATCTTTTCCGCAAACGATTCCTCCTGGCGGGAGCGGAATCGTGTGAACAGGGCCGTGGTCAGGGTCGGCACCGGCACATCCTTATCGATCGCATCCGCAATCATCCACCGGCCTTCTCCCGAGTCCTGAACATAGCCTTTCAGGTTCTCGAGACGGGGATCCTGCGAGAGGGCGCCGGCCGCCAGTTCGAGGAGCCAGGAGCGCACCACGCTGCCGTGCATCCAGAGGTCGGCAATTTTGGCCAGATCGAGCTTGTACTCGCTCTTGGCCATCAGCTCGAACCCTTCGGCATAGCCCTGCATCATGCTGTACTCGATTCCGTTATGGACCATTTTGACGTAGTGCCCGGCTCCGCAGCCGCCCATGTGCGCCCAGCCGTCTTCCGGCGCGAGGGTTTTGAAAATGGGCTCCAGGCGTTTCACCGGTTCCTTTTCGCCGCCGACCATCAGGCAGTAGCCGAGCTTCAGTCCCCAGACGCCGCCACTGGTGCCGGCATCCACATAGTCGATCCCCTTTTTCTTGAGTTCCGCCGCCCGGCGCACGTCATCGATAAAGCGCGTGTTGCCGCCGTCCACAATCGTATCGCCCTTTTGCATCAGCGCGGCTACGGCGGTGATCGTCTCTTCCGTCGGCGCGCCGGATGGCACCATGATCCAGACGGCCCGCGGTGCCTTCAGCTTCGAGACCACATCAGCGAGCGAGGAGGCGCCCACGCAACCCTGACCTTCCGCCTGTTTCACCAGGTCGGCTGTGCGGTCGTAGGCCACCACCCGGTGTTTGTCACGCTGGAGGCGCGTGACCATGTTCATTCCCATTTTGCCTAATCCAACGAATCCGATCTCCATAAGCCGTCCTTTCACGTTCGGCCGCGCAGATGAAACTGAAACACGCGGCGCAGTGTGATATGTTTCGCGCGGGCGATTCTAGCACAACAGGCTAAAAATCTTAAGAAATCATCATTCCAGTATGGGACTCCTGCATCTGGATTATCGATTGAGCTGTTCAATAAGAAAAGTCCAGAGAAGGGATAATGCTTATGAAGAGTAAAAAGGTCAAAATTTGTCACTAGTTGGGGTACTGAGGGAAATTCAGGTGGATTCTTTGACACGTTACCACCGGAGCACTATACTGAACCAACTCTTTTTCGACTTTCAGGGTACGGTAATGATGTCCGAACGATCGTCTATGACCACCCAACCTCGCCGCATAGTAATAGCCGGAAGTGCCACGCTGCTGTTCATGGCGGCTGCCGCCTGGGCAGATACTCCCAAAGAGCAAATTGATATCGGCATCTTTACCGCCGTGGAAGGGAAGGTGGCCGTCACCCATCCTGATATTCAAAAATCCATTCCCGTCAAGATTCAGGATGGGGTGCTCTTTAAGGATGTGATCGAGACGGACAAGGAATCGCGCAGCAAGGCGCTGTTGAATGACGACAGCATCCTGACCGTCGGCGAACACAGCCGCGTCGAGATTACCGAGCATATTTACGATCCCAATAAGGGCATGCGCAGCGTGGTGCTCAATCTGGTCAAGGGCAAGGTGCGGGCCCTCGTTGGTAAAACCTTTGCAGGATCCGGATCAAGATTCGAAATTCATACACCGACCGCCGTGGCCGCCGCCCGCGGAACCTACTTCATTGTATTTCACATCAACGGTGTAAGCGGGATCAGCAATATCGGGACGCATGGGCATGTGGATTTTTCGTCGGGCGGGCATACCGTGCCTGTTCCGCCCGGACACTTCTCGATCATATCGCCCGGTGGTGGAGCCCCCGCGCCGCCGGCGGTTAATAGAGGAAGCAATGTTCCATCATTAGTGCCCGACGCTTTTCGTGGAACGGAAATCAAGGATAACCCGAAAGAGGAAAGTCCCAAGCAGATGGCCATGGCATCGGGCGGGACGGCGCCAGTGCCGGGTAGTCCGTCCAATCTGTCCGGGACTGGATCTGGTGGGAGTGGTTCAGGTGGAGGGGGGTCCCCGTCTTCCGGACCGGGCGCTCCCACACCAGGTCCCACGGGGCCCGGGCCTACTCCTGCTCCTCCAATTGTACTTTCCGCGCCAAATATAACAGAGCAAACAAACCCCCAGTCACCGCCACCTCCGCCGCCACCTCCTCCGGCTGAACCCCCGCCGCCGCCGCCTGGGCCAACACCACCGCCCCCGCCGGGGCCAACACCGCCGCCCCCGGCGCCACCTCCGCCTGGGCCGACACCGCCGCCCCCGGCACCGCCTCCGCCGGGGCCGACACCGCCGCCCCCGGCACCGCCTCCGCCGGGGCCGACACCGCCGCCCCCGGCACCGCCTCCACCGGGGCCGACACCGCCGCCCCCGGCACCGCCTCCACCGGGGCCGACACCGCCGCCCCCGGCACCGCCTCCGCCGGGGCCGACACCGCCGCCCCCGGCACCGCCTCCGCCGGGGCCGACACCGCCGCCCCCGGCACCACCTCCGCCTGGGCCGACACCGCCGCCCCCGGCGCCACCTCCGCCTGGGCCGACACCACCGCCCCCGGCGCCGCCTCCACCGGGGCCACCCCCAGGTCCGCCTCCCGGACCGCCGCCCGGTCCGCCTCCGGGGCCTCCTCCGGGACCGCCACCTGGTCCACCCCCGGGACCACCGCCGAGTCCGCCTCCATCACCGCCGCCGCCTCCTCCTCCGCATGGCGACATTTTGGAGTGGTTCAAGAAATTCCTTGCTCGGCTCTTCGATCAATTTGAAGAGTTCATTGCAAAGATCGACAGGCAGGAGAATCGAGCCTTTGCCAAGGCCGAGTCTGAATACGAAAAGCGCCTACGGAGCGCTGATGCTGAGGAACAAAAGAAGATAGAGAAGGCGCTTGAACAAGAAACAGATCGTATTGCGAAGGCTCAAGAGGAGTATGAGAAGGCCATCAAGAGAGGGAACACTGACCTCGAAAGGGCCCAGGCCAAGCTCCAGGCTGACCTTGCCAGAGCCGCTGAAATCAGGGAGGCTGAGGTCAAGCGAGCGCAAGAGATCGAAGAGGCGAAGATCGCCAAGGCCAAGCTGATTCAGGAGGCCCGAATCGTTCGTGCGCAGGCGCGGGAAACCGCCAAGGTGGATCGGTCCGGCGACAAGTTCGTCCAGCGGGTTTCAAAGGCTGGCGATCAGTATCTCATCAAGCTTCGCGAGGCCGGTGCCACCCAGGCTGAGATCGAGGAAGCACGCCGGCAGATTAATGAGAAAATTGCTAACGCTGAAGAAAGGGTAAGGCTGGCTCAACAGGCAGCCGTGCAGGACGATATCGTGCGCAGGACGACACGTCTTGGTGAAGAGCACGAACATATGCGGAAACTTGGACGGCTCACCGAAGAGCATGAGTATGTACAGCGGCGAAACAGATTGAACGATCAGGCGCGCAACGACGAACACGAGTTCGGAAAAAAGAAACGCTAACAAGAAACAG
>Ga0247727_10008393_pt1 | contig 19185 bp, 15 predicted proteins | sample WisWelCaveWW1625_FD_202498 | JGI IMG/M metagenome (GOLD analysis project Ga0247727, IMG submission 202498) | Biofilm microbial communities from Wishing Well Cave, Virginia, United States - WW16-25 | ecosystem: Environmental > Aquatic > Deep subsurface > Groundwater > Cave microbial mat | place... | reverse complement strand
GGACAACAAGTTCGCCGCGCTGAACTCGGCCGTGTGGTCGGGCGGATCGTTCATCTACGTGCCGCCGGGCGTGAAGGTGGACGTGCCGCTGCAGGCGTACTTCCGCATCAATACCGAGAACATGGGCCAGTTCGAGCGGACGCTGATCATCGTCGATGAGGGCGCCCAGGTTCACTACGTCGAAGGCTGCACGGCCCCGACGTACTCCAGCGAATCGCTGCACTCGGCGGTGGTCGAGATCTTCGTCAAGAAGGGCGCCCGCTGCCGCTACACGACGATCCAGAATTGGGCGTCGAACGTGTACAACCTCGTCACCAAGCGGGCCGTCGCCCACGAGGACTCTCTGATGGAGTGGGTGGACGGCAACCTCGGCTCGAAGCTGACGATGAAGTACCCGTCGGTGTACATGCTCGGCAAGGGCGCCCGCGGCGAGATCCTTTCGATTGCGTTCGCGGGCAAGGGCCAGCACCAGGACGCAGGCGGCAAGGTCGTACACGGGGCGCCGCACACGTCGAGCCGAATCATCTCGAAATCGATCTCGAAAGACGGCGGCCGCGCCAGCTACCGCGGCCTCGTGAAGATCGTGGACGGCGCGAAGAAATCGAAATCAAACGTCGTCTGCGACGCCCTGATCCTCGACCCGATGAGCCGCTCGGACACGTACCCGTACATCGAAATCGACGAGGACGACGTCTCGGTCGGCCACGAAGCGTCCGTCACGAAGATCGGCGACGAGCAGCTCTTCTACCTCATGAGCCGCGGCCTGTCGGAGCATGAAGCCTCGACCATGATCGTCTCCGGCTTCATCGAGCCGCTCGTCAAAGAGCTGCCGATGGAATACGCCGTCGAGATGAACAAGCTGATCGAGCTGCAGATGGAAGGGTCGGTGGGGTAATCGCATCGAGGAACGAATCGGAAACAGGAACCCGTTTTCTCCAAGGAAACGGGTTTCTTTATGAACAAGCCAATCCAATAACCAGAGACTCCATGGCAGAACTCGCGACGCGGACCCTGACGACTGGATTCACCGAGCAGACATTCGGCAGCCTGCTGAAGGGTAACCACGATCCCGAATGGCTCATCCGTCGGCGTCGCGAGGCATGGAAATCGTTCGCTACTCAGCCGATGCCGGCGCTAAACCACGAGGAGTGGCGGCGAACCGACATTCGGGCGCTTAAACTTGACGCCTTCGTTCCGGCCGGACTCGACTCGGCGGTTGAGGACGCGGGCGTCGGTGGAGAGAGTTTCGCAGCGCATCTGTCGAAGGGCCAATTTGCTGGCTCGATGCTTCAGGTGGATGGACAGCACGCGTCGGTCGAACTGTCTGACGAACTGGCGCGCAAGGGTGTCATCTTCTGCTCGATGGACGAAGCGGCGCGAGAGCATCGCGAGTTGGTCGAGCCGCACTTCATGACGCGGTGCGTGGACCCGAACTACGACAAGTTCTCGGCGCTGCACGCGGCGTTTTGGGCCGGTGGCGCGTTCTTGTACGTGCCGCGCGGAGTGAGGATCGAGCAGCCGCTGTACTTTTTGACCGGGCTGTCGGCGGCGGCGAGTTCGGATTTGAGCCACACGCTGGTGCTTCTGGAAGACGGCGCGGAGGCGACGATCTTTCAGGAGCAGACGTCGGCCGAACACGAGCGGCAGGCGCTGCACGTCGGCGCGATCGAACTGTTCGTCGGCGACGGGGCGCGGCTGAGCTACGTGAATCTTCAGAACTGGGACAACCGCGTGTGGCACTTTTCGCATCAGCGCGGGTTGGTGGCGCGGAACGGTTACTTGCAGTGGGTCGTCGGCGGGCTGGGCAGCCGGCTGGCAAAGGTGAACCAGGAAGTGGTGCTCGAAGGGCCCGGCTCCGAGGCCCAGGTGAACGGCGTCATGTTCACCACCGGCCGGCAGCACCTGTCGTATCACACGCGTCAGATTCACAAGGCCGACCACGCGCGGAGCGATTTGCTTTACCGCGGCGCCTTGAAGGACCACTCGCGAATCGTCTGGCGCGGCATGATCGCGGTCGAAGCGGGCGCGCAGAAGACCGACGCTTACCAGCGCGACGACAACCTGATCCTGTCGGAGACCGCGCGGGCCGACTCGATCCCCGGCTTGGAAATCAAGGCCGACGACGTGCGTTGCACGCACGGCGCGACCGCCGGCCGCGTGGACGACGAGCAGGTGTTCTACGCGATGTCCCGCGGCCTGACGCGCATGGAAGCGATGCACATGATCGTCGAAGGCTTCTTCGGCACCGTGCTCGACCGCATCCCGATCGAGTCCGTGCGCGAGGCGCTGCAGGCGGCCGTGGCGGAGAAGCTGGGGTGGTGACCGCTGATCTGAAATTTCAGATTTGAGATTTGAAATAGGCAATGCAGACCATCATCGGGGGAAATAAACACATGGCAGACTACGTTCATCCGGAAGTGCTCGTTTCGTGTGATTGGGTCGAGCAGAACCGCACGAAGACGGACAAGATTCGCATCGTGGAGTCGGACGAGGATTTGTTGCTGTACGAGTCGGGGCACGTGCCGGGTGCCGTGAAGCTCGACTGGGTCAGCGACCTGCAAGACGCGGTGGTCCGCGACTACGTGGGCCGCGAGAAATTTGAGCAGATTTGCGCGGATCGCGGTATCTCGAACGACACGACGGTCGTGTTCTACGGCGACAAGAACAACTGGTGGGGGTGCTACGCCTTCTGGGCGTTCAAGTTGTTCGGCCACGCCGACTGCCGCGTCATGAACGGCGGGCGGAAGAAGTGGGAGCTCGACAAGCGGCCGACCACGCGCGAGCCGTCGAAGTACCCGCGCGGCACTTATCGGGCCGCCGACCCGAAGATCGCGACGCCGAAGATTCGTGCGTTCCGCGACGAGGCACTTGCTCACTGCCTTGCGAAAAGGCCGATGATTGACGTCCGATCGCCCGGCGAGTATTCCGGCGAACTGCAGCACATGCCCGACTACCCACAGGAAGGCTCGCTCCGCACCGGCCACATTCCCGGCGCGGCCAACGTTCCGTGGGCCAAGGCGTGCAACGAAGACGGCACGTTCAAGACCCGCGAGGAACTGGAAAAGCTCTACCTTCAGGACTGCCATCTCAAGCCGTCCGATGACGTGATCGCCTACTGCCGCATCGGCGAACGGTCGAGCCTCACGTGGTACGTGCTGACGTACCTGCTCGGCTTCGAGCGCGTGCGCAACTACGACGGCTCGTGGACCGAGTGGGGCAACCTGGTCGGCGTGCCGATTGAGAAGACGTATGTGCCGAAGAAGTAACTTTGGAGTGCGGCGACTTGTCGCCGCTTGTTGCGGCCGAGGATGATCTCGCGAGAATTGGTGTGGAATCAATGGTCGGCAACAAGTTGCCGCGAAGAAAAGCGGTGACAAGTCACCGCAGTCCAAATCATGACCAAACTTGCTGAAATCATCACCGAATTCGACGGCCTGGATTACCAGGAGCGGCTCGAGTTGTTGCTCGACTTCGCGGAGAATCTGCCGGAGTTGCCGGAACACTACCGCGAGGAGCGGGACGCCGGGATCGGAAAAGTGCCGGAGTGCATGACGCCGGTGTTCATGTGGATCGACGTGGTGGACGGCAAGGTGCAGCTCATCGCCGACGTGGCCCCGGAAGCGCCGACGGTGAAGGGATTCGTGTCGATCCTGGTCGACGCCTGGCACGGCGCGACGCCGGAAGAAGTGTCGGCCGCACCGCCGGACATCCTGCGTCAGATGGGCTTGGCCGACAAGCTCGGCATGACGCGGTCGCGCGGGCTGAACGCGATCGTGCATCGGATCAAGAACCAAATCGCCAAGCGGAACGGCACGTTGACCACCAGCAAGTGAGGCGAGGCATGGCAGAGTTTGTGAAGGTAGCAGGCGCTTCGGAACTACCTCCGGGCGGCAAGAAACTGCTCGACCTTGACGGCCGCGCGATTGCACTCTTCAATGTCGACGGCATGTTTTACGCGATTGATGACGTCTGCACGCACGACGGCGGGCCGCTCGCCGAGGGTCAGTTGCGCGGCTGTGAGATCGAATGTCCGCGCCACGGGGCACGATTCGACGTGCGCACGGGTGCGGCGTTGTGCATGCCTGCGTTCGAGCCGGTGGCGACGCACGAAGTCAAGGTCGAAGATAGCTCAGTGTTCGTGCGGCTGAGCGAATAGACTACAGGTAATCTCGTAACCTGTCAGAACAATCTCGGAGCGTCGAAGCTCGCAGAATCATACGGCGCTTCATCGACGACGCTCAGCGTGTTGCCGTTCAGGGTCGCGGTGATCGTGGCGGCGGCCGTTTTGTTACGGATTCGGCGTCGGGGCCGGATTGGGGCCTTGCTCGGTCGGGCCGGTGATCTGGGCCAACAGCGCTCGGTCGGCGTCGGTGAGCAGCAGGCCTTGCAGCGCGCGGAGGATCGCCTTGTTCTTCTCGCCGAGCGGTTGGCACTTCGCATCGATCGCGCCAAGCAGTACTCGAATCTGGTCTAGCAGGGCCTGGATGGCGGTGACGTCGGATTGCAGTGCATCGCGTTCGGCCTGGTAGCCGGCCATCGGCATGCCGGGCAGATTCTGGTAGGCCGTGCCTAATTGCACCAGGACCTGGACCGTAACCGTGGCACGGGCGAGGACCGCCTGCACCACCGAGTCGATGCACTCTCGGTCGTACTCGATTTCCAAACGGGTGGCCATGATGTTTGCACCTCCACAAAGTTAAGTTTCCTCGGGCCCGAAATGGGTCCCGAAGGCGTTGCGCAACAGCTTCTAGGTCCGGAAAATATTCGCAATTCCGTGGCAATATTCCGCTTTGGATCTGAACACATCAGTACGTACAAATGCGATTAGACTTTGACCACGGACAACTTACTTCTCGTCCGGACACACCAGAAACTACGCCATATGTGGGCAGTCAGTTCTCAGGATGAAATCAGTTTTATGCAGCCGAGACAGTTCTTTTTAGTGCCAAAGAGGTTTTACCCTAGACAAATGCCGGACTGGACAGGGCCTGTTTTCGTAAATGCCTTGTTTTCCAGAGTGAAACGTGTGTCCACCAGAATTGGCACGCGATTTATTCAGGCACTCTGCCGCCACCCATACTGAACCGCGAACGTTGCGAATCCGCGAGCGGAGTAAGGGGCTCAGTCATCCTGCACAAGCCCGCAGCGCGAGCAAGGGAAGCAGGTCCCTCGCTAGCGCGTCGGGCTTGTGTCGCAGAACCGCGCACGGTTACTTAGACGAGGAGCGCAATGTCAGCCAACAAATCGTCGTCCAAATCCAGACTTCGCGATGGAGCGAATCGCCGGCTGGTTGCGCTTCCGAGGAGACGGGCGATTGCTTGATCGGCGGCCTGCGTCCGCGCGGTTGGATGCCTGGCGTCCTCATGCGAGGGAATGGTCACGATGGAGTTGACCGCTCGCGTGTCACGCCGTGTGCCACTGGCTCTGCCAGTGCTGACGTCAAGGCTTAACCCGAAAACCACCAGCGCACTGGCAAAGCCAGTGGCACACAAACCATGCTCGCTTTCGACAGTGCCACCCTGCCGGAGACGGAGGCTGCTCTCGACTAGGTTTGCTTGGTGCCGACAAAGGAAAAGTTGTTGGCACCACTGCCCTCGTTGAAACCGCTTACCCCTCCCGTGGCGTCAACCTCTGCATTGACTTGCGTGAAGGGTAAGCAGCGAGTGCAAAGCAAGATGTTGGGAAAACCCTGGTAGAACCTGCCCTCGACGCGTCCGGTGCCTTGGTAGAAAACCAAGGTATCGACCTCCCCATCTGGGTCGCCTATGGCGATGGTGTGGCGTGCGTTATTCGTTCCAAAGTCAGGATCAATGAACAAGCGGGCGGAGGTAAAGCCACCAGGAAACGTTCCCGTCAAGTCATAAACTCCATAGATGGAGGACTCGACGGACACTGTGACCCCTGCCTCGGCGCGCTTGCTGGGGTCGGCCACACTGGTGGCCGTGACGGTGAAGTTGCCTGCCGTGCTGCCGGCGGTAAAGAGGCCGGTGTTGCTGATAGTCCCGCCGCTGGCCGTCCAGGTCACGGACTGGTCGGCCAGGCCGACCACCTCAGCGGAGAACTGCTGGCTGCCGCCGGGAGCCAGGCTGGCGCTGGAAGGGCTGATCCGAACTGCGTCCCCGATCACGGTGATTCTTGCGTCGACGAGGGCTGCGTTGCCGCGCGTCGTATAGCTCGCGACGACCTCAAACTCCACTGGGGCGTCGTCCGAAACCGGGGTGACGGTGAAGACGGCATTCCCCTGGCCGTCGGTAAACTGGCGTGGAACACCGGATTCCTGGATGCCGCTACTCCGCTCGACCTCAATCCGCACGCCGGCGACGAAGTCCGGGGGCGACCTACCCGCGACGGATAGCCCGGCACTGACGGTGAGGCGTGCGGGCTGGCCGGCGACTTGGCTGCGCAGGAAGTCGGCACCCCCAATCGGGATTTTGATCCGGACGCAGGACGTGGCATTTTCCCTCAGTGTCGTGAGGTTCAACTCGTTGGCCGAAGTGTCCAGGCGCAGTGCCCTGGCCCGGAGCCACCACGATGGTTGCACGGATGCATAGATGGCACTTATGTGTCCCAGCGCGGTTTCCAGGTCGGGCGCCACGTCGCACTGCTCCATCTCGATGCCGACGGCGGTGCGCAAAGCCCTGGCGGCCAATTGGTCCCCCTCCACGCGCCGCGGTTCCAGGCGCGAGAGGAAATCGGGAGAGTCGCCGTACAGAACCTCGAAGCCGGCCACGTCCTCTCTCCACGTCGTGTAACGGTCTACGGCTATGCGGATGCTGACCAAACTGCGGGCGAGCATCAAGGCTGGCCTCACCCGTTGCAGGTAGCGCGTCTCCAAGCTGCTAATCGATAAGGGCAGATTGGGAGTGCCCCGGCCCGCACCGCGGCCACTGAAGTGATCGATCTGCAAGGTGATGGTTGAGCCATTGACCTGGGCTGGCGACAGGTAAAAGTCCCCGCCGGTGCTGCCTTGATAGCCGAAGCCGACAATCTGGCTGGCATCTACTGCGCCCGGCACCTCGATCGTCAGCGTGGCGGGCTCGAAGAGTTGGAGTTCGTCGGGGCCGAACTGGGCCGCGGCGATCAACCCGTCGTCGAGCGGGAGGTTCGGGATGGCTGCGACCGGCGTCATTGTGACAATCTCTTCGCTCAAGATTGCGCCCGGCGGGATGACGAGGGTGTACGTCGTTCCGTCGGCGGTCGTGGTGGTAAGCGTGCCGCCGTCCGGCCCGACCGGCTGGCTGACCGCCGCAGTGCTGTCGAGCTGCACGTCCAGGCGGAAAATCTCCGCGGTCACATTTATCATCTGGCCAAAGGTGTCGCCCACCTCAACCCGTAGTTGCGTCAGCCCGGCGCCGAGGATCGTGACAAAGCCATAAATGCCGCCGGCATCTGCCGTCGTGCTCTGTTGAATTGCCCCCTCCGGCCCTTGGTCCAACTCAACGCTCGCTCCGGAATTGGTCTGGCCGCGCAGAGTCACCTGGCCGGTGACCGTGTCGATGTCGGCGAGTTCCAACGTCAGATCAAGCGGCCGAATTCGCGTGGAAGCGCCGCGATTGGCACGGGCCAGCACTTCGTCCACTGCGTTGATGATGCCATCGCGATTGGCGTCGGCGTCGGGCACATATCCCGTGCGACCCAGCCGTTCGCCGCGCAGCGCGTGAATGAGATGCACGTCGCTTCTATCGACCCGCTGATCGCCGTTGGCGTCGCCGACGAGGAAAGCATCCACCTGATAGGCGCCGGTGGTGCCATGCTCGCCCCGGACGACAATCCGGAAGTCGCCAGGCCGAACTCCTACCAAAGCAAGACTTTCGTGATCTGCGGAGTGGAACCTGCGCCGCAATGTTTCGACCTCGCTTAGGCCAAACAAAGCGTGTCGCTGAGGCTGGACAGAAATACGGCCCGGGTCGAGCAGACTGCCGTCGGCAGCGTGCATCTCGAAGCCGAGCCACAACCGCCGGTTGGGAATGGTGAAATCGGTCTGGGTGACCTGAATCGCGAGGACATTGCTTTCTGTCGCGGTCTCCAATTCGCCCATGATCCTGGCGAAACCGGAAAGCAGACACCGGTCCTCCAGAACCTCCACGGCGAGCCGCAGAGAGCGGCCGGCGGACCTGCGGGCGAGAGATCGTCGAGATTGGTTCCACAGTCGTGATGTTCTCATGGTACTCTCTCCAGTCGTTCAACGCGCAGAATCGGGCAGAGTCAGCACGCCCGCCTTGGGGCCGCTAGATGTTTAAGTGCGCGACAGCCGCGCGCGTCCACATTTCCGGAGAGTTTTTTCCGATCGAGCCGGACACGCCGCTTCAGTCATGGCGGCGAGCGTCCCGCGGCCACACTAACCCGAAGCGCCAGCGAGGGTCCGGCAGAAGACTTTCCCTCGCTGGCGCTTCGGGTTAGTGTGAGGAACGATGTCCCTTGCTGTCGCTTCGGGTTAGTGTGAGAAACGATGTCCCTCGCTGGCGCTTCGGGTTAGTGTGAGAAACGATGTCCCTCGCTGTCGCTTCGGGTTAGTGTGAGAAACGATGTCCCTCGCTGGCGCTTCGGGTTAGTGTGAGGAACGATGTCCCTCGCTGGCGCTTCGGGTTTGTGTAGGAGATGTCACGATGCGTCCGCATGAGCCGCCGATGCCAGAACCGCTGGCGTTCTTCATGACGTGGCCGACGTACGGGACGTGGCTGCCCGGCGATGAACGAGGGTGGGTTAAGTACGGCCGTGGCTTTCAACCGTCTGACCCAGCGCTCAAACTCGAAGCCGAAGCTCGCATGACGGAACACGCCTGCCGGCTCGACGAAGAACAGCGGCGACTCGTGGAAAAAACAGTGGCCGACCACTGCCGGGTTCGCGGCTGGCAGCTTCACGCTGTGAACTGCCGCTCGAATCATCTGCACGTCGTCGTCAGCGCGAACCGCGATCCCGATGACGTCCGGAAGCAATTCAAGGCGTGGTGTACTCGGCGGCTTAAGGAACTCGAAACGAAGCGACGCGCTCAAGAGGCAGCCTGCGCAGCCGCTGGTCCACTCCGCGAAAACTGGTGGGCTGAGCGCGGGAGCGGCCGGTACATCAACGACGAAGAAAGTCTCGAAGCCGCCATTCTCTACGTGCAGGACGGTCAAGACCGCGCGCGCGAACACTAACCCGAAGCGCCAGCGAGGGGCGGGTCAGGTCAGGAACTCCCTCGCTGGCGCTGCGGGTTAGTGTCCGACGAAGCGCCAGCGAGGAGCGGGTCAGGTCAGGAACTCCCTCGCTGGCGCTGCGGGTTAGTGTCCCAGAAGTGCCGAGGCTTCGGCGCGGAAGCGGCGGAGTTCTTCGTTGGTGGGTGCGTTCTTCTCCATCCACTGGACGGCTTGGTCGTACCATTTGCGGGCCTCGGCCGGGTCGCCGAGCTGCCAGTGGGCCATCGCCAGGAAGAACCAGTTGAAACTGTCCACGCCGCCGTGGAGTTCCATCGACTTCTCAATCGCGGTGACGGCGGCGGCCCAGTCCCCAGCACGGTAGTGCGCCACGCCGAGCGTGTTGTGGCATTCCCCGCTGTACGGATCGTAGGCCACGGCCTGCCGCGCCAGATCGACGGCGCGGGCGGGGTTGCGAGCCTTCGGGTCCACGGCGGTGGCTAGCAGCCAAGCCTCGTTGTTCAGTCGCTGGGCTAGGTGCGGCTGGCTCTTGAGACCGTCGGCCAACTCGCCAAGCTGGACCTCGACCCGTAACGGTCGCGGCGCGCCGGGATCGGAGCCCGTGGGCGGGAAAGGCAGCAGGTCCCAGTCCAGGCCGAGCGCAGTCAGTTCCTGCCGAACCGCGCGCAGGTCCCAGAGCCGAACAACGCCGGGGTGGTCCGTGACCACCGCCAACTGGCTGCCGTCGGGACTGAATGCCATGTCCCCGATCTGTCGTTGGTTCGGGGATGCCAGGGTCGCTAGCTCCCGGCCCGTCTCGGCGTCCACCAGCTCCAGGCCCTGGGTTACGAGCATACTGCCAGCACGCTCGGTCAGGGCAAGGAGCTTACCGTCGTGGCTGAAGACGCCACCGCCGTGCCGCTTCTGACACGGGAATTCCTCCCAGGAACCGACCTGCCAGGTCTGCCGCTTCTGGTCCAGGCTGATGGTTACCAGCCATTGCCCGACTGAGCTGAAGCTGGCCCTGGAATAATGGCCGGCCGGGATTTCCTTGACCAGTTTGCCGTCGCGGGCGTTCCAGACTTTGATCCCCCCACCGTGCTGCGTGCAAGTCACCGCCCAGCGGCCATCGGGACTGAGTACGACAGCCGAAATCCCTCGATGGCTGCCGAGCCGCACGGTGTCGGATGGGTTCTCGAGGTCGATTACGAGGGCCTCTTCGTGACTCGTGACGGCCGCGAGCGACCGGCCGTCTCTGCTGAGGTGGACAACGGTCTCATGACGTATCGGAGACTTGTAAAGGGCGTGGGGGGGACCGATGCGCATATCGTCGCCGGCCGAAGCTGTCACGATCGGCCAGCGGTGGATGCCCACCCGGCCGTTCGTGATGAGACTGTTGCCGGCCGCGTCAAAGAGTGCTCGTACCGGCTCGACGGGCAGGTGAGCGATCTGCTGGTTTAACGCCAAGTCCCACAGCCGGATACCATCGTCATTGCCCGCAGCCAGTAGGCGCCCGCGCGGACTGATCGCGATGCTCCTAGTGTGGCCTTCCTGCCCGTAGGCGTAGAGCGTGCGGCACTCGCGGCCGGTGGCGACTTCGCAGAGCCCCACCTCCGGGCCCAAGTAGGCGTAAGCCAGCCAGCGGTCATCCCGGCTAAATCGCTGCACGGCTCCGGGAATGCTGATCAGTTGCTTACCGGTGACGGGGTCCCAGAGTCGTGTCATGCCGTCCCAGCCGTAGCTGGCCAGCAGGTCGCCGCCATGATTGAACACGCAAGTCCGCACTGAACCCTGGTGGCCTTCCAGGATGGCATGTCGTTGCCACGTGGTGGTGTTCCAGAGGTAGATCAAGCGGTCGTCGCAGCCGGTAGCCAGCAGCTTGCCGTCGGGGTGCCAGGCGAGGCACGCGACTGGCGAGGGGTGCGGCAACTCGCCAACCACCTTGCCGGTATTCGCATCGAGTACCTGAACGAGCGAAGTCCCCCAGCGCAAGACCGCGACCTTCTCTTCCCTGGGGTGGAATCGGGCAAGCATCATTCCCGGATCGACTGTGAGCCGATTCAACTCTGCACGTGACGCCAGGTCGTAAAAGCGAATCGATCCCTCGCGCAGGGTTACCACTACTTGGCGGCCATCCGGGCTGAATTCCGGCCGCCCGGCGCCGTTACCGCCGGCTGGAACGGGGAATCGCAGCACAGCCTCCCCACGCTTTAAGTCCCAAACCTTGGAACCAGCTTGGTCGCCGGAATAGGCGGCAGCCAGAAACCGACCGTCAGGGCTGAATTGCAGCCACGGCGCCCACGAGCCCTCCACATCGGGACCGGGCAAGCGAAGGACTTCGACATCATCCGCGATTCGGCGAACGCTAATCGTGCCGTCCCGGTCGTCGCTGCTGGCGTAGCGTTCAATGTCGGCGTCGAAGGCAACTCCCCAGTCCTCCTGTCTCGGCTTGCGTCCGTGCCACTGCTTGGCGGGGCGGAGATCTGCCAGCGCCATGCAGGCGATGGCCTCGTTGCGCAGCTCCAGCGACGGGCGAATGCGCGCAGCGGCGGCCAACGCCTCTAGGCTCTTGAACCGCCGGCCAGGCTGGCCACTCCAGCGCCGGGCCTGAGCCTCGGACAGATACGATTGCCAGAGCTTTTCGCGCGCGTCCTGCTCGGCACCTTCCGCTCGCTGCAAATTCGTCAGTGCCCGGTCGCGCTCGAACTTCAGCCGGGCCGCCACCAGCGGCGAAACGACCGCGATGCCAAGGACCAGGGCCACCACGACACCGAGCGTCGTGGCCAGCGCCGGCTTGCGGCGGCACCAGCGCCAGGTGCGAGCGGCGTAACTCATGGGCCGGGCGCGGATCGGCCGGTCGTCGAGGAACCGCTTCAGGTCGTCGGCCAGTTCGTTGGGAGTCTGGTAACGATGGGCTGGCTCGCGCGCGATCGCCTTCAAAACGATCGTCTCCAGGTCGCGCGGAACGGCGGGGTTCAGCCGACCCGGCCGCGGCGGTTCTTCCGTTGTGACTTGCTGCATCAGCTTGTGCCGGTCCGATTCGTGGAATGGTGATCGCAGCGTGAGCAGCTCATAGAGCGTCAGGCCGAGGCCGTAGATGTCGCTACGGATGTCCGACTGGCCGCCGAACCGCTCTGGGGCCATGTAACGCAACGTGCCGACGATGTCGCCCGTATGCGTCAGGTCCTCGCTGTCCGTCGCCTTGGCCAGGCCGAAGTCGGTTACCCAGACCGTGCCGTGCGTATCGAGCAGCAAGTTCGACGGTTTGATATCGCGGTGCAGGATGCCCTGGGCTTCCGCGTAGACGAGCGCCTCGGCCACCTGCACACCGATCCGCGCAACGCTTTGCCAGTAGTGTCGGCCAGACTGCGACAGCGCGCCACCTTCCAAGTGGCCCGACAGAAGGACCGACGACGACGAACCCGACAATGGCGAGCGGCCGGCGTCCGATGAGGGATGTGTGTCGTGGCGCACGCGGTCCGCGTGCGATGGCGTTTCTAGCACGCGGGCCACCACGTTCTCCACCGCGAACTGACCACTCAGCAGCGACGCGGCGACATTCGCAGCAGAGACATCGGCGTCGGCAGCGACACGCCGCCGACTCTGCGATGAGTCGGCCACCGCCAACGCGCCTTCGTCCTTCATGCTCCCGCCGTCATCCTTCACTTTCCGCAGCCGCCGCAACTCGACCAACACCTCGTCGAGTCCCTGTCCCTGAATGAACTGCATCACGTAGTAATGCAACCCGTCCTGCTCGCCGACGCCGAACACCGGCACGATGTTCGTGTGGTGCAGTCGCGCGGCGGCCTTGGCCTCGCGATGGAATCGCCGCAAGTGACGTGGGTCGAGCACCGCACTGGCCGCCAGTACCTTGAGCGCGACGCGCCGCCCGAGCGACTCCTGCTCCGCCTCGTAGACGATCCCCATGCCGCCGCGGCCGATCTCGCGTAGGATGCGGTAATCGCCCAGGCTTTTGAGCAGCACCTGCTCCGCACGCAGCACGCCGCTCGAACCGCTCTCCGCATCCTCCGCCTGCGGCCGCACTCGTTCCATCACTACGAGCGCGGGGAACAAGGCCCGGATCTGCTCGGCCCACGCGGGATACTTGTCCGTGTACTCTTTGAGCGACGGCCGGTCGCCACGCCGGTAGCGCTCGACGAACTCTTCCGCCAATTCCTCGACAGGATTGCGATCGGAACTGAAGGAATCCACGAGCGAGTTCTCCGCCACTTTTCGCGTTTGTAGTGCGGCCTTTAGGCCGTTTTGGAACGGGCTAAAGCCCGCACTACGAACTTAGTTTCCTACCGGCTTCTTATTCCACGGCAAGTTCTGCAAAACCAGGCAACGCAGATAGGATGTCTTTCAGCCGATCTAAGGCTCGGATGTAGCGGTTGCTCGCGGCCGATTTCTTGATACCCAACACCTCGGCCGACTCGGCGTTCGACAGCATTTCGAAATGACGCAGCGTCAAGACTTCGCGGTCCATCGGGTCCATGCTATTGAGCGCCTCCTGGACCCGAATCTGCGTTTCGGCCCGTACGGCGGCCTGGCTGGCAGAGGTGAGCCGGCCCAACAACTGCGCAGCCAACGAAACCGACGACGCCTGCGGCAACGCACCGCGATACAGCGAAACCTCTTGCCCCGCGTCTCGCATCTGGACGCCCAAATGATGTCGATGCACCGCGATCAGCTTCTGGCCCGTAATATATCGCAGCCACAGGTAGAACGGCATTGTCGGTGCCCGCGCGTACTCAGCGAAGTGCTTCGAGATTTCGAGGTACGCCTCCTGAATCACGTCCGACGGATCCACGCGCCCCTGCAGTCTCCGGTTGAGCCGCAGTCGCACCATCATGCGCAGCCGATCCTGGTAGCGCGTGAACAACTCGTTCACGGCCCGCTGGTCTCCCGCCGCGGCATCGCGCAAGAGCTGGAAAGTGTCGGCAGTATCATCTCTCATGGCGTCCTCAGAGCTATTAAGTGCGCTCCGCCCCGGCCTGTCCACCGTCGGCCGGAGTTTTTCGCAAGAGGCGACGTGTAGCATTCTCGCGCGCCAGTTGACCGAAAGCAAAGAACGCTCGGCTGTAGGCGGGGCCTTCATAGGTTGCAAGCATGTGAGATTCCAAGTAGTTTGAGCATCGGCGATTGATGGAAAGACAGCCGAAATGCCAGCCAATGAGGAATCGAGAACATGGTCACTCACGAACAAGTACTTGAGTCCCTCAAGCAGGTGATCGACCCCGAGTTGTTCATCAATGTGGTGGACCTCGGGCTGATCTACAAGATCGACATTCAGGACAAAGCCGTCGCGCTCGACATGACGATGACCTCGCCCGCGTGCCCGGCCGGGCCGCAGCTTGTGGCTCAGTCGAAGAAGGCGATCGAGTCACTCGAAGAAGGCACGCAGGCCAATATCCAAATCGTGCTCACGCCACCGTGGACTCCGGACCGTATGACCGAGGCGGCCCGCGATCATCTGGGAATCTTTTGACGATGGTTTGGACTGGTCAGCCGGACGCTATCCGCTGCGCGGGTGGTTTCGTTTCGGCCAATTCCTGTTCGAGTCGGTCGGCGACGGCAGCGAATGTTGCCGCGTTCGGGCCACCTAGGTCGGCCAAGAGACGGTGGCATTCCATGACGTGGCGGCCCATCTGGAACTGGTCCACCTTCGATTCCGGCAGGATCATGAGCGTGTCTTTGATGCGCTGCGACTTGTCGTTGATTTCGAGAAACTTGTCCAGCTTGCTCGGTGTCAGCAGCTTTTGTACTTTTTCGGGCGACGCCAGTACGACGAATCGAGACGGATGGCCGACGCCGAATCGTTTGTGAAGCGTCACCAGGCAGCCGAGAAAGGTGCTGTCGAGATGGTCACAGCCGGACAGGTCGATCGTGACGGCACAGTTCTCGGCGAGAAATGCGTGGGTCGCGAACTGCTCCAGTGCGGCACTTTCCCGGCACGTGCCGCGACCAACGACAACAACGACATACCCCGTCTCAATCCGCCCAATCATGATGGTTGAAGTAGATTCGTCCGACATGGCTCACCTCCCCCGGCGATCGTGCCGGGCACATGCGATTCTCTCCGATGGCGCCCATCATGCCGATTGGCTGCTCGAAGTGAAAGCAAATTCTCAAACTCGCAGAGCCTGCAGTCGAAAGTAGCCCTCTCGCTCCGCGTGTGACGTAGGTTGGGTCTCCGACCCGACCCGCTGGTCTCGATGCTAGTCGGGTCGGAGACCCAAGCTACCCTACTCACGTGAGTGGTTGACAAGGATTCACGAACTGGCGACGATTAAGCCCGAAATGGAGGCCCACGAATGTCTTCGCGGACCGAACGCCCGATCGCCTGCGACAACTTTCGGCTCGCCACCCGCCGCACGCGCCGCGAAATCCTTCAGGTTGGCGGCCTGTGCGGCATGGGGCTAGTGTTGCCCGTTCTGTTGCGTGTTCGAACGCAGGCAGGCCAGGCGAGGGATACGTTCGGCCGCGCGAAGTCCGTGATCATGCTCTACCTGCACGGCGGCAACGCCCAGCAGGAGACGTGGGACCCGAAGCCCGACGGGCCGTCGCCGGCACGTGGTGAATTCAAAGCGATCTCGACGAGCGTGCCGGGTGTTCAGATCGGCGAGTTGCTGCCGCGTTCGGCCAGCATCATGCACAAGCTGGCGGCGATTCGCTCGATGAGTCACGACAACGCGAATCACGTACAGGCGGCGTTGCCGGCGATGACCGGCCACGCACACGCGCCAGGCAGCGAGTCGCGTGACGACTTCCCGCCGTCCCCCAATGATTTTCCGTCGATTGGCGCCGTGCTCGACACCATTCGCCCCGCGACAAAATTGCCGACTTGGGTTCAAGTCGGCCCGCAGATGCGGCGCAACAACGGCACGGTGCTGCACGGGCAAAGCCCCGGCTTTCTCGGCGGTAGCCACAACCCGCTCGTCGTCGATCAGGATCTGCTGCCAGCGGATGTGCGAGTCGAAGCGGTCACGCCGGATTCCGAGGTTCCGCTGCTGCGGCTCTCAAGCCGACGCAGCTTGCTCGATCAGGTGAGCGACCAGCGGCGGCAGCTTGACCGCATCAGTGAAGTGCAAAGTTTCGATTCGTTCCAGCAGCGGGCGCTCGATCTATTGACCTCGCACGCGACGGCGAAGGCGTTCACGCTGGCTGAGGAGTCGCCGTCGGTTCGAGACCGCTACGGCCGCACCCAGTTCGGCCAGTGCTGCCTGCTCGCGCGTCGGCTGGCCGAGGCCGGTGTGCCGATGATCAACGTCCACTTCTGCCGCACCCCGGTCGGTTCGTGGGACACGCACAGCCAGCACTTCAAGCAAATGAGAGATTCGCTCTGCCCGACGTTCGACCAGGCATTCGCCGCGCTCGTGTCCGACCTCGACGAACGCGGACTGCTCGGTCAGACGCTCGTGCTGGCCAACGCCGAGTTCGGTCGCACGCCCAAAGTGAACGGCTCGGCGGGGCGCGACCACTGGCCGTGGGTCTACTCGCTGGCGATGGCTGGCGGCGGCATCGCACGCGGCGTAGTGTACGGCGCATCCGACAAGATCGCCGCCCACCCAACCTCGCGTGCCCACGATCCGAAAGACATGGCCGCGACGATCTATCACCTGCTCGGCGTGCCGGAAGACACCATCATTTACGATCAGCTCAAGCGGCCGCAATCGCTCGTCATCGGACAGAAGATCGACGGACTCCTCGCGTGAGCAGCGAAGCTCTCCCCACTTCTGAACCTGGCGGATCAGGCGCCGCGGCCTCGAACCCCGGCACCGCATGGGCGCGCCGCCGCGAGATGCCGATGACGGTGTTTTCGTTCCTCTGGCTCCTGCTGATCGGCGCGGCGATTCAGCGGGTTGCCGGTCCGGTGTATCGCGACCATGTGATAGACATTTCGATCCAAGAGATCGTGGTCTTCGCTGCGGTGTTGTGTGGGTTGTGGATTGTTGTCGTGGCGGAACTCTTGTCAGTCGTGCTGCGGTGCGAATCGGGCCGCTTGAGGTGGCGGGACTACCGAGGCCAGTTGTGGATTTGTCTGGTGCCGGCGCTGCGGATGGTGCTGCGATCGAAGGCGATGAACGACCGGATCTGGTTCCCCGTGCTCGGTTGGCACGAGGTGAACCGCGAACTGCGTCAAAAGCTGGAACGGTTTTTCAGTGTGCCGATGATCGTGATCGCATTGATGATTTTGCCGGTGCTCATCGTCGAATTCTTTTGGAGCGGCTCGCTGAAGCAGGGCGAACACGTCTGGACGCTCGTCTTGCTCGACTCTTGCACGGTCGTGATCTGGGTCGCGTTCGCGACTGAATTCATCGTAATGTGTGCGGTGGCGGAGAGTAAGTTTGCGTACTGCAAGACACACTGGCTGGACCTGGCGATCATCCTGCTGCCGATGATCTCATTCGCCCGCGCCTTGCGCTTCGCCCGGCTGGCCCGGCTCGGCCGGCTTGGGCGCATGAGCCGGTTGTACCGTCTTCGTGGGCTCGCGATCCGCGCGTTTCGTGCCCTGCTGCTGCTGGACGTGATCGCTCGGCTCATCCACCGCTCGCCGCAGAAACAACTCAACAAGCTGCTGGCCATCCTTGCCGAAAAGGAAGCGGAGGTCGCGGACGTGCGCAAGGAAATCGCGCGGCTGGAGATGCTGATCGCTCAGCAAGCGAACGAAGCGGCATCCCCTGCGGCCCCAGGAACTGCAGCGCCCTTCACAGAGAAGCCCGCAGAAAGCACCGGCGATTCGGTCGGGCCGATCAAATCCGCGCGCCCCGCATGATTCGCTTCCGTCACTCAACGATCGTCCGTTCGACGCAACATCGCTCCAGCCGATCAAAAACCGGCTCGGCCGCGATGCCGGGTAACTCGGCCGCGACGACTTGAGGCGATCCGTCGGCGGCGCGAACGAGTGTGACGGGCGGATCAGCCAAGTCCTCGCGATAAAACCGGCTCGATGGAAAAATGTCAGCCGGGTAGGTGAAGTTATCGAGTGTCGCTAGCGCGATGCAGAGCGAGGCACCGACGGCGCTTTCGAGCATTCCGCCGACCCAACAGGGGATGCCGGCGCCGCGACAGAGATCGTGAATTGCCCGTGCGTTTGTCAGCCCGCCGACTCGGCCCGGCTTGATGTTCACCCAGCGGCAGCTTCCGAGTTCGATCGCCTGACGGGCGCGATCGAGCGACGTGATCGATTCGTCGAGACAGATCGGCGTCTCGATCGCCTTGGCCAGCTTCGCGTGATCGACCAGGTCGTCGTGCTGCAGCGGCTGTTCGATCATGGCCAGCCCGAAACGGTCGATCTGTTTGAACAGCGGCAGGTCATCGAGCCGGTAGCCGCTGTTGCAATCGATGTGGATCGTGAGTTTCGGAAACGAGCCGCGCACCGCTACGAGCATGTTGGTATCCCAGCCGGGCCGGAATTTGAGTTTCACCCGCTTGAATCCGGCGTCGGCCGCTTCGCCGACCGACCGAACCAAATCGTCAAACGAATCCATTACACCGAAGTCGGCCCCGACATCGACCGCGTTGCGTGTTCCGCCGAGCGCCCGAAAGAGCGGCACGCCGCGTCGCCGCGCGTCAAGCACCCACCACGCCGTATCGAGCGCACCCTTCGCGAACGGGTTTCCTTTGTACATCGCTAGCCGCCGTTGCAGTTCGTCGGGTGCTTCGATCGTTTGCCGCGCGATCGCTGGGGCGAGCCAATCTCGAAGCACGGCGAACGATCCCGCCGCCCATTCTGGACTGTAGCACGGCGCGGCGAACGGAGCCGTCTCGCCCCAGCCGTACACGTCGCCGCTCGTCATCTTCACCAGCACCGACTCGATCGCTGCATCCTCGCCGTAGGCGGTCCGCCACGGGTAAATGAGCGGCATCGCGACGTGGTACAGCTCAATGCGGTCGATTCTCATGGGCAGTGGGCTGGAGTCAGGGATAGGCGAGTGACTTACGCGATCTGATGTTACCACCGCACCGTCGATCGGGCATCACCGATAGTGATTCAAGATGACAAGATTATTGGCAAGTGGCACTTGTTCGGATTCGATACGCGTGAGTGCGTGGACAATGTGCGAAGTCT
>Ga0247727_10008392_pt1 | contig 19185 bp, 16 predicted proteins | sample WisWelCaveWW1625_FD_202498 | JGI IMG/M metagenome (GOLD analysis project Ga0247727, IMG submission 202498) | Biofilm microbial communities from Wishing Well Cave, Virginia, United States - WW16-25 | ecosystem: Environmental > Aquatic > Deep subsurface > Groundwater > Cave microbial mat | place... | reverse complement strand
GCTTCAACGCGATGAGGCCGTATTCAGACTTGCGGGAAAGCTTCAGCATATGGAATCCGTGAAATCAGACTTTTTTGGTCGGGTTTAAGATACAACAACGGGCGGGGGGAAGTCAAGCGGAAATTTGTCGAAATGTAACCGGCTTCCTCTTCTTTGTAACGTGAGTGTTGTGCTTTGGCGGGAAAAATTTGTATCTTGCCGCCGTGCTGCTCGCGCTAAATTTTAATAATTGCAATCTCAGCGGGGAACGCACATAAAATTCGAGCTACATGCTCATGGAGTAGAAAGTTTTTATCCGAACAATTATTTTACACCGTTACCATTCACTGAAGTTTAAACGAAAGGAGCAACAATGTCTGGTTACGCCAATCCGAATGTGCTGGTCTCGACGCAATGGGCCGATGAGCACAAACACGACGCCAATGTCGTGATCGCCGAAGTGGACGTTGACACCAAAGCCTACGAAGAAGGCCACGTGCCCAATGCCATCGGCTGGAACTGGCAAACGCAACTCTGCGACACGGTGCAGCGCGACATCATTAAGAAAGCCGATCTCGAAAAGCTGATGCGCGAGAGCGGCATTTCGAATGATACCACGGTTGTGCTGTATGGCGACAACAACAATTGGTTCGCGGCGTGGGCGTTTTGGCAACTCAAAATGTACGGCCACCATGATATTCGCATCATGGACGGCGGCCGCAAGAAATGGCTGGCCGAGAGCCGCGGCGTGACGAAAGACCTGCCGTCGCCGAAAGCCGGGAGCTATCGCGCGAGCGAGCCGGATCAAGCGCTGCGCGCGTATTTGCCGCAAGTGATGGAAGCTTACAAATCCGGCAAAGTCGCGTTGGTGGATGTGCGCTCCGGCGACGAGTTTAGCGGCAAAGTGCTTTCGCCTCCGGGATTGCCGGAAACGTGCCAACGCGGCGGCCACATTCCGGGCGCGAAGAGCATTCCGTGGGCGCAAGCGTGCAACGACGACGGCACGTTCAAGAGCGTTGATCAATTAAAAGCGTTGTATGAAGGCAAAGGCGTGACGCCGGATAAAGACGTGATCGCCTATTGCCGCATCGGCGAACGCTCCAGCCACTCGTGGTTCGTGTTGAAGTATTTGTTGGGCTATAAAAACGTGAAGAACTACGACGGCTCGTGGACGGAGTGGGGCAATCTCGTGGCTGCGCCGGTGGAAAGAGGCGCGTGAAAAAATGGAGTGGTGGAGTCTTGGAGTGATGGATTGTTGGAGTGGTGGAGTACTGTTTTTTTCAAAACTCCACTACACCACAACTCCGGAACACCGCGATTCCATCACTCCACAACATCACAACTCCACTACTCCAACGAACCCAATACCTCAAACCACCTTACCTATGCCCCTGCCCTCTGCCATCACCGCCGTGCTCTTTGACGTTGGCCAAACCATTCTTTCGCCCGATTACGTTTTTATGAAAAGCATGCTCGCAGACTTTGGCGTGACGACGGATTATGATGCGCTCGCTAAAGGCGCGGCACTTGGCCGCGAAAAATTTTTGCGGGGGGTACAGGGAGAGAGGTGGAAAGAGTTCTTTACGTTTTGGCTGAAGCACGTGAACGCGAGCGAGCAAGATATTCCCGCCATGCTCAAGCTGATTCACGAGCAACATCATCGCGTGCACTTGTGGAATTATTTGGAGCCGACGGCGCGCGCGACGTTTGCCTGGTTGCGCACTCACGGTTTTCGCATGGGCATTATCTCGAACGCCGACGGCAAAGTGGCGCGCATGATGAAGCATTTGGAGCTCGAACATTTTTTTGAGTGCATCATCGACTCCCAGCTTGTCGGCGTGGAAAAGCCCGACCCCGCGATCTTTCATCTCGTGCTGCAAGCCCTGCAGCTCGCGCCCGCAGCCTGCATTTACGTCGGCGATAATTACGACCGCGACGTGATCGGCGCGCGCCGAGCCGGACTCACGCCGGTGTTGCTCGATCCCTTTGACGTGGTGCCCGAAAAGGATGTGTTGCGCATCAAAGTGTTAGTCGATCTCGTCAAGCTGTTGCCGCGCGGGGTGTAACACAACCCGCGGTACTGGAACAAAATGTTCGGTGTAAGCAGATTCAACGAAGAATACACACACGCTTCACACGAACCACGATGCCCGGCTCTCGCACGGTGCAGGCGCGAAACAGATCGCGTCATTTGAAGACGTTGCTCCCACTTCGCTCTAAACCTCTCGAAAACCGCCGCCCAATTTGTAGCCCGCAAACTCAAGCCTGTAAGCCGCGTTCCATTTTTGTCAAAGGCACGTTGTTCCGCCATGGGCGGCACATGCGGCGACGTTGGGTTCTCTTCGGCTTAATCCCTCTCCTTTTATCTTCCGGCGTGGTATAAAAATTGACCTTGTAATTTGCCGAGCAGTGAAACGAGCGATTCGGAGTGATGGCTCGCGCTGCGTTTTCGCCGCTCGTTGTTTTAGGAAGCGAAGCAACGACGGCATTTTTAAACCGGAATTTCATAAGCCGGACAAGCCGCAACCAAACAGGTAGAATAATTTTTAGGCAGAATTATTCTGCCGAAGAATCATTCTGCCTTACGCAAGCAGGAGGATTTCACCATGTTGCAGATCGATATGCCCCTGGCCGCAGCCGCCGCGAAGATGGAAACGATCAGCCCGAACTTGTTTCCCTCCGCCGGCGTGCGCATGGAATTTAAAGAAGGCGAACGCCGCGTCAATATTACGCTGAAAGGCGTGATTTGCGGCGCGAGCGTGGACTCGTTGTTGGAGTTTTTGCGCAGCGTTTCGGCTTTTGTCGGAAACAAATGGTCGGTGCAAATGAACGAGCTGCTCGTGCTCAGCGGCCGCGGCATGAAAGCCCTCGCGCGTTTTGCCAAACATATGCGTCAACGCGGCTGCGTGGTGGAAGTGCAAGGCGTCAATCAAAACCTGTATTCGACGATGAAAGAGCTGAAGCTCGCGCAAGCTTTCACCTGGGCAGATTGACAAAATAGCGCTTGCAAGTTTTCACACCTTCCTTTTAATTGAGCGCACAGACCAGCGGCTTTTTTTCGCCCACGAAACACGCGAAGCACACGAAAAGGGCAAAGACCCTTTCGCGTCGTTCGCGCGCAAAAAAATGCGACACGGCGCTCAACCCATGAACACCTCCCCATCTCACCTCACAACCTTTGATCGCCAACTCTTGCCGCACGTGACTTGCGCCGATTTGAGCGAAGAGCGCGCGCAGTGGTTCTTGCAGCAACGCGCCGAAAAACGCGGCGTGCCGCTTCCGGCTTTGCGCTTTCCGGAGGTGCTCTGCGAGCTCGGCGCTGCGCTCGCGCACGAAGACAAGTGGTTGCCCACGTATGGCGGCATGCTCTTCTTTGGCCGCGATCCGCAGGCCTGGCTGCCGCACAGCCAAATTCGCCTCGCGCGCTTTCAAGGCACGACCACGACGCACTTCCTCGATCGCGCGGATTTGCGCGGCACGCTGCCGGAGATGATCGACGCCGCCGAGCAATTCCTTCGCCGCAACACGCGCACGGCCGCGAAAGTCGTGGGCTTCCGCCGCCGCGAAGTGGCGGAGTATCCGTTCGAAGCAATACGCGAGGCCATTTGCAATGCGGTCTGCCATCGCGATTATCAGCTTGCGGGCGCGGAGATTCGCATCATGATCTTTTCGGATCGCATCGAAATCAACAGCCCGGGAGGTTTGCCGCCGGGCGTCAATCTCGCGAATCTCGAGCGCACGCACGTGTTGCGCAATCCCCTGCTCGCGAATTATCTCTACGATATTTTTTATATCGAGAAGTGGGGCACGGGCATCGCGCGCATGAAGAGCCTGATGAGCGAGCACGGCCTGGCCGAGCCTAAGTTCGAAGACTTGGGCGATTTTTTCGCCGTGACTTTTTATGGCCCGGGAGAGCGCATTCTCGAACTCATTCCGGAAGAGGGCGTGACCGATCTGCAAGCCCTGGGCTTGAACGAGCGCCAGGTTGCGGCATTGGGAAAGATGATCAACGACGGCCATGAGTTCACGAACACCTCCTACCGCGAGTTATTCAACGTTTCCAAAAACACGGCCACGCGCGATTTGCAAGCGCTGCTCGAAACCGGCTGGGTGAAAACCAGCGGCGTTGGGAAGGGCACGCGCTATGGGGCGAAATGATGGGGCGCATTGCGAATTTTTGGGGCGAATCGTGGGGCGAAATGACGAGAGTGCTTTCCCCTTGACGCCATCAACAAAGAGGTCTCCCATGAAACTCAATCATAAGCAAGAAGAGTTGATCCGGCAACTGGCCGGTGAGTTGGAAACTAAATTTCCGGACATCAAATTTGTCGAGACCACGCCGAGCCCGGAAAGCGAGAATACGTTGTGGCTTCTTTTCACCAAACCCGAGAGTGAGGAGCGGTTCATCGAAATCGGCGAATACGCCAGCGAGCGCACGATGGACATTCTGCTTGATTATGGCTACCACTTCGTGGTTTTGCCTGATGTTGAGAATGGCGCGCTCCATCCCGCTATGGTTTAACCCGCTGATGAATCGTGAGGCGAAATGACGCGCTGGGAAGTCACCGTGCGCACGAGTGTGTCGCCAGCGTTGAAAAGTTTCCTGCTGAATGACAAGTGTGGGAGGCGCGAACGACACTCGCCTAATTGCTGAATGCGTTCTTCGCTTCACACTCACTTTCTACCCTCCACCCTCAACAGAATCGTTTACACGCTTGGCCAACTTGGCTCTTTATCTTTGTTGGCAATTTGACTCCTTGCCTTTATTTCACCATCTCCAACCTGCCCCGCAACACTCTGCCATTGATCTCCAGCCGATAAAAATACAAACCTGTCGCCACGGTTTGGCCTTCGCGGTCTTTGCCGTTCCAGCGACTTTCGAATATGCCCTGGTGCATTTCGCGGTCGAGGAGATGCTTCACCAATGCGCCGCGCACGTTGAAGATGCGCAAACGCACGCGCGACGGCTCGTGCAAACGGAAGCGAATCGTGGTTGCCGGATTGAAAGGATTCGGATAAACCGAAACCTCGGGGCCGGCTTCTGTCTGGAGATTCGTTTCATCGGCCTCATCATTCGCAACCAGCTTGGGCGTGGCGGAGATAAACAAATTATACCAAACATCGTTCGTCGTCACGTTTCCGCCGCAGAGCATCATGCCCATGCTCGCATAAACCGGATGCAAAGGCGCGGCGAGATCGCCGAAGTTGTTGCTGTCTTTCTTGAGCACCGCGATCGCGGCTTGCGTTTCCAAAGTCGCCTCGCTGCCGAACGTGCATGATTTGTATTCGGCAAAATTGGGGCTGTCATTGCGCACGCCGAAAACATAGACGCGCTGCTGGCTCGCATCAATCGCAACCGCGGGCGAGTTCCATCTGCTGCTCACCGTGACTTTGAATTTTTGCCACGTGCCGCTCGCCGCGCGTTCATACAACGTGTTCGTCACTTCGCCGGCCGCGGTCGCGTTGCTGTTGCGCGTGAGCAAATAAATTTTGCCCTGCGGCGTTGCCTGCGCATGGAGCCAATTGTCGCCGCGCTCGTTGCCGAAGAACGTGAGGTTCGCGCTTTCATCCGTCCAACTCGTGTTCAGCGCGCCGTCTTGATGCTGCAGGAAGCCGTATTCCACGCCGCCGTTCGCCGCGGTCATGCCGTAAAACACGCCGATACGGTCCACGCTATTCGCGCGAAACGTGACCGCATCCACCGCGCCGTTGGTGCCGGCAATACCGGATTTGAGGACGATGACGGCGGACCAGTTTGCGCCATTGTCCGTCGACACTTTGGCTTCGAGCGCATTCACATTGATGCGGAAGAGCCAAAGCTCGCCGTTCTTCGCGCGCGTGAGCGTGACCGCGTTGCTGTTTTTGCCGTGGCCGAAATCCAGCACGTTCGCATTCATCTCCTCCACCCACGTGCCGCCGGAATAAACGAGTCGTCCCACTTTCGTATTCTTTTCATGTGAAGCAACATAGTAAAGTTTGCTGTTCGCCGAATCGAGCACGGCCTCGAGGCGCACCGGCGCGCGCGAATCCACTTTCAAATTTCGCGTCCATGCGCCGCTCGCGAATTTCCACAAGTGCCAATCCGTGGCCACGGAATCAAACGCAATCAGCCACCACGCGTTTTGAAAATAGAAGAGCTTGCCCTGCCCGGTGCGATCCAACGTCGCGTCCGTGCCCGCGCTCATCAAGCTGCCGGCATTGCCGCCCGGGGGTGGAGCGGGCAATGCATTGATCGTGTAGCTCGGCGAAGTCACGTTGCCCGGCTGTGCGCTGGTTTGCGCTTGCAAAGTATAATTGCCCGCGCTCGTGGGATTGACCACGCCCGCGCTGTTCTCAAAAATCAAAGTTACATTCGCGCTGTTCGCGAGATTGTTCGGCGCCGTCACCGTGGCTTGACGATTAGCGGAATGAGTGGCGACACTCGCCGCGCTCGCGCCATTCACCAACACGGCCGTGTTCAACATACTCGCGGGCACTGTCGTGTTGCTCGGCCATGTGATCGTGATCGTGCCCGTGTTCGCCGCCAACGCGCCGAGACTGCCGAGCGTGAGATTGATGGAATATTGCGCCGTGCGCGATACCGTATCGGGCGTTACGCTCACGCTGTTCACAACAAGCGGGGTAGAAGAAGCGCCGGCCGCAATGCTATAACTCGGCGAAGTCACGTTACTCGGCTCGACGCTCGTGTGCGCTTGCAACGTATAATTGCCCGAGCCGGGATTGACAATGCCCGCGCCGCTCAAAAACGCGAGCGACACGCTCGCGCTATTGGCGAAATCAATGGGCACCGTGACCTCCACTTGCCGCGTGGCCGGAGTCGTGACCACTGCACTCGCGTTGCTGCCGTTCACGGTAACGGCGTTGGTTGCAATGCTTGCAGGAATCGTCGTGCCGCTCGGCCACGTGAGCGTGATCGTATCGCTGTTGTCATTCAACTCGCCGCTTGCGCCCAGCGTCAAGCCAATCGTATATGCCGCGGCAAGATTCTCCGTATTGGGATTGGCCAATACGCTGTTCACAGTCAGCCCCGAGGGCGTGCCGCCGCCCTCGCCCGCAATGGGAAGCATGCCATACCAAATCTCATTGCCGCCTTGATCTTCGGCGCACACGAGCAAATCGGTCGCGCCGGTTACGCGATGTTGCGGCACGGAGATGTTGTTGTAGCCGCCGTTGTCCATGAGATCGATCGCCTCGGCATTCGCCAAAGAGCTTTCATCGCCAAACGCGCAGCGCTTGTATTGCGCTTTTTCCGGCGAGCCTTCTTGCGTGCCCATCACATACACTTCGCTGTTCGTTTCATCCACCACCACCGCGGGCCTGGTCCAACCGCCGCCATATTGCACCACGTAGTTCGACCAACCGCCGCCGCCGCTGCGTTTGAACAAGCCGATGCCGGCCGCCGATCCGCCGTCGGGGTGCGTTTTGTAGATAAAGTAAAGCTCGTTGTTCTGCGTCACGGCCAGGGACATATGATCGTCGGCGTCGGCTTTCTCGGGTTGCGGCATGCTGCTCGTTTCATCGCTCCAACTGCCGTCGGGATCGCCGTCTGTGTGTTTGAGAAAACCATAAATCGCGCCGCTCGCCGTGTTCTCCGCATAGCCCACGCCGACGTAGTTTGAGCCTGTGCTCGTGAACGCCACCGCATCCACCAAACCCGTGCTCTCAACGCCGCTTTTCACGGTAATGATCGAAGACCAGCTCGTGCCGTTGTTGTCGGATTTCATCGCATCCACTTTCGAGGATTTATAGCGGAACGCCCACAAGTCGCCGTTCATCGCCTTCGTCAACACAATGCAATACTCGCCGGTGAAAGTGAAATTGCTCAACGTCACGGGAAAGCCTGCATCAATGCTAAACGCGCCGCCGCTATAAGACAAGCGCGTAAACCGCGTGCCCGAGCCGGAGGAGGTTGCGAGCAAAATGTAGAGCTTGTTGTTCGGCGCATCGATATAGCAATCCGGGCGCGTGCTGCTGCGTTCATCGAGCGCGACTTGCGCGGACCAATCGCTGCCGTTGAGTCGCCACAAATACCATTTGCTGTCCGAACTTTTGCGCGCCAGCGTCCACCACGTGCCGTCGTAATAGAACGGGCGATTTTGATTCGGCTTGTTGTAGCCGCCCGCGGACCCGGTGATCGGAAAATCTTCGCCGGGCGGTGGCGCACTCGAGGCCGTGATCGCATACGCATTCGAAGTAATCGCCGTGGTCTCCACGCTCGTCGCCACCGTGAGCGTGTAGTTGCCGGCGCTGCTCGGATTGGTGAGGCCCGAAGGCAAAGAGATCGTCACGGCCGCGTTGTTAGCAAGATTCAGCGAAGCCGGAACCGTGAGCGTCACGGTTTTGCTGCCGCTATTGCCCGTTGCCGAGGCGCTCACGCCATTGATTTGCGCGCCGCTCAAGCTGCCATTCGCCGCGCCCGTCGCGCTGTTGAACGTGAGCGTAATCGTGCTCGTGCCGGAAAACATGCGGCCGTGCGCGCCGAGATTGAATGCGATCGTATACGCCGCTGCGCTATTCGCCGTCGTCGGGCTTGGCGTCACGCTCGCAATTGCAACTTGCGTCGTCGCGGCCGTGATCGCATAATTCGGCGAAGTGCCCGGCGTGGCTTGCGCGCTCGTGCGTGCTTGCAATGTGTAATTGCCGGCATGCGAAGGGTTGAGCAAACCCGCTGCGGCGTTGAACACAATTGACACGCTCGCATCATTTGCCAAAGCCACCGGCGTCGTGATCGTTACTTCGCGCGTCGAACTGTTCGTCGCGACATTGGCAGCGTCATTGCCGTTCACGCTCACTTGGCTGGAAGCAATGCTGCTCGGCACGAGCGTGTTGTTCGGAAATTGCAAAGTGATCGTGTCTGTGCCGGTTGCAAGCGCGCCCGTGCTGCCCAATGTGAGAGGAATCGTATAGCTCGCGTTGGTGTTCGCTTCGCCGGTTGCAAGCGTGATGCTGCCCACGATCACGGCGCCGGGCGCAGGTCCGCCGCCGCCACTGCCGCCAAGCTCGTTGAACCAAATATCATTTGTCTCTGCGTTATCACCGCACACCATGAGCGTCGTCGCTGCGCCGAAATTGGAAAAGGCCGGCACGCTCAAATCCGCGAAGTCGTCATTGCCGCTGCCTTCGGCAAACAAGATCGCAGCCGCCGCGCCCGCCAAGCTGCTCTCCTCTCCAACCGCGCAGCTTTTATACTCGCCCTGCCCGGTCGCGGGATTGATGCCCATGACATGTAAAGCATTGTTGGCGGGATGCAAAGCCACCGCCGGGCTAATCCACGCTGCGGAGGCATTCACCGCGAACGCTTGCCATGCGCCGCTCGCGCTGCGTTTGAACAAAGTATTGCTCGCCTCGCCGCTGCCCGCGTCGATATTCTGCGTGAGCAGAAAAACGTTGTTCGCGTTATCCACCGTGAGCGAGATTTCATTCGTCGCGTTCGCGCCGCCTGAAAGCGCGAGGCTCGCGCTCTCATCCGTCCACACGTTATCCTCGTCCGTGTCTTTGTGTTTGATAAAACCAAAGCCGCTGCCCGCAGCGTCCTCTTCACTATAAGCCACGCCAATATAATTTTCCGAAGAGGCCGTGAACGCCACCGCATCCGTTACGCCGGAGTTGTTCAAGCCGCTTTTGATCGTGAGCACGGCACTCCACGTTGCGCCGTTATCGGCGGAGTGTTTGGCTTGCACATTATTGCTATTGATGCGGAAGAGCCAAAGCTTGCCGTTCTTTGCGCGCACCAGGCTCACACGATTCGTGCCGCCATCCGTGAAATCGCTCAAGCGCAGCGGGAAGCCGCTCTCGAATACCCATGCGCCGGCTGTATACATGAGGCGAATGAAATCCGGTTTCGAATCGTTGGAGAGCATGAGGAAGAGACGATTGTTGGCCGCGTCGAGCACGACGTCGGGAATGCGCGAAGAGGAGGTCGTGAGCAACAAAGATTGCGTCCACGAGTTGGTTGCGGCCTCGTGCTTCCAAATGTGCCAATCGTTCACACCGTCCAAAATCGCCAGCGCCCACCATTTGCCGTCGTGATAAAAAATTTTGCTCTGGTTGGATTTGTAAAAATCCGAATCCGTATCTCCGGAGATCGGCGCGCCCGCGGTTTGCGCTTGGGCAACGCCAACGTTCGGATTGAAGAAGCCGAGCCACGGCAGCAGCAACAACAGCAAACTCGCCGCGCCTCGTTGCCGGAAAAGTGAAAGCGTTTGAGAACCATTCGCCCTCACGGCCTTTGTTTTGTTAAAAAAAGCTGGCACCATCATCATGAAATCCTTTCGGGGTTCAAAAGACTGCCGCGGCTGTTCGTGTCCTGTACGTCACACCGCGCTACGGCGCACAAGAATGAAAGACGTTTATGTTCGTAAGGTGGCGAGGTCATGCGAATAGCTCATGTGATAAAACCGTTGCATGAGGTGGGAGGAAGCGCAATCGCTCGGGCCAATAGCCGCCCGATGAAAGGGAGTAAAAGGCAACACGAAATCGCATTATAGTACCATGTGCGCACGGCCCTTGCGGAAGGAAAGAACGGAGAGAAATTTCACTCTTGGTTCGCGCGTCTTGTGAGGCGGGGAAAACAAAAGCTGCGGTCGGCCGTGCAAGAGGAAAGCCTGCTCAAGCCAAATTCAATCATGAAAAAAGAAAAAGGAGGCTCGCAGCACAACCGTGAGCCTCCCTTTTTTATTCAAAATTCGCGAGCGGGAAAGCTGCGCGATAATTCGCCGTTATTGTTGTTCGCCGCGCGGGGCCATGCCCGAACGCTGCCTCATGTGATGAGGAGCCCTCATGCCCGAGCCGTGTCCGCCCATGCGACCGCGCATGCCCGCGCCCATTCCCAGCGGACGCAGCTCTTTCATCTTCGCGCGTTGTTCGGGCGTCAACACTTTTTGAATCGCCAGCATGGTTTCCACGCGGCTGCGCAACATGGTTTCATGTACTTGGCTCAACTCGGCAATCTTCGCGTCGAGCTTTTTCTGATCGGGCGTATCCGCGCCCAGCAGCTCGTGCAGCTCGATGCGCGCGATCTTGCCTTTGGCTTCGGCCTCGATGTTCTTCTTGCGCGTGTCTAGCACGATTTTGTGAATCTGATCTTTTTGTTCCGCGGAGAGGCCGAGCTTCTCGCCGAGCATTTGGTGATGATCAAATTCCTCGAAGGCCGGCCCGATTTCGAAGTCCGGCGCCGGCGCTGCGCTGGGTTGCGCCAGGGCCATGCCGAAGCAAAGCATCGTGGCTGCGATGGAGAGAAAGGAAAAGCGTTTCATGGGTGATGCTCCTAAATTTGGTTTGGGTTCAAAGGTAAAAAGTTGATTCATGGCGTTCGTAGTAACGCCTTCAGGCGTCTTCGCCCATAAACCTAACTTGCCTAATAAAATTTGATGATCAAAATCGGTAACCAGGTGAGCCCCTCACTGTGTCATTCAGTAGGAACATTTTTAAGTATTAGAGTTGGCACCCAGAGCGAAAAAGGTTTCCTTCTGAATGACAAATCTTAGGGGGCAATTACCGAATTTGAAAATCAAAACTCCCAATGCGGACAAGCCGCAACCCAAAAGCTTTCTGTAAGCGGATTTGATAAGTATGCGGATAAAACTTCGATGCTTTATCCGCATGCGTGTAAAATCCGCTTACAAAAAATCTTTGCTTTAAAAGCACAGATTTCACTTTTAATAGAATAAGGCCTCACTACGAACGTTCATTTTCATTTCATCCGACGCGGCTTGGAAGAAAAGTTGGAAAAATTTATTCCGGCAATTCGCGCGCGGAATCTTCGGGCGCGGGCCTGGGGCCAAAGCCTCGACGCTCGCGGCGCGGAAATTCGCGGCGGAATTTTTCCAACTGCTCCGGCGTCAACACGGTCTCGATTTCACCGCGCATTTGAGTGAGCAGCCCTTGCACGGTCGGATGAATTTGGCGAAAGTGCTCCTGAAATTGCCCGCGATACTTTTCAACGATGTCCGCCACTTGCCGGTGCTGCGCTTCATCCAGCCCGAGCTGCTTTTGCAACATTTCGACCGAAGGAATCGGCGGCCTTTCGCCGTGCCGCGGGAAATGCCTTGCGCCCGGATTGCCGAAGCGCGGCAGGGCAAAAGGAGGAGTTCCGAAGTTTCTGACAATGATCGCGCCGACTAAAACACCGGCCGCAAACGTGAGCACGAACGCGGCTGCAATCCAAATTTTCTCTTTCATAAAAGATCTCGTGTTATTTCCAAGTCACACGCCGACTGGAAGTCGGCGTTACTTTTCTTCCGTTGAAAAAGCGAGTTCCATTAAAGCCTGCCGCGCGGTTTCTTCGTCGGAGGCCATGAGCACTTGTTCCTCGCGCGACGGCGCGAGCAGGCTTTCCAAAGAAGAATTGCTCGCCGCGGTTTCCTCGCGCCAGAGCACGAAGAGCGCTGCCAAAACCGCGAGGGCCGGAGCCAGCCAGCGCACCACGCTTTGGCTCGCACTCACGAGCGCGCGCGATTTTTGCGAAGGCGCAAACTCGGTCTGGAGCGCGGCCAGCAAGTGCATTTGCTCCGCCAGCGCGGGTTGCGCGGCGTGATGTCGCGCGCGCATTTCATGGAGCACGCGCCCGAGCATTCGTGCGCGCTGTTGGCAAGCGGCGCAGCTTTGCAAGTGTTGTTGCACGGCCGCGCTTTCACCGGCGCCGAGTTCCTGCGCGCGCCATTGCCACAGCGTCGCCGCGGCAATGTGCTCTTGCGGGCGTAACGATTCAGACATGGGGAGCCTCTTCGAGATAGCGTTTCATCTTGCCCGCAAGAATTTGCCGCGCTTGATGGAGGCGCGACTTCACCAGTTTCTCTTCGAGGCCGCTGATCTTGGCAACTTCCTCGTAGCTCAAGCCCTCCAAATCTCTCAGCACGACGAGCTCGCGATATTTGGGCGTGAGCTGGTTCAATGCGCGGCGGAGTTGGCTGCGCACTTCGCCGGCTTCGATCTGCTCGCTCGCGGAGATTTCATCCAGCGGAATCTGCTCAAGCGCCTCTTGCGGCATTTCGTGCAGCGAGAACCAGCGGCGGCGTTTGCGCCGGCGCAATTCGTCACGGCAGTGATTGACTGCGATTTCATAAATCCACGTGAAGAGCGCGGCGCGGCCTTCGAAACCGCGAATCTTTTTTAAAATTTTGATGAAGACGTCTTGCACCAGGTCTTCGACTTCGCGGCTGCCGAGGATGGAGACGCAGACGCGCAAGACCGCAGGCTGATATTGTTTGATCAGCGCCTCCAAAGCCTCGCGCTCGCCCGCGCGGCAGCCGGCGATCAAATCCGCTTCGGTATTCTCCGCTTGCGCTGTTGCTGTTTCGTGGTCCGGCATCTTCATTTCGTCGGGTTAGACGTTGAGCGTTTGATTTGGTTGGAAAGTTTATCAAAAACTCTGCGACACCGATATGCTCTGCTAGGCTGGGCCGCGGCATGGCTCTCGTAAAACCACAGTCAAATCGTGGCTGAACGCTGCAATACTCCGCGCGCGTTCGGGTTTTGTTGCTTGCTTTCCGCCGGGATTTGCTTTAGATTGCCGCGCAATTTTGGAGAAAAATGATGCGACAAAAAAGTGTTATGCTGCTGATCGCTTCCTGGCTCGTGGTGCGTTTGCGGCTTGCGTTGTTGTCTTCGCGCGTGGTTTTGCGCGAGGTCCTGCTCGCGCCCGAAGTGTTGCTGGTCACGCGCCGGCTCGATCCGCACCAGGCCGGGAATTGGTTTTCCGACGGCACACGCTTGCACTTCATTCAGCATCATGAGGAAGAACAGCGCCTGCACGTGCGATCATTCCCGGCTTTTGAACGAAATTAACGGAGAGCGTCATGAAAAAATTGTGGCCCCTGCTGCTGCTGTTTGTCACCGCCGCCTCGTCGCAAACGCGATTGACCGTGCCCTACGAGCGGTTCATTTTGCCGAACGGCTTGAACGTGATCTTGCACGAAGATCACACGACGCCGACCGTGACGGTCAATGTTTGGTATCACGTCGGCTCGGGCAATGAAAAGCTTGGTCGCACGGGCTTCGCGCATTTGTTCGAGCACCTTTTGTTCGAAGGCTCCGGCCACGTGCCCGAAGGCGCGTTCGATGAATGGCTCGAAGCCGCGGGCGGCAACAACAACGGCTCGACCAATACCGACCGCACGAATTATTTTGAAACCATTCCGGCGAATGCGCTGGAGCTTGCGCTTTTTCTGGAATCAGATCGCATGGGCTATTTGCTCGAAGCCATGTCCTCCGGCAAAGTCGATGGGCAAAGAGACGTCGTTAAGAACGAGCGCCGCCAGAGCGTGGAGAATCAGCCTTACGGCATGTCGTTCGTCATCATCGGCGAGAGCACGTACGAGCCGAATCATCCGTATCATTGGCCGACGATCGGCTACATGGATGATCTCACCGCGGCTTCGTATGACGATGTGGTGGAGTTCTTCAAAAAGTATTATACGCCTTCGAACGCCAGCCTCGTGATTGCCGGCGACCTCAATCCCGGCCAAACACGCGCGCTCGTGGAGAAATGGTTCAGCGACGTGCAAGGCCGTCCGCGCCCGGCGTTGATCGATGCGCCGCCCGCGGTGTTGGCGGAAGAGAAGCGTTTGGTTTATGAAGATCGCGTGCAATTGCCGCGTTTGTACCTGGCGTGGCTTACGCCGCCGTTGCTCGCGCCCGGCGACGCCGAGATGGATTTGGTCGCCAGCGTGCTGGCCGGCGGAAAAAATTCTCGTTTATATAAGCGGCTGGTTTATGACATGCAAATTGCGCAGGAGGTTTCGGCGTTTCAAGCCTCGCGGCCCATGTCTTCCTATTTCATGATCACGGCCACGGCGCGCAGCGGCCATACTTTGGCCGAGTTGGAAAAAGTCGTGCAAGAGGAGATTGATCGCCTCAAGCAAACTGCGCCGGACGCGCGCGAAGTGCAACGCGCCGTGAATCAATACGAAGCCAATTTTCTGGGCGGCTTGGAAGTCGTCGGCTCGAAAGCGGATCAATTGAACAACTACTACCGCAATACCGGCAACCCCGATTACTTCAATGAAGACTTGGCGCGTTATCTCGCCCTCGACCCGGCGGACGTTCGCACCGCGGCGTTGACGAATCTTCCGGATAATGCGCGCGTCATTTTGAGCATCGTACCGCAAGGCAAAACCGAGCTGGCCTCGGGGCAGTGCAAGAAGTACGAGGTGAAGCAGAGGGGCACGAATTGAACGCTCGTAGTAATGCCTTTAGGCATCGGCAGTTCTGAACGCACGGCTCCTGAAGGAGCTACTACGAACATTCATGCAAACATGCACGACTTAAAAGGATAAATGAAAGACTATGACCACTTCACGCTTTTCTTTCCGCCAAACGCTTTTAGTTTTATCTCTGCTCGCGACGCAAATAATTTTCGCGCAAGCGCCGGATCGCAGCAAACCACCCGAGCTTGGCCCGCCGCCGGCTTTGAAAGTGCCTGCGATTCAACATCTCAAGCTGTCGAACGGCATTCCGGTCACGTTGATTGAAAAGCACCAAGTGCCGCTCGTTGACCTCGTGCTGCAAATCAAAGCGGGCACGGCGATGGACCCGGCGGATAAAGTCGGGCTCGCGAGCTTGACGCTCGCCATGCTCGATGAAGGCGCGGGCACGCGCACGGCCTTGCAAATCGCGGATGAAATCGACTTCCTCGGCGCTTCGCTTTCCACCGGCGCGAGCTTTCACACTTCCACAGTTTCTTTGCACGCGCCGCTCGCGCGTATGGAAGGCGCATTGATCATCATGGCCGACGTGGCGCTGCGCCCGATTTTTCCCAACGAAGAGTTGGAGCGGCAGCGCAAGCAACGATTGACTTCACTGGCGCAAGCGCACGACAACCCGAATACGATTGCCTCCGTGCTGTTCAATCGCATCCTGTTTAGCGAGCAGCATCCTTACGGCCAACGCACCGGCGGCGTGGAGAAAACCTTGCGGGCATTCACAGCGCAAGACCTCAAGAATTTTCACGCGGCCCATTTCGTGGCGAACAATGCGCAACTCATCGTCGTCGGCGCGGTGACGGCGAAGGCCGTTCTTTCCAAGCTTGAAGCCGCTTTTGGAAAATGGCAGACGGGCAAAACTTCGACGCCCACTTGGGTGGAAGCCAAACAAGTGGCGGATCGCCAAATCTATTTGGTCGATAAACCCGACGCCGCGCAATCCGTGATTCGCCTCGGGCGCCTCGGCGTGCCGCGCATGACGCCGGACTATTACGCGATCACGGTGATGAACACGATTCTCGGCGGCTCATTTACTTCGCGCTTGAATCAAAATCTGCGCGAGCAGCACGGCTATGCCTATGGCGCAGGCTCCGGCTTTGGCTTCAATCAATTGCCCGGCGCGTTCACGGCCGCAGCCTCCGTGCAAACCGATGCGACGGACAAAGCGCTCGTTGAGTTTATGAAAGAGCTCAACGGCATTCGCGGCGAGATTACGGACGAAGAAATGACGCGCGCGAAGAATTACGAGGCGCTCAGTTATCCCGGAAATTTTCAGACCTCGGGCCAAATTGCGGGCGAGCTTTCGGAGTTGGTGACCTACGGCTTGCCGGACACGTATTTCAACAGCTATGTGATCGACGTCCTCGCCGTAACCAAAGAGCAGGCGCAAGCCGCGGCGAAAAAGTATATTGAGTCGGAAAAAATCGCGATCATCGTGGTCGGCGACCGGCAAAAGATCGAAGCCGGCATCCGCGCGTTGAATCTCGGGCAAGTAAATTTGCTCACGACTGAAGAAGTGCTGGGCAAAGTACCAGTGTTGGAAGGCGCGAACTGAAGACCATGACATATAAAGACCATGCTGCGCGTATCGAATACAGCGACGAAGACGGCTGTTTTGTTGGCCACATTGCGGGCATCAGCGACATTGTAGGATTTCACGGTGAATCCGTGGAAGCCTTGCGTACCGCGTTTGAAGAAGCGGTTGAAGATTACCTTGAGGCCTGCAAGAAATTGAATCGTATTCCTCAGAATGATTATTCTGGAGAACTCACGCTGCAAGTTTCTCCCGACGTTCACGCCGCTGTTGCTCTGGCGGCTCAAGTGCGAGGAAAGAGCATCAATCAATGGGCTACGGAAACGCTGACCCATGCAGTGAATCGGTGAAATTTTAAGATCTTCATTAAGGAGCACTACATATGAACAGGACGAGTTTACTTCGGATTACCGCCGTTGCTCTCACGATTGCGTTCGCCGCAAATCAGGCTTGGGCCGGCGACGGCAACAACAGCCGCCTCAAGTTGCGCAACTCAACCGGGATTGAATTGCTGGGCAATAGTTTTCTGTATTCGTTTTACTATCAGCGCATGGTGAATCCTGCTTTAGGGTTGGACGCAGGTTTGGCCATGTATGGCGGCGGCGGCGACGGTAACTCGACTTTTATCGCTTTCATTCCTTTCGGCGCGAAAGTCTATTTGATTCCCAAGAGCGGCTCGATTTATCTCACCGGCGGCGGCGTTTTGCTTACCGCTTCAACGGACTTTGGCCCGGTTGATGAGGGCGACGAATACTCCACAATCTACGGCTACGCCGGCCTCGGTTTTGAGCACCGTGCGGAAAGCGGCTTCGTGTTTCGTTTCACGGCTTACAATATGTTTATCGAGGGCAGCTACTTCATCTGGCCGGGCTTGACCTTGGGATATGCGTTTTGATTTGATGACGCCACACTTAATAGGAAGTGCACGAAGATGATCAAGCATTTGGGTATTTCTAATTTCAAAAACCTGCGCGCTCTTCCTAAATTTGGCCAAGCTCATCTGAATTTTGCCGATATCAACGTCTTTATCGGGCCCAATGGTAGCGGCAAATCTTCATTTTTGCAGGCCATTGATTTCCTCAGAGCCTTTTTCCTGAGTTCTGTTGAAGTGTACTTGCAAGAGCGCGGATGGGATTATCGTGATTTACCCAACCTGCGAGATGCTCGTAAAACCATTCAGTGGGAACTTGTCGCTGATCTGGCGGCAGACTCGAATGGTAGATCGGCGGGGACCTATTATTACACCATTACATTGTCACCACGCAAATATCTTGGTATCGGAAAAGAGAGACTTGAGTATCAATCTGAGAGCTCCCCACGAGAGCTATTGCTCGAAAGAAAGGGACGGTTGGTCAAACTTCTCAATCGAAAAAACAATTTGGAGCAAAGATTTGAGGAAGTTGGTTTACCTGCAAGCCTGATGAGCCGACTCGATCACAGGCGAGATCAAGAAAGATTTCCGGAGTTGCTGCATTTCCGTAACTGGATTGAGAGATTTCGCAGTTTTTTGCTGTGGGACCCGAAAGTTTTGCGTCTACCCGATCGTGGAAAGCACGACATGATAGGCTCCTCCGGCGAACACCTTGCGCCGCTGTTAGCGAGGTTAAAAAGAGAACGGCCTGATTCTCACGACAAACTGATGAAGCGCGTCAGAAGTTTGTTCCCTACCGTCTCGGAAATCTCGGTACACGGTGAGAAAAATTGGGGATGGCAAAACTTACGCTTGCACGAAACGAATGGCGAGAATGTTACTTTCAATAGTCAACAAATGAGCGACGGAGTTCTTAGGCTTCTAGCCTTGACCTCTTTGTTGTATTTGGATCGCATGCCCTCCGTTATCACATTAGAAGAGCCGGAGAATGGTGTTCATCCACAATTACTACGTGAAGTTGTTCAGATTTTGCGCGAACTTACTTTGAGGAAGCCGCCGAACCAATGCCAAGTTTTTTTTACGACACATAGCCCCTATGTGCTGGACGAATTCTACGATCACCCCGAGCAAGTCTTTTGTGTCGAGCGTGGGCGTCCTTTGGAAGGGGCTTCGATCACTCCGCTTTCCGAACGTTCTCAACTTAAAAACGTTCAGAAAGCTTTTGATCATTCCCTCGGCGAAGCTTGGGCCACCGGACTTTTGGGCGCAACCGCGTAGGGATAAATTATGAGCACTCGCATCGGAGTAATTGCCGAAGGGCCGATCGACCATAACATTATTTCACCCTTATTAAAGAAAATTTCTGAAGAAAGAGCGTTGTTTACCTGGCCGGTGTTGCCTGATGACGCTGCCGCATGGTTAAACTTGCGTCGCCGAGGACACGGCGGCGTTTATCTCGCGGTGAAACGTATTATAAAAGTTTTGGAAAAGGAAACAAGCTCTCCATATGCCTTTGTCGTGATCTTACTTGACCATCGCACAAAACCTATTCAAGAAAGAGTGAAAAAACTAATCTCCGGGAAAAAGGGCTTCGTCCTGGC
>Ga0247727_10008391_pt1 | contig 19186 bp, 16 predicted proteins | sample WisWelCaveWW1625_FD_202498 | JGI IMG/M metagenome (GOLD analysis project Ga0247727, IMG submission 202498) | Biofilm microbial communities from Wishing Well Cave, Virginia, United States - WW16-25 | ecosystem: Environmental > Aquatic > Deep subsurface > Groundwater > Cave microbial mat | place... | reverse complement strand
ATGTGCCGTGACGGTTGGATACAATGACCTTGACGCAATAACAAAATATATCGAGAATCAAGAAGAGCATCATGGTCTAGCTTAACACGGGAAACCCCGTGCCTTTAGGCCGTGGGAGGAGGTCATATAATGTGAAACTTTAAGCCCCATAAATAAAGTAAATATAATCAAAGGGAAAGTAATGCATATTACTAAATTTTTTTTGTATTTGTTTTTTATTTTTAAAATAAAATATATGAAAAAAACTGCCATTATGGGAAACAATAACTTACCAAAGTAAAAATTATTTGCCTGTTTTAAATAAAAGGTAAAGTCATTACTTTTAATAATTCCAATATCTCCACTCTTTAAGTGGACAGCAGCAACATTTACATTTAGGAAATACCATGGAGAAAAAATTACAAAAGCAATTGCTAAAGCAAAAGTTATATTTTTTAATGCTGATTTATTTTGTCTCTTGATATTTTTGATATCAAAAAGCATCCATGGAAGAACAAACAAAAAAAATTCATATTTTGTAAGCATACCTAATCCAAAAAATAAACCGCACAATATAGAATATTTTCTATTTTCAAAATAATTGGATTTAAGATAAAAATAAAGTGTTAAGAGAACAAAACAACACATTGGCAAAATTGCTACAAAGGTTTTTGACGCTCCGGCAATTGATGGCAAAAAAGATAAGGATATGCCAGATAACAGCCCCACTTCTTTTGACTTTATTTTTTTCCCTAAAAAATATATACTGAATATTAATATAAAATTATAAAAAGACATTGATATCAAGGCTGCATCAGCAGATACTCCTATCAAATGATAGAATGGCAAAAGTGTTAAAACAAATAATGGTGACTTGTCTGTAGGGTTTTCATATATAAAATTATAAGCAATCTCTTTTACCTTTTGGGAAAGAGAACTCTGGCTGTTTATAATATCCGCAAATTGTAGGCTTTTGTAAAAATATTCAGCTGAATCTATCCTCAAATATGATGTATCTAGATTTATTACATAATTATTATTTGCAAAGGTTAATATAAAAACAAGAAATAAAATTACAAAATAAATTTTTTCCTTATGCCTTAATGTTTTCAAATTGCAACCTTACTCCTTTTTTAGCCTTTAATCCGTTTATAAATAAAATAAGAAGTGTTGTATAATTCAGAGTACTCTGAAAATGCCAGAGTAAATTCTGAAGAATGCAGCTCAAAATTTTCCTTTAGATTATGTTCATATTCTGGCAGGGTTCCTATTGATTCATTGAAAAACATGATATAATCTGCATTCTGCAATTCTTTTTCATTATCAACTGAGTGACGCGGGCCCAGGTTTAGCCCAGCTAAAGGTATCTGCAAGTTCAGGTTTAAACTGTTCACTTTTGGGAGGTATAATAAAGGGGTATAATCGCAGTCACACGCAATTAACAAGTTGCTGCCATTAGTTCCTTCCTTCTTAAAAAAGTCTATAACTGAGCTGTAGTCAAACTTTTCTTTTTGATAGTGGGTCAGAAAATCAGGATAATGATCCGTTACAAAATCTTCTCCATTTGTTATTTGTGTATATATAAATTGAAATCCGATTATTATCAATACAATAATCGGCAGAGAAAGCTGTTTAGGTTTGATTTTGATTGATTCTGCGGCTATAAAAATTATTAGAAGCATAAAAATGGCGGCAGGGACAAAATAGAATGAAACTTTAGCACCTACTATAAATGTAAATATAAATGCAGGTATTATGATTGATATCAAGAGATTTTTCTTGTATTTGTTCTTAACCTTGAATATAAAATAAATCAAGAGCCAAATAAACACAGCAAACAGGATTTTTCCTAAGTAAAAATAGAAGCTTTCCTTAAAATAAAAAGATGTATCATTTGAAAAAAATCCTGTTTGGATGCTTTGGGAATAATTCGAGAGCGTGTCTATATTCAGGAAGCACCATACCGGAAAAATTAACGATGCAAAAAAAACAGACAATTTGATGTTCTTTAATGTGCTTTTGTTTAATGACATGGATATTTTCTTAATATCTAATGCTATCCATGGAAGAACAAATAAGAAAAATTCATATCTTGTAAGCATCCCAAATCCAAAAAACAGCCCAAACAATATGGATGGCCTTTTTTCATTGAAGTGATTTGATTTTAAGTAAAAAAATAAAGTTAAAACTATAAAACAGCACATAGGTAAGACAGGCAAAAAAGTCCTTGATGCGCCCGCGAAGGATGGTAGGAAAGCTGAGCTAATACTTATTAATAACCCGAATTCTTCAGATTTTATTTTTTTCCCAAAATAATATAAGCTTATTATGAATATTACCTGATAAAATGACATTGAAAATATTGCAGAGTCTGCCGATACACCAATAATATAATAGATAGGAATCAATGTCAAAACAAAGAAAGGCGGCTTGTCCATTGGATTATTATAAAAAAACTGGTAGGCTGTTTCTGAAACCTTTTCTGTGATTGTTTTTTGAGCGTTAATTATTTCCCAAAAATTTAGGCTTTTAAGGAAATACTCTGTTGTATCCCAATGCAAATAGGTGCTGTCTTTGCTTATGATATAATAATTATTTATGACTACAAGAAAAGATACAATACAAATTATGGTGAGATATATGCGTTCTTTCTTCTTCATTTTTGGCTTTTTTACGTTTTATAGATTAATAAAATTTCTATATATATTTTTCCCATATTTACTAAGGCTCTTCTCTGAAAAATCCTGGTAGACGAGCCTGTCATACATCAGCTTCTGTAGCCTTATAAGCTTCCTCCCGAGCCAGCCCATAAGTTCAGGATGGAATTGGATTCCATATAAATTAGGCGGATAGAAAAAAGCATATGTTCTGATGTCTTCAACTTCGCCTATAGAATATTTAACCGGGATTTTTGTTATTTCATAATGTGTTGAAACAACGCCGAATTCTCTTGGCAGGCCCTTGAATAAGCCGCTTTTCCCTTTTTGCTTAAACCGCATGCTGCCGCTAAACGGGACAGGCATCGCTTCTACGCCATCCTCGCCGAAAATCTTTGTCGCAAGCATCTGGGAACCAAAGCATATGCCAAGGACAGGTGTCTTTTTCTCAATGCAGCTGCCAATTAGGTCAAGCTCTTTTTTCATCCATTCTGTCTTCTGCCTGACATATGCAGTTGAGCCTGTCAAAATGACCTTGTCAAAATGTTTGTGCCTCTCTTCGAGCTTATCAGCTTTCACAACAGTTGCACAAAGAGCATACTTTAACGGAAGATGAGCCAGAACCATCGCTTCCTGAGGATATCCCCTTATATGCAGGTTATTGTCCACAATTAATAGTTTCATTGTCTTTCATCCGCTCTCAAATCTCAAGATATTTCTCCAAAGGAACATTTTCTTTATCTGCTTTTTCAACGAAGATCATATACCATACTTCAAGTATCAGAAGGCAGTATATTCTGTAACCGTGATGCTTAAGCTCATTTATCTCATGCGGCTTAATTTTCTGCTTTGGATATTCAGAAAATAACTTTTCAAGGAAGTCATTATTATACCATTTTCTCCTTTTCAGCCTCTTAAGGAGGTTTTCGAGGATTTTTAGCCTCCTATTGAAAAGTGCATGCCACGGCACATCAAAGCTCTGCTGTAGGCCGTAGACATATCTCTTTGGAAGATATCGTAATAATGCTTCTTTATGGAATCTCCTTTTAATACCTTCATTTGCCAACTTTTGGATTGACGTTCCTCCGTTCACCCAATCTTCAGGCAGGGAATTTATGAAGCCGATTATCTCTCTTGAAAGATATGGGGCGAAAAAATTCATTCCGAAGGTTTCAGCATGCTTCTGGCTCATTGTTATATTATAGAAATAAGCACCATAAAACATCTTTGATTCTATCAGGGCATCATGGAAATTGTCTTTGTTGAATTCAATCTCTATACGGCACCTATTCTTTTCAGTGCTGAAATTCAATAATTTTTTGAGCGAATCATCCCTGTAATGCCTGTAGGTGCATAGCCTCTGCATGAAATCTTTATTCATTTCCTTTTTGTCAAATAATGCAAGGACATGTTCAACTTCCCAAAGCCGTTCCCAATCTACTACCTTCAAGCATTGCTTGCTCATCAGGTGGAAGAATGCCCTTAATCCGAAAGGCATTCTCCCAATGTATTTTTGCCACTGTGCTACAGGGTAATATTCCCCCCATAACGAATCTCCAGGGTCACCAGTGAATATAGTATCTACATATTTTGATGCTTCTCTTGACAAAACATAAAAAGCAAGGGCGCTGCCTGCCAGAGGCTCTTCACATGACCTTACAACTTCCGGAATAAGGTCAAGGTCATCTGCACTCAATAAGACTTTATGGTGCACTCCATTTCTCATGGCAGTAACAGCTTTTGCTTTTGGGGATTCGTCAAATCCGAATCCCTCATAAGTTGCAGTGAAAGTATGGATAGGCTTCCTATATACCTTTGCAGATTGGAAATAGACAAAGCTTGTATCGCTTCCTCCGCTAAGAAACATCCCCAGGTCTTTTGTTTTTGCAGCTTTAAGGAAATTGCTTATGTTCTTCTGGAACAATCTTTCATATTCGTCCAGTTTCTTAGGGAGTGATCTGAATTCGGTTCTCCTGAATCTGAATTCTTTTCCCCAGCAATTTTCTATTTTAACCCCTTTTTCATCTATAATCATGATCTCTGTCGGTAAAAGCCTGTAAATATCCTTTATTGCCATCTTCTCGCTCGGAGAAAACCCTGTGCTAAGGAATGTAGGGATGCTTTTTTTGTCGATTTCAATACCAGGGATATAAACAATGAGTTTTTTCACTGAATCAGAAAAAATTATCAGGCCATCTTTCATGTAATAATAAAAATTAGTTGTTTCATAGGGGTTGTTGTATATCTCTAAGCGGCCATTTGTCTTATTATAGATAAATATCAGGAATTCCCCGTCTAAATCTCTTGCGAAAGTTTTTTTGCTCTTCATATATGCAGAATATATCCATTGTGCAGGGTCAGTTAGTATTGGCGAAGTTACTACCCCTGATAAAAATACCTTGTGCGTACTAAAATCCTGAAAATCGCAGATGATCTCCCCTTTATCCATCCTAAATCGATTAGAACTTCTATCTTTGAGAGAGATTTTTTTTCTTGTAAGATCAAAATAGCCTAAAAAAGGCTTCTTTATCATTGGCAGACGAAAAGTAATTTATCATTAAATAGGTTTTGCTTTGTAAAGTATTAAAAACATATTTATTATCTGATTTCTTATGTGCGGGATATTCGGAAGCTTTGGATTTATCGACACAGATCTTTTGAAAAAAGCCCTGAGGCTAATGGTAAACAGAGGGCCTGATTCAGAGGGGACTTTTGTTGACAAGGATGTGATGCTGGGAGTAAGGAGATTAAGCATTATTGACCTAAAATCCGGAAATCAACCGATATATAATGAAGATAAGTCTCTTGTTACTGTCTATAATGGTGAAATATTCAACTATAAGGAATTGAGGGCAGAACTGGAAAAGGCTGGCCATAAATTCTATACAGAGTCAGACACTGAGACAATAGTGCACTGCTATGAAGAGTATGGAGTTGACTTTGTCAAGAAGCTAAACGGCATGTTCAGTATTGCATTGTATGATTCCAGGTCAAAAAAACTTTTTCTTTACAGAGACAGGTACGGAGAAAAGCCGTTGTATTATTATTACAGCAAAGGCTGTTTTATATTCTCATCTGAAATCAGGCCCATTCTCGCGTATGAGGAAATTCATCCTGAGCTTAATATTAAAGAATTGCCTTATTACCTCAATTATAGGTATTTCAAAAATCCGGATACTTTCATAAGACAGATTAAGAAAATAGTCCCTGGAACATTCATTCAAGTGTCCAAAGAAGGGATTAAAGAAAAAAGATATTACACATTTAAAAAAGAAAATAAAACCTTGGAGCTTAGCAACCTTTTGGATAGTTCAGTAAATCTGAGGATGAGGTCTGATGTGCCTGTCGGGCTTTTTCTTTCAGGAGGGCTGGATTCGACAACAATTTTGCACTATATGAGACAAGACAAAGAAAAAATCAAGACTTTCACAATAGGGTTTGAAGGGCATGAAGAAACTAATGAACTTAAGAATGCAAGATCTGTATCAGAGCTTTATGGAACAGACCATAATGAAATAACAATATCATGCAATGACGCAATAAAATCTCTTGGCAAGGTAATAATGCATATGGAAGAGCCAATAGCCGATCCCACGGCAGTTTCCAGCTATTTTCTCTCCAAGGCAGCTTCAAAAAAAGTTAAAGTTGTCTTGGCAGGAGAAGGAGCTGATGAAATTTTCGGAGGGTACAATTATTATGGGAATATGCAGTCTTACAGGAGATTAAAGCCGCTAAAGCCATTTTTTGGGCTGCTTAAGTATGTTCCGCAAAAAGCCATAGACACATTATTCAATTACCCGGGAGGAATAGGCGTTGAAGGGAGGGAGAGGCTTCTAGAACTTTCGAAAAAATCAGACTTTGAAGTCTATAATGATTTCATCACATTGTGGAAAGACTATAACATTGTGCTTAAAGAGAAACTGCATTTTAACTACACGCCGATAAAAAAGGATATTTATGATGAAGTTTTCTATAGGGATATAACAGGCTGGCTTCCTGATTATATCTTGACAAGAGTTGACAAGATGACAATGGCGAGTTCAATTGAATGCAGAAGCCCATTCCTTGATTATAGGCTGGTGGATTCATATGGCGGGAAAGATATTGGAAAAAATATCCTCAGGAAAGTTATGTCAACAAAACTGCCTGCTGATGTCATAAAGCGCAGAAAATTCCCTTTTTTCACCCCGTTGCAGAAATGGTTTGATGAGGGCATGAAAGAATATTATCAATCAGTCTTTGATGAATCTGAAATCATAAGAAAATTATTTGACAAAAAGTGTCTTGAAATCCTTATTGATAAACACAATAGTTCACCTTTGATAAGCAGCAGGAAGCTTTGGTCTCTTATGGTTCTTGAAAAATCAATATCAAGCCTGGATGTGTCCTACTGACTTTAGTATCTGTAAATTGAAATTCTCAAAAAAGATTTTAAATGAATGCCTTTTCTTAAGCGTTTGAAGCAAATTGGAAAAGATTGCAGTTATAGGTACAGGAAGGATTGGCTTGCCTTTAGCACTTGTACTTGCAGAGGCAGGCTTCTATGTTTTCGGGGTAGATGTGAATAAAGACCTTATTCAAAAACTTGAGAAAAAAGAAATGCCTTTTATGGAAAACGGGGCAGAAGAACTGCTCAAAAAGCATCTAGGCAAAAGATTTTTTCCGACATCTGATTTTAATGTTATAAAAGATGCTGATTCAGTGATACTTACGCTCGGAACGCCGGTTGATGAGCATTTTAGCCCAGATTACAGCCAGATTGAAAGCATTAAACCAATTCTCTCACACAACCTGAAAAAAGACCAGCTTTTAATACTTAGAAGTACAGTTTCTCCAGGCACAACTGAATTTATGAAAGATTTTTTGGAAAAAGAAACAGGATTAGTTTGCGGCAAGGATTTTTTTATGGCATACTGTCCTGAAAGGATTGCAGAAGGAAAAGCTCTTGAAGAAATAAAAGAAGTCCCGCAGATAATAGGAGGGATCACTTCTGAATGCTCAATTAAAGCAAAAGAATTATTCTCTAAAATAACAGGTAAATGCCTGATATCAGATGCGAAAAGCGCTGAACTTGCAAAAATTTTTTCCAATATGTACAGGTACATAAATTTTGCAATAGCAAATGAATTTGCAATTCTTTCAATGGAGCATAATAGGAATATTTATGAGATAATCGAACTTGTGAATAGAGACTACAAGAGAGGAGGCCTCTCAAAGCCGGGATTTAGCGCAGGACCATGCCTTTACAAAGACGGTTTTTTCCTTCTTGACACCATGCCTTTTGATGAACTGATATCTGTCAGCTGGAAAATAAATGAGAACCTGCCGGTTTATCTGGTGAAAAAGATCAGGGACATGTTAGATATTAGAGGCAAAAAAGTTGCAATCCTTGGCATGGCTTTCAAGAAAAACATTGATGACATAAGGAATTCATTGTCTTTTAAGCTAAAAAAAGCCTTTCTCAGGGCAGGAAGTGAAGTCTGTTTGCACGATCCATTTGTCCCTGAATATAGTACTGATCTAGGCAAGGCAATAAAAGATTCTGACATTGTTGTAATAGCAATGAATCATGATATTTATTCGCATCTTAAAAAAGAAGATATAAGGAAAATGTCAGGAAAAGAAGTCATTATCTGCGATATCTGGAATGTGACAGGAAATAAGGAGATAATCTCTAGGATAAAATGAAAAAAATATCCAGGGACATATCGAAATGGGCAAATCTTTTCTATCTGTTTTTCATGACTTTAGCAATAGATTTCTTTCGCCTGGTATATGCCAAACTCCGAAAATATTTGCATTTGCCAAGAATATGAGCTACTTAAAATGAAAATCCTGATGATACATCCGCATGACATCTATTCCGCATCTGAGCCATGGACAATAAGGATGACATCTATTGCGCATGAGTTCGTAAAAAAAGGCCATGATGTAAAGCTTGTATATTTTCCGCTGTCAGAAAAGCACAGGGGGCTCATAAAAAATAGGAGAATAAATGAATTTGAGACAATACCTTTCAACAGGAGCGATTTGCATATCCTGAAGAATATTGATAAGATGATTGCTTTGGGGAAATGGGCAGATATAGTACATTTCCAGAAATGTTTTGCCCATGCATCTATCCCTGCACTATTTTGTGCCTATGCAAACAGTAAGCCTGTCCATTACGACTGGGATGACTGGGAGTATGGAATATATATGTGGAAGCCTCCGTCAAAGCTTTATAGCATTTATCTTAATCTTTTTGAGACTAGTCTCCCAAAACTCGTAGACTCCATCTCAGTTTCAAGCGATGAGCTAAGCAAGATGGCTGTTAATCTGGGATTTGAGAAAGATAAAATAGTAAAAGCCAATGTTTGCGCAGACTTAAACAGGTTTAGGCCGCGCAATAACAAAAACAAATTGAAAAAAAAGTATGGGATTAAAGGAGACATGATTCTCTATCTTGGGCAGCTTCACGGGGCTCAGCATGCAGAGATTTTGCTAAGAGCCATAAAACTGGCCAATAAAACCAGTCCAGAGGCAAACTATGTCTTTGTAGGCGGCGGCGCTGATATGCCAAGACTTAAAAATATAGCTTCACTAATGCGTATTAATAATGTCGTATTTACAGGGTTTCTGGAGGATAATAAAGTCAATGATTATCTTGACATGGCTGATGTCGCAATAGCATGCTTTGCAGATAACAGGCAGGTCAGGTGCAAATCGCCATTAAAGATTGCAGAATACCTTGCATCAGGAAAAGCAATAGTTGCCAGCAGCGTGGGTGAAATCCCTTGGATGATAGGAGATGCAGGCATATTAACAAGACCAGGGGATGAAGAGGATCTGGCAAAAGGGATATTGAAGATTATTAAAAATAAGAAATTAAGACGTGAACTTGAAAATAAAGCGCGAAAAAGGGCACAAGAAGCTTTTAATTGGTCTGATGTCGCTGACAATATCCTAAGGTGCTATCAAAAAATAGTTTTTTAAACAAAAAAGCATTTTTCTCTTTTAATGAAGTTTCTTTTAGTAAATATGCCATGGAGGGCTAATGGCAGGACAGGAGTAAGGGCAGGCAGCAGATGGCCGCACTTAAAGATAAGAGAGGAAGAGGATTACCTGCCTTTTCCGTTTTTTTTGGCTTATGCACTTTCCCTGTTGAAAAAGAATAGTATAGATGCAAAGGGCATTGATGCGATAGCCGAGAATATGCAGGATTATGAATTTCTAAAGCAGGTAAAAAAAGAAGGCCCTCATCTTGTATTTGCAGAGGTCAGTGCGCCTTCACTTAAAAATGATCTTGATATACTCCGTGAAATAAAATTAGAGGCAAAGTGCCTTATTGCAGTTGCTTGCCCAAGCATGGAGCTTATCAATGATGCATTCTTGAAGGAAAACGAGTTTATTGATTATGGGCTTCCTGGAGAATATGAGCTTACTTTTCTTGATCTTGCCAAATCGCTTTGTGCAAAAAAAACCCCTGAAAAAATTCTTGGCCTTGCAGGAAGATATAAAGGCCGAGTATTTATGAATCCCAGCAGGAAACTTGAGAGTGTGGATAATCTCCCATGGCCAGATCGGGATGATTTTCCTATATACAAGTATCATGACTGCCCTGGAAGCATCCCTATGCCTTCAGTCCAGATGATAGCAACAAGAGGCTGCCCGTTTTTGTGCACTTTCTGCGCATGGCCCCAAATTGTCTACGGCGGCAGGAACTATAGGGCAAGAGATGTAAAGGATGTTGTCGATGAAATGGAATTTCTTGTCAAGAAAAAAGGCTTCAAATCAGTATATTTTGATGATGATACTTTTAATATAGGAAAGGAAAGGATGCTAAAATTTGCAGACGAACTTAAAAATAGGGGTTGGAAAACCCCTTGGGCATTCATGGGAAGGGCAGATCTTGTTGATGAAGAGATTTTAGTAAGGCTTAGAGAAACAGGACTCTCAGGCGTTAAATATGGTGTTGAATCAGGAGCCCAGGAGCTAGTTGATGCCGCAAAGAAAAACCTAAACCTTAGGAAAGCGGCAGAAAATATTAGGTTGACAAAGCGTTTCGGGATTAAGGTACACCTTACTTTCACAATGGGCCTTCCTGGAGAAACAAAAGAGACGATAAAAAAGACAGTTGATTTTGCCATTGCCCTTGATCCTGAGTCAGTCCAGTTCTCAATAATGACACCATTTCCAGGAACGAAACTTTATGATGACCTGAAATCAGGAGGGATGCTGGTATCTGACAAGCTTGACGAATATGACGGCAACACAAAAAGCGTCATACGGACAAATGCATTGACAAGTGAAGAGCTTACGCTGGCGCAGAAGTATGCATATTCCAGATGGAACGAATTCAAGGTAAAAAAACAAAGATATTCAATGCAAAACCCCACAACACTTTTTTTAAAGTGCTTAAAAGAGCATGGTCTTGCGTATACATTAAAACACTCATATGCATATCTTAAAAATAAAGATTATAAAAAATACAGGCCGCAAAAAAAGAATCTCAATGCAACTAAAAAAAGGCACTCCTATGGAATTAAACTTACTCAAATATGAGGATGCCTATATTTCTTAAAATGAATATACTAAATTGGATAAGGAAGGGAGAGGTAAATGAAACAGCAGAAAAAAAAGTTTTCACTGAAATTAATTCCAAGAACTATTCAGCAACTTATGGCCCGAAATATGTAACAATTGATATAACTAACAGATGCAATCTCAATTGTATAGTGTGCTGGACATATTCTCCCTACTTAAGAAAAAATAAACCCAGCAAAACCTGGTATTCAAACGAGCTTAGCTTTGATACTGTCTCAAAGCTGATAAACGATTTAAAGAAACTGAAGACAAGGGAGATCAGATTGACAGGAGGTGGAGAGCCGTTTATGCATCCAGATATCTTTGAAATTATAGAGTTAATTAAGGAAAAAGGTTTTGTCATTGATATTACGACTAATTTTACATTGCTTAGCCAAGATAAGATAAGGCGCCTTGTTTCCCTGGGAGTTGATAATCTCACAATCAGCCTTTGGGCTGCCACACAGAAAACATATGTAAAAACACATCCCAGAGAAAATGAAGAGACTTTTGAAAGGTTGAAATCAAATATCGTTTACCTGAACAAAATAAAAAAGAATACAAAAGTTGTAATTGCTAATGTCCTTTCAAAATTGAATTACCACGAAGCCTATGACATGGTTTCTTTGGCAAAGGAACTTGGATCAGATGAAGTGTATTTTGCCATGATGGACCCTGTCCATGAGACAAGGCCTTTGCTATTGTCAAAAAAAGAGCAAAAAGAATTAAAGATGCTATTTCTAAGATTAATAAAAGATTATGGCAGCAAGAAATTCGGGAATTTGCGTATTGATAACCCGGAAAACATCTTAAGGCGCATAGATAACAAAAGGATGCATAGCGGTTTTTATGACAGCAATATAATCTATAATCTACCATGCACAATAGGCTATACTTTTTCAAGGATAATGGCAAACGGAGATGTTGCCCCATGCTGCAAAAGCGTAATGATCCCTACAGGGAACATAAATCGGGAAAATTTCATTAAGATATGGAACAGCCAGAAGCAAATGGCATTCAGGAAAATAGGACTTGATTTAAAAAGCCATCCCGGCTTTGTTGAAAAGGTCGGCTGCCTGAAAACATGTGACAATCTTATGCAGAATATTGAAACTTATGAAAAAATGAAGCATTACAAAAATGAAGCTTCAGAATAATACCTTCTAAGACAATCTTTAAAAGTAACAGGCTTTTTTTATAATATATGCAGAAGCGTTTAGCCAAGTTATTTTTATTTTCTTTCCTGCTTTTCTTATGCATTGTTTCATTTGCCTTTGGATATATAGACCCCGGTACAACGGGTTTAGTCCTAAACTCTGTTTGGTCATATGTAATTGGGCTTTTTGGTGTAATAGCAGGATTTGTTTTTGTAAAGTTCATTAATCCTATTAAGAAATGGCTTAAATCCATGAGAAGGAAAAAAACTTGACAAAAGCCCGTAAGCTATCTGAGAAAAGGTTTATTAAGTTAATACTTGTTATCTTAATTCTAGTAGTAATAGTGGCGGGGTTTATTTTTATGTCTAAGAACAAAAAGGTAAGAAGCGATATTGCAAAGGAAAGATATCCTAAAGTTCTTATAATTGGCATAGATGCAATGGACCCAAAAATAACAAAAGAGCTCATGGAAAATGGGCTTCTAAAAAATTTTAAAAAACTCTCACAAAGCGGCACATTCACAAACCTTAATACGACTTACCCGCCTGAGACTCCTGTTGCATGGACTTCAGTTGCAACAGGAAATAACCCGGGAAAGCATGATATTTTTGATTTTATACAGAGGGATACCAGAACTTATATGCCTGAACTTAGCATAACAAGGCTTAAGCAGACTGCTTTTGGCCCAAAATATTATTCAAGTGTAAAATCAATACCCTTCTGGGAGATAACAAGCAAAAATGGCATTCCAACAACAATCATAAGATGGCCCGTAACTTTTCCGCCGACAACTGTCAAAGGAAATATGCTCTCAGGTCTTGGCGTTCCTGACATCAAAGGATTTTTGAGCGGTTATACAATTTACACTGATAAAATTATTACGGTCCCTGACAAGACCACCAATAAATACGTCAGTGTTAAAGAAAAGAACGGGACAATAGAAACTTACATTTCAGGCCCAAACACAAAAAAAGGAGACGGCTTTATTGATGTAAAAACCCCTATGACAATAACAATCAGGAATATGAGCAGTGCTTTTATAACCGTGAATGGAGTCATATATAATGTTAAAGAAAAAGAATGGACAGATTGGATAAAAGTTGAGTTTAATATAGGCCTGTTTGATAAAGTAAGCGGCATTGCAAAAGCATATGTTGTAAGCATCTCGCCTTTCAAACTTTATTTGACAACTATAAATATGGATCCTGAGCGCCCAATAGCAGATATAACTTACCCGAATAGCTATTCTAAGACACTTGCAAAAAAGATTGGTTCTTATGCAACTTTGGGAATGCCTGAAGAAACAGAGGGGTATGTTGACGGGAACCTTGATAAAGATGCTTTTTTGCAATTTATTGAAAGCCTTGAAAAAGAGAAAGAGGAAATCTTCTGGAAAGGTTTTTTAGAATTCAATGAATCAAGGACAGGTGTATATGCATTTGTCTTTGATGCGTCAGACAGGTTACAGCATGTGATGACTGAGAAAGGGAAAAGCCTGTCAGACACTAAAGCAATCTCTGATTACTATTCAAAAAAAGATGAATTCCTTGGAGAAGTATTGGATAAAATAAGCGATGATACTCTCCTGCTTATTGTTTCCGACCATGGGTTTAGCACTTATGAAAAATCAGTAAGCGTGAACAATTGGCTGCATGAGAACGGATATCTTGCATTGAAAGGAGAATCAAATGATATGGGAGAGCAAGCACTTTTCCAGAATGTAGACTGGAGCAAGACAAAAGCATACTCTCTGGGTTTCACAAGCATCTTCATCAATCTAAAAGAAAGGGAATCGCAGGGCATTGTCTCAATTGAGGAAAAGGATAAGCTTGTTTTTGATCTTAAGTCAAAATTAAAGGATTTGAAGGATGACAATGGCAAGAAAGTATTCCATGATATTTACAGGAGAGAAGATGTGTATGACGGTAAATATACTGTCAATGCACCTGACCTTATTCTCGGTTTCAATCCTGGTTTCAGGATGTCTGCAGAGAATGCAATAGGCGGATTTGCAAAAAAAGTGATAACGTTGAATGATAAGAAATGGGCAGGCGACCATCTCATTGACCCTGTTTTTGTCCCAGGAGTATTGTTCTCAAATTTTAACTTCAATGTGACATCTGCCAGCAACCTTGATATTGCCCCGACAATCCTTGCATCTCTCGGCATAATTGCCGATGAGAAGATGGATGGCAAGAGCATGTTCAGATGAAGATGAGCAAATCCAAGAGAATTATTTTATAGTTTTCAACAAGGGTTTAGCCGGTTGCCGAATGGAACACGGCATTGGGAATGGTACAATAATAAAGCGGATGAGAGATACCGCAAAAGCGCATAGGAAAAGATATCCCAAAGAGGATATTGACGGATTCTTCGCTGACAAATAAATCAAAGGCAAAAAAATTTATACTCTAAAACTTTTTAAGTTGAATATGAACAACCTTAAAAATCTTGAAAGCAAAAGCATTTTCATATTGAGGGAAGCCAAAAGCAGGTTCAAGAATCCTGCAATCCTGTGGAGCATCGGCAAAGACTCGACAACCCTCCTGTGGCTTTGCAGGAAAGCATTCTACGGCAAGGTCCCGTTTAAGGTCCTGCACATTGATACAGGCTATAAGTTCAAGGAGATCTATGATTTCAGGGACAAGTATGCCAAGGAGTGGGGCCTTGATCTTGCAATTTCAAAAAATAAGGATGCAGATAAATTCGGCATCACTCCTGAAAAAGGAAGATTCGCCTGTTGCAATGCCAGAAAAACAGAAGCACTGAAAAAAGCAGTTAAAGAGTATGGTTTTGATTCCCTGTTAGTCGGAATAAGAAGGGATGAGCATGGTATTAGGGGGAAAGAAAGATATTTCTCTCCCAGGGCCAGAGATGGTGAATGGAAAATCTCAAAGCAAAAAGAGTTATCAAATATCCATGAGAACGATTCGGATATTATGTCGCTTCAGGATGCTGAATTATCCGGCTGGAACATTTTTGCGACTGACTTCGGGTATGATATTGACCATGTAAGAGTTCACCCTCTTTTGCACTGGACAGAGCAGGATATCTGGGAATACATAAAATTAGAGAATCTCCCTTTCACAAGCCTTTATATTTCTGACAACGGGAAAAGGTATAGAAGCATCGGCTGCGAGCCGTGCTGCATACAGGTAGCATCAGATGCAAAAAACGTAACAGAAATAGTCGATGAACTGAATCTCAATAAGGCAGGCGAGAGGGAAGGAAGGGCACAAGACAAGGAAAATGACCATAATATGCAGATGCTAAGAAGCCTTGGATATATGTGATTTCGTCAATCAGGGTTGTTATCAATATTCATCAATTCATATATCTCTTAATTTCCCTGCGGAACTTATTATCTAAGAGATTCATTGCGTCTTTTTTCCTAATCAAGAGATTTTCTTCTTCTTCAGGATCTTTGACAAGATCATAAATTTCCTGTGATCCATTAGAATTGAAGATATATTTCCAATCATTTGTCCTGAGAGAGAAAGAGTTGTAATCAATTGATTCTGAGTAGGCAATCCTTTCTTCATATGGCTTTTGTGCAATAAGATTATTGAAGCTTTTTCCATCCAATTCTTCTTTTTTATAGGGAAGATTCAGGAATTCCATTATCGTCGGGTATAAATCGACTCCCTGGACTTGCTTAGCAATCTTTTTTTGGGATGGGAATTTCGGATTATATAATACGAGAGGGATTTTCAATTGGTCGTCATACAGGTATTCATGCTGAAAATATAGTCCATGCTCAGCGAATGATTCGCCGTGGTCAGAAGATATTGCAATTATAGTGTTCTTCATAAGGTCATGGTTTTCCAGGAATTCAATTATCTTGCCGATCTCATTGTCTATGAACCTTATCTCCCCGTCATATTGCGAAACAAAATAGTCAGCATCTACAGTATAATATCCGCCAGGTTCATTGTTTACTAAAAAATGAGGTAGCTTATTGTTAGGGATATCAATTAAACCGTATTTCCTGTAATTATTATCTTTGTAGAAAGTTTCGTTATATTGGTAAAGCGGGGTATAGGGTGTATGCGGGGACTGGAAGTGCACCCAGACAAAGAATTTGTCATCCATTGAGTCATTGATGAATGATATTGCCTCTTCTCTTGCTATGACATCTTCATAAGGCCCTTTATCAAGAAGGTTGTTCTTCAATTGGAAGCCCTTGTCCATATTTGTATATTTTGTCCAGCCTGTCACAGTGAATGCAGCTGTTTTGTAATTCCTGCCCGTCAATTGATCAGCTAATGTAACGTGGGATTCGTTCAGATAGAAAAGGTGTGTGTCCTCATCTTTTTCAAAACTTACATTGGCTTTAGTCAATACGGGATACTTTGAAGACATGAGAGAAGGCAAAGAGATGAAAGTCAATGGGCCGCTTGCAATGAAATTTTGGAAGAGCACCCCCTTCTCTGCCAATTTATCAATATTAGGTGTAGTATTTCTGCTGTATCCATAAGACCCGACATGGTCAGCTCTCAAAGAATCCATTGTTATTATCAGCACATTGCAGCTATTGCATTCATTAGGAGGATTAAGCAAAGATAAGAAGGAGAATGAAAAATAAGATATGACAATCAGTTCCAGGCATATAAGGAGTATAAGGTATAACTGCTTCTTTTTTTTGGATTTGACTGCAACCATCCTTTATAAAAAGGAAAGGTAATTTAAAAATACTCTGTTTGCATTTTTAAAATCAGGAATTGCAATTATCTAATTTTAAAAAGTAATAAATATCAGGTTAAATTTATCACGGATATGAACAAACTGGAAATGACAGCAATAATCCTTGCGGCGATTATGCTCTTAACAGGAATGCTGTATTATGGATATGACACTTTCAGATCGATATTCATAGAGAAAACAATCGGGAATTCTGCCAGAACCGGGCAATATATTCCAAGCACCTCAAAATCAAATGAAGTAAATAATTCAGGGAATTCCGTAACAGAGGAAGATGAGCAATTAAGCAAACTAAAAGCATTAGGATACATCAAATGAGCATGTGAAATTATTTGTTAATCTCCTAAAATTTACTTCTTGTACAGGCTGATGTTCATCTCACCCCTTAGTGAGCCGCTTTTTACAAAGGTATAATCAGCATAATTTATGCATATGTTACATAGGACATAATCTGCTTCAGCGAGATTGTCAGTTACCCTATATGTGAATCTAGTATCAAAAGAATAAAAATCTGACAATTTTGAAAAATTCTTGTCTGAATCAATAAAACTCCTGTAATAAGAGGATAGTTCTTTTACGTCAAGGACGCTTGCATAAACTTTATTATGGTCAAAAGGAAAATTATCCAGGAACAGCCATTTCGGGTCATACTTTTCTGAATAACTCCTTTTTTCATATGCATAGAAAAATGTCAGGCTGGAACATAAAATAAGCAGGATTACAGAATAAAAAAGAATATCGCGATTTTTGCTGCCAAGATCCTGTGCTAATTCGTAAAAAAATTCAAAAATAAGATAGAGATAGATAAAGTAGAAGGGAAGTAGCAGCCTTAAGTCAAAAGGGGTTCCGGCAAAGTTAAAAATAAGTAGAAAAAACAATTCTCCTGCAAAAAACATCCAGATGAAAAAAGCGTTCTTTTTCTTTAGCAGATTATATATCACTATCCCGTATAGAGATGCCGACAGGAGATAATTCTCGAATTTGTCAAGCAACCTTGTGTCTGTGAGCCTTCTTCCTGAGCTATAAGAAAACACTTTGACATTGAAATTATTCAGGAAGGCAGAGAAGCTGTTGCAGACGCCTTCATTAGGACTGCAGCCTGTAACCTGTCCTATAGTTGGCATATCGCCTAAAACCCTGTACAGGTTTGCATTCAGGAACAGCACGAAAAATAATAGGAATCCTATCAAAACAATGCTGATGTACTTGATCCCAAACATTATCGGGAGTTTTTTTCTTACTATCCCCTCAAACAATATAAAAAAAGATAAAATAGGTAAAAGCGCGTATGTAGTATTCTTTGTTGCGAACATTAGCATAACAACAATTGCCAAAGATAAGTTATAGTGTTTGTCATCATTTCTAAACAGCGCCGCGTAAACAAAAAAAAGTGAGCATACCAAAAAATAAGTGAGGTCGACATAAAAATGCGCCAGCAATTCGATATAGAACTGGCAGGCAATAATAAATAGAATAAAGATAAAGGCTTTTCTTGGGCTTATCAGTTTTTTTAGGCTGAAGAATAACAATAAAGTCAGCCCGAAATTAAGGAAGACGCTTGAAAATGAAAATAAGAGATGCGAGGGCCCAAACAAAAGAAAAAACGGCAAATCTCTAAGCAATATTATCTTGTCTGGATAGCTAATGTAAAAATTATGCAATGCTTCCTTGAAATCCTCTTTTTTAAGCAAGTCATCTATTACTACTGATCTAAAATAATATTCGTAATAATGGCCGTGATAAGTCCTGTTCGACTGGAGATAGAAATAGGCTGAGGTTGCAAGGCCCATGCCGATAATTAGCAAGAAGACATACATAAAAGCAATTTTATTATGTTTATTTTTTTTCAATAACAAGTAAGACGCTAGCCATATTATTAAACATATCGCCGGCACCGGAAAAAAATATGGCGTGACTGCCGCCTTTTACATAAAAGAAAAACGAATTATTAAAAAATTTGAGAATAGAAAACAATTAATTTATACAGAGCGGAATCGTACGGCTCAGTAGAAAGTAAAATAAACCCGAGCAGCTGTTAAAGCTGCTGCGGGGGTGAATCGTTGAGGGATTCACCAATGAAAAAGAGAGAGACACTAAAAGAAAAAGCTTACTATTTATGGAAGAAAG
>Ga0247727_10008390_pt1 | contig 19188 bp, 10 predicted proteins | sample WisWelCaveWW1625_FD_202498 | JGI IMG/M metagenome (GOLD analysis project Ga0247727, IMG submission 202498) | Biofilm microbial communities from Wishing Well Cave, Virginia, United States - WW16-25 | ecosystem: Environmental > Aquatic > Deep subsurface > Groundwater > Cave microbial mat | place... | reverse complement strand
AGCCCGATGTTTTTGAGCAGCATTTTTCGCGCCCGGGTGTGGAGCAATGCCGGATCGGACGGCTCGCCGTACAGGACCGGGTCCATGCGCGCGCTGGAGATCACGGCCAGGCGCTCTCCTTCTCGATAGGAGAACGCAAATCTCCACGGAAAGCCATCGATGTACATGTCCCCCTCGGTGATCCCGATGAGGATGGCTTTGGGGTGGCTGGCCCATGGGGCATAACGATTCCTGATGAGCGCGATCAGCCGCTGCGCGACCAACTGGCCCCGGCCCGGATCCAGCAGCGAATCCTCCAGCGATAGGGCGGGCATAATCTCGATCGACAACTTGTGTTTCTGCTGGAAGTAGCCGGCCAACTGCGTCACGGATACGGAGGAGAATTCTCCCAGCCGCGCCAGGTAAATCTTCACCGGCGTCTTGGCGGCGGCCGGGTTCTGGGCAGCCGAGGAAGCCGCCGGGAGGAACGCCAGCAGGCCTGTCAGGAGGCATCGGAGCGCGCCACGGAGGCAGAGGGTCTTCATCCGATTCCATCATAGCACACATCAATACCTAGGAGGATCGGGTCGCGTGCCTGGGCGCAATCCCGTGCACCCGGCCCGATCGCCCGCGCCTCAAGCCACAAGTTGGGGAATCAGCTCGCCGTGCACGTCGGTGAGCCGCATCTGGCGCCCGCTGAAGAAATAGGTCAGGCGCTTGTGGTCAAGACCCAGCAGATGCAGGATCGTGGCGTGCAGGTCGTAGACCGTGATGGGCTGCTCGATGGTTTTGTAGCCGAACTCGTCGGAGGCGCCAATCACCTGGCCGCCGCGGATTCCAGCGCCGGCCATCCACAAGCTCATCGCGCCTGGGTTGTGGTCGCGCCCGACGCCGCGCTGGGAAATCGGCATGCGGCCGAACTCGGTGTGCCAGATCACCAGCGTGGTCTCCAGCAAGCCGCGCTGTTTGAGATCCCTCATCAACCCGGCGATCGGTTGATCGACCTCCAAGGCATGCTGGCCGTGGTTGTCCACGATGCTGTCGTGGGCGTCCCAGGTGTCGACGTTCGAGTTGACGTAGGCGCCGCTGTAAAGCTGCACAAAACGCACCCCGCGCTCGATCAGCCGGCGGGCGGCCAGGCACTGTTTGCCGAAGGGCTCGGTCACCGGGTGGTCCAGCCCGTAGAGCCGGCGGGTCTCCACGCTTTCATTAGCCAGATCCACCGCCTCGGGCGCATCGCGCTGCATGCGGTAGGCGAGCTCGTAGGAGGCGATCCGCGCGGCCAGCTCCGAGCTGCCCGGATTCCGCTCCTCGTGATGCTGGTTGAGCCGCGCCAGATGGTCCAGGCGCGCCCGCTGCTGCTCGGGCGTGAGGTAGTTGGAAGGAGGCCGCAAGTCCAGAATCGGGTCGCCCGAGGAGCGGAAGACCGTCGCCTGGTAAGAAGCCGGCAGATAGCCCGCGCTCCAGTTGTTCGGGCCGTTGTAGGGCCCGCCGCGGGGATCGTAAATCACCACGAACGCGGGCAGATTCTGATTCTGGGTTCCCAGGCCGTAGGTCACCCACGAACCCACGCTGGGAAAGCCCGGCAGCAGCGCGCCGGTGTTCCATTCAAAGTGCGAGATCGAGTGGTCGTTGGATCGCCCGGTGGCCGAACGAATCAGCGCGAAATCGTCGACGCACGTCGCCATGTGCGGGAAAAGATCCGATACCTCGATTCCCGACTGGCCGTAGCGCTTGAATTTGTACGGGCTCCGCAGAATCGGCCCGGGGTAGCCCTGCTGCACCTGGATCTCGCCCTCGACCGGCAGCGGCTGGCCATGGTAGCGCTCCAGCGCCGGCTTGGGATCAAACGTGTCGATGTGACTGACGCCGCCGCACATGAACAGAGAGATGACGGCCTTGGCCCGCGGTTTGAAGTGAGGGGCTTTGGCGGCGAACGGGGAGGGGACCTGGGCCCCCAGCAGTCCGTCCTGCTGGAGAAGGCAGGTCAGCGCCAGGCCGCTGATGCCTTCTCCGGCCTGGAACAGAAAATCGCGGCGGGAGAGGAATCTCCCCTTAGTTGATAAAGAGAAACTCATTGAGATTCAAGATCACGTTGCACAGGTCGACCAGCGCTTCCAGGCCCGCGTCGCGCGCGGCCCGGCTGGCGTGATACCCCTTCTGCTTCGCCAGAAAATCCCGATTCGCCTTCTCCTCGCTCGCGCTGGGGTCGCGGCTCAGGGCCAGCCGGTAGGCGGCCCGCATCTCATCGGCCGGCTGGAGGGCCCTCACCCGCTCCGCAAAATGCCGCGACTGCAGCAGGATGAATTCATTGTTCATGAGCGTCAGCGCCTGGGTCGGTACGGTCGTCGTGTTGCGCCGCTCGCAGGTGACCATTGTGTCCGGCTGATCGAAGACCTCGAACAACGGATACTTCAGAGCTCGTTTCCAATAGGAATAAATGCTGCGCCGCCAGGTGGAGGGCTCCTCCCGCGTCAAAACCCACTTGCCGACCTTTTTAGCGGCCTCGTGCACCGAGGCCGGCAAGGCCGGGAAGAAAGGCGGGCCGCCGGCTTCCAGATTCAACTGCCCGCTTGCTGAGAGGATGAGGTCGCGAATCGCCTCCGCCTCCAGGCGCCGCAGCGGGAATCGCCATAGGTAAGTATTGGCAGGATCTTTTTCGAGGTTCTCGGCGCGCGAGTAGGCGGAGGATCTCTGGTAGGCCTGGGATGTCATGATCAGACGATGCATCTTTTTCCAGCTCCAGCCCTGCCGCGGGAACTCGCTCGCCAGCCAGTCCAGCAGCTCGGGGTGTGTGGGCAGGCTTCCCATGGTCCCGAAGTTGCTCGGGGTGGCGACGATGCCCCGGCCGAAGTGGTGATGCCAGAGCCGGTTCACCATCACGCGGGCCGTCAGCGGGTTGTTCTCTGAGGCGATCCAGTCAGCGAGCGCCCGGCGGCGTCCGCTCGTCGGGCGTCGGTCAGCGGGGGGGCGCGCCGTTACCGGCTTGCCATCGGCGAGCGCGGTCAAAAACCCCGGTTCGATGTCGATCGGCTTGCCGTCGACCGCAATCAGCGGCGGCGGCGAGTACGGATGGCTTGGCTGGGGGATGTAGGAGCCCGGGAAATCGAGCTTGAATCGCTTGGCGGTAGTGCCCGGCACCGGCTCGTCGCCGGGACCATCGGGGGTAAAGCGGTAGTCCCCGTCGCGAATCCCTGCCGCCACCGGCAGCGGCCTCGGCATCCGTTTCTCCATCTCGCGGATCTGGGCATTGAGCTTCCGGGCCGCCGCCTGGTCTTCCGGGCTCATGCTCAGCCCCTGGCGCCCCCCACCGCCGATGGAGAGCATCTGGGTCGCCAGCAGCTTCTGGCCGGGCGTCCTCATCTCCTCGGGCGTCCGCACCGCGATCCGTACTTCCTCGGGGTAAGTCTCCAGCCGCTTCTGGAGAAGCGCGCGACGGTAGGGTTCTTCGATCTGCCGCACCCGATCCTTGAGGGGCCTGGTCTCGGACTCCACTTCCCCCTTGATGCGCTCGTATTCGGCCGCCTCGCCGGCAGGCGCCAGCGGATGGTTGTAGTCGACGAAGGGGAAGAAAGCTGACATTATCCGATAGTAATCGGCCTGCGGGATGGGATCGAATTTGTGGTCATGGCAGCGGGCGCAACTGACCGTGAGGCCGAGAAACGCGCGGCTGGTCGTGCCGATGAGGTCGTCCAGGTAGTCGTACCGGTAATGCGGATTCTGCTTTTCGCGGAACAGCACACGAGGGCCGATGCGGCTAAACCCGGTGGCGATGAGGGTATCGTAGCTGCTTTCGTCCAACTCATCACCGGCGAGCTGTTCCTGAATAAACTGGGTGTAGAGCTTGTCGTCGTTGAGGGACTGGATCACGTAATCGCGATAGCGCCAGGCGTTGGGATTGTCGTCGTCATGTATGTGGCCCCAACTGTCAGCGTATCGCGCCACATCCAGCCAATGCCGCGCCCAGCGCTCCCCGTAATGCGGAGAGGCGAGCAGGCGATCGATCAACTTCTCGTACGCCGCCGGCGACCCATCTTTCACAAAGGCGTCCACTTCGTCGGGACTGGGCAGCAACCCGATCACGTCGAGATACGCCCGGCGGATCAGGGTATGGCGATCCGCTGCTGGAGCGGGTGTCAGTCCCTTGGCCTCCAGCGTCTTTTTGAGGAACGCATCAATGGGATGATCCCCGGGAGGCGTAGCAGGCCGTACAGGCTTGCGGAACGCCCACCAGGTTCGCGCGGAGGCACTGTCCCAGGCCGCTCCGCTGTCAATCCATTTCTGCAGCGTAGAAATTTCAGGCTCGCTGAGTTGGCCGCCCAAAGGCATCCGGGGCTGGTCCTGCCCCGCCACTCTCCGGTAGAGACGGCTCCTGGCTGCGTCTCCCGGGACCAGCGCTGGTCCGCTCTGGCCGCCCTTCAACGCCGCCTCGCGCGAGCTGAGGTTGAGCGTCGCCATCTGCTGGGCGGGGCCACGGCACGGAAGGCACTTCTGGGTGAGGATCAACTGAGGGGGACTCTGCGCCGCCGCCCCTGCCGTCAGGAGCGAAGCGATCACGGGCACGAAGAATCGGGTCATTCTTTGGCGGCGCCTCAACCAGATTGATTGTAGCGCCACACAAGCGGCGCCGCCAGCCCTAGATTGGCCGCAGGCTGAAGCCCGCCCCGGTTCTGATCAGAACCGCAACCGCAACCCAAAGCGGAACTGGCGCTCGTCGATGCCGTCGCGACCGAGGTTTTGAACGCCGGTGATCTCAGTGTAGCCGTTGAGGCGGACGATCTGGCCGGTGGCGCGATTCGCGTCCATGCTGGAGACGTTGCCGCCGGGGTTGCCGAAGTGCGGCGTGTTGCTGAAGTTGAACGCCTCCATCTGGAACTCCATCCCGAGCGACTCGGTCAATTGGAAGCGGCGCTTCACGCCGAAGTCCCAATTGATCATGCCGGGACCGCGCAGCGACATGTAGCCAGCGTTGCCGAAGCGGGGCGTGGTGACCGAGTCGAAGGCGAAGGGATCAAAGAACGACAGGTTGCGGCCGGTGGCCCCGATCTTCTGGACGGTGGGCTTGACTTGGTCGGCGCGCTGGGTGGCGCCTGGCAGATCGAGCGAGGTGCCCGAGGCGCCAACACTGAAGGGAAGGCCGCCGTAAAAGCTCCAGAGCTGGTTGATCTGCCAGCCGCCGAGGATGGCGGCGGCGGGCCCGCTGGTGGCCAGCGTCTTGCCTTTGCCGAAGGGCAGGTCCCAGATGTGGGAGACGTGGAACATGTGGGTTCGGTCGTAGTTGAGGAGGGTGCGATTCATTTCAAAGTACTGTAAGGCCTGGACGAAGTTGGGGCCGCTGTCAGAGTTGACGTTATAGCCGATGACTTTGGACCAGGTGTAGTTGGCCTCGACCTGCATGCCGCCGGAGAAGCGGCGCTGGAGGGTGGCCTGGAGAGAGTTGTATTGGTTGGTGCCGAAGGGCGTGACGAGGTTGGTGGCTACGGGGCGGCCAAAGCGCGCGTTGAGCGGCCGGCCGGCGTTGCCTCGGCCGATGATCTGGCCGGCGTTGACGTCGAGGTAGCCCAGTTGGCGGGTGGAGCGGGTGGCGACGTAACCGGCCCCACCGGTGAAGTTGCCGCGAAACTGCTTCTGAATGGTGAAATTCCAGGACTGGATGTAGCCTCGGTCAAAGTTCTTCGGTGTGGTGACGACGGCGAAGGTGCTGGGGACGTCGATGATGCCGTTGCCGTTGTCGGGGATAGTGACGCGGGGTATCCCGTCCGAGAAGCGGCCGGCCCAGGCAAAGGAGTTGGGGGAGGTGATGTTCTGAATCAGCAGAACAGGGTAATTGGTCCGCAGCGGGCGTTGGAGCGAGAAGGGGTCGAAGGTCAGACCGTACCCGGCGCGCACTACAAAGTTGGGAGTAATGCGGTAGGCGATGCCGAGGCGCGGAGCAAATAGCTTCTTGCTGACAGAAACGCCGCAGTCCTTGGGAACTTGTCCGACGCCGCAGACCAGCATCTTATTTTGGGAGCCGTCATACCATTCCAGGCCGCGGTCGGCGCGGGTGGGGAACGGGTAGTACTCCCAGCGTACGCCGTAGGACAGGGTGAGCTTGGGGGTGGCGTTCCAGCGGTCGCGGAGGTAGAAGCTGTAGCTGGCCTGGCGGGTGTTGTACTCGTCGGGGACCTGAGTGATTTTGCCGATGGTGGTGGGGAGGCCGAGCAAGAAGGTGGCGTAGGAGTTGAACTGGTTGCCGGCGAGCCCGCCGTTGAGCTGGGTGGGGCCGCCGCCGAACTGGAAGCCGCCCTGGGCGCCGAACGTCGCGCCGGTGGCCTCCGGCTGGAGGTGGTTCATGCCGGAGAAGTAGATGTCGGTGCCGAAGCGAATCTCGTGGGTTCCCTTGGTCCAGTTGAAGTTGGCCACGTACTGATACTGGGGGTCGCGGCGGTAGTAAGGCTGGAAGGCGTTGGGGACGCCAAGGGAGGTGTAGCTGTCCACGTTGAACTGGGGCCAGCCGCCCTCGAAGCGCCGTGTCCCGTTGGTGCCGGGGATGCCGAGAAAGTCGAGGCCGAGCTTCTCGTCCAGGCGCACCTGCTCGATGCTGGTATCCATGCGGGTCCAGCCGAAGTAGGCGTCCATGATGAGCTGCGGCGAGAAGATGTAGTTGGTGGCGCCGGTGAAGCTGAAGGTGTTGCCGGTGCCGATGCCGGGGTTGCCGCCAGCGCCGGAGATTTCGGGTCCGCCGATCTCGCCGAACATCTGCGGGTTGTTCATGTCGTAGTGGTTGATGGAGAAGCGGCTGAAGGCGCTCCACTTCTCGCTGATGTTCCAGTTGACCTTTGTGTCGGCGCGGTTCCGGTCGTACAGGTAGGACGCGTTGGCGAAGTAGTTACTGGTGAGCAGGTCAAGGTTGGGGAGGGGGGTAAGGTCGGCCAGCTTCCGGGAGATGGGGTTGATCCGGGCAGTGGGGACGATCTTGTTGGGGAGGAGGCTGCGATTGGCGCCATTCGCTGCGCCGGTCGCTGGATCGTAGATGTCGCGGGTGGATTCGGACATGTCGCCGCGCTTCTGGAGCGCGGTGGGGACGGTGCCGAGCCGGGAAGCGAACTCGCGGTTGTAGCTGCCCTCGTAGCTCATGAAGTAGAACAGCCTGTCCTTCTTGATGGGCCCGCCGAGAGAGCCGCCGAACTCGTTGTTGACGAGCTTAGGCTTGCGCTGGCCCGGGGGCAGGATCCAGGGCTTGGCCTTGAGGGCGTTGCCGCTGTAATACTCGAAGAAGGAGCCGTGGAGGTCGTTGGAGCCGCTCTTGATCTGGACGTTGACGGCTGCGCCGCCGGCCAGCCCCTGCTCGGCGTCGAACGAGTTGGTGACGACGTTGACGGTGTCGATGGCGTCCAGAGTCGGAACGAAAGCGGTGATGTGGGGCAGCCAGGGAGAGATGGAGGAAGCCCCGTCGATGCGGGTGTTGTTGATCGACTGGCTCACCCCGTTCACGTTAAACGTCAAGGCGCGCGCCGGGTTGGTCGGGACGGAGTGCGCGTTGGCGGGCGGCCGGAAGCCGGCAGCATGCGGAAGAGCTGCTGGTAGTTGCGCCCGGCCGCAACGGGGAGGTTCTGGAAGGTCTGGCTGGTGATCTCGGCGCGGACCTCGGAACGGTCGGTCTGCAGGGCGGCGACCTGGCCGGAGACCGTGACGGTTTCGGTGACGGCGCCGATCCTGAGGGCGACGTCGATGCGCGTGATCGAGTTGATGGAGACGATAACGTCGGTCTGGGTGAAAGTGCTGAAACCTTCCTTGGTCACTCGGAGCGTGTAATTACCCGGCTCCAGAGTCGGCAGGCTGTAGCTGCCGACGTCATTGGACAGGGCCTGCCGCGACTGGTTGGTCTGGATGTTGATGACCGTGACCGTGGCGGCGGTCACTGCGGCCTCCGTGGCGTCCCTGACGTTGCCCACCAGCGATCCGTGGAGGAGCTGTCCGTAAACCGGTGCGGCGACGGATGCCAGGACCGCGAGAGCTACCAGAACAAACCTGCCCACAACTGTTACTTTCATTTTCGTCCCCCCTCAGAAATCAAACTCCCAAGCCTACACATTGTATCCCCGCCGAGCGCTCCAAGCAAGGGGACAACAGCTTAGATTGTTGTTAAATAAGCCGTCTCCGGCTGAGAGCGACAAGTCTTTGAATCGGCGGCGGTTAAGCGCTTGTTCGAGACCTACCAAATCAGTTTCAATGCCAGTTGAGCCACGCGCCCGGCTCCGGCTCCGCGAATCCGGCCAAAGCTGGCCGAGGTTCTCTGGCGATCGGGGTTCCCGAAATTGACCTGGTTGAAGGCGTTGAAAAACTCCCCGCGAAGCTGGATCTTCATCGGCTCGCCCGCCCGGAAATCTTTCAGGGCGGCGAAATTGGAGCTGTTCGACGCTGGGCCGCTGAAGATGTTCCGCCCGCCGTTGCCGTAGGTGCCCAGCGGGATTTGGGCAATCGGAACGTAGGCGTCGGTATTGAAGAACCGGTTGACGAAGGCGCTTCGGCTCGCGTGGTCGGGCTTCAAATCCTTGTGAGTGATGCCGGGGACCAACTGCGCATGCTGCAGGCCCTGCTGGCCGGTCCCGTCAATGGCGACGTCGGTGCCCATGACGATGTTCAGCGGCGCGCCGCTCTGAATGATATGGATTCCCGAAACGCTCCAGCCGGCAAGCAGCCGCCGCGCCACGCCGTTCTGAAACCTCAGGTCAGGACTCCAGAGCCACGAAAGGGAAACGATGCGACGGTGATCGAAGGCGCCGCGGCCGCGGTCCTGCTTCAGGTTGAACGGGTTGGCCACCCCGGGGGTCAGGCCCGGCTCCGGCGCCACCACGTTGTCAATCAGCTTGGACCACACGTAGGAACCCAGAATGGAAAACCCGTTGCGGAAGCGCTTGTCCACCCGAATTTGAAGACTGTTGTACCAGGCGCGGTAGTCGCTCCCCAGCACGCGGCTTTGTGTATTGATCAAACCTAGCGTTTCGGGAACCAGCACCCGCTCGTTGACGTTTTGCGCCGTGGGCGGGCGTCCGTTGAGGCGCGAAGGCATGAACACGGCCGGGTTCCAGTGCCGGTGCCCCTCCAGCTTGGCCGAGATCTTGCCGGCGTAGCTGGCCTCGACCATCAGGTCCTGCCGGACCTGGCGCTGCACGGTGAGATTGATCGACTGCGTGTAGGGGGTGCGCAAGTATTCCTCGCTGAACACCGTCTGGGCGGGTAGAGGGAAAAGCTGGCAGCGCACGCCGGGAAACTGGGGGATACCCACGCAGCCGAATCGGCCCTCCAGGACGCCTTCCGGCGGAAAGGGCCGGTTCAAGGAAACGTAGGGGTCGTCCATCCGGCCGTTGCGCAACTGGTCCACCCCGCGCCACGGCGCCTCGGCGGTGTGGACCACGTTCGCGCTGATCTGGTCGAAAAAGAGGCCGTACCCCCCGCGCACGCTCGTTTTCCCGTTCCCAAACACGTCCCAGGCGAAGCCGAAGCGCGGGGCGAAGTTGTTCATGTCGTTGAAGGTCAGCTTGCCGTTGTCGGGCAGGCCCGGATCGCCCGAAAACAAAACGCCGGGAATGGAGTCCGGTCTCACCGTGGAGCGCACACCGGGCCGGATCGCGACGTGCTTGCCGTACTGCTGGTCCCAGGGGTGCATCGGCTCGTAGCGCAGCCCAAAGGTGAGGGTGAGGCGGGTGCGGATCTTGAATTCATCCTGGAAGTACAAGTGATGCTTCCAGGCAATCGGGTCGCTCCCGCCCTGTCCGAACGTCACATCCAGGCGGTCAAAGGCGCCGAGCAGGAAGTCGGCTGTCGAGTCGCCGGTGCGCGCGCCGCTGAACACCATGGTGCGACCCTGCATGAGCCGCTTGTCGAGCACCCAGTCGACGTAGTGGCCCTCATAGCCCCACTTCAGCGTGTGGCGCCCGTAAATTTTGCTCATCGAATCCCGCCAGTGCCAGTTTCGGTAATTCTGGCCCACTGGATTGATGTTGGACAGATTGAACCGGCCGGTTGCGGTGTAGGTCAGTCCTTCGCCGTTCGAGCCGGCAGGCAGGTTGATGCCGAGGCTGCGGGGGGCGAGCTGGCGGTCGGGCTGGGTGTTGGAATCCGCGTGCAGGAATGAGAAAGTCGCCTCGTTGAGGAACGTCGGGCTGAAGGTGTAGGTGCTGGTGATGCCGGCGTTGTTGGATGTGACGTCGCGGTGGGCGGTCACGTAGCCCGGCAGGTCGCTGGAGGTAAACGTCCGGTCGTAGCGGTCGCGGAAGTAATGGCCGAACAGGGTGTGCTTGTCGCTGTTCAGGAAATCCAGCCGCGTCATGAAGCTGTAGTTCGACGAAGGCTCGGATCGGATCTGGACGATCGTGCCGGTCGGGGAAAGGGGAACGAACTGCTCCATCACCCGGCGAGCGGCCGGGCTGATGCAGCTTGGGCTGATGATGTTGCCGCCCACGCAGGCTCGTCCGCCCGAGTCGGTGTAGGGCTGGCCGGTCAGGCCGTCGGTGGGATTCCGGAGGGCGGTCGCCAGGCTCCTGAAGTCGCCGCCCCGCTGGGCCGGCGAGGGCACGAAGGCCTGCGAGGAGCCGACCTCGCTGCGGTTCCACAACCGCTGGTAGTAACCAAAAAAGAACAGCCGGTCCCGGCGGATCGGCCCGCCGGCGCCGGCGCCCGCCTGGTTCTGGCGCGTGGTGGGGCGTCGCGGCTGGAAAAAGCTCCGCGCATTCAGCTTGTCATTGCGGAGGAATTCCCAGGCGCTGCCATGAATGGCGTTGCTGCCGGACTTGGATGTGACCGACACCTGGCTGCCCGAGTTATTCCCGTACTCGGAGCCGAAGTTGTGGGTCTGAATACGAATCTCCTGGACGGCGTCCGGCGGCGGATAGTTCATTCCGGTCGTCTGCCCGAAGTGGATGAAGTTGGCTCCGTTGAAGGTGAAGTTGTTGTTCACCGAGCGCCCGCCGTTGACGCTCATGGTGGGCCCCGCGCGCGTGTCGCCCAATTCTTGCGGGGCGTTGATCTCGGTCACTCCGGGGAGGATCGCCGCCAGGGCGACCACGTTGCGCCCGTTGAGGGGAAGGTCCTGCACGCGGCGGTCATCAACCAGCCCGGAGAGCGCCTGGTTGGTGGTATTCACCAGGGTGGCCTGGCTGGTGACGGTGACCTCGGCCTGCACGGCGCCCACTTTCAGCTCCATATCCAGGCGGAGATTTTCGCTCACCGTCAACCGGACGCCCGTTTGAACCTGCTTCTCAAAACCCGGGGCCTCGACGGAAATCTGGTAGGTGCCCGGCGGCATGGCCAGCAGGTTATAAAACCCGGTGCCGTCGGAGCGTGTCGAGCGGGTGAGCTGTTGTTCGCTGGAGACGGCAGTCACACTCGCCGCCGGCAGCGCCGCGCCGGTCGGATCGCGCACGAAACCGCTGATGGTGCCCGCCACCTGAGCGTCGAGGCGCGCGGCCAGCGCCAGCAGCAGCAAAGCGCAGCAACGAGAAATCGACAGGACCTTCATGGGACCCTCCGCGGGCAGGTCAGTGCCCGCCCGATATTCTAGCAACAGAAAGCCGGAAGGGGCTGGTGGGAGATGCAACGTTTGCGACCCCGGCTCCCCGGCCACAAGCGGCGATCACACTCGGCTCCGATTTATTTCATCTTTATTTTCACGCCGCCCCTCTGCGGAGCGGAGCTGCCTCGCCTGGCGAATGATATCCTGGGAGGGGAAGCCGATCACAGGCCAGTCGCCAGCCCCCCAAATCTGAGGATTTGTCTCGTAGAAAGCCGTCAGCGGTACGGTTTCTGCGGAATCTAAGTTCTCTTCGCTAAACTTTCGCTCCCAATTAGCCGAAACCAATAGTGAAAGGTGGTCGAAAGGGAAAGGGTATCACAGTGATCCGATCCTTGTTCCTGAGCGGGCGGAGTCGTCGACTACGTCACCAAATGCCCTCGCTTGTAGCGACAGTTTTCGTTGGGATGACCGCGGAGGCCATAGGCGTCCCGTTTGAGTTTGCCTTACTTGCTGCCGTCAGCGTGCAACTGTTCGCGGTTGTACTCACCACCCTCCGTTTGCTCCGCTAGGCCCCGGCGACCATGGCTTGCGGGGGCTCCTCGTGAGGTGCGGTTGGTTTGTCTGTGCGACCGCGACTGAATCGTCTGCGGATCAGATACAGGCAGACGTGCGAGGGCAGTATTAAGACCAGAAACAACAGAACTATCCAACTTGCTCCCAGGCCCTTCGCCTCCAAGTAGACAGCAAGCGGGCTCAGTACGGTGCCACAAGCGAGGTAGCTCCAGCCAATCGAAAGCCGGTTGGGCCACAGGTCTCGAAACGTCACTTTCACTGGGCTCCCGGGCGCAGTTGATGGTACGCCTTCCGAAGCTCGCGTAGATTCCTGACCACCAATAGCACAAACGAGCACACCGCAAATTGGCTCACGGTAAAAATCGCGAACCAGATGAGGATTCGATCAGCAATCTGCACGAAGGAGTGCAGTTGCGGTACGATTCGCTCCAGGCCGCTGGCCAGCGCGGCCACGGCAGCCTCCATCAGAAGCAGGCAAACCACGTCAATGAAGTGGTCCCAAAGGATGGCTCGATTGCTCATTCTCCTTCGAAAGCCGGTATCCCTACACCGGCGTCCAGATAACGATGCCATCCTCGGACTGTCAATTTAAGACAAACTCGTCCTGAGCATTCATTGTGCCCGGGGATTTTTTGTGCTACCCTCGTGGCCATGGAAAACCCTATTCTTCGCCGACAGATTCTTCGCCTGGGCGCCGTTAGCGCCGCCGCCCTGGTGTGGTCGAGCCCGCTTGATGCGGAATGCGACGAGACCCAAGACAACATCGAAGGGCCGTATTACAAGGCCGGGGCGCCGGAGCGCACGACGCTCATCGAGCCGGGCATGAAAGGCGTCCCGCTGGCGGTTTCCGGGCGCGTGTTAAACACCCGGTGCGAGCCGCTGGCGCACGCCGTGCTTGACGTCTGGCAGTGCGATGCCGACGGCGTCTATGACCTCAAGGGTTTCACGCTGCGCGGCAAGCTCCAGGCCGACAAGAACGGCCGCTACGAGTTGCGTACCATCCTGCCGCCGCCGTACAAAGTGTCGGAAACCCGCTCCCGGCCTTCGCACATCCATCTCAAGATCAGCGCGCCCGGCATTCCGGCGTTGACCACCCAGCTTTACTTTGAGGGCGACAAGTGGAATGCTGTCGACGGGGCCTACCGCAAGTCGCTGACTATTAACCCGCGGGATGAACGGAAAGGGATCAAAGTCGCCGCGTTCGACTTCAACTTGAAGGCAGCGGGCTGAGCCGGGCAGGAGTCAGGGCCGGGCCAGCCGCCGGATCGAAGCCAGCGACGCGCGGCGCCACGGGGAATCCTCTCGCCGTCGCAAGCCAGTCCCTGTCCCGGGGTGGCGACAGTTTTCAGCCAGTAGCGCCGGGCGCCCTCTGCCGTATCATCGGAATTGTCATGAAGCGGCTTGCGCTCATTCTCCTCACAGCCGGCGTTGCGATGCCCTCCGCGCTGCCGCCAGCGGCGCAACTGGAAAGCCTCGCCTCCCGGTTCCCCTACTTCTGCCCTCAGAATTTCTTTCTGGATCAGCCCGGCTGCTGGGGCCATCGCGAAGCCGAGTACCGAAAGCTGCTCGCCGAACTTTCCTCCCTCGACGCGCCGGAGCCTGCGCTGGTGGAGTTGCTCCACCACGCCGACCCGAAAGTGCGCACCCTCGCTATCGCTGTTCTTTTCGCCAGGGAGGATCCGAGCGTGCTGCCGCACATCGCGGCGAAGGCGGGTGATTCATCCCTCACTTTTCCCGACGTTCTGCCGGACGCCCGGCCGCTTCTTCCGGGATTCAAGCGAGAGCCGACCTTACAAAGCCGGACGGTAGGAGAAATTGCTGAGCAGGCTGTGCGGCTGTGCCTGGAACCGGCCGGCTTCTTCGGCGGCGCGCGCGGCTCGGCCGGCTATGCCGGTTTTGAACAATACTGGGCCGCCCGCCAGCATCGCAAGTATTGTGCGGCGTGGTTTCTCGTCCAACTCGGTCGCGCCGGCCAGGGCAGCCGACCCACGCCGGCCGAGCGATTGCCGAAGATCCGGGCCGTTCGCCGGCGCATCGACCGAATTCCGGAGCCCGACCGCACGTGGACCTTCTTATGGCTGAACGGTGAGGAGGGCAGCGAGGCGCTCCTGTCCGAACAAGAATTGACGCAGGCGTGTAAAAAACTCGGCCCCGAGGCGCTCCTGGAATCTGAGCGGCGCGAGCGGCGGGCCGGTTTCACCGATCCCAACATCACGGCCTGGTGGGCGATCGGGGCCGCCGAGTTGCGTCCCGGCCTGGCCCTCAATATCCTGCCCGAGGCGCTGCCGCGGTTTTCCTCCGACTGGCAGGGCGATGACCGCGCGCACCTGGCAGCGGCGATCTGGCGGCTGGCGGCGCCGCCTCAGACCGAGTACCTGCGGGAGTGGTTCTACACCGAATCCCCGCAACACGCCCACTTTCCGCATTCGCGGGCACTTTGGCTGCAGTTGGTCGCCGGGCAGCTCAAAGCGGCGCTCCGCAATCTGATCGCCGCCATCGTCTCCGATTACCCCCTAGCATCCCTGGACTGGCAAACGCTGGAGGCTCTTGCCAAAACGGTGAACGCCGTCGCCGGCAAGGCGGTCGTTCCGCCCTCCGATCTGGAAAAAGCCAGTCACCCCCTCGGCCCGGCCCATTTTCACCGGCAGCGCGAGCGCGCGACCGAAAAATACCCCCTGCAAACCGCGGAGTTGCTGAGCGTTCTGGCGGGCTGGAGAGAAAAAATGCGAGCGAGCCTGCCGGAATGGTCGAACAATGTTCGGTGACGGCGCAGGGGAACCAGCGCCGGCCGAGCTGCGTATCTCCACACCAGGAGGCATCGCGTTGTATGATTTCGCGCCGGAGGCTGAAGTGGGGACTTCCCTTGCTGATGATCGTAGCGGGCGGGGCGCTTTACGCGGTTTGGCCCCATTGGACCGCAGATCCGCAGGCGCAAGTCGACCGGTTGGTGGAATTGCTCGAGCTCCCTCCGGGCGCGACAGCCGGAGAAGTCGGCGCCGGCAAAGGCCGCATGACCCTCCTTTTGGCCCGGCGCCTGGGCGCCGCCGGACGGGTGTTTTCCACCGAGCTCGACTCGGGAGACCTGGACGACCTCAAGCAAACCGTCACCGATGCGGGAGTCCAGAATGTCACCGTCATCCGGGGAGGCGAGCAGGACACACAGCTCCCCGCCGAGTGTTGCGATGCCATTTTTATGCGAAGGGTTTATCATCATTTCACGCATTCGCAAAACCTCAACGCCAGCCTGATCAAAGCGCTGCGTCCGGGCGGACGGCTGGCGGTGATCGATTTCGCTCCACAGCCCTGGATGTTCTGGCTGTGGCGGCCCAAAGGAGTCCCCGACAATCGAGGCGGGCACGGGATACCCCCGGCAGTGCTGATCGAAGAGCTGACCCGCGCGGGATTCGTGTTCGAGCGTCGTATTGATAACTGGCCGGGCAGAGACTATTGCCTGGTGTTTCGGGAGCCAGCACGGAGCGCGGCGGATGCAGCCCGCTGACCAGTCGGCAGCGCCCAAAAAAGAAAAGGCCCGCCTGGCGATCCAGGCGGGCCCACGAGGCTGCTGCGATTAGAAGCTGTAACGCAAGCTGAGCTGAATTTCCCGGTTGCTCGACTTGCTGGTTACCTTGCCGAACGCCGCGCTGTTCGGATCGGTGTTAGCGCCGCCCCAGTTGGGGTGATTCGTGAAGTTGAAGAACTCCCCGCGCAACTGTACGCGGTGCCGCTCCGTGATCAGGAAGTCCTTGAACGCCGCCAGGTTCCAGTTCTGGAAGCCGGGCTGGTGGAGCGGCAGGCTGGAGCGGTTCTGGTTGGCGTAGGTGCCCGCCGCAGGCTGCGTGAAGATGCGGCTGCCGCCCGTGCTCGTCGTGCGGAACCAGAAGTTGGGGTCTGCGGCTCCCGTGCCGTTAGAGAAGTGCCGTTCTCCCCGCGACAGGCTGGCGTCGCCGTTGACGTTCCACGGCTGGCCCTCGCTGCCGCTGCCGATGCCGGCGTAGTCTTCGCCGCGGCCAACGGTAATCGGAGTGCCCGTCTGGAACTGGATGACGCCCGTCACCTGCCAGCCGCCGGCAACGCGGCCCACAAAGCCCTTCTGGTCTTTGAGGAACGGCAGCGCGTAGATCCAGTTGATCACCATTACATGGCGCGTGTCGAATCCGGACTTGCCCCAGTAGTTGCGATCGTCAAAGGGGTTGTAGAGTCGGTCGCGGCGGCCCGACGCATTGTCCATACTCTTCGACAGCGTGTAGGCCAGGCCGTAGCTGAAGTTCCCGGTGAAGCGGCGATTGAGCTCGACCTGCAGGCCGTTGTACTCGCTGCGCGCCGCTGTTTCGCCCATTGGGAGAAACGCGAAGCCCTTGAAGGGCCGCAGGAAGTTGGCGTTAGCGCCGGGGTTTGCCTGTAGCGTGCCCGGCTGGAGCGCGTTCAATTCACGTTCGCGCTCCAAGTGCAGGCCGGTGCGCCCCACGTAGCCGACCTCGATGGTCGTCTGGAAGCCGATCTCGCGCTGAACGCCGACGGTCCAATTCCAGGCGTTGGGAATCTTGAAAACGGGGTCGGAGGTCATGAAGAACTGCGGGAAGCCGGTGCGTGCGCCTCCGCCCGGATTATCCGCCTGGCCGTTGGCGACCGACACCATGGGCTGGAACGGCGGGTTGCCGCCGAGGAAGATGTTGTCGGAGACGCCGGGCCGCGACATGAACCGCCCGCCGCCGGCCCGAAAAACGGTCTTGGGGTTGATCGAGTAGGCCAAGCCGAACCGCGGCTGGAAGTTCAGCTTCTGGGTCTGGCCCCAGTAGACGCTGCCGCCGCTGAACAAGCGGTTGAACTCGCCGCTGTCGGCGATCGCTACGCGCCCCTTGGCGGCGGCAGGGAAGCCCGTGCCCGGGATCAGGACGCCGTTGTAGCGTTCTCCGCTGAGCACGTTGCCGGTCGCCCGCTCCAGCACCGCAGCCTTTGAGGGGTCGTACCGGTTGGGATCGAACACCGCGGTGTTGCCCCACAGGCTCTTGTAGTACGGGTTCATGATGGTGTGCCGGACGCCGTACTCGAGGCGCAGCTTGGGAGTGATGCGCCAGCCATCTTGCAGGAACCATTCAAAGGTGTGGCTGCGGTACGGTGTGAAGGCGCGCGGCCCGATCTCGGCATAGGTGTTGAACAGGCCCATGATGGCGTTGCCCATCGCCAGGCCGGTTCCCCCTGCCCGGGTGTCGGTAAACACGAAGCGTCCGTTCTGGTTGTTGGTGCCGCCCGGAACGCCGCTCACGTTGATTTGGTCGAAGTCGTTCTGGCCGAGCCGCTCCAACGTCACTCCCCATCTAATTGTGTGGTTGCCCGTGATCTTGGAGGTGTTGTTCGACACGATGTACACGGGACCCGACGAGAACGCCGGATACGGCCCCCCGTCCACGGTGCCGAAGTTGCTGATCTCGATGGTGGGGATCTTGTCGAAGATCTCCTTGCGTTCGGGGAAGATATAGGGGTAGGTGATCCCGTATTTGCTGCGGGCGAAGCGCTCGCCGGGGCGGAACACGCCGATGAAGACACGGTCCACCGAGGCCGTCACCAGCGCCTCGTTAATCATGGTCGGGCTGATCGACCAGATGTGGTTCAGCGAGGCCGTGCGGTTGGGGCGCGACCAGTCGGTCACGGCGCGGTCAAAGCCGCCGCGGAACGCGTCCACAGAAACCCACTCGTAGCGCGCATGCCGCAAACGGAAGGTGTGTTTCTCGTTGGGCATGAAGTCGAACGAGAAGGTGTCCTTGCGCTGATCCTCGGGCTGCGGCCGGGTCTGCGTGAAATTGCTGGTTCCCTGGAACAACCCGTTGGGCTCGGGATAGGCGTTCAGAAAGCCCCGGCCGTTGGAGCTGAGCTGGTTTGTCGGAATGATGTTGTTATCAAAAGGCCGGCCGGTCGTCGGGTTGTTGATCACGCGCGGGGTCGAAAAGTACCGGTTCGGCCCGAGCAGCTCGGAGAAATTGCCGCTCCGCATGGCCAGGGTCGGAACGGTCTGGAAGGTGGTCGACTGGCGCCGCCGCTTCAACCACTCCTCGCCCCACAGGAAGAACAGCTTGTTCTTGTCGGTGTTCCACTTCCCCGGGATGTACACCGGCCCGCTGACGATGAAGCCGTACTGGTTGTAACGCTGCGTCTCGCGCGTCTGATTGGAGTTGTTGCGCGACCAGGAGTTGGCGTCGAGTTTCTCGTTGCGCAAATACTCGTAAGCGCTGCCGTGGAACGTCTGAGACCCGCTCTTGGTGACCATGCGGATCTGGCCGCCGGCCGAACGTCCGTACTCGGCGTTGTAGTTGGCGGTCAGGATCTGCACCTCCTGCACCGTCTCCAGGTCGGCGGTGCCGATGGAGGTGCCGTTGGCGCGCGTGCGGATGCCGATCGCTCCGTCGAAGGTGATCAGCAGGTCTTGTCCCCGGGCGCCATTGATCGACAACCCGCCCGAGCTCAGCCCGAAGCTGAGGCCCGACAGCGCGCCGCCGCGCACTCCCGGCTTGAGCAGCGCCAGGAACAGCGGGTTGCGGCCGTTCAGCATCAGGTCCTTAATCTGGCGGCCTTCGATCAGTTTGCCCACGGTTGCGGTTTCCGACTGCAACTGGATCACGGAGGCCGTCACCTCGACGGTCTCGGTGACGGTGCCGACGTCGAGCCCGGCGTTCACCGTCGCCGGCACATTGGGGTCGAGCTTGTTCTTGATGGTGATGAACTTCTTGAAGCCAGTGGCTTCGACGGTCACCGTGTAGTAGCCCGGAGGCAGGCTGGCCGCCACGTAGACGCCGGCTTCGTTGGTCACGGTTCTGCGCTCGATACCCGTGGCTTCGTTGCGCACCGATACGTTGGCGTTGGCAACCACTGCCCCGGTCGGATCCTTCACCGTGCCGGAGATCTGCGCTGTGTCGGACTGCGCGAACGCAGCCCCTGTCACACAAAGAAACACCACGACGGCAAGAATTACCCTCTTCATAGACCCCTCCCGGTTGCAATCACCTTACCCTGGGATTTCCATTATGGATTCCCAGACAGGTCAAATATACACTCCGGCCCCCCCGTAGTCAATTCCGCAGCACGGCTTTTTGCACCGGACGGCTTCCGTATTGTCCGCCGGGGTCAATCCTGGCGCCTGCCAGAGC
>Ga0247727_10008389_pt1 | contig 19192 bp, 6 predicted proteins | sample WisWelCaveWW1625_FD_202498 | JGI IMG/M metagenome (GOLD analysis project Ga0247727, IMG submission 202498) | Biofilm microbial communities from Wishing Well Cave, Virginia, United States - WW16-25 | ecosystem: Environmental > Aquatic > Deep subsurface > Groundwater > Cave microbial mat | place... | reverse complement strand
TCGGCTACGGGGTCCGGATGCGCTTCAGACCTTGAGCTCACCGAACTTGGCCTCGTACTCCTTGAGGCCCTTCTCGAGCATGAGCATCAGCCGCTTGGCGGCGTAGGGGTTGAGGACGATCCGGTCGGAGAGCAGCACGCGCACTTCCTTCTGGTCCGCGCGCCAGGCCTGGTGGGCGCCGAACAGCAGCGTCACTTCCTCGCGCGTGCCGAGCACGTTGCAGACGTTCGCGTAGGACGTGTTCATCTTCGAATCGTCCCAAATGATCTTCGGCTGCTGCGGCGCCGCAGAGTTGATGACGGTCTGCTCGGTCGTGTTCTTGGTGGCCATGCGATCTCCTAAGGACTGCCAGCGATGTGCCTGCTGCGCACCGCTGTCGCGGCAGCGCGAGAAGAGACTACCAATCTATGCCGCGAGCGGCAAACGCGGCACGCTCGAGGACGGCCGCACCTACAAACGCGGCCAGCGGACCACGTTCGGCGAGCCGGCCAGTCGCGGGGTCGAAGGACTGCACCGTCCGCGCGCCCTGGGTCGAACGCAAACCGGTGAACGCCGCAGCGCCCGCGGCAAGCGCCGCGGCAGGATCCTGTGCGCTTTCCTGCGCGTTCGCCGTGTCCGCAGGCGTCAGCGTCGTCGCTTGCGCCTCGACCGAGAACGGAATCTGGGTCAGCACTTCGCCCGCGGCCCCGTCGCCGCCGGCTTGCGGGTTGCCGCCGCCCTGCCCCTCCCCCGCCGCGCCCTGGCCGCCGGATTCGCCGCCATGCGCCGGCGGAGGATTGCCCGTGCCGAGCGACAGCTCCAGCACGATATTGCGCAGCAGTTCCGGGATTTGCGCGAGGGGCACGCCCCGGCCGAACGAGAAGCTGAGCGAATTCAGGCCCGGCAGAACCAGGGTGCCGTCGGAGGCGAAGATGCCCTCGGTGCCGAAGCCCTCGAGCAGGCCGCCGCCTTCTGCGCCACCCTCGCCTTGGGCTTCGGCATCGTTTTCCTGAACGAGGACGTCCCCCTCGCCTTGCGGGACGCTGTAGGAGTCGAACAGGGCCTGCAAGACCAGGTCGATGCCATCGATCAACTCGATGTTGGTGACCAGGCCGCCCGCGAACGAGATGCGCGCGTTGCCGCCGGTGAACAGGTCCTCGGTCAGGTTGGCCGCCAGCGTGTCGTTGCCGAAACCGCCCAGCAGGATGTCGTTGCCCGCGCCGCCGCTGATGAAGTCGGCAGCGCCGGACGCGGAGTCGCCGATCACCTGGGTGAGCGATCCGGCGGTAAAGGTCGCGGTGCCGGCATCGCCGATCAGTACATCATTGCCCGCGCCGCCAAGAACGGAATCTGCGCCCGAGCCGCCAATCACCACGTCATCGCCGGCTCCGGCGTCGATGCTGTCGTCGCCCGCGAGCAGCGGATCGCGCGCCTCGACCATCAGGAGCGCGCCCGCGCCGTTGAACTGGGCGATGCCGTTGTCGCCGATGACGACGTCGTTGCCGGCGCCCGTGGTGATCGTGTCGCTGCCGACGCCGCCCAGCACCACGTTGATGCCGTCGCCCGCAGTGATGGTGTCGTTGCCGCCGGTCGCATCGGAGGCATCCGTCGTGACTGCCTCGGTCAGCACGCCGCCGGTGAACGTCAGGTTGCCGTTGTCGCCGAGGATGATGTCGTTGCCCGCGCCGGTGGTGACCGTATCCCCGGCTGCGCCTCCGACCGCCACATTGTTGCCGCCGCCGGCATCGACCGTATCGATGCCGCCAAGCCCGAGCTCCGTCGATGTCGCGTCGGTGATCACACCCGCGGCCGTGAAGTTCACGATGCCGTTGTCCCCCAGCACAACGTCGTCACCCGTTCCCGAAGTCATTCCATCCGCGCCGATACCGCCGATCACGTAGTTGCGTCCGTCGCCCGCCCCGATGATGTCGTTGCCGCCAGTACCTGCGCTCAGATCGGCGCTCTTGAACTGCGTCAGCACGCCGCCAGTCCAGGTCGCCCGGCCGTTGTCGCCGATCACCACGTCCGATCCGCCGAGCGCGCTAATTGTGTCGCCACCCGCGCCGCCCAGGACCACGTTGTTGCCGGCCCCGACATTCAGGATCTCGCCCGCGCCCAGGCCGATCTCGGTTACCGCCGCATCCGTGATGACCCCGCCCGGCGTGAAGTTCACGATGCCGTTGTCTCCCAGCACCACGTCATCGCCCGTGCCCCCGGTCACGCCGTCCGCGCCGACGCCGCCGATTATGTAGTTTCGCCCCTCGCCCGCGCCGATGGTGTCATTGCCTCCCGTGCCCGCCGTCGTGTCGGTGCTTTTGAACTGGGTCAGCACCCCGCCTGTCCAGGTCGCCTGGCCGTTGTCGCCGATCACCACGTCCACGCCGCCGACTGTGGTGATGGTGTCGCCGCCTGCCCCACCCAGGACGACGTTGTTGCCTGCGCCCGCGTCGAGACTCTCGCCGACCCCCTGCCCCAGGTCGGTCGAAGTCGCATCGGTGATCACGCCCAGGCTGGTGAAGTTGACGACCCCGTTATCGCCCACCACTACATCGTCGCCCGCGCCGGCCGTGACGCCGTCCATGCCGACCCCGCCGAGCGCCAGATTGCGCCCTTCGCCGGCGATGATCGTGTCGTTGCCGCCGTCGGTGCCGAGGCTGGCGAATTGCATGACGAACCCGGTCGCCGGGTCCCAGGTCACCGTAGCGTTGTCACCGAGCAGCACGTCGTCGCCCGCGCCTATGCCTGCCGCACCGATCGTGTCGCCCGCCGCCCCGCCGACCACGACGTTGTTACCTTCCCCGGCCGTGAGGGTGTCGCTACCGCCCGAGGTGAGCTCGCCCGATATCACGCTGACGATTACGCCGCCCGCGGTGTAGGTGACGGTGCCGTTGTCGCCAAGCACCACGTCGTCGCCGCCGCCCGCGGTGACAACGTCGCCGCCGACGCCGCCGATCACATAGTTCCTGCCGCCGCCGGCGTCGATCTCGTCGTCTCCACCCGTCGTGCCGAAGCTGCCGAAGGCGGTGACGATCGCGGCGTTGAACGTCGCCGTGCCGTCGTCGCCGATCAGCACGTCGTTGAAGCCCGCGCCGGTCAGGCGGTCGCGCCCGAAGTTGACCGCCGAACCCGCGTTGTTGCCGCCGCCGACCAGAATCCCCGGTCCGGCGCCGGCGCGCAGCGTATCGTTGCCGGGCGCGCCGATCGCGATGCTCGCCGCCCCGGTCAGGTTAAGCAGCGTCTTGTCGGTCCCCAGGTAGCTTTCCTGCCCGCTGTCGCCGAACAGGACGACGGTGACATTGCTGCCGGTGATTGCGGACCCATCCAGGATATCGTCTCCGGCGTCGCCGTGCAACGCGAGCAGGCGGTTGGACCCGCCCGTCAGATTGGCAACCGTCACCGAGTCGTCGCCATCATTGGCGTAGAGCGTCGTGACATCAGCAAGCAGCGTGCTCGTGATGCCGACCACATCGTTGCCGCGCCCCGCCCAGATGTTCACGCCGCCCGTGAAGCGGTTGCTGGTGTCGTAGGTGATCAGCGCCGGCGCCAGGCCGGAGATGGTCGAACTCGTGATCGTGACCGCCCCGTCGGCGTCGGCATCGCCGAAATCGCTGACGTTGAGCGTGTTGTCGTCCGCGCCCAGGCGCAGCGTCAGCGCCCCGTTCACGTCGTCGAGCGTGCCACCGAGCAGCGCGCCGTCGGAGGAGACGTTTACCGCATCGTTGCCGCCGTTGGTGCTGATCGTCGTCGCCGCCTGCGTCCCCTGCACGTCGATCACGTCGTTGCCGGAACCCGTGCTGACGACCAGCGTCTCGATCGGCCCGTAGGCAAGCGTGAAGGTCTGCGGATTGTTGACGGAGTTGATGACGGCCGGCGGTCCCGGGTTGGTCACCGTCTGGAACTGGTAGAGGTAGGTGAAGGTCTGCGTCGCGAACGAGCCGTACTGGATCGAGCCGCCCATGTCGAGGCCCGTCAACGCGCTCGAAGTGAGCGTTCCCGTGTCGCCCGAGGTGTCCGCGGTATCGCGCACGTCCACGCTGTCGGTTCCCGCGCCGCCGACGATGCGCAGCGTGCCGGCGATGCCGTCGAGCAGGTTCGCGTCGCTCCAGACCTGGAACCTGTCGTCGCCCGCGCCGCCGTCGAGTTGCACCACGCCGTTCGCGGCCTTTACTCGAATGCTGTCGGCGCCTTGACCGGCGAACACGGTCGTGGTCGTGTCCGGATCGGTGTAGGCGACGGTAAGGTCATCGCCCGCCGCCGCGCTGTCGTTCAGGTGTATGTCGAGGTTCTCTGCGCCGACGTAGTAGATCCCACCCGTCATGCTGCCGATGATGGTGATGCCGTCGGTGTCGTAGACGGGCCGCGCCATCCCCAGGCCTTCCAGGTAGCCGACGTCGGCCGAGATCGCGTCGTCGTCGTGGTCGCCCGCAGCGAGCAGGCCAGTGTTGGCAACGTCGCCGGTCTGGTTGTGAACGACGACTCGATCGCCGTCGCCCAGACCGCCGGTGTTGTCCAGGTCGCCGGCCTCGATGCGCAGCTTGCCCTGGATGCCGGTCAGTTCGGTGCGCGGACCGGAGGCGAACTGAAACGCCGGCGGATCGATTACCTGCGGCGGAGGGTCTATAGTGACCGCCGCGGGATCGATCCAGACCGGGTACCACCACGTGTACGTGACGAGCGGCTGGTAGTGCCAGAAGGGGAAATACCAGTTGAAATACCAGTAATCGCCCCACGACCACGACACCGACTCCCAGTGATCGACGTAGGGCGGAGCATCGAAGAGGTACGCGGGAGGATCATTGATGAAATCCGGCGGGTCGACGACGATCGAGACCGCCTGGCCGCCGACATGGATGGTGTCGTCTCCCGAACCGCCGCTGATGATCACCTCGATCTCCGGCAGCGTGCTGAAGACGTGGATACGGTCGTCGCCGCCGGCGCCGTTCACCTCCAGGCGCTCCACGTTCTTCATGTTGATCTGCAGGCCCGCGCCGACCACCTTCTGCCTCAGGATGTCGGCTGTCAGGGGATCGCTATCGTGATCCTCCAGCACCGCAGCGACGATGAAGGTATCGCCGATGCCGGTGCCGTTCACCACCACGATGTCATTGCCGCTGCCGCCGTCGATGTTGACCGGCGCGTTCTGCAGGTAGGTAATGGTGTTGGTGCCCGTGCCCCCGCTCACGTTGTTGGGGTTCTCCGGAGTGCCGCCGGTGTCGATCAGCACGGCGTTGACCGTGAACCGGTCGTCGCCGGCGTTGCCGAACAGCCAGACCGGCGCCTTGTTGTGGTTTACCTCGAACGAGTCGTTGCCCGACTGGGTGACGTTGATTTCGACGGTCTTGCCGGTCAGGGGATCGATGAACGGGTTGCGTGGATCGTTGGCGTTCGGGCCCGTGCCTTGGAGCACCTCGCCGAAGTCGCCGTAGAAGAAGGACTCTGACGAGACCCCGTTCGTGATCGTATCGGCGATCACGATGCCGGAGCCCGGCGGGTCTTCATGGGAGCTGGTGACACGCCCGATCAGGAACGAGTCATTGCCCGCCTCGCCGTAGACGTGCAATTGCAGCGCGTTGTCATCGATGGTGAGGGCGTCATTGCCGTCCCCCGCGCGCACTTCGAGCCGCTCGCTGTGGGTGTAGTTGACGGTTTCGACATTGGCACCGCCGTGTAGCAGAGACACCGCGCCGTCCGTGAGGATCAGGTCGGCGTTCACCGCCGGATCCCCTGCGTCCACGACGCCGTCGCCGTCATCGTCCACCTGCCAGTCGTCGTTGTTGGCAGTGAAGCTGAAGATGTCGACTCCGCTCGTGCCGTAGAGGAACATCCGGTCTACGTCGCCGGCGACGTGGATTGAGTCGTTCTCCGTGATTTTGCCCGCACCGCTGCCGGCGAAGGTGATGTTGTAGGTGTCGCTGCCCTGGCCGCCGTCCAGGCGCGCGACCTTCTGCCAGTTCTGGACCGTGAACGTGTTGGTGTCGGCGCCCGCGGCATAGGTGAGCGGATTGCTGGCGGCGACCAGCGATACCTCCTCGAACATCGAGATGTTTTCCGCGTCGTTCGCGGCATGCGCGATCGTCAGGGTATTGCCATCGAGCGTGAAGTCGGCGTCCGCTAGATTGAAATACGAGAAACTGGTGCTCGACGAGGTGAGCGCGCCGGTGACCGGATCGTAGACGTTGTTCGGCGCGCCGTGGTTCACCTCGGAGAGAGTGTCGGTGCCGCTCGCGTCGATGAACGTGTCGATCCCGGCATTGCCGGACACCTTGTCGTCACCTGCGCCGCTGTTGATGATGTCCGCAAACTGGGTGCCGAACACGATGTCATTGTCGGCGCCCGAGTCGAGCGTCACCGAAGAGAACACCTTCGTCACCACCGCCGACAGGTCAATACCGTCATCGCCCACGTCGGTGGACAGCAGAAAAGTGTCGCGCACCTGGTCGCCTTGCGCGATGGAGTAGGCGACCGATGCGGTCCCCGTCCTGCTCAGGTTGAGCACAGTCGAGCCGGCGTTGTTCGGGTCGGTGCGCGTCTCGCCGGTGAACTGGTCGGCGCCCGTGCCGGAGTAGATCGTGACGGTGTCGGCGAAGCCGTCGAATACGGTAAGGCGCACGACATCCGACAGCACGCCGAAATCGTCGAAGGTCGGCTGCACACCCGCCGTCAGCGGATCGCTGTCGATCTGGAGACCCTCGGCGTCCAACAGGTAGCGCGGCGCGGCGCCCTCGAGTGCCTCGATCGTGCCGTCGCCGTCCCAGTCGTAGCGCGTCACGTCGGTAAGCGTGGCGCCGAGACTCATCGCCACCTCCCTCGCGGTCGAGCCCGCCAGATCGTTGATGGTGAAGTTGTCGAGGCCGATTCCCGCGTTGAGCGCGAACTTCTCGACCCCTACCAGCGTCAGATCGTCTGCGCCCCAGGCGAGCAACACGTTCGAGGTCGACGGAACCCGGCTCATGACGACGTTCGTGCTGGCAGCGGAACCGGTGATGGTGATGGTGTCGTTGCCCGAACCGCCGTCGATCACGGAGTCGACCAGGTCGCCGACGGTCCAATTGATCGAGTCGTCGCCCGCTTCGCCGCGAATCTGGTCGAGCCCGAGCCCGCCGGTGAACGCGTCGTTGTGATCCCCGCCCCAGAGGATGTCGTCGCCCTTGCCGCCCTTGATCACGTCGGCGCCCTGGCCCGCGAAGACGGTGTCGTTGTCGTCGCCGCCGTCGATCGAGTCGCCGAGCAGCTTGCCGCTCGCCAGCGCCACCGTGCCGTTTTCGTTGCCGCCGTAAATCGTGTCGGCGCCTTTTCCGCCCTTGATGACATCGGAACCAGTGCCGCCGTCGATGGTGTCGTCGCCGTCGCCGCCGTCGATGGTGTCGCCGTTCGCCCTGGCGCCCGCGATCGCGACGCTTTCGTCGCCGCCGTAGATCGTGTCGCTGCCGGCATTGCCCTTGATCTTGTCGTTGCCGTCGCCGCCGCTCAGAATATCGTTCAAGCCGCCGCCGGTGAGCGTATCGTTGCCCGCTCCGCCATCGAGCACGCCGACGCCGTTGGCGACCACCAGGCGATCGTCGCCGCCCTGGCCGTTGATGGTCGCGGTTCCGGTGCCCAGATAAGCGGCCTTGTCGTTGCCGTCGCCGCCGTTGAACAGCAGATCGGCGGCTACGTTCTCGCCTACCGTCAGAACATCGTTGCCGCCTTGGGCGTCGGAGACGAGGATCCGCGTGATGCCCGCGCGCGCGAAGATTTCCGAAGCCCCGTTGTAGCTGACCACGTAGCTGTCCACGGCCGCGGTCGTCGGAGGAGACGATCCCGAAAAGATGAAATCCGCAAGCGAGCCGCCCGCCGCGACGAACTGCACGTTGAACGTCTCCGCCTGCGTGCCATCGGTGTCCATGTAGGCCGAATCGTCGTCGTCGCGCTGGTCCGCGTCGGTTCCCATGTGCAGGACCAGGTCGCCGCCAACTCGGTCGGCCACGTCCGGGAACGCCGAGACGTCGCAGTGGTGCTCAAACTCGACAATGTTGCCGCCGCCCAGATCGAAGGTCTCGCTGTACAGGGTAATCTTGCCGAAAAAGCCAAGGTCGAGGCCCACCCAGACGAACGCCTGCAGGAACCAGTCCAGCCCGCCGTGTATGTCGATGAAGCACTCGGGCCCGGCATTCAGCAGGTTGTCGAGCTCGTGGAAGTAGACCTTGCCGTCGTAGCCGCCGGCGGCCGGACCGTTCGAGTCGACGTCGTTGAGGTCGAAGCCGATGTTGCCGATCACGCCGCCCTCGACGCCGGCCTCGACGATCCCCGAAATGCCCACCGAGGCGCCGACAGAGAAGTGCGAGTTGATCTCGACTTCGTCGAGGTCGCCCGACGTGCCCTCGACGCCGTGATCGTCGATGAAGAAGCCCTTGAAGATCAGCTCCGGGTCCTGGAAATTGCCGGCGACGAACTCCTGGATGCCCGACGAATCGAAGCCGAAGCCGAGGCGCACCGTGACGTCGAAGCCCGCATCGAGGATCATGTTGAGCGGGAACACGATCGGCGTCGACTTGCGGAAGTTGAAGTCGAAGTTCAGCTCTGGCAGGTCGTAGAAGAACAGATTCGCCGTGCGGCCGGTGATGAGCTTGAGCATTTCCACCGGCTCGGTCAGGATCGGGATCGAGAAGCCGCCGCCGACCGGGTCGCGTTTCAGTTTCTCCAGGAAACTCTTGGTGTCCTCCTCTACATTTACGTTGCTGTTGATCTTGTTGCGCATTGCCGTCTCGTCCGGCGTGCTCGAGGGCAGCGCCATCTGGCTGCCCGAGGCGCGCAGGTCGTTCGCGGGGCCCCCGAACGTGTACGTGCCGAAGGGAATCAGAATGGTGCCCTGGGCCGGGATGCTGTTGACAAGATCGATCAATTCGACGATCGCGTTCACCGCGGTCACCACGGACGCGTACTTCGTCCCGCCGAGCACGGTGCCCATGAAGTCGATGATGTCGACCCCGGCGGTGCCGTCCTTGTTGAGCAGGTTCTTGAGAAGATCGATGTCCGAGAGGATCGGGATATCGGCCTGCAGCAGGTCCACAATCGGCTGCAGCGGCCCCGTAACGATCCGGACCTGCTCGAGGATCGGGAAGATGAAGTCGGACAGGAACGTGCCCAGGTCGAGCGCCAGGTCCTCGATCACGATGGTCGGCGGGCCGCCGAAGGTCGCCTGGTCGCCGGCATCGCCGTTGAACGCGATCTCGGCTTCAACGAACGTCTGGTTGTAGTGCAGGTAGAACTGCACGCTCGGCAGGTTCGCCGCGACCACGTCCGCCGAAAGGCGCGCGAAGATGTCGACGTCGACGAACGCGGACAACTTGGCAACCAAATTCTCCGCCAGCGAGAAGTTCGCATGCGTGAACTCGTTCGAGGTCAGGCGGCCGTCGTCGCTCGCCCAGAGATTGAGCGGATCCTCACCCGGGTCCTTGAGATCGATTGCAAACGAGCCGAACAGTCCGCTCGCGAGCGTATCGCGGTACGGCGAGGCGCCACCGCCTTCCAGGGAATCCTGCGCGGAGTTGTCGTAACTGGTCGCGTCGAACTGCAGGAAGCCGAGGACGGCGGTGAGCTGCGGGTCGCTGATATCGCCATTCTCGATCGTCGCCTCGAGCGAGAGCGTGATCTCGTCGTCGTCGTCCGGATCTGCGTCATCCGCGCCGTTGGTGTCGAAGTAGAACTTGGGCGACGACAGCGTCGAGTAATCGACGCCGAAGGCGAGGCGCAGCGCATAGGTGATGCTCAGCTCGAGCTCCGCGTCAACATCGAGCCCCAGCCCCGGGATCGCGGCGCCGAAATCGATGGCCCAGACGTCCTCGAAGATCACGCCTTCGAGCACGACCGCGAATTCCATATGGTCGCCGTCGATCGCCACCAGGCCGAAGCTGCCGACGGTCGCGCCGGGAATCGAGGTGGTGAAGTTGACCGTCAATTCGGTGACCAGCCAGTCCTCGATGATCTCGCCGGTCGAGCGTGTGTCGCCGAAGTTCACCAGCAACTCCGTGGTTAGTCCGTCGACGATCGTGGTCTTGATGCCGTCGATGAACTCGTCGGCCTCCGCGCCGATGTTGCCGAGCAGAGGGAGCTCGACCGTGCCGATGGTGGCGTCGATGCCATCCTGGATGTATCCAGCCACCGTGGCGACGCCGTTCGGCACCGTCAGCGGGTGCTGCACCTTCTCGATCCCGGCGACACCGCCCGAGAATCCTGGGGGCGGCGAGGCGCTCAAGTCGACGTTGCCGCCAAGCTCCGTGTAGTCAATCGTGTCCTCATCGCCCGCGCCGTCGATCGCGCCGGCGAAATCACCGCCGATCGTCGCTTTGAAGGTGTCGTCGCCAGCGCCGCCGAGCACCTGGGCGTTCACCGTGGTGCCGATCGTAATGCTGGCGGAAACAACCTCTCCCGCGATGAAGACATCGTCACCGCCAGAGCCCTCGACCGTGCCGAAGCTGCCGATGACGTTCAGCTGGTTGGCGCCTTCGGTGACGACGACGTCGTACGCGACGTCGGTGAACTCGACGTTGATCCCCGCTGACGCGCCCGAGAACGACAGCGTGTTCGAGCCCGAGGCATCGGTGATGTCGTCCGTGCCCCAGTCGTCGAGGAAGCTGTAGGTATCGTTCCCGTCGCCGCCCTCGTAGGTGTCGCCGATGCCGCCGTCGGTTAGCGTGTCGGCCTGCGCCGAGCCGACCACTCGCGTGATGTCGGTGATCGTTCCGGCAATACCGGTGACCGATCCGGCTACCAGGTCCGCGTCCGCCAGGTTCACCGTGGCGCCGCTGCCGTAAGCCGAGTAGTCGAGCGTATTCTGGGTACCGTTGCCGGTGATCGAGCCTCCGAAGCTGCCGCCAGCCGCGATCCGGAACGTATTGACCCCAGAGCCGCCGATGATCTGCTCAAAGCCAGTCGCTGTGATCGAGCCGCCCGTGCCGGTGATGGTGACCGAGCCCGCGTTGAACGTGAACAGCAGCGTGGTGGCGATGCCCGAGAGATCGAGCGTGTCGGAGCCGCCGCCCGCGGTAAACACATCGGCACCGCCCCAGGAAATCACGCTGAACGTGTCGTTGCCGGCGCCGCCGGCGACATTATCGATGCCGCTGCCCGCGTCGTATTCGATCCCGGCCGCCGAGCTGAAAGCCGAGGCATTTACCGTGCTAGTATTCGACCCGGTTGCCGCGCGCGCATCGACTTCGAGAATGCCGCCGACGCTGGTCGCCCACTGCTGCGCTTCCGTGCCGAGCGTCACCGAATTGGTGAAATTGCCGAGCACCAGCTTCTCGACGCCGGAGACGTTGGTGAAAGCCGCATCGAGCAGGTTCGCCGCGTCGGTGATCCGCAGCTCGTCGGCGCCGGAAGGATCAGTGATCGTGTCGGCGGCGGTGAGGTCGGCGCTAGCGAAGTTGTAGATGTCGTTGAGGGCGTTGCCGCTGGTAAAGCTGTCAGCGCCATTGGTGCCGGTGAAGATCGCCAGCAGACCCGCGATGTCCTCGAACGCGAGCGGGCTCGTCTCGAGCGCGCCGGTGGTGAATTCAAGCGTCCAGTCGCCGCCCGCGGCGGAGTTTCCGCTGGCGTCGGTCGAGGCGCCGACGTCGGCACCGGTCGCGCTGGCGAGCTTCTGCGCAAAGCCAATGCCGAGCTCGCCCTCTGCCACGCTGCAGCCGTAGAGCAGGAGATCGCCGCTCTGCCCGAGAGACGCCCCCCACGAGGCAATCCGGCCCTGCGCGATCGCGTTCGCGTCGAGTACCGTGCTGCCGAGGAACATCTCGCCCGGATCGCCGTGCGCCAGCAGGTGCACCGCGCTCAGGCCCTGGTGCTGGGCGAGCGTCTCCGAGATCTGCGCGATGCCGTCCTGATTCGCATCCAGCACCACGACCAGCATGCCGTCGCGCTGGACCGTGAGCGCGTCTTGCCCGACGACGCGCGAATCGACGAACGCGATCTCGCGGACCGCCGGATCCGCCGCCGGCGCATCGGGGGCGAGCATAGCGGCAAAATCCGACGCCATGCTGCTGGCGTCGAACCGAAACCGATGGGCGGATTCGCCGCCGGCCGAAGCCGCGACAGCGTCGGCCGGGTGCATCGCCGGCAGCGGATCCGGCGCGGGCGGCGGCACGACCGGAAGGTCGGCCGAAAGCAGTACCCGTGGCTCGAGCGCTTCGACCAGGTATTTGCGGCGGAACGGGGGCCTCGTGGAAACGCGGGCGGCGGGGACTGAAGCGCGCGCGACCCAGCGAGCTTTTAGCCTTGAAAACCAGCCCCCTACGGCAATCACCCACGTCCCCCTAGGACGAATCGTTCACAGTCTAAGCACAAACGGGTTGCGTGCTGGTGACTTACATCACATTCCGCACTGCAACAACGATTACTTTAACAATCGGTCGATCGCCTCGAGGTCCGTGTCAGCCAGCGTGCCGGTCGCCTGCTTCAGCCGCAGGCGGTTGAGGAGGTAGTCGTAGCGCGCCTTGGCGTAGTCGCGCCGCACGAAATACAGGTCCCTCTCGGCGTCCAGCACAGCGAGCAGCGTCAGAAGCCCTGCTCGGTAGCTCTCCTGCTTCACTTTCAGCGCGCTTTGCTGGGAGACGACGCCCTGTTGCAACGCCTGCACCCGGCTCACCGCGCCCACGACCCCCAGGTAGGCGGCGCGGGTCTGCCGGTCGACCGCGCGCTGCTCGGCTTCGACTTCCTGCAGCGATTTGCTGTGCTTCAGGACCGCCTCCTCGGTGACCGCGGTGGTCAGGCCGCCTTCGTAGATCGGCACGTTGAGCTTGAGGGAGAGGTCGGTGGTCTCGACATGGCTGCCGCCGCCGAACAGGGTCCCACCCTGCTTGCGGTTGGTATGGGTGGCGACCAGGTTCAGGGTTGGCGCGTAGCCCGCGCGCTGCTTGCGCATCTCCTGCTGCGCGACTTCGGCGGCCAAACGCTTCGCTGCCAGGCCCGGGTTCTGCTTCAGGGCCGTTTCGATCCAGGGCGCCACGTCGGGCGGCTCCGGCCGCGCCACCGGAATCTCCTCGCGCACCGCGCTGAACGACGCCGGCTGCTTGCCGATGATTTCGCGCACCGCCTGCCGCGCGTCGTCGAGCGTGTTTCTCGCCTCGATTTCCTGCGCCTCGGTCTGCGCGAAGCGCGCCTGGGCGTCGTGCAGGTTGACGATGGTGGCGAGGCCGCGCGCCACCCGCTCCTTCGCCAGCTGCAGCTGCTCGCCGATCGAGATCCGCTCGGTGGTGGCGAACGCGAGGTTGTCCTGCGCCGCGAGCACGCCGAGGTAGGCGCCCGTCACGCGCAGCATGAGTGCTTGCTCGGCGGCGACGCGCTGCGCCAGCGCCTGCTTCTCGGCGGCCTCGGCCTGCGACAGCCGCTCCCAGGCCGCGAGCTTGAAGATCGGCTGCGTGATCGTCAGCGACCATTGGTCGATCGGAAATTTGGAGAAACCGGCGCCGATGACCGCGTTCTGGCTCGACAGAATGTTCTGCCGCTCGCCGGTTCTCTCGGCGTCGGCGATGATCGTCGGCAGCAGGCCGGCCAGCGCGCCGCGGGTCGATTTCTGGCTCGCCGCGTGATCGAGGCGCGCCGCCGCAAGGCGCGGGTCCTGCTGTACCGCGAGGCGGTAGACCTCGAGGATTCCTTCAGCTGCTGCCGACGATGCAACGGCAGAAACGAAGGCAAGGAAAAGCAGCATACGGAGCCAGCGCCCCATCCGGAATTCCCCCTGATTGAAGGTCGAGTATATGCGCTGGAACGGCCTGCCGCTACCCGTAAATCTCGCCGAACGAACGGCCCTTGCCGTAGCCCGGATTTCCCGGGCGTGCGCCGCCCCTGGTCACTTTCACCGCGCAGTATTTGAACTCGGGAATCTTGCCGATCGGGTCGAGCTTCGGGTTGGTCAGCATGTTCGCCGCCGCCTCGTAGAACGCGAACGGGATGAACACCGCCCCGCGCGGCGTTCCCTCGTCCGACCTTGCGTACAGGGAAATGCTGCCGCGCCGGGACTGGACGGTGATGACGTTTCCCGGTCTTGCTCCCAATTTTTCTATATCCAAAGGGTGAAGCGAGGCCACCGGCTCGGGCTCGAGCGCATCGAGCACGCCCGCCCTGCGCGTCATCGCGCCCGTGTGCCAGTGCTCGAGCTGCCGCCCCGTAATCAGCACCATCGGAAAATCGTCGTCCGGACGCTCGTCCGCCGGAATCAAATCGGCAGGCACGAATTTCGCGCGCCCGGTCGCGGTCGGGAACACGTCCGTGAACACCACCGGCGTGCCCGCATCGCCCTCATTCTCGCAGGGATAGACCACGCAGGAGTCGCGCTCCAGGCGCTCCCAGGTGATGCCGGCGATGGAGTTCATCCCTTTGCGCATTTCGTCCCAGACCAGTTTTGGTTTTTCATAGGACCAATTCAAACCCAGTCGCTTCGCGAGCTCGTTGATGATCCAGAGGTCCGGCCTCGCCTCGCCGGGCGGCTCGATCGCCTTGCGGCCAAGCTGCACCATGCGGTCTGTATTCGTCACGGTGCCGTCTTTTTCCGGCCACGCGGTGGCGGGCAGCACCACGTCGGCGAGATAGCAGGTTTCAGTAAGGAAAATGTCCTGCACCACGAGGTGCTCGAGCTTGGCCATCGCCGCGCGCGCGTGCTCGACGTCCGGGTCGGACATGGCCGGGTTCTCGCCCATGATGTACATGCCGCGAATCCGGCCGGCGTCGGCCTCGCGCATGATCTCGACCACCGTGAGGCCGGGCTTGGTCTCGAGCTTCGCGCCCCACAGCGCCTGGAAGCGCTGGTTCGCTTCCGGATTGTCCACGCGCTGGTAGTCCGGGAACATCATCGGAATCAGGCCCGAGTCGGAAGCGCCCTGCACGTTGTTCTGGCCGCGCAGCGGGTGCAGGCCGGTGCCCACGCGACCGACCTGCCCGGTCATCAACGACAGCGCGATCAGGCAACGCGCGTTGTCGGTGCCGTGCACGTGCTGCGAAATGCCCATGCCCCAGAAGATCATCGAGCCCTTGGAGGTGGCGAACAGGCGCGCCACCTCGCGGATCGTCTGCGCCGGGATGCCGCAGATCGGCGCCATCAACTCCGGCGAGAACGCCTTGGCATTTTCCTTGAGCGCTTCAAATCCACTGGTTCTATCTTTGATGAAATCCTCATTGACCAATCCTTCGTCGATGATGGCGTGGATCATCGCGTTCAGCAGCGCCACGTCAGTGTCGGCGTTGAGCTGCAGGTAATGCGTGGCGTGGCGCGCGAGCTCGCCGCGGCGCGGGTCGGCGACGATGAGTTTCACCCCGTTCTTCGCCGCGTTCTTCATCCAGGTGGCCGCCACGGGATGGTTTACCGTGGGGTTCGCGCCGATCAGGAACACCACCTCTGCGTTCACTACATCGCTGACCTGGTTCGAGACCGCCCCCGAGCCGACGCCTTCGAGCAGCGCCGCCACCGACGAGGCGTGGCACAGGCGCGTGCAATGGTCCACGTTGTTGGTGCCGAAACCCGTCCTGACCAGTTTCTGGAACAGATAGGCCTCTTCGTTGGAGCCTTTGGCGGAACCGAATCCCGCCAGCGCAAAGCGATCCTGGTCTCGTATTTTGCCGAGGCCTGAAGCAGCCAGATCAAGCGCTTCTTCCCAACTCGCTTCGCGGAAGGCCTCAGACCAGTTCGCAGGATCCACTGTGAAATGAGCAGATTTCTTGATGCCGTTTTTTCGAAGTAAAGGCTTTGTAAGCCGTTGTGGATGCTGCACATAGTCGAAGCCGTAGCGGCCCTTCACGCAGAGGCGCCCGTGGTTCGCCGGGCCGTCGCGGCCGGTGACGAACTTGATGACGTTGCTGCTTTTCTGCACGTGGTAAGTCAGCTGGCAGCCGACGCCGCAGAACGGGCAGACCGAGTCCACTTTCTTGTCGACGACTTCCAGTCCCGCCTCGCGCGCAGGCATCAGCGCGCCGGTCGGGCAGGCCTGCACGCATTCGCCGCAGGCGACGCAGGTGGAGGCGCCCATCGGGTCGTCCTGGTCGAACACGATCTTCGAATGCTCGCCACGGAACGCAAAGCCGATGACATCGTTGACCTGCTCCTCGCGGCAGGCGCGCAGGCAGCGCGTGCACTGAATGCAGGCGTCCAGGTTCACTGCGATCGCGGGATGGGAGAGGTCGGCTTTCGGCTGCTTTCGCGCTTCGAACCTGGGTTTTTGGACATTGAGCTTTTTCGCCCAGAGGTGCAGTTTCGAATTCGGCGCATAGGAATGGTCGGGAAAATCACTCAACAGCAATTGCAAAACCATTTTTTGCGACGCCAGCGCGCGCGGGCTGTTGGTGGTGACTTCCATGCCTTGCGTCGGGAAGCGGCAGCACGCGGGCGCCAGCACGCGCTCGCCCTTTACCTCGACCACACAGGCGCGGCAGTTGCCGTCCGGACGCAGCGTGCGCGAGTAGCACAGGTGCGGGATCGTCACGCCGTTCTGGCGCGCCGTCTCGATGAGGAGTTCATCCGGCCGGCCGACGACCGTCCTGCCGTTGAGCTTGAACTCGATCGGCAGCGTCGCGAGTTGCTGCGTGCTGATGCGGTCCATCGCGCGTTTTCCTCTATGCCACTTCCTGCGGAAAGTATTTCATGACGCTGAGCGCCGGGTTCGGCGCCGCCTGCCCCAGCCCGCAGATCGAAGCGTCCATCATCGCCTGTGAGAGTTCATTCAGCAATGGCTGGTTCCATTGCTTCGCATCCATGAGGCCGAGCGCCTTGGCTGTGCCCACCCGGCAGGGGGTGCATTGGCCGCAGGATTCCTCTTTGAAAAACTTCATCAGGTTCCTTGCAGCATCTGTAGCTTTGTCTTCACTTGATAAAACCACAATAGCAGCCGAACCAATGAAGCATCCGTACGGTTGCAGCGTGTCGAAATCGAGTGGGATGTCTCCCATGCTCGCGGGCAGGATTCCACCCGAGGCGCCGCCCGGCAGGTAGCCGTAGAACTGGTGACCTTCCAGCATCCCCCCGCAATGCTCCTGAATCAATTCTCTGGCAGTAATTCCAGCGGGCGCGACATGCACCCCCGGCTTCGTCACGCGGCCCGACACTGAGAAGGAGCGCAGGCCCTTGCGGCCGTTGCGGCCCTGAGAGGCGAACCAGGCGCCGCCCTTTTCCACGATTTCGCGCACCCAGTACACCGTTTCCATGTTGTGCTCGAGCGTCGGGTAGCCGAACAGGCCCACCTGCGCTACATAAGGGGGCCGCAGCCGCGGCATGCCGCGCTTGCCTTCGATGGACTCGATCATCGCCGACTCTTCGCCGCAGATGTAGGCGCCGGCGCCACGACGAAGGTGGATGGGCGGCAGGGCACAGGGTGGGTTTTTCTTTAACGTCGCAAACTCTCTTTCAAGAAGAGCGCGGCACCCGGCATACTCATCGCGCAGATAGATGTAGATCTCCCCAACCCCGGAACACCACGCCGCGACCAACATCCCTTCGAGAAAGCGGTGCGGATCGCGCTCGAGGAAGACCCGGTCCTTGAAGGTGCCCGGCTCGCCCTCGTCGATGTTCACCGCCATCAGCCGCGGCGCCGGCTCGCCGGCGACGATCCTCCACTTGCGGCCGGCTGGAAACCCCGCGCCGCCCAGGCCTCTCAGCGCCGAGTCCTCCATGACTTTGGTAATCTCCTCACGCGTGCGCTTGCCCGCAAGGCAATCGGCGATCAGCTTGTAACCGCCGTTTTCCCGATATGTCTTGAATTCTATGTATGGCGATTCCGCGCAGCGTGTCTGTCCTGCCGTTACCGCCCTTGCAACTGACGAAAGCGAGGCATTCAGTACTGGATATTGCCCAACGACCGCAATCGGAGCCGACTCGCAGCGCCCTACGCATGGTGCGGGGATGACTCGTACGTTCTTACCTAAAGAAAGTTCCTTTAGAAGCCTTGCCGAACCAGCCAGCTCGCAGGACAGGGAATCACAAACCCGTACGGTGAGGGCCGGCGGCGGCGCCTCGTCTTCCTTGACCACGTCGAAATGGTGGTAGAAGGTCGCGACCTCGTAGACCTCGGTCTGCGACAGGCGCATTTCCTCGGCAAGCGCGGCCAGATGCGCCGACGAGAGGTGGCCGTAGCGGTCCTGGATCCGGTGCAGGTGCTCGATCAGCAGGTCGCGCCGGCGCGGCTCGCGGCCCAACAGCGCGCGAACCTGTTCGCGGGCCTCCGGGTCGACGCCACGGCCCTTGAGCCCGAATTTGCCCTTCTTCTTCACGTGCCTTTCTTTTTCACGCCATGATTATCGGCTGGCGGCGGCGCGAGAATTCTTGACTGCGGTCAAGCATAATCAGGCCCTCGCCAAGGAGAACAACACGATGACCTCACCCGTAGACCCGAACGACGTCCTGATGACCGGCGAGAACTCGTTCATCCGCTACAGCCCCGACGGCGGCAAGACCCAGACCGACCGCGCGAGCCACTGGCGCGTGCTGTGGTGTCCCGCCGGCGCGGGCCACGCCCTGTTCATGAAGAGCACGCTGAGCGGCGGGGAGGTGCGGATCTGGTCCGATAACGCGCCGGTGGCGCGCTGGCTGCAGAATGTGATCGAGTCGTTCCTGTTCCCGGCCTTTGCCGACACCACGACGCCGGTGGCGCAGGCCGCGTTCACGCGCTCGGGAGGGATCGACACTAAAGCGTCGGAACTGGTGACGGCGAAGGACGCCGAGATCCTGCTGTCCTGGGAGGATTTCCTCGCGCCCTTCGTGCTCAACATGCCCCCAGGTTCGGCGGGGCGGCCGATCGGCGTGTTCAGCACCTTCTTCCCGGCGCGCGCCGCGCGCATCGCACTCAACGGCCGCAGCGCCGCCGGCCAGCCTTACGCGGAAAAGCGCGGCGAGCGCGATTCGACCAGCGCCTGCCTGGCGTGGTCGGAGACCTGGGTTCGGCCAAGGTAGATGCGCGCAGGGCTAGGGCAGCAAAACGATCGAACCGGTCGTGCGCCGCGCTTCGAGGTCGCGGTGCGCCTCGGCCGCGGCGGCGAGCGGGTAGCGATGGTGCAGAACGACACGAATGGTTTTATCTTTCAGAGCCCTGAACACATTGCCGGCGATCTCGTTCAGCGGGCTGCGCTCCGCGGTGTAGTGGAACAGCACGGGCCGCGATAGCGTGCCCGATTTCGAACCCAGGTCTGGCTGTGCGTCGTGCGGCCCGCTTGCCTGGCCGTAGCAGGCCCAGTGGCCCGTGAATGCGAGCGCCTCCAGGTT
>Ga0247727_10008388_pt1 | contig 19192 bp, 16 predicted proteins | sample WisWelCaveWW1625_FD_202498 | JGI IMG/M metagenome (GOLD analysis project Ga0247727, IMG submission 202498) | Biofilm microbial communities from Wishing Well Cave, Virginia, United States - WW16-25 | ecosystem: Environmental > Aquatic > Deep subsurface > Groundwater > Cave microbial mat | place... | reverse complement strand
CGGCGCTCACGGGCCGGAACGATACGGGCCGCGGATGGCGGAGGGTGAGGGATTTGAACCCCCGGAGCCCTTTCGGGCTCAGCGGTTTTCAAAACCGCCGCATTCGGCCGCTCTGCCAACCCTCCGCCGCAGTGCCCGAGTCTAGATCAGAGGTTCCCCGGCTCCAGGCGGTCGGCCAGGATCCGAAGCGCGAGCGCCTGGACGGCCGCGCGGGCCTTCGCCCGGGTGCGGCCGTAGGCGAGGGCTCCGGGGAGGGTACGGACCTCCCCCAGCCAGCGGCCGTCGTCTTCCTTCTCGAGCTCGACGCGGAACCTCATGCCCGCAGGATACCCCCGCCCGGTCGAGGGCCCCTTGGAAGCTCCCTCCCTTCCCCGGGGACCCGGCTGGACGAGGCCCGCCTCCGTTCCTCGGGCCCGCGCACCCGGTCCCGTTCGTGCGACCCTGCTACTTGGGAACCGCACGCCCGGTTCGGGCCCCGCAAGGGCCGCCCCTGCGCACCCGGGGCAGGCCAAGCTCGGATGACTCAACCCATTATGGGCCAGCATCTTGCGATTGCTCCAGGACTCCCCCGCGGAGGAGCCTCCTCCTCGTTCCGGCCCGGTATGAGACTCGCGTCGGCCCCCACCGTCTCCAATGACGGGCCAGGAGGGCGGGACATGCGTCTCGGTACCAGGGCCGCAGCGTTCGGGATCCTCGCCGCGACGGCGGGCTTCGCGCTCGATGCTCCCACCGCGGAGGCCCGCCCGCCCCTCGTCGTGAAGAAGTTCCTCCTCGGTTGGCTCGAGGGAGGGACCTACAACTTCGTCGCCACGGGGGCCCGCGGCACCACGAACGCCTTCCGCGACAACATCATCATGATCGTCTTCTCGAACCCCGTCGATTTCGACTCGCTGAGCGACAGGACGGTGCAGATCGGGATCCCGCAGGGCGGCGGCTTCTCCATTCCCGCGGAGGGCTCCTTCTACCGGTACGTGGTGTACGAGCGGGACGATAGCGCCCCCTCGGGCGACGTCTACATCCCGAAGCGGCACTACCGCAACCGCTTCGTCTTCGACCCGATGGGCGGCTACGCCCACTGGAGCCAGCCGTACCCTACGCACTACGACGGCTTCCTGGCCAACACCACTTACACCGTCGCGGTCCCCGGGATCGACGGGGGCGCGCCCCGGACCGTGGAGGACGCGGCCGGCCGCCCGCTGGAAGCCACCTTCACGACGACCTTCACGACGACGGACGACTACCTCTGGGAGCACGGGTGGTGATCCCGCGCCGGTAAGCCGGCCGCTGACGCCGCCTCCGTCGGCAGCGTGTAGATTCCCCGGGACGGGCCGGAGCGAGGTCCCGGGTTCGGAGGGTTCATGAGGTGCGCCCGGACGCTGGCGGCGCTCGCGACCCTCGGCGTGCTGGGGGGTGCGGCGACGGCGCTGAACGGGGACGGGGTCGAGATCACCTCGGCCGTGCTTCGCTCGCGCCTCGTCTCCGTAGCCTACTTCGATGGAACCGGTCCCCCGAGGATCCCCCTCGTCGACGTGCGCATCCGGGGGCTCCTCCCGGAGGGGTTCGACCTCGACCCGTCCGAGGCGCCGATCCCGGTCGAGGTGATCCTCAACGGCACGATGGTCCTTGCGGGGGAGTCGAGACCCGTCTCCGTCGCCCCGTCCGGCCGCGGCAGCACCTGGAGCCTCTTCGAGCCCGGCTATGAAGAAGGGGTGGTGATGGCGCGCTGGATGCGGGTCCGGCCCGACCCGTGGCGCGGGTCCTTCCGTTTCCGGACCCGGTACGAGGTGGACCACGCGGTGATGGAGGGGGACCCGGCGGCCGTGCCCTACCTCGTCCGCATCGGGGACCGGGAGTTCTCGGGGACCTTGGAGTTCAAGGGCGACAGCCCCTGCCTCTGGCAATGGAGCCGCTGGGAGCCGCGGCGGATTCCCCCCGACAATCGCCGGTAGGGGGCCTTCCGCGCCGCGCCGGTGCCCCGCCGCCCATCCGGGAGTAGGATCCGACCCCGGACGGGAGGGCCGGGGCCATGTTCGATCGCTTCACCGAGCGGGCGCGCAAGGTGATGTCGCTGGCGAGGGACGAGGCGCTGCGGCTGCGGAACGACTACATCGGGACGGAGCACATCCTGCTCGGGTTGGCGGCCGAGGGATCCGGCGTCGGTGCCCAGGCGTTGAAGAACCTCGGCATGGAGCTGCGGAAGGTCCGGGCCGAGGTCGAGCGCCTCGTGGAGCAGGGGACGAGCACGGTCTCCGGGAGCCGGCTCCCCTTCACCCCCCGGGCGAAGCGCGTGCTGGAACAGTCGCTGGAGGAGGCCCGGACGCTTGGCCACGACTACATCGGGACGGAGCACCTCCTGCTCGGCCTCATCCGCGAGCGAGACGGCCCGGCGGCCCATGTCCTCCATTGCCTCGGCGTGGACCTGGAGGCTGCGCGGAGCCAGGTCCGGGCGCTCCTGGGCGCGGAACCCTCCACGCGCCCGTTCGTCATCGCTCCGTCCCCGTTCCTCGAGGAGGCGAAGGCCCGGTTCCGGATGGTGAGGGGGCTCGCGGACCGGGCGCTCGCCCAGGTGGAGGCGGCGTGGTGGTTCGAGGGGCCCGGCCCCGGGGAGAACTCCATCGCGGTCGTGATGAAGCACCTCTCGGGGAACATGCGATCGCGGTGGACGGAGTTCCTCACGACGGACGGGGAGAAGCCGGACCGGAACCGCGACGGGGAGTTCGAGATCGGCCCCGCGGACACGGTCGAGGCGCTCCGGGCCCGCTGGGAGGAGGGCTGGGCGCTGCTCTTCCGGACGCTGGACGGGCTGTCGGAGGACGATCTGGTCCGCGTCGTCGCCATCCGCGGCGAGCCGCACACGGTGCTGCAGGCCGTGAGCCGCCAGATGACCCACTACGCCTACCACGTCGGCCAGGTCGTGCTCCTCGCGCGCCACCTCGCCGGACCGGGATGGAAGTCCCTCAGCATCCCCCGGGGTCGCTCGAAGGACTTCGAGGTCACGCGGGAGGGCGGGGTCTACCGGCCGGGAGACTCCCGCTGAAGGCCCGAACCCCGGCCCCGCCTTCCCCCCGCCCCTCCCGGCTGCTCGTCGCCGCGGCGGCGCTGGCGGTGGCGGCGGCGGTGCTCGTCGCCTTCCGAGGCGCGCTCGACAACGGATGGGTGCAGTACGACGACGACCAGTACATCACCGACAACCCGCGCGTGCAGTCGCTCTCCGCGGAGAACCTCGCCTGGATGTGGCGGGACACCTCGACCTTCTACTGGCACCCGCTCACCTGGCTCGTCCACGCTCTCGAGGTGGCGGCCTTCGGCCACGAGGCGCGCTGGCACCACCTCACGAGCGTGCTCCTCCACGGGGCGAACGCGGCGTTGGTCCTCCTGCTCTTCCTCGCGGTCGCCGGGGCCGCGGGATCCCGGGCCCCGCACGGGGCGCTCGTCCTCGGCGGCGCGGCGGGGGCGCTGCTGTGGGCGCTCCACCCGCTCCGCGTCGAGCCCGTGGCCTGGGCCGCCGGGAAGAAGGACCTCCTGGCGACCCTCTCCTTCCTCGCGGCTCTGCTCGCCTGGCTCCGGTACGGGCGGGCCGGGGCGGGGGGGCGCGGCCGGTGGTACGCCGCGGCGCTCGGCGCGACGGCGCTGGGCCTCCTGGCGAAGCCCATGGCGATGACGATGCCCTTCGTCCTCCTCCTCCTCGACGCGTGGCCGCTCCGGAGGCTCTCCGGGCCCGGCGCCCTCCGACGGGCTCTGCTGGAGAAGGTCCCCTTCCTCGTCCTCGCCGTCGCGGCCGTGATCCCGAGCGCGCTCGACCCGAGGCAGGAGGAGCTCCTCCCCACCGGGACCGGCGTGGACCTCGGGGCCCGGCTCGCGGGATCGATCTGGGGATTCGCCTTCGGGGCGGTGAAGACGCTGTGGCCCGCCGACCTCGTGCCGTTCTACCCCCTCCCATTCGCGGGGGACGCCACGCTCGCGAACCCGAGGACCCTTCTCGCGGGGGCGCTCCTCGCCGGCCTCACGGGCGCCGCCTGGCTCCTGAGGCGCCGGATCCCCGCGGCGGCCGCCGCCTGGGCGTTCTTCCTCGTGACGACCGCTCCCGTCTGCGGGATCCGGCAGGCCGGGAGCATCGAGACCGCGGACCGCTTCACCTACCTCCCGGCCGTCGGGCTCGCCCTCCTCGCGGGGGCGGGGGTCGCGGCCTCCGCGAGGCGGGCCCCCGCCGCCGCGGCCGGGCTCGGCCTCGCGTCCGTCCTCGGGTTCCTCGCGGCGGGACAGGTCGGGATCTGGAGGGACCCCGTGACGCTCTGGACGCGGGTCACGGCGGCCTTCCCCGGCCGGGTCGTGGTCGCCCACAACAACCTCGGGGCGCTGTGGCTCCGCCGGGCCATGGAGACCGGGGATCGGGACATGCTGGACCGCGCGACCGGGCAGTTCGAGGAGGCGATCCGGCTCCGGGAGGACCACGCGACGAGCCACAGCAACCTCGGGCTCGCGTTGCAGACCCGGGGGGACGCCGAGAGCGCCGAGCGTTGCTACCGGCGCGCCCTGGCGCTGAAGCCGGACCTCGCCAGGACCCGCGCCAACCTGGCCATCGTGCTCGCGCGCCGCGGGGACCTCGACGGGGCGCGGGAGGAGCTGGCGCGGGCACGGGCGTCGCCGAAATCCGCGCCGGAGGTCCTCCTGGGTGCGGCGGAGCGGGAGATCGACTGGGAGTCCCGGCGCCCGCGGAGGGCGCCCCGATAGGATCCCCGGGTTCCCGGCATCCCCGGTACGGCCATGCCCTCCCCCCCCCGACGCGTCCTCGTCACCGGCGGCGCCGGATTCGTCGGGACGCAGCTCTGCCGCGCGCTCGCGGCCCGCGGGGGCCGGGCCTTCCGGGCCTTCGACCTCCCGGGGCCGAGGCTGCAGGCGCTGGCCCCCCACGGGGAGACCGTCGCCGGGGACCTCCTCGCCCCGGGGGCGCTGGAGGCGGCGGCGGCCGGGTGCGACGCCTGCCTCCACCTCGTCGTGGCCCACGAGCAGGCCCCGCGGGAGATGCACGAGCGGCTCACGGTGGGAGGGGCGCGGCGGGTGGCAGAGGCGCTCCGGGCCGCGGGCGTCCGGCGGCTCCTTTTCCTCAGCAGCATCAAGGCCGTCCGAGACTACGACGGGAACTACGGGAGGCACAAGCGCCTCGCCGAGGAGGTGGTGCGGGGGTCCGGGCTCGACTGGACCATCCTCCGCCCGGGCCTCCTCTACGGGCCCGGGGAGCTGCGGCTCTCGGGCATCGCGGCGTTCCTGCGGAAGTGGCCCGTCTTCCCCATGGTCGGGCGGGGGGACTACCCCATCTACCCGCTCCGCACGGAGGACCTCGCGGCGGCGCTCTTCGCCGCACTCGACCGCCCGGCGAGCGTCGGGAAGACCTACGAGGTCGGGTCCGACCGGGCGGTGACGCTGGCGGAGGTGGTTTCCATGGTGGGGGAGAGGATCGGGGTCCGCCGCCCCGTCGTGCGGATCCCGCTGTGGGCCTGCCGCGCCCTCGCCGCGGCCCTCGAGGCCGTGAGCCGCCACCCGATCCTCTTCGTGGAGCAGGTGAAGGCCATGCAGTGCGCGTTCCCGCCGCCCGACACCCGCGCCGCGAAGGAGGACCTCGGGTTCTCGACCCCGCCCTTCGCCGAGGGGCTCGACGCGCTCGTCAGGACCTGGGAGCCGGCCGCGGCAGGCGCCCGTAGTGCCCCGTCGCGTACCGCGCCGTGACGCGCAGGCAGCGCAGGCCGTAGGTCCAGGGGTTGAGGTGGGAGGCCTCCCCGGCGTAGCGGGTCGGGATGGGGACCTCCCCGACGGCGAGCCCCAGCGCCCGGGCGCAGGCGATGGCCTCCAGGTCGAAGTCGAAGGACCCGCTCAGGCGCTCGAAGGGGAGGGCGTCCAGCGCCCGACGCCCGTAGCCGATCATCCCGCTGTGGTAGTCGGTCATGCGGAGCCCGAAGACCGCGTTGTGGAGCGCGGTGAGGGAGCGCCCCGCGACCCGCTTGTAGAGGGGCATGCCCCCTGCGGCGGCGGTCCCCGAGGCGTGGCGGGAGCCCTGCACGAGGTCGAGGCCGCCCCCGAGCGCCGCCAGGAGGTCCGGGATCGACTCCGGGGCGTACTGGCCGTCGGCGTGCAGGCAGACCGCGTAGGACACGGGCTCCTCCCGCACGCGGCGGATCCCCTCCCGGACCGCCGCGCCGTAGCCGCGGTTCTCCGGGAAGCGGTGGACGCGGACCGCGGGGTGGCGCGCCGCGAGGGAGAGCGCCGCCTCGCGCGTCCCGTCCGTGCTCCCGTCGTCCACGATCCAGAGGACGAGGGTCCGCGCCCACGCCGGCCCCGGGACCCGATCCACGGTCCCCGCCAGGAGCGCCGCCGCCTGGTACGCGGGGACGAAGATCCCCAGGTCCCGTCCGCCGCCGCTGCCGGTCATCCCGGGAGGCGGGCCCCGTGGACGCGCACGGTCTCGCCCACGACGAACCGGAGGACCTCGTCGAGGGGGCGCCGGGGCTCCCACCCCAGAAGCGTCCGCGCCCGCTCGACGTCCGGGACGCGCCGGTCGCTGTCCTCGTAGCCCTCGCCGTAGAACTCCTCCGCGGGGACGGAACGCGTGCCGTGCGCCCACCTCTCCCCCGTCGCGGCCTCCCAGGCGCGGATCATCCGGTCGGCGAGCCCCGCGATGGTGACCTCGTTCCCCGGGTTGCCCACGTTGAACACCCGGCCGCCGGCGGCCTCCGGCCGGTCGAGGATCCGGATCGTCGCGTCCACGGCGTCCTCGACGGCCGTGAAGCAGCGCCGCGCCCGGCCGCCGTCCACGAGCGTGAGGGGCGCGCCGCGCAGGAGCGCCGCGAGGAAGCAGGCCAGCACGCGCGGCGTCCCCTCCCCCTCGATGCCGGGGAGGTAGTCCATGCGGGTCCCGAGGAAGTTGAAGGGGCGCACGACGGTCCAGCGGAGCCCGTGTTCCCTCCCCTCGGCGACGAGGACGCGCTCCAGGAGCTGCTTGGCGGCCGCGTAGGACCAGCGCGTGCGTTCCACGGGGCCCAGCACGAGCGGCGTCCGCTCCTCGGAGAGGACCCAGTTCGCGGGGTCGGCCCGGAAGGCGGAGCCCTCCGGGGCGTAGCTCGCGAGCGTCCGGCCGTAGACCTCGCAGGTGGAGAACTGCACGAGGTGCCTCCCGCGCTCCCGGCAGGCGCGCACCACGGGGAGGGCCCGGAGGAAGTTGGACTCGACCACCTCGAGACCGCGGGGCGAGTAGAGCGCCGGGTTGCAGAGGGAGGCGAGGTTCACCACCGCGTCGGCGTCCTCCACGGCGCGCCGGAGGCGCGCCTCGTCCCGCAGGTCGAACAGCCGGAAGTCGAACCCGGGCTTCCCGAGCAGGTGCTCGACCTTGGGCGACTCCTGGTCCACCCCCACGACCCGCCGCCCCTCCCGGAGCAGGCCCTCGACCAGGTGGGAGCCGATGAAGCCCCCCGCGCCGAGGACGCAGACGGTGGAGGGGCCCGGGGCGCTCATGAAGGGGGAGATCCTACGCGCCCGCCGCCCGCGCCATCCGCGGCCGCCGGGCCCCGCCGGGGAGGCCTAGTCCCCCTGGTTGAATTGCGTCGACCCGAACCGGTTCTGCGTGTAGGTGTTCGACCCCGGCGAGTAGTAGTCGACGAGGCCGTTCCACGGAGGGGTGTTCGCGACGTTCCGGAAGAAGTCATTGCCCGACTCCGTCACCAGGAAGGCGGTGCCCCCGGACCGGAAGACGTGATTCCCGAGGACCTGGCTGTCCTCGACCGAGATCTGGATCCCCGTGGAGGAGGGATTGAAGACGCGGTTGCCGTCGATGATGCAGTCCTCACCGTTGGAGACGAGGAGCCCGTAGGAGGTGTTCCGGACGATGTTCTCCTCCACGGTCGCGTTCGAACCCTGGGTGTAGATGCCCCAGCCCCCGCCGTCCAGGTTGCCGTCCACGACGTTGTACTCGATCACGTTGTCGTCGCCGTACACCCAGATCCCCGTGGACTGGCCGTTGCCCACGTAGTTCCCCCGCACCTCGGAGCCGTCCACGTAGGCGAAGATCCCGTAGGACGCGCCCGGCCCGGCGTTGAGGGCGTTCCCCTCGATCGTCACGCCATCGGAGGACTGGCTGTTGTCGTAGTAGATCCCCGTGCCCTCGAATCCGTTCAGGCGGTTCCCCTGGATGGTGATCCCGTCGCCGCCGCCGTAGATGCCGTAGTAGAACCCCGAGACCCGGTTCCGGGTGATCTCCGCCGGCGTGGTGGAGGGAGGGGCCACCCCGTAGTGCCTGCCGGACTTCCCGTCGTTGTTGTCGGGGCCGTAGACGTAGATCCCGTCCCCCCCGGAGCCCTCCACGAAGCAGCCGTCGATGACGAGGCCGTCGCTGTAATAGTCGTAGATCCCGTCCGAGTCGGCGCCCGTGATCCGGTTGCGGAGGATCTGGACGCCGTCGCAGTCTTCGGTGTAGATGGCCGTCCCCGAGGAGCCGTTGATCGTGACCCTCGTGACCAGGACGTCGTCGCAGCGGTAGAGGTCGATGGCGTTCCCCTGGATGTCCTGGAAGGTGATCCCCTGGATCCGGAGGCCCTCGCAGTAGGAGGCGTAGATCCCGGTGCCGCGGAGGACGCAGCGGCCCGTGCCGCGGATGATGATGCCGGACCTCTCGTCGATCTCGATGTCCTGCGTGTAGATCCCCGGGGCGATGAGGACGGTGTCGCCTTCACCGGCGTCGTTGATGGCGTCCTGGATCGTGGGGTAATCGTCGCTCGGGGTCCGCAGCGTGTCGGCCAGGGCCGAAGCGCCGAGCACCGCGACCACGGCCGCGCCCGCAAACCACGGAATCACCCTCATCGCCGCCTCCCCTTCCTTGGGATCCAACGACCGGGCGCAATTCTCCCATCGCGGGGCCACGGAAGTCAAGCACTCGGCACGGTGCCTCCTCCTCCCGCGCTTCTTGGGACTCCCCGCGGCCCCCCCTACCCTGCGCTCCGTGAAGACCCTCCTCCAGGTCCGGGGCGTCGTGAAGCGCTACGGCTCCCGGACCGTGCTGGACGGGGCGACGGCGGCCTTCGGGGAGGGGATGCGGGTCGGCGTGCTCGGCCGCAACGGGGCGGGGAAGTCCACGTTCTGCCGCATCCTCGCGGGGGAAGAGGAGCCCGACGCGGGCGAGGTGGTCCGGGCGCGGGACCTGCTCCTGGGGGTCCTCGACCAGCACGACCCGTGGCGCCCGGGCGAGGCGCTGATGGAGTTCCTGCGGCGGCGCACCGGGCTCGAGGAGTGGACCTGCGGCCGGGCCGCGGCGCGGTTCGGGCTCAAGGGCACGGTCCTCGAGGCCCCGGTGGACGCCCTCCCCGGGGGCTTCCGCACCCGCGTCAAGCTCGCGGCCATGATCGCCCCGGGGCCGGACTTCCTCCTCCTGGACGAGCCCACGAACTTCCTCGACCTGGCCACGCTCCTCCTCCTGCAGGACTTCCTCAGCGGATTCGCCGGGGGCGCGCTCGTCGTCTCCCACGACCGGGAGTTCCTCAAGCGCACCTGCGACCACACCCTGGAGGTGGAGCGGGGGCGGCTCGACCTCTTCCCCGGGGGCCTGGAGGAGTACTTCGAGGACCGGGAGCAGAGGCTCGCGCTCGCCGAGCGGACCAACGCGGCCGTCGCGGCGAAGCGCGCGCAGCTCAAGACCTTCATCGACCGCTTCCGGGCGAAGAACACCAAGGCCTCCCAGGCGAAGTCGAAGCGGAAGGAGATGGACCGGCTGCGGTCCATCCGCATCGAGCACCCGCTCCCGGCGGCGCGCATCCGCATCCCCCCCGCCGATCCGCGCCGGGGCATCGCCTTCGACCTGCACGGCCTGGAGATCGGCTACCCGGAGCGGAGGGTCGCCGCGGGCATCCACCTCTCGGTGGAGCGCGGGGCGCGCATCGCGGTCGTGGGGGACAACGGGCAGGGGAAGACGACGCTGCTGCGCACGCTGGCCGGGGACCTGGCGCCGCGTGCCGGGACGATGAAGAGGGGCCACGGGGTCGAGGTGGCCTACTACGCCCAGCACGTCTACGAGACCCTCGACCCCTCGGACACCGTGCTCTCCCACCTCGAGCGCGGCGCCCCCTTCGGGCAGACCCGCCAGGACGCCCTGGACATGGCGGGCTCCTTCCTCTTCCCCGGGGAGGACGTGCTCAAGCCGGTCACCGTGCTGAGCGGCGGCGAGCGGGCGCGGCTGTGCCTCGCGGGGCTCCTCCTGCGGCGGCGGCCGGTGCTCCTGCTGGACGAGCCCACGAACCACCTCGACTTCCCCACCGTGGAGGCCCTGGGCGAGGCGCTCCGGAGGTTCCAGGGGACGGTGGTCTTCATCAGCCACGACCGGACCTTCGTGAGCATGGTGGAGCCCGCCATCCTCGAGGTGGACGGCGGCCGCGTGCGGTTCCGGGCCGGGGACTACGGGGACTACGTCGAGGACCTCGAGCGCCGGGTGCGGGAGGGGCTCCGGGAGGAGTCGGGGTCCTCCCGGGGGGCGGAGCCGAAGGGGGAGACCGACTGGCACCGCCGCAAGCGCCTGCGGAGCGAGGAGGCGAAGGCGCGCGCCGACCTCCGCAGGGCCGAGGAGAGGGTGGCGGCGCTGGAGGAGGAGCGGAAGGCCCTCTACGCGGCCATCGAGGCCGACCCCGTGAGCACGGACAGGGTGCGGTACCGCCGCCTCCACGAGGTCGAGACCCTCCTGGCGGAGGCCGAGGATGCGTGGCTCTCGGCGCAGGCCCGGCTGGAGGGGCAGTAGCGGCGCAGCTTGCTGCGCCGGTTCCCGCCTACAGCCACGACCCCCCCGACGACCCCCCGCCGGAATCGCACGCCGCCCGGGCCCTGGCCGCCGCCTCCTTCACCTTCTTCACCGCGGCCACGAGGTCCCCGGGGCTCTTGCGGGCGATGGCGTCCTCGGCGGCCGCGACGGCGGCGTCGAGCCCGTCCAGCTCCGCCGCCACCGCCTTCGGTGCGCCCTCCAGCACGGCGACCCGGGCCTCCGCATCCCTCTGGCCCTTCTGGATGGCCATCACCTTCTGGGCGATCTCGATGCGCCCCAGGATCTCCTCCCGGCTCGAGGGCTTCTCGAGGAAGTCGTCGGCCCCGGCCCGGAGCGCCTCGAGCTTCGCCTCCTGGGCGGTGGTCCCGGTGATGAGGATGACGTAGCACTGGGCGAGCTCCGGGATCTCCCGGACGTGGCGCACCATCTCGAGCCCCGACATCCCCGGCATCTGGATGTCGGAGAGGATGATGTCCGGCTTCTTGTTCCTCGCCTGGGTGAGCCCCGTCTCCCCGTTGGCGGCGAGGTGCACCTCGTTCCCCTCCAGCCGGACCATGGTCTCGACGAGGGTGCGGAAGACCGTGTCGTCCTCGACGATGAGGATGCGAGGCATGGGGTCTCCCTCCGCGGGGAACGGACCGCGGGCACGGGGGGCCCCGGGTCCATCCCGCCTCGGATTCTATCGGTCCCCGGGGGCCCCCGCCGGAATCGTCGAGGGTCTACTCCGGGGACACGATCCGCTCCGTCCCGAATCGGTTCCCCTCGCAGGTGTCGCCGCCGACCTGGTCGCGCGGGTCCACCGAACCGCTATTCCCGCAGGCTCTCCGGCATGTCGGCCAGCACGTAGACGAGCGCCGCGAGGACCCCCGCGCAGAGGTCGAGGTCCTCCTTCACCACCTTGTCGAAGGTGTCGGCGTCGGTGTGGTGGATGTCGAAGTAGGTCGCCATGTCCACGTCGAGGCCGATCTGGGGGACCCCCGCGGGCGCCATGGGGCCGATGTCCGCCCCGCCGCCCCCCTCGCCGAGCGTCCCGGCGCCGACGGGGGCGAGCAGCGCCACGGCCTCGCGCAGCCGCGCCCGGATCCGGTCGAAGCGGGCCTTCTCCTCGGGCGTCGCGTCCGCCGGGGCGGCCGGCGTCGAGAACCCCAGCGGCCGGAAGGCGCCTGAATCCGCCTCGATGGCCGCCACGTGCTTCTCGAGTTCCTTCTCGTGGTCCTTGGCGTAGGCCTTCCCGCCCCGCAGGCCGTTCTCCTCGTTGGTGAAGAGCACGACCCGGATCGTGCGGCGGGGGCGCAAGCCCAAAGTCCGCAGGATGCGCATCGCCTCCATCGCCGCCACGCAGGGCCCCCCGTCGTCGTGGGCCCCCTGCCCGACATCCCAGGAGTCGAGGTGGCCGCCGAAGACGACGACCTCCTCGGGCCTCTCGCTCCCGCGGATCTCTCCCACGACATTGGCGGACGGGACGTCATCCTCGAATCGGCTCCCGAGTGCCATCGCCACGCGCACGGTTTCGCCCGCTTCGACGAGGCGCACGATCATTGCCGAGTCCTCGGGGCTGAGACATGCCGCGGGGATCTTCGGGGCGTCATCGACATACCGGAGCGCCCCCGTGTGGGGCGTCCCGAGACTACGGGCTGTCGCGGAGCAGACGAGGCAGGCCACCGCCCCCTTCGCCGCCGCCCGGCTCGCCCCGTTCACCCGGTAGTCCACCGACTCGCCGTAGCCTGTGTCCTTCCCCGGCTCGTAGGGCCGCATCGGGTGGTGGAAGAGGACGACCTTCCCCTTCACGCGGTCCCCGAGCGCCTCCAGCCCGGCCCAGTCGCGGGCGACAACCACCTCGCCTTCGAAAGCCCCTTTGCCGAGAGCCTCCGATGAAAGCACTCCCCCCTCGGAGTTCCCGATGGCCAGAGCGCACAGGGGCTTGCGCCACGGAGTTAGGAGGACCACGCTCTCGTATCCGCGCACCCACTTCGGCACCATCACCGGCTCCGTCCGGACCTCGTCGAGCCCGTCCGACCGCATCGTCTCGGCGGCCCAGGCCACGGCCTTGTCGAGATTCTCCGACCCGCTGAGGCGATTCCCAATCCGGTCGCAGAGGAACCGGAGCCTCTCATAGGCCCGGCTCCGGGCCCGCGCCTCCTCGAGGATGCGGGCCACCGTCACCACGTACCTCGGGGCGAGGGAAGAGGCCGGAGCGGTTGCCGCGGCGGGCCCGGGCTCGAGGTCCAGGGCATGGGGGCAGGCCCAGATCTCGCGATTGCCGGCGCAACCCGTCGCCGACAGGGCGAGGAGCGCCACGACACCGCGCGCCATCCTGCCATTGCGGGTCGGGTTCCCTATGGCGGCTATCCCTTCGGGACCTCGGAGGCCTCGCGGATGACGTCCTCGGCGACGAAGACGGGCGAGCCCGTGCGCACGGCGACGGCGATGGCGTCGCTGGGGCGGGCGTCCACCTTCACCATCTCGGAGTCACGCTTGAGGTGGAGCGACGCGAAGAAGGTCCCCTCCTTGAGGGCGGTGATCTCGACCCGCTCGAGCGAGGTCCCCGCGGCCTCGATGACCGCCGCCAGCAGGTCGTGGGTCTGGGGGCGCGGGAAGGGCTGGTTGCGGACGCGCCGGTCGATGGCCCGCGCCTCGAACCGCCCGATGACGATGGGGAACACCCTCCTCTGCCCCGCCTTCTCGCGGAGGAAGATGTACTGCTCCTCCGTCGTGTCCCGGAGGACGATCCGCGTGAGCTCGCACTCGTGCATCGGGGGGGATCCTACTGCGGCGGCGCGCCGGGCCGAATGCGCCAAACCCTGTCTCCTTGTGCGCCCGGCGCCCCCCCCGGCCGATACCTTGGGGAGCCCATGGACACGGCCCTCGCGGTGGATCTGACCCGGGGCGGGATCCTCGAGTCCCGCCACAGGGCCTCCGTCGCCGCCTGGGAGCGCGGCCGCGTCGTCCTCGCGCTCGGCGACACGCGCCGCCCCGTGTACCTCCGATCCGCCGCGAAGCCTTTCCAGGCGCTGGCCTTCGTCCTCTCCGGGGCCGCCGACCGCTACGGCGCGACCGAGGAGGAGCTGGCCGTGGTCTGCGCCTCCCACGGGGCCGAGGAGGTCCACCTCGCCGCGGTGCGCTCTCTCCTGGGGAAGGGCGGGCTCGACCCCGCGGTCCTCCGCTGCGGAATCCATCCGCCGGCCTGCACGAGGGCGGCGGTGGACCTCGCCCGGAGCGGGGGTAGGCCCGAGGTCCTCCACAACAACTGCTCCGGGAAGCACACGGGGATGGTGCTCACGGCGCTCCACCGGAGGTGGCCGCTGGAGACCTACCTCGACCCCGCCCACCCTCTCCAGATGGAGAATCGACGCAACCTCGCGCTCCTCGCCGGGATGGCGCCCGAGGCCATCGGCCTCGGCGTGGACGGGTGCAGCGCGCCCAACTTCGCGATCCCGCTGGAGAACGCGGCCGCGGCCTTCGGGCGCCTCTCCTCGCCCGACGCCTCCCTCCCCCCCGCCCACGCGGCCGCCGCCCGCCGCATCGCGTCCGCCATGATGACCCACCCCCGTCTCGTGGCATGGCAGGGCGAGGGCGACGCGGCCCTCATGGGCGCGGCGCCGGGGAAGGTCGTCTCCAAGCTCGGTGCCGAGGGCGTCCAGGGCGTCGGCGTCCCCGGCCGCGGGCTCGGCATCGCGCTCAAGGTGGAGGACGGGGCGGCCCGCCCGCGGCTCCCCCTCACGGTCGCCCTCCTGCGGGCCGCGGGAGTCCTCTCGGCCGAGGAGGCGGCGGCGGTGGGTTCGCCCGCCGAGGTCGTCCTCCGCAACCACCGCGGGATCGAGGTCGGCCGGATGGAGATCACGCTCCCGGCGGAAGTCGCAGTCCTGAGGAACGGCAGGCCGGGCTAGAATCGGCCGCGTGAGGATCGTCCGGACCGTCCCCAGGCTCCCCCGTCGCCCGCGCGACGCCCACAAGGGCACCTTCGGCCACGTGCTCACCATCGGAGGCTCCCCGGGGCTGACGGGAGCCCCGGCGCTGGCCGCCCTGGCGGCGCTGCGCTCCGGCGCCGGGCTCTCCACCGTGGGCTGCTCGCGGGCCGTCCAACCCGTCGTGGCCTCCTACTCCCCCTGCATCATGACGCTGCCGCTCCCCGACACCACGGGCGGCTGCCTCTCCCACGCGGCGCTGGCCCCGGCGCTGCGGTTCTCCACGCGTTGCCGGGCGGTCGTCGTCGGCCCCGGGCTCGGCCGCGACCCGGACACGGCGGAGTTCGTCCGCTCCTTCCTCGCCTCGGTCGAGGCGGCCACCGTGGTGGACGCCGACGGGCTGAACCTCCTGGCGGGCAGGGCCGAAATCCTGCGCGAGGCCCCGGGGGAGTTCGTCGTCACGCCCCACCCCGTCGAGGCCGGACGGCTGCTTGGGCTCCCCAAGACCTCTCCCGCGCCGACGGACCGGCGCAAGGCCGTGGCGGACCTCGCCGCCCTCACGGGGGCCGTCGTCGTGCTGAAGGGCCACCGCACGCTGGTCTGCGACGGGAAGCGCCTCTACGAGAACCGCACGGGCAACCCGGGCATGGCCACCGGTGGGACCGGGGACGTGCTCTCCGGCGTCGTCGCGGCGCTGCTGGCCCAGGGGCTGGAGCCCTTCGAGGCGGCGGTCCTGGGCGTGTGCGTCCACGGCAGGGCCGGGGATCTCGGCGCGAGGAGGCTGGGGGAGGTGTCGATGATCGCCTCGGACCTCCTGGATTACCTGCCAACGGCGTTTCAGAGGGGACGTTCCTGACTTGCTGACTTCCCGATCACGCCAGGGGTCCTCCACAGGGAAGTTAAGAAGTCAGGAACGTCCCCTCTTGATTCTCCTTCTTTTCCTCGCCGTTGCGCCACCCGCAGCCTCTCAGGAGGCGCAGGATCTCCCCCGCTACGCCCTCCCCGAGGGCTTCTCCCGGGGCGAGGACCTCCCGGCCGCGCTCGCCGAGGCGGTGGAGCGGGCCCTGCGGGACGTCACGCGCCCGGCCTTCCCCTTCGCGGCCCGGGAGGGGTGGCGGGTGCTCGCGGGCATCGGCCGCGGGGCGGCGCCGAGGGCCGTGGAGGCGCTCCGCGAGGCGGACTGGTTCGGGCGCTCTCTCCTGGTTCGGGCGCTGGGGTCCATGGAGGAGGCCTCGCTGGAGCCGCTGCTCGCCGAGGCGGCCCGGGACCCGGCCTGGCCGGTCCGCGCCGCCGCCGCCGAGGGGATGGGGTTCTGCGTGGGGGCCGCCTCGGCGGCCGCCCTCCCGGGGCTCCTGCGGGACCCCTCCTGGCGGGTGCGCCTCGCGGCCGTGGAGGCGATCCGCCGCCGCGCCCTCCTCGGGACGCTTCCCCGGGAGGCCGGGTCCGCGGGCCTCCTGCCGCTCTCCTCGGACCCCGACGAGGACGTTCGGAGGGCGGCCTGGCTCGCGCTCGCGGGTCTCCGGGAGCCCGGGGCGCGGGACCCCCTCCTGCGGGCGCTCGAGTCGCTCGCGGACCGGGTCCAGCCCGCCGGCCCCGAGGACCCGCCCGACCCGGAGCTGGCCCCGGCGCTGCGCCTCCTGCGCGGCGTCGCCGAGGGCTGGGGCGAGGACCCGGAGGTCCTGGCGTTCCTGCGGAACCTCGGAGCCGTCCACCACCACCCCATGGCGGGGGCGGCGCTGCGGGAGTGGTTCCGCACGAAGGGGGAGGAGGGCGCCCGGGACCCGGAGGCGGTGAAGGACCTCGTGGAGGTCTACCTCGGGATGCAGACCATCGAGCAGGAGTCCCGCGCGGCCGCGGAGGCCGCGCTCGCGGACCTGGGGGAGCCCGCCGCCGCGGCCCTCCTGGCACGGGTCGCCGTCCCCGACCGGGCCGGGCGCTCCCCCCTCCTCGTCTCCGATCCCCGGAGCACGCTCCGGCTCGTCCTGCGCCTTCGCGGCGGGAAGGCGGCGGCCACGCTCGAGGGGCTGCTGCGCGACCGCGACCTGCCCGATACCCTGCGCACCCTCGCCGCGGAGGTCGGCCGGCGGACCTGCCCCGCGGCGCTCGGGCCCGTGTTCCGGGACCTCCTGGCCGCGGACGAGGGGATCTACGGGCTCGACGCGGAGGTCCTCAAGGGGGTCGCCGCCTCCGGGGGCGCCGACGTCCCGGCCCTCGTCGCCCGGTGCCTCGTGCGGCGGGAGGGGGACGTCCCCCCCGCCGGGGTGCGGGCCTCGGCCGCGGAGGTCCTGGACTCCCGGCCCGACCTCCGCCTGCCGGGGGAGATCCGTCGCGCCGTCGCCGCCGAGACCGAGGCGGACATCCTCGGGCGGCTCCTGCCGGTGCTCGCGGCCTCCGGGGGGCCGGGCGCCGAGGAGGCCGTCGCCCCCTTCCTGCGGGACCGGCGCCTGCGCGTCCGCCACGCCGCGGCCAGGGCCCTGTCGCTCCTCCCGGGCCCGCGGGCCACGGCCCTCCTCCTCGGGGTCCTCGAGTCCGAGGACGGGACGGACGAACGCATGCCCTGGTACGGGGAGGCGGGACCCACGGAGGAGCAGGTGCTGGAGCTCGCGGCGCTGAAGGACGCCAACGCCGGGGGCGTCCGGGACGCGGCGGTCTCCTCGCTCCGGTTCGCCGCCGGGCCGGGGGCGGCGGCGGCGCTCGCGGCCCTCCTGGGGAACCCGCACCCGGACGTCCGCGGGGCCGCGGCCGACAACCTCCTCACCCTGGGCGACCCGGCGGCGGCGGCGGCGCTGGCGGCCCGGGCGGAGGAAGAGGCCGAGCCCGGCCTGCGCGACCGCCTGCTCGCCGCCCTCGCGGCGCTCGGCGGCCCCGCTGCGGACGCGGCCTTCGAGCGCTGGGTTGCCGGGGTGGACGCGGCCCTCCGGGCGGCGGCGCTGAGGGCGCTGGGCGGGGAGAGCGCGAGGGCCCGGGCCCCGGCGGGGCTCCGCGGGTTCCTCGCGCAGGCCGGGGCCGCCCCGGACGAGCGGGCCGATGCCCTCCACGCTCTCGGCCGCGCCGCCGACCCCGACCTCACGCCCGTCCTCCTCGAGGCGCTCCGGGCCGCGGCCACGCTGGAGGAGCGGACAGAGGCGCTCCAGGCGCTGGGACTCGGCCGCGACCCCGCGGCGGTGGAGCCGGTGGCGGCGCTCCTGCCGCCCGGCGACCCCGCCCTGCTCTCCCCCGAGGCGCTGCGGACGGCCCTCCAGGCGGTCGAGACGCTCGGCGACCTCCGCTGCGAGCGGGCCGCCCCGGCGCTCGCGGCGCTGCTGGCCCGGACGCTCGGCCCGGCCCTCCTCCCGGGGCACGGGCGGACGGTGGACGTCGAGCGCCAGGCGGCGACGCTCTGCCTCGAGGCGCTGGGGAAGTGCGGCGGCGAGGGGTCGCTCGACGCGCTCGTGCGCGCCGCGGTCCACCCGGGGTTCTCCCGGGCGGCGGAGACGGCCACCTCGAACCCGCTCCGTCCTCCGCCCCCGCGCCGCGAGGGGGAGCGGTGGCGGCCCGATGTCCCGGAGGAGATCCGCGGCCTCGCGCGGAAGCTGGCCGCATCGCTGGCCCGGTGGAAGGACCCCGCCCTCGCCCCCGCGCTGGACCGCCGCCTCGCGGAGATGCGGCGCGACGGGCGGGCCCAGGCGCTGGGAGAGGAGTGGCTCTCCTGGCTCGGGGAGGCGCTGGAGGATCCGCCGCAGAAGTCCCCCGGGAGGCCGCGCTGGTGGTCGCGGGTCGTCCTCGCGCGGCAGGTCCTGGCGGTCGTCCCGCGGCTCTCGGAGGCCGACGCCGCGGCCGCACGTACGCTCTTCCTCCACGAGGCCGAGGTCACCATGGAGTACGCCGCGGCCCGGGGGCGGCTCGCGGCCTGGTCGGACGGGCTCCGCGTCCACGACCCGCTCCTCTTCGAGCGGTCCCGCCGGGAGATGGCGGGGCTCGACCGGACCGCCGCGGCGGGCGCGGCGCTGCGGCGCCGGGACGGGACGGGGGACCCCGACGCGCTCGCGGCGGCCTTCGAGGAGAGCGGGAGGGAGGACGCGGTCGCGCGCCTGGGGGTCGAGATCCTCACCGACCTCGGGCTCCACCTCGACGCGGCGGTGCGCCTGGGCGAGATGGCGGTGGGCGCGGACGCCGCCTACCCCCCGAACCTCCGGGCGCTCGGGACGGCGCGCCTCGCTGCCGGCGACGCGGCGGGGGCCTCCGACGCCCTGACGCTGGCCCTGGAAGGGCTCGAGGGCCGCGCCCGGGAACCCGGCCGAGGGTCTGCCTGGTACCGGTTCTACCTCGGGAAGGCCCTGGAGGCTCTCGGCAGGCGCGAGGAGGCCCTCCGGAGGCTCGGGGAGGGCGCCCTGCTCAATGACGTCATCCTCGACTGGATCGGCCGGGACCCCGCCCTGGAGGCCCTCCGCGCCGACCCCCGCGCCGGGGAGGCGCTCCGCCCCGCCCGCGAAGCCTTCGACTAGCGGGCGTGAACTCCGTT
>Ga0247727_10008387_pt1 | contig 19194 bp, 18 predicted proteins | sample WisWelCaveWW1625_FD_202498 | JGI IMG/M metagenome (GOLD analysis project Ga0247727, IMG submission 202498) | Biofilm microbial communities from Wishing Well Cave, Virginia, United States - WW16-25 | ecosystem: Environmental > Aquatic > Deep subsurface > Groundwater > Cave microbial mat | place... | reverse complement strand
ACTCTTTGAGTGTCAGTCCTGTAAAGGCCAGAAACTTTTGCCGATCTCTTTTCAACTCCGTATACTGGAGCATAGATATAGTTTAAAAATTATTTCTTACAACGTCTATTGGCTCCGGATGGATAAAAAATGAGTTGGACAAAAGCTCCTATGAGAGCCCCAATTAACGGTAGAAAGAGATATTTCTCTAAACCCTTTAGAAATGACATAGAGTCTTCTCAGCTCCTCAAATTGTGGATGGGTTAAGAATCATGCTACCGTTTGAATTAAAGATGTCGATAAAACCGTATCTGTGAGCTAAATTGGCGACCATTCCCACTTTCTCTAAATAACGTATTGGCAGATGTGTATCTACCTAGTATGATGGACAAAGATATTTTTCAAAAAATGAGAATTAAGAATATTTTATGGGAGGGTAAACACAATGTCATTTCTTAAACGAACCGGACTCATCTTGCTATTGAGTTTTCTTTGTTTTGCTTCAGTCAGCGGCGCTGGTCAATCTGGGAAATTAATCACAGTTGTTTTTCAGTCAAAATGGTTCCCGCAAGCCCAGTTTGCGGGATACTGGTCTGCAGGCGGACACTTGCCCGGGGAGGCTTCGTCCAAGTATGCCCCCAAAGATAGCAAGGGTCTCAATTTTTACGCGCAAGAAGGCCTCGACGTCATCATACTCAATGGGGGCAGCGTCAACCCATCTGTGAATGTGGCGGCAGGTAACGCCGATTTTGGCACGGATTGGATTGCCAACATGCTCGTTCAACGCAAAGCAGGATTGGATTTAGTCCACATTGCTCAAGTTTTTCAATTGCCCGGCTATTTATTTGTGGCACGCAAAAGTTCTAACATCAAAAGTGTAAAAGAGTTTAAGGGCAAGAATGTGGGTGTCTGGGCTTTCGGCAATGAGTTTCCGGCACAAGCGTGCTTTATCGCCAATGGTCTCAGCAGTGATTTAGACCCCAAAATCCAAAAGCCCGACCTGAAGACGACCATTTATGCATTTGACCCCGCTCTGGTCTTTCCCGACAAAGTCGATGCAGCAAGCGCTATGATTTACAACGAGTTGGATCAAATTGTGGGGCTGGGTTATCCATTGAATCAATTAAGTTTAATATCGGCAGCCGCCAGCGGCTGTGGCCTGCTCGAAGACTTCATTTTTACGACGCGCAAGCTGCTCCAATCCTCCAATTGGAAAAACTCAGGCCTCAGCGGCAAAGAGCTCGCCAAGCGTTTTGTGCGCGCCAGTTTGAAGGGCTGGCAATGGGCGATCGCTAACCAAGCGCAAGCCGTCAAAACAGTCATCGATTTTTGCGGCGATACCTGCCAAGGGTCGGGAAAAAACCAATCCAAACAAATCCATCAAACATGGCAAATGGCCCGTGTCGCAGAGATGGCCCAGCCGAGTTTGATTCGCTCGGCCGATATTTTAAAAATCTTTGGTTTACAAAAGACACCTTCTGCCGTTACGTTAGGCTGCCTGAACCTGAAAGATTATGATCGCACCGTCAAACTCTTGGAGAAAGTGGGTTTGATTCCCGCGGGCACCGGCGATCCGGCTAAAGTACTCTCATCTGAGATTATGAATTCTATTAGCGCAAAATGCCCTCAATAAATTGCACAATTATGTCAAAGCCTGAAATAATAAGACAAGAAATCGAGAAGCTCATAGTAAGCTGGAGTCTCTTATTTCTTTTTGGTGCGCGAAGAGCTGTGCCAAGGAGCGAAGACTCGTTCGAGTAAGGCCATCAGACTATAAAACAAGATACCGAATACGCTGGCAAACGCAATCGCGGCAAACGTAATATCGTAACGACCGCTGCGGGCCGAAAGGCTGATGCGCTGCCCCAGGCCTTGGGGCGGGCCGGGGATGAGAAATTCTGCCACAATGACGCTGATCAGGCTCACAATGCTCGTGATCTTAAGCGCACTAAAAAAATAGGGGAGTGCGTGCGGGAAACGAAGCTTGCGAAAGATTTCCCATCGGTTAGCCGCGTAGGATTGCATCAAATCCATTTGAAGAGATTGAACGGCGGTCAACCCTTGAACTACATTGATGACGATGGGGAAAAAAGTAACGATCGCGGCGACCACCGCCTTGGACTCCCAGTCAATGCCAAACGCACGCCCTAAGACAGGAGCCAAGCCGACCACCGGGATGGAGCTGAAAGCCGTAGCTAAGGGCAGGAAGCCTCGGCGCAAGAATGGACTCAGCGCAATCATCATCGCCAACCCTAAGCCAACCAGCGCTCCGAGCACATACCCAAAAAACATCTGTTGAAAAAAAGTGTGCAGGCTATCTTTCCATAGCACCGCTGACGATGTTAAGAGTACGCTAAGAATATCACTGATGCTTGGAAAGAAGGCCATTGGAACGCGTAAGCCATCGATAACGCTTTCCCAAATCAAAAAGATGATGGGAGGCACAACCATAGGAGGGATGTACTTTTGCAAAGCCTGAGTCACTCGATCTGAACTAGGCATCGTAGCGAGGCGACCAACAACCCCCATAGTTATTAATAGCTCTCCTACCAAAACCAACCAGAAACCATATTGTGCAAGCCCGGTAAGCCCTTGAGCACGAGCGTATTTTAACACTATGAGAGCAATGCAGGCTCCACCCAAGCTAAGTAAAATCACCAGCAGAGCCATAACGAGAGGCCGCAACAAAGTCCCGCTTAAAACAAAAAATAGCATCGCTACTAAGAGAAACTGAGCCCACGATGCGTTTTCTATCTGCTCAAGCCCCACAGAGCTTGCGATTGGAGTTAATGAATTTTCAGTTGAGATTGTCACCCAGGGTGAAAATAGACCGGCTAAAACGCAGAGTGCACCTACTAGCACCAAGGCGTTTAGTCTTGTCATAGGTTGCGCACCCATGGTGCTACTAATTTTTCTAGCCACCCCAATAGGGACACAATGATGATGCCCATAGCAGCCGTGATCAAGAACAAAACCCAAAGATCAGCGACATTGCCCGCTTGCACTTGACCAATGATCGCAAAACCAAGCCCTTTGGCGTTGGAAGTTTCCGTCTCAGAAATGAGGGCTCCCAAGAGCGATACCGTTGCTCCGATCTTTAGACTGGGAAACAAATAGGGTAAAGCAGCAAACAATCTTAATTTTAGCAATTCTTGTGCGCGTGTCGCCGCGTATGACTGCATCAAATCCAGCTTTAAGGGGTCAACGGATCGCAACCCTTTGGTCAAGCCGATGGTGATTGGGAAGAAACTGAGATAGCCCCCTATCAATGCCGTCGGCCAGCGGCTTGTCTGGATGGGAATCCCGAGATTGGCCAGCACCAGTATCAGAACAGGCACGAGTGCGATAATCGGCACTGTTTGAGAAGCGATGACCCACGGGAGAAAGGCCCGCTCCAACGGAAGATAAAAAACGAACAGGATAGCAAAAAGAGCCCCAAAAAATGTACCCAAAAGGAGAGAAACCAGCGTGCCTTCCATCGTATAAAATATCTGGCGCCACACGTTTCGTTCGCTCTGGAAGTCATAACGAGTCAGAAACGCGGGCACCCGCTCAATTATCTGATGCGGCAGTGGCATGGGTTGTTGCGGCAGAGAGAGAACACAGTCCCAGATTGTTGCCCCGCACAGAGGCCTATCGTAAATCGCATATTGACTGGTCCAAACACGACTCTCGCGCTTTGGAGCGTCTTTAAGCAATATGGTTCCTCGAGCAAAGTCAACAACCTGATAAGCATCTTCACTTAAGAGTTGGTCATTGACATAGATCTGTCTCAGGGGATCATTGACCACGATCTTCCCATGACGAAACGAGAACAGACGATTAACCCCGTCATTACTTCCTTGCAGTCGTTCAGCCCAGAAGATCAGGGATTCGGCCAACAATAACTCGCTGTGCGCTGGAGGCGGCTCGCGAAATACAAGTGTCTCGTCGTTGGCCCAGGCATAATCGCCCGTGATGCGAAGAGGACGAGCCCAATCTGGTTCGCTGCGCAGCTCCAGCCAGAGAGGCGGAGGCTCGTGGAGCACCAAACTATCCCCATTCAACGTATAGTCTTTGCTCAGTTGCAACCATTCCCCTCGAAATATGAAGACGCCTGAACTGTCCGAAAAAGTAAACACGGTGCGTTGGCTGTCTGGTTTTTCTGGCGGTGCTTCATAAGAATTTTTCAGCAATTTCCCATCAAGATAGACTGGTCTATTGGGTGCTGCGGTAGAAACGTGAAAAACGCGATTTTGGCCATCTTTCAAGCCTTCATTGGGGGTAGGCACAACAAGCGGAATAATCGAGAGTGATTTCGAAATTCTGATTCCATCATCTTCAACTTGATAGCCGAATTTTACAGGAGTATCATCATGTATCAATAGCCCGTTCTGAAGATCTGCCTCTGATCCAAATTGCAACTGAGACGACGCAAGCATTACCGGAGGCAACGCATAAATTGTACGCTGCGTCCATTGTGTAGGGTCTTCAAAGCGATTCTTTGCCTGCGGATAAGCCAATAAGAAAGCGATGGGATAGCCTAACAAGAAAAGTACGAGCAATACGACGACCAAAGGCACAACAGTCTTAAAGCGCCCCATATTAGAAATTCTTAGTGCGCTCCCATGGTTCTTAACGATTCACGCACGCGGGTTGACAGCTCGAAAAACTTGGATAACTCGCGTGTCTCAACCGTGCGTGGTCGTGGCAGATCAATCTCAATGATTTCCTGAATGCGCCCAGGGCGAGGGCTCATCACGATCGTTCTGGTCGACAAAAAGACAGCCTCGGGAATCGAATGCGTCACAAACAAGATTGAAGTCTTTAAAGTATTCTGGATATTTAAGAGCTCCAACTGTAATTGTTCACGGGTAATCTCATCCAAGGCCCCGAACGGCTCATCCATCAATAAGATACTCGGAGAAAACGAAAGGGCACGCGCAATCGAGACCCGTTGTTGCATTCCGCCCGAAAGTTGCCACGGGTAGTGTCTTGTAAACTCTTTTAACCCGACCAGAGCCAACATTTGCTGAGCCCGTGGTTCTCGTTCTGATTTTGGGACTTGCATCACTTCAAGCGGCAGCAGCACATTTTGCTCGACCGTGCGCCATTCGTAGAGCACAGGGCTTTGAAACACATAACCGTAGTCGCGATCGAGGCGAGCTTGCTTTGGAGTTTTTTCTTTCACATCAATTGCACCTGAAGTAATCTCTTCAAGGTCAGCAATCAGGCGTAAGAGGGTCGTCTTGCCGCAGCCGGAGGGACCGATAAAGGTGACAAATTCTCCCTCAGCAATACTTAAGTTCACATCTTGAAGCACTGACAAGGGCGTATTGCCTCTGGTCTTGAAGATTTTATGTACGCCCTTGACGGCAATAATTGGTGCGTTCACGCTGTGAGTTTTTGCGGTTCAGATCCAGCGGCTGATAACGACCTTGGCGTCGGTGAAGAAGCGTATCGCGTCCATGCCCTGGCCATGTAGATCACCGAAGAAAGAATCTTTCATGCCTGCAAAGGGGAAGAAGGCCATCGCTGCCGCCACTCCGACATTGATGCCGACGTTTCCGCATCGGACCCGCATCTTGAACTCACGCGCCCATTTCCCGCTTTGGGTGTAAAGAGAGATCGCATTTCCATAGGGATTCTGCTCGACAATTTTGAGCGCTTCTTCGATGTCCTTTGCATGCGTTACCGACAAGACCGGGCCGAAAATTTCTTCACGAGCGATGCGCATCGAAGGGTCTACTTCATCGAAGACCGTCGGATGCACGAAGTAGCCCTTATCGTACCCCTTCACTTTCTTATTGCGCCCATCGAGCACCGGCTTGGCTCCTTCTTTGGCTCCAATATCTAGATATTCCAAAACGCGCTCTTGCTGTTTGCGCGAGATAACCGGCCCCATATCGATTCCCTCATTCATGCCATAGCCCACTTTAAGAGCAGCGGTCGCTTCGACCAACTGTTCGGACAAAGCGCGCTGCTTGTCCCCGATGGCAAGCACGGCACTGCCCGCCAAACAGCGTTGACCGGCGCAACCATAGGCTGAGCTCACGATCGAGTCAACCGTAAATTTCATCGCCGCATCGGGCAGAACGACGAGATAATTCTTGGCCCCGCCTTGCGCTTGAACACGTTTGCCAAATTCGGCTGCCTTCTTGTAAATAGCGCGTGCCACGGGAGTCGAACCCACAAACGATATGCCTTCGATATCGGGATGCTCGATCAAAGCATTGGCTGTCTCTTTGGAGCCGTGCACCAAATTGATAACGCCTTTAGGGAACCCGGCCTTTTCGATCAACTCAAAGATCGCTTGTTGAGAACAGGGGGTTTGCTCCGAAGGTTTTACGATATATGTATTGCCCGTAGCCAACGCATGCGGCGCAAACCACCAGGGAACCATGGCCGGAAAATTAAAGGGCGCGAGCATCGCGAAGACGCCCAGCGGCTGGCGTATTTCTTCTTGGTCCATGCCACGGCTGACATCTTGCAATAGCCGACCTTGCATCAGCGAAGGAATGCCGGTCGCAACCTCGACATTCTCGATCGTGCGGCGCATCTCATTGCGCGCTTCCTCGAGTGTTTTTCCATGCTCCAGCGTGACTATCCGCGCGATGTCTTCTTTATGCTCTTCTAAGAGATGCTTGAGTCGAAAGAGATATTGCACGCGCTCCACGGAGGGCGTATCGCTCCACGCAACATAAGCTTTCTTTGCGATCTGGGCAGCTCGGTTGACTTCGGCTCGTGAAGAGAGCGGGACTTCGGCAATCACTTCATCCAATGCCGGGTTACGTACGGGCAAATAACCGTCGGCACTTTCAGTGTGCCATTCGCCCCCCACATAGTTAGGAAGTTTCCCCTTGGTGACAATTTTCGCGCCGACGACCATAATGAGTCCTCCCTTAAAATTATACGTCGCTAAGTTTGCTCAGTATTCTAGCGCTAAAAGTATAGTACGAAGCGAAGTTGCAGTGCAAACTTTGTTTGATCAAGAACCTTGATTGCTTTTGATTCTACCTGGTTCAAAAATTATAGATTGGATTTGTGATTTGGCGAATCGAACACAATAAAGAAAATGATGACTCATATTTGATGCACGAAACAGGGTCTTTTAAAATCTTGAGCGCTAAATTTGCTCATAGTATCCTGCTATTGTACAAACTCCCGGCTTCGCTATATAATAATGCCCTTACGGCAACTAGGAGGCTCTCTAGCATCAAAAGGAGATCGATATGCCGCGTATCGTCCGCAGCGCTCTCATCCAAGCCAAATGGGCTGGCAGCCAGAAAGCGATGATCGACAAGCACATCAGATATATTCAGCAAGCTGCCAAACAAAATGTGCAAATTACCTGCCTGCAAGAACTCTTTTATGGTCCTTATTTCTGCCAAGTTGAAGACCCCCGACACTATAGTTATGCAGAACCCATTCCCGGATCTACCACCAAACTCATGCAAGACGTTGCCAAGAAACACAAGATGGTTCTGATTGTTCCGATTTACGAAGAAGAGCAACCGGGCGTCTATTACAACACGGCCGCCGTCATCGATGCCGATGGCACGTATCTGGGCAAGTACCGCAAGACGCATATTCCACAAGTAAAAGGGTTTTGGGAGAAATTTTATTTTCGCCCGGGCAATCTCGGCTATCCTGTTTTCAAAACACGCTATGCGACGATCGGCGTCTATATTTGCTACGATCGACACTTTCCCGAAGGGGCGCGCGCTCTGGGCTTAAATGGCGCCGAGATCGTCTATATTCCGTCAGCGACATCGCGCGGGCTCTCGATGCACTTGTGGAAGATCGAGCAAACGTCGCACGCCATCGCTAACGGTTATTTCGTCGGCACCAATAATCGCGTCGGCCAAGAAAAGGAATTCGGCACTAACGATTATTATGGCTCCAGTTATTTTGCCGATCCGCGCGGGCAGACCATCGCGATCGCTTCGGACAAAGAAGAAGAACTCCTAGTAGCCGATCTCGATCTCGATCTGATTCGCGAAGTGCGTAACACCTGGCAATTTTTCCGCGATCGTCGGCCTGATATGTACGATGGGCTTGTGAATGCGTAAAACCGGAATTTGAATCGAGGTGAGGCTATGGGCGAATCCTGGCGTGCCGAAAAATTGCCTCCAGAGACACTGCAAAAAAACTTCGTCGAAATCACGCCACCGCTAACAGACGAAGAGGCGCTCGTTGAATCCAATCGATGCCTCTTCTGTTACGATGCGCCGTGTATGCGCGCCTGCCCCACTCACATCAACATTCCCAGTTTTATCAAAAAAATCGCGACGGGCAATCTGAAAGGTTCTGCTCGAGTGATTATGGAATCGAATTTCTTGGGCGCGACGTGTGCACGGGTTTGCCCTGTAGATGAGCTGTGTGAAGGCTCTTGCGTGTATGAACCCTTCAATAAGCCGATCATGATCGGTCGTCTGCAACGTTATGCAACGGATGCAATGATCGCGAAAAATTGGCATTTGTTCGAGCCGGGTTCGCCTACAGGGAAACGTGTCGCCTGTGTGGGGAGTGGCCCGGCAGGCCTCTCCTGCGCGGCCGAACTGGCCAAGCTTGGCCACAAAGTTACCATCTTTGAGAAACGCGAAATGGCCGGAGGGCTGGACACGTACGGGATTGTGGTCTTCCGTGAACCGCGCGAAATCAGCCTCAAAGAAGTCCAGATGGTGCAGGATTTGGGTGTCGAGTTTCGCACCAAAGTTGAAGTAGGAAAAGAAATCTCAACTCAAGAATTACTCACTACTTACGATGCTGTCTTTTTAGGACTAGGGCTCGGCCGTGTGCCCCCGCTGGGCATCCCTGGTGAGAATCTTGCGGGCGTCTACGATGCTCTCGATTTTGTTGAGTCGACCCGAACCCAGCCTATTCACAAAATTGAAGTGGGCCGACGTGTCGCTATTCTCGGAGCGGGCAACACCGCGGTCGATGCTGCCACGATCTCCAAACGCCTGGGAGCCGAGCACGTTCTCATTCTTTATCGTCGCGGCGAGGACGAGATGAGCGCCTATCGTTTTGAGTATGAATTCGCCAAGAACGAAGGAATCGAGTACCGACTCTTTACAGCCCCTGTTCGCATCTTGGGAAATCATCGCGTGGAAGCGATCGAGTGTGTGCGAACACAATTAAGCGGGCTCGATGCAACGGGTCGTCGAGCGGCTGTGTCGATCCCTGGTTCAGAATTCACCATTCCCATCGATATGGTCATCCGGGCAACCGGCCAGCACAAGTATTTGCAATTGCTGGACAACCTGAATGTCAAACACGAAAAAGGAAGAATTCTCATCAATACAGAGACGGGCCAAACATCCAACCCAAAAATCTTCGCAGGTGGAGATTGCGTCTTGGGTCCTGGTGCCATGGCCGCCACAGTGATTGCAGTCGAACATGGAAAGATCGGCGCAAAGGGAATTCATCACTTACTGACACCGCAGAAGCAGGCAAAATAAGCTCGGCGAAGAAGGAGAATCGTAATGGTCACGGTTGATCTCAGCGTCAAGATGTCAGGGCTTAAATCGCCTAACCCCTTCTGGGTCGCGTCTGGGCCTCCTTCGAACACGCTTTATCAGGCGCACAAGGCGTTTGAAGCAGGGTGGGGAGGCTTTGTCTGGAAGACGATTGGCGCTCCCATTTTAAACGTGACCAATCGTTACGGGGGAATTGATTATGGCGGCAAGCGTGTCGTTGGGTTTAACAATATTGAACTTATCAGCGATCGCCCGCTCAGCGTGAATCTCAAAGAAATTGCCGAAGCGAAGAAGCGCTGGCCCGATCGTTTGGTGGTTGTCTCGCTTATGGTCGAATCCAAGCGCCAAGTATGGCATGAAATCGTGAAACGAACGCAAGATACAGGATGTGATGCGATCGAACTGAATTACGGTTGTCCGCACGGCATGTCCGAGCGCGGCATGGGCTCGGCCGTCGGCCAAGTACCCGAATATTGCACCATGATAACAGAATGGGTCATGGAGGCCGCAAAAATTCCCGTCTTAGTTAAACTCACCCCCAATGTAACCAATATTGTCACATCGGCGCGCGCCGTCAAGCAAGCCAAGGCCGATGGCATTTCGATGATTAATACGATCAACAGTATTATGGGCGTTGACCTCGACTCGCTTCAGACACAGCCCCAAGTCCACGGCAAGGGCGGGCACGGCGGTTACGCGGGCCCTGCCGTCAAACCCGTTGGGCTGAATTTGGTCTCGCAAGTCGCAAAAGACAGCGAAGTAGGTTTGCCTATTTCTGCAATCGGCGGAGTCGAGACCTGGCGCGATGCAGCCGAATATATGCTGCTGGGAGCGAGCACGGTTCAAGTCTGCACGGGCATCATGAAGTTCGGTTTTCGCATCGTCGAAGACATGATCGATGGAATGAAACACTGGATGGAAGAGAAGGGTTTTCAAAGCCCTCATGATTTTATCGGCAAATCCGTCTCGCGCATCAGCGACTACAAAGATTTTAATATTATGTATAAGACAATTGCAGAGATTGATTACGACAAATGCATCAAATGCAATCTCTGTTATGTAGCATGTGAGGACGGCACACATCAAGCGATCGAACTGGTAAGAGAGAATGGCCAAAGCGTTCCCAAAATTTTGGAAGAAGAATGCGTCGGATGCCGGATGTGCGAGCTCATCTGTCCGGTACATTGTATCACTATGGAAGAAGTCGATAGAAATTTGGGTGTGAAGAGCTGGGCGCAAATTGTGGCTGAAAACCCGGGCATCGATGAAAATTGGGAAACAATGGAAGCTTGGCGCAAAAAACACAATTTTTTCATTCATTGAAAATGTGACGAAGGGGGCAGGCCGTGCGCACGCTCATCAAAAATGGTCGCATCATCACCGCCGTCGATGATTATATGGCTGATGTCTACATTGAAGGTGAACAGATTAAAGCGATCGGGCAAAATTTGCCCTTGCAAGCGGAGCGCACTATTGACGCCACGGGCAAATATGTGATCCCGGGCGGCATCGATGTGCACACTCATATGGAGTTGCCCTTCGGCGGCACTTTTGCTTCGGATGATTTTCAAACGGGCACGATCGCGGCAGCGCACGGCGGAACGACCACTATTATTGATTTCGCTGTCCAGTATAAGGGCACCTCGATGCGCGAGGGCTATGAAACCTGGCTAAAGAAAGCCGAAGGCAAAGCCGCGATCGATTATGGCCTGCATATGATTTTGACTGAGCTGGATGATCAGACTCTGCCTGATATGGATCATCTGGTAAAACGTGAAGGGGTCACGAGTTTCAAACTTTTTACAGCCTATCCCGGTGTTTTTATGGTCGACGATGCAACGATCTTCCGCGCTATGAAACGCTCGGCTGATAACGCTGCACTGATCTGCATGCATGCCGAAAACGGCAGCGTCATTGACTTGCTCATCAAGAAGCATTTATCCCGAGGCGAGGTTTCTCCCAATTATCACGCGGTCTCGCGCCCGGCGACGGCTGAAGAAGAAGCGACGCACCGGGTCATCAAGCTTTCCGAAATGGCCGGTGTTCCCGTGTATATTGTTCACGTCTCGTCGCACAAAGCGATGGAGCAAATCCGCATGGCACGCGATCAGGGCCTTCCTACGTACGGCGAAACGTGTCCCCAATATCTCTTTCTTGCGTACGAAGACTATGAAGACGGTCGGTTCGACGGCGCAAAATATATTTGCTCGCCTCCGATTCGCGAGCGAGCCAATCAAGAGCATCTCTGGCAAGCGCTCGCTGTCGATGATTTGCAGGCCGTCTCTACGGACCATTGTCCCTTCTGCATGAAAGAGGGTTTTAAGGGCCTGCCGAAGCAAAAAGAGCTTGGCCAGAGCGATTTCAGCAAGATTCCAAATGGCTTGCCCGGCGTCGAAAATCGCTTGCATTTGCTCTATCAGGGCGGTGTACTGGATCGAGATTGGAGCATGAATCGCTTTGTGCAGCTCGTCTCAACGGCTCCGGCAAAACTTATGGGCCTCTTCCCCAAAAAGGGCACGATTGCCGTCGGCAGCGATGCCGACGTTGTCGTCTGGGACCCTCAACGCAAGCACACCATTAGCGTCAAGACGCATTTCATGCGTGTCGATTATAACCCCTATGAGGGAATGACCGTGGACGGCTCTCCAGCGTATGTGCTCTCGCGCGGCAAAGTGATTTTCGAGGGCGATCAGTTTATGGGAAAAGCTGGGGACGGGCGTTTCATCAGACGAAACACCTACAATTTGCCCTAACCAACACATTTTATGACTATGCGAAAAATACCACCAACACAACCCACATTGACAGCCGACGAAATTATTGCTTTGAGCAAGAAATATACGCTCTTTGAATGGTCAGCTCAAAGCAACGTGAATCCGATTCCCGTGGTGAGGGCCAAAGGCGTCTATTTCTGGGATGCGAACGAGAAACGCTATATTGATTTTAATTCGCAATTGATGTGTGTGAACATCGGCCATGGTGACGAACGTGTCATCGAAGCCATTCACAAGCAAGCTGAGCAGCTCGTCTATGCGAATCCCTTCATGGCAACCGAAGTGCGCGCTCGTTTAGGGCAGATGCTCGCAGAAATCACACCCGGCAATCTGAACAAATTCTTCTTCACACTCGGCGGAGCCGAAGCGAACGAAAACGCGATCAAGATCGCCCGAGCCTATACGGGCAAGCACAAGATCGTCGTGCGTTATCGCTCGTATCATGGCGCGACGGCGGGCGCGATCACGCTCACCGGAGATCCGCGACGCTGGGGAGCCGAGCCAGGAATCCCCGGCGTTGTGCGAGTTTTTGACCCACTCCAATATCGTTGTCCCTTCTGCAAAAATCTAGATTCGTGCACGATGGATTGTTTGAATCACATTGAGGAAGTGATTCAGTTTGAGGGGCCGAACACCATTGCCGCCATTTTTATCGAAACCGTAACAGGCACCAACGGGATTATCGTGCCTCCATCAGGCTACATGAAGGGGCTACGCGACATGTGCGACAAGTACAAAATATTGCTCGTCTGTGATGAAGTCATGAGCGGCTTCGGGCGCACGGGCGAATGGTTTGCCGTAGATCACTGGAAGGTTGTGCCGGATATCATCACCATGGCCAAGGGCTTGACGAGTGCCTATTTGCCCCTAGGCGCAGTCGCGATGCGTGAAGAAATCGGCGAGCATTTTAGAGAAAAAATGTTCTATGGAGGCTTGACTTATAATTCCCACCCGATGAGTTTGGCCGCCGCCATTGCTACAATTAATGTCTACAAAGAAGACAATCTCATTGAGAATGCGCGACGTATGGGAGAGAAGATGTCAGTTTTGCTCGCCGAAATGAAAAAGAAGCACCCGTCTGTGGGGGATGTGCGCTCGATCGGACTCTTCGGCATCGTCGAGCTAGTGCGAAACCGAAAGACCCGCGAGCCGATGGCGCCCTACAACGGCACTTCTCTAGAGATGCAAAAACTCGGAGCCTTTTTCCGTGAGAATGGGTTGTACACGTTTGTGCGTTGGAATACTTTTTTCACAAACCCGCCGCTCTGCATCAACGAGAACCAACTAAAAGAAGCATTTGAGATTATCGACCGCGCGTTAGAAATTACTGATGCTGTAGCCAAAGCCTAGGACATAAATAAGAACTCTCTCTTTGCAGAGGGTCAATTCGGACGCAATTTCGACTTGGCTCCCCGCATCAGGTGGAGCTAGAACCGCCAAGCATACCATCCTTTTGCCGCCTGTTAAAGATGTTAGGCGGAAATCTGGTAAATGCCGGAGGACGCCTGAGGAGGCGAGGTACGTCAATAAGGTTTGGTTCTCTGCTAACTGCCTAAGTGTGCACAAAACGGAATTTTCACCGATGAGTTTGAGCTTCGTTTATGAGAATAAATGCCCGTCTGGAAAGCAGAATTGTCTTTTGAGCCATGGACCGAAACCACGGCAAATGCTGTAATATGTAATCTTTTGTTCGAAAAATAACATGAATGTCACCTTCTTAAAGGGACCTGCCAGTTGCGAATAGTTTCAAGCAATCGGGGCAGAGGCAGCCGTTGTATTTCTCGCTGAGTTCTTTGAGTGTACGTGAGGAGAGGTTCATGCGAGCACACCAGCAGTAGCCAGATTGGGAGCCGCAGTCGAAAATTTGGGAGCAACCAGGGCAAGTTTTTGAAGTTGCACGATTGGCTTTGTTTTCATCCATATTCCTCCCGAAGCTAGAACAGTAAGAGTTTACATCCTCAAAGCCAAATAGCTATCTTTATGGAACAGCTGCCGGAGGGAACTGACAGATACTCTCTTGGAACTGAAGCTTGGAGATGATTTATAGCGTAGAATTTCTGGTCATCGAACCGCTCTTACTGTTTGAGCATTCCGTAGATAGAGTAGCGAGCCAGATCGTTCACAAAAGGAGTTTCTGCTGCTTTCATTCTTGAATTCAACGCCGCATCTTGGCTGGACCCGAATAGTATATCGTACTCCAATCATATAACCTCAGCAGCCCCAACTCGCGACAGAGGCCATCCGTGAGGTCGTACAGGCAACCAAAAAATGAAAACCCGCATAACTGTTAGAAATCCCACATTATTATGTTAGATTTTTCGCAGACAATCTTATATATCCGATCTAGAATTATCGTCATTGGAAACCGTTAGTGGTTCTCAAAGATGGGATATTGAACGTGATGCACAATAAACTCGAATCCAAGATTCTGACATTGTTACGAGATATGGGCAAAGAGACTCACACCGAAGCGGTCGCTGAACACCTCGGGATTGTCCGCCATACAGCTGCCAAGTATCTACAAATACTTCAGGCCAAGGGCCAGATCTCGTGCCGAAAAATCGGTAACGCCAAGCTCTGGCAACCGGTCATGGCTGGCCTTACTATTCGCTCATTGCTGCCCGAGGATATTCCAGGCATTCTGAGCATTCAAAGTCAATTCGAAGACGAAGCCACACGTCTCGCTTTTATTCAAATGATGGAGTATCACATTGAATGCACCGATGAGGCATTGCGATTGGGTGCCGACCTTCACAATCAATTGATCGGTTTCATTGTGGGCGAAATCCGTCTTTGGGAATTCGGAGGCAGCGAACATACTGGCTGGATCAAAGCGCTGGCCGTGACACCCGAATTCCAAAACCAGGGAATTGGAAGAAAACTGGGGGATGCTCTACTGCGATATTTCTATAATCGTGGAATTGACCGCGTACGAACGCTGGTGAATTGGCATTCAGCAGAAATGATTGCCTATTTTCGTGCTCTTGGTTTTGAGATCATCCCGATGCTTCCTTTGGAAAAGCGACTGAGCGTAGACCGAAGGTTACATGCTACTGATGCTACGGTGACCCTACCCGAGAAGAACTAAAGTGCACCCATTAGGAGGATCCATGCAAGCGATTGACTTTATGTACTACGTGGCGACAAAAGAGTTCATGACCAAATGGGATAAGGCCAAAGAAGGCGAGCTCCTTTGCCGGATGGAAAAAGCAATTGGCGGGCTACCGCGCTATGAAAGCATAGAACAGATGCTCGGGTTGATGGACGACGCCAATGTCGAAAAAGTATTTATCTCACAATGCAAGATGTGGTCCTACTGGAACAAATGGATGTACATGGACACGCAATTAGAGGATGTAATCCAATACACTCATAAATTTCCGCAACGTTTTGTAGGACTGTGCGGTTACAACCCGTTTCGTATCAGAGAATCACTCAAGGAAATTGAGGTTGCCGTCAAAGAGCACAACTTTAGGGGTGTTTACGTGCACATTTATGGCTTCGATATCGCCCTCAATGATGCCAAAATGTATCCACTCTATTCTAAGTGCGTTGAGTTGGATATCCCGGTCTCGCTTCAAGTGGGGCACGTTTTGGAATCAATGCCCAGTGATTGTGGGCGTCCTATCTATTTAGATCGAATAGCTTGTGATTTTCCTGATCTTAAGCTTATTGGAGCTCACACTGGCTGGCCATGGGTAGAGGAGTTACTTTCGGTCGCCTACAAATGGGACAATATTTATGTGGGTATCGATGCGTGGATGCCCAAATATTTGAAATCGGAGTTGATTCAATTTATCAACAGCCGCATGGGCCAAGATCGTTGTCTTTGGGGAACGAATGGTTTGCCGTGGAAAGAATCACTTAAGCAGATTGACGAGCTGGGATTGAAAGACTCTGTCAAGAGCAAGCTGTTGCGTGAAAACGTCACACAACTGTTCAAATTAGCATGATTGCATCAAATTTCAAAGATGCACCAGAAGAAGCACTGCTAGCCGTGCGCTAGAAATTGACAGGCCACTGAGAAGGAGCACAAAAATGAGTCCGATGGCCCAATTTAACCCCTTAGATAAGGTGCGATCCGCAGCGCGTCGCTCAATGGAAAATTGGTTCGCTCGCTTGAGTCAAGCGGATGAGAAGAAAGAGCCCGTCGCAAACGTCTTTGTCATGGGCAATTGTCTTGAGCTGTTGAAAATTTTCGATGTTCATACGGTCTTCCCAGAAATTCTAGCCTTGCAAACGGCAGTACGGAAAGTTTCTCTTGACTACATAAACGCTGCGGAAGGATGGGGCATGTCTACCGACGCATGCAATTACGTGAAAGCGGACGTCGGTATGGCGCTCAAAAACATGCAGCATCCAGGAGGGCGTATTCCGAAACCCACCCTTGCCATTGGCTCGAATATCTGCTTAGTTTTTACCAAATGAGCAGAAATCTGGGAACGACTTCACAACTGTCCATCCTTTATTTTAGATATCCCAATGGGACGTGCTCACAGTCGCTCCTATCTCATTGAAAGTTCTGAGTACGAAGCGGACAAGGAATACGTGCTGGCTCAACTTTGGGAACTTGTCGAACTCTTGGAAAGCGTGACCGGAAAAAAATTTGACCAAGACAAGCTGGCGGAGGCCGAAGCTCACACAAACCGTGCGATGCACGCTTGGCGTGGTATTTTGGAGGTCAATCAGAATAAGCCCGCGCTGTATGACGCCCTCGCCGACGGTGTGGTTTTTCTAGGTATGATTAATATCGCACGCGGCACAAAAGAAGGCGCCGATTTTTTCGAGATGGCACTGGAAGAATTTCAGCAGGGGGTGAGGCAACATTACAAGGTAATACCCGACGAAAAATTTAGATTGCTCTTTCATGGCGTCGCTTGTTACCCAGCGATGCGTCGTTTTCAAGCAATGTTTCACGGTTGGGAGTCCGTTTTCGTGACCAGTCCATATTTGGAATTCGCTTGTGGCGGTTTTAGTGGAGATTTTTTCTTTGATACGTCAAAGCCTATGGAGAGCTTGGCTGACCTAACGTTGCGCTGCAATCATAATGCTCACCAGGCGATGTACTATACCGACCAGTATATCTTCCAACGAGAGATAATGAAAAAATTCAACATCGACGGTATTATCTTTCACGCCGTCAAGAGCTGTCGCACGGTCTCTACTTCTCATGCCAACACACGAGAATTTTTAGCGCGCCATCACAAGATCCCATGTCTCTATTTGGAATCCGATCACGTTGATCCTAGATATTTTTCTGAAGCGCAGATCAAGAATCGCGTAGATGCATTCTTCGAGGCCTTGACACAGAAAAAACTTTACCCCAAGGAGTGATCGGGGTGGCCAATATCTTCTTTCAAGAAGACTAGGCAGCTGGGGTAGACATAGGCTCCACGCAGGCCAAAGCCATCATACTGAACGAGAGTGGGAAGATCGTGGGGCGCGGCTTGGGAGATGTAAAAGGCAATGTATCTCAAGCCGCCCGTGAGGTATTTGATATTGCGCTTGTCAATGCCGGATTGCACGAAGATGATATTGCTTATGTGATAGGTACGGGCTATGGTCGCTTTCGCATCGCATTCGGCGATGCTCAAATCACCGAGATCAGTTGCCACTCTCGGGGAGCACGGCATATTTTCCCCAAAACCCGCACAGTGATCGACATCGGCGGCCAAGACACAAAAGTGATCCGTACAGGCGACGATGGTAATGTCATTGACTTTACGATGAATGACAAGTGCTCCGCCGGAACAGGGCGTTTTCTCGGGGCAGCAGCCATGGTATTAGAGATTCCTCTAACCGATTTGGGCCCTTTAGCACTAAATAGCCAAAATCCCGTCAAGATAACGACAACCTGCACTGTTTTTGCTGAATCCGAAATCATCAGCTATGTTGCCAAAGGCAAGAAAACTGAAGACATACTAATGGGAATGCACGATTCCATTGCGCAGCGAACGATTTCGCTCGCTCAACGCGTCGGCATCGAAGACGAGATCACATTTACCGGTGGCGTTGCGCGTAACCCTTGCATGGTAAAACTTTTGCAGCCCTCGTGGGCATGACACTCAACGTCAATACGGAGAGTCAGTACATGGGTGCGATTGGAGCCGCACTCCTCGCTTTCGAGCGCATCGGAGGTCATATCAGCGAGAAGGGAGCGAGTGTATGAGTGCGATCTACATCGCGGGTATTGATGTTGGGTCGACCTATACTAAATGTGTGATTGTCCAAGAAAACGGGCAGGTCATTGGACGCGGCTTGGTCAAAAGTGCTTATCGTTTTGCGAAGGCCATTGAAGAATCTTTCACCGAAGCACTAACCAACACCGGTCTCACGCGAGAACAAATTCACTACGTTGCTGCCACAGGGTACGGCCGCTTTATGGTTCCGTTCAAAGACATCCAACTCACCGAACTTACATGCCATGCGTGGGCGGCTCATCATCTCTTCCCAAGCACGCGGATCATTTTGGATATTGGTGGCCAAGACATAAAAGCCATTAAGATTGACAATCAAGGCAAAGTGAAGGCGTTTCGCCTCAATGACAAATGTGCGGCAGGGACGGGAGCGTTTTTAGAAAGAATCGCTCGTTATCTTGATAAGACTACTGATGACATTGCGCCCATGGCCCAAGCCTCACATCAGCCCGTTCCAATCTCCAGCACCTGTGCAGTCTTCGCTGAATCCGAAGTCATCAACCAATTGTCCACGGGCGTCAGCGCCGAGGATATTATGGCCGGTGCAATTCAATCTCTGGCGCAGCGCGCCATAAACTTGATGCGCCCGGTGGGCCTTGAGCCTGACCATACACTCACCGGCGGCATGACCAAAAACGATTTCATGATTAAGTCTCTAGAAAAAGAATTAAGCTAAGTAAACTATATTAAGTAATACTCCAGTATATATTCACCATAGGAGGTTTCTATGGTGAAGGGAATCGTTTTATCGAAGGCGAATCGTGCAAGGCTCGCCGCATTCGC
>Ga0247727_10008386_pt1 | contig 19197 bp, 18 predicted proteins | sample WisWelCaveWW1625_FD_202498 | JGI IMG/M metagenome (GOLD analysis project Ga0247727, IMG submission 202498) | Biofilm microbial communities from Wishing Well Cave, Virginia, United States - WW16-25 | ecosystem: Environmental > Aquatic > Deep subsurface > Groundwater > Cave microbial mat | place... | reverse complement strand
CTGATCGGTCGACTCGCGTGCTGGAGTCTCGCCGCGCTGCTCCTCGCGCTCATCCGCCGAACCCTGGAGATTCCCCAAACCATGGCCGCGACCGGCCTCTTCTATATAGAGGCGCTCGTGGTCACCGTCGGCCAGATCATCGGCCACTGGCTCTTGTTCAGGACGGGGCTGCCGCTGTGATGGCGGGATCGGTGGCCCGAAGCCGGTCGAGGATACCCTCGACCACCTCGCGGTGGCTCGGATAGCGAGCCCCTCCGAGGCCCGCGAGTAGCGCCGCAAGCGCACGCCAGCCCTCGACGGCCTCACCCGGCGGCGAAATCGCAGTGCTCGCGAGTTGGAGCTTCCCGCCCGCATTGACGAAGGAGCCTTCGCCCTCGAAATGACTCGCGATCGCTACGAAGTGATCGGCGTAGGCCGTGGTCTCTGAAACGCGATCATTCAGCACGACGACCGCCACCGCTGCCTCGAGTGCGGTGCGCCACGTCGTCGAAATGTCTGCCCCGGCCCCCGAGGATGCACCTGCAACGTCGGCGCGGGCCACGAGGACTCCGTCGCAACCCTCGAGAAAGGCTTCCGCTTCGACGAAGCCGAGAGCTCGGAGGCCGCGGCGATTGGGAAAGCGATCCGTCGAGATGAGTCGGCCGTCGTCCGGAACGGCCGAGACGCGCGGTGAGACGATGATTCTCGGTCCGTCGCCTAGATGGCTCGAGATCTCGCTCAAGAGAAAAGCTTCTTCGAGGTTAACGGTGGCCGACACGGCCACCCCTACCCGCTTCGCCTGCGCTAGCGCGCTCGCGGCCCGTCCGGCGACGTGCTCGGCAGGCGCTTCAACGAAACGCCCGTCCTCGCGAAGCAGACTCGCTCGCGCGCGGTCCGGATGGCCGTTCTCGAGAAACGTCGTGCGACCGAAATCACACATCCAGTAGCCGTTGACCTCGGGGTTCGGCCGAGGCTTCAGGCGATAGATCTCGCCGCGCCGTGAATAGACGTCGATGTTGCAACCGGTCGCGCATCCGATGCAGACCGACGGCGTGGCATCGAGATACCAAACGCGCGCCTTGAAGCGGAAGTCCCGACTCGTCAAAGCCCCCACCGGACAGATGTCGACGACGTTGGCGGCGTAGGAGTTGTCGACCCAAGCGCCCGCGGCAAGCGTGAGCTCGCTGTGATCGCCGCGTTGAGTGATCGTCAGATCGTGGGTTTCCGTCACCTCGTCCAGGAACCGGACGCAGCGCGTGCAGAGGATGCAACGCTCTTGATCGAGCATCACGTCAGGCCCGATCGGAAGCACTTTGCGCTTGTCCACTTTGTCGCCGAGCGGGAAACGGCTCGAGTAGCGACCGTAGTCCATGTAGTACTCTTGCAGCTTGCACTCGCCCGCCTGATCACAGATCGGACAGTCGATCGGGTGGTTGATCAGCAGGAACTCGAGGACGGATTTTCGCGCTTGGCGGACTTTCTCGTTGTCCGTCTCCACCACCATCCCGTCTTGCACAGCCGTGTTGCAGGCGATCTGCAGCTTCGGAAGCGGAGCGGTCTGCTTCGACGAGAGTGCGCGGATGTCGACGAGGCACATCCGGCAATTGCCGGCCACGCTCAGTCCCGGGTGATAGCAGTAGTGAGGAATCTCGATGTCGAACAGCTCGGCGGCCTTGACGATATTCGTCCCGTCGGGAACTTGGACCTCGCGCCCGTTGATCGTGACCTTCGCCATCGTCGTCTCAGGCCGCGACGATCGCGCGGTCGCCCTTCACCTTGTCTCGAAATTCCTGCCCGAATTTTTTGAGAAAGCTCTGGACGGGCATCGCCGCCGCATCTGCCAGCACGCAGATCGTGGTGCCGAGCATTCCACTCGCGACACTGTCGAGCTTGGCGATATCGGCGTCCGTGCCCTCGCCCGCATCGATGCGATCTAGAATTTTCTCCAACCAGCCCGTGCCCTCGCGGCAGGGCGTGCACTGACCGCAGGACTCGTGGTGGTAAAAATGCGCGATCGTACGGAGAGCCCCTACCATGTCCGTCGAGTCGTCCATCACGATGATGCCCGCCGAGCCGAGCATGGACCCGGCTTTGGCGACAGAATCGAAGTCCATCGCTACATCGATCTCGGCCGCCGTCAGGATCGGCACCGACGACCCTCCTGGAATCACCGCCTTCAGCTTTCGGCCGGCCAGCATGCCGCCGGCGTGAACCTCGATGATCTCGCGAAGCGTCGTTCCCATCGGCAGCTCGTAGACGCCGGGTCGCTGAACATGACCGCTCACGCAATAGAGCTTGGGCCCGGGGCCCGTCTCCGGCCCGATCGAACGGAACCACGCGGCGCCGCGCCCGACGATCTGCTTTACGCAGGCCAAGGTCTCGACATTGTTGACGATGGTCGGGCAACCGAAGAGACCGTGCACGGCCGGAAACGGCGGCTTGATGCGCGGATAGGCACGCTTGCCCTCCAGGGACTCGATGAGGCCCGTCTCTTCGCCGCAGATGTAGGCGCCGGCACCACGGTGGACGTGAATCCGAAGCGCGAAGTTCGCGCCGAACGCATGCTCACCGAGAAATCCCTTCGCCTCCGCCTCTGCGACCGCAGCGAGGAGCACGTCGTGGCCGCGAGCGAATTCCCCGCGGATGTAGATGTAGGCGTCGTGGCAGCCGATCGCGTAGCTCGCGATGATCATGCCTTCGATCAGTTGGTGGGGATCGCTCTCGATGATCTGGCGGTCCTTGAAGGTACCGGGCTCGCTCTCGTCGGCATTGCAGAGCAAATACGTCGGCTTACCGGTGTTCTTCGGTACGAAGCTCCACTTGAGGCCGGTCGGAAAGCCGGCGCCGCCGCGCCCGCGCAAGTTCGATTCCTTGACGAGCGCGATGAGCTGCTCCGGCGTCATCGTGGTCAGCGCAGTGCGGGCTGCCGCGTAGCCGCCGTCAGCGATGTAGGGGTCGATGCGGACGAGGTCGAGTGCGACGTCCTCGTAACGGAGGAGAACTTTCTCGGGCATCGGCTATCGCGGCTCGGGTGCGCTGCCGAGCCCGAGGCCGAGCATCTGCGGCTGCTGCTGGATGCGTCGCTGTAGCGCCATCAGCGCGTCGAGCACGCCCTCGGGGCGCGGCGGGCAGCCAGGCACGTAGATATCCACCGGCACGATGCGATCGATGCCGGGCAGCGTCGTGTAATTGTCGTAAAAGCCGCCTGTCGACGCGCAGGCACCGAAAGCCATGACCCAGCGCGGCTCGGCCATCTGATCGTAAACCCGCCGGAGAATCGGCGCTTGGCGGCACGTGACGGTGCCGATGACCATCAGAAGATCCGCCTGTCGAGGTGTGAAGCGCGGAAGCAACGCCCCAAAGCGATCGATGTCGTAGGGGGTCATCGAGAGCGACATGTACTCCATCGCGCAGCACGCGGTCGCGAAAGGATAAGGGAAAATCGAGTACTTGCGGGCCCATCCGACGGCAACATCGACCCGAGTGAGTGCCACGCTCTCCGCGAGTAGCGCTTCGTCGCCGCGGAGCGATGCGAGCCGCGGCAATTTCGATGCGTCGATGCGCTTGGCCATTCATGCGAGGCTAGGCGGGAAAGGCTTGAAATTCAAGGGCTTGTTGCAACGCGCCCAACTCGTCGATAGAAGCCCCGAGCCATGGAACGCCTGACGGTTTTCGTGCATGTGGTGGCGGTCTCGGTGTTCCTCGGGGCAACGGTGATGCTCGGAGTCGCGATCGAGACGCTCGGGGCTCGCGCGCCCGATGCCTTTCTACGCCGCCAGCGTTACGCGGCGTTCTTCAGTGCCTACAACCCTCTCTCCATCGCCGCCCTCGGCGTCATCGTCATGACCGGCGCATGGTCGATCACCCCCTACAAGCAGGGTCTCGGGCCGGCGTATTTCGAGCAGATCGGCGCGGCGCTCGCGGACAAGCTGATGCTAGCGTTCGTCGTCATCATCTCGGCCACGTGGGTGTCGTTCGGAATCTGCCACCGCTTGGTTCGGGCTGACCAAGGCGCTTTGCCCGTGACCGACGCCCAGCTTCGCCGCTTTCTCCTGCGGCTCAGAGTAGCGGTGTGGATGACGGTTGCGCTCACCGTCTTTACCCTCTGGGTTGCGACAGGGATTCACGTGCCGCACGTGCCCTTGCCGCCGCCGCAATGACCCGAAAAGACTTCGCGCGCTCCCTCGAAGATGGGCCGCGGTTCGGCTTGTTCGACCCCGCCGACCCGCTGCCCCTCGCCTACTGGACGGGGCTCGCTCCGGGCACTACGGCCGTCGAGATCGAGATCGGTCCCGGCGACGGTCGCTTTCTCCTCGAGGCGGCGGCAGCCGAGCCGTCGACCTTTTTCGTCGGCATCGAGACCCGCCTCGGTTCGGTGGCGCGCGCGTCAGCGAGAGGGTTGCCGACCAACGTGCGTGTGCTGCAGCTCGACGCACGCTTCGTCGTCGAGCAGATGCTGGCCGATGAAAGCATCGACGCCTTTCACGTCTACTTCCCCGATCCCTGGTGGAAGAAGCGCCACGCAAAGCGACGGCTCATCACGCCGAGCTTCGCTTCTGCTGTGGTCCGAACGTTGAAGTCTCGAGGCGCGCTCTACCTCGTCACGGATGTCGAAACCCGCTACCGCGAGATGAGGCAAGTCCTGTCTGAAACGATCCTCGTCGAGGAAGCGTGGGAGCGGAGCCCAAGCGACCCCGCTCAAAGCTCCTACGAGCGGAAGTACCGGACTCAAGGCCGCCGGCTCTACGGCGCCCGGTTCCGGAAGCCCTAGGAGGCTACCAAACGCGCTGCTAGCCCGCTGCTTCGGCCCGTCTCTCGGGCCACACGAAATCTTTCGCGACCGCCGCGATACCGGCTGCATCGAGTCGATGCCGCGCGTAGAGGTCCGCGTGAGTGCCCGACTCGCCGTAGCCGCGCACACCGTGAATTCGAATCGCGACGTCACTGACCTCCGAGAGCGCCTCGGCGACGGCCGACCCGAGACCACCGACGATGCCGTGATCCTCGACCGTCAGGATGCGGCCGCAGCGCGCCCCCACGCGGCGGAGCAAGCCGGCGTCGATGGGCTTGATCGTATGAATGTTGACCACCGTGGCTTCGATGCCGTCCTTCGCGAGCTGCTCGGCGGCTCGTAGCGCGAAGCCGACGACACCGCCGCTCGCCACGATCGCGAGATCGGACCCCGCTCTCAGCTCCTCGCCGCTGCCGAACTCGAAGCGATAGGTCGCCGGGTGAATGTCATCGACGCCTTGTCGCGTGAGCCTTAGATACGCCGGGCCCACGTAGTCCGCGAGAAACTCCGTTGCGCGCACGGCCTCGATCGCGTCCGCAGGCTGGATGACGATGATGTTGGGCAACGAGCGCATGAGGGCCAGATCTTCCAATCCCATCTGGCTGTAGCCGTCCTCGCCGATGCCGCAGCCCGAATGAGTACCGACGATACGCGCGTTCGCGTTGTTGTACCCGATCGACATCCGGATCTGCTCGAAGCGACCGGTGATGAAACAGGCGAAGCTCGCTGCAAAAGGTACCATGCCGCCAAGAGCGAGACCTGCAGCGACGCCGATCATGTTGCCCTCGGCGATGCCGACTTGAATGAAGCGCTCGGGAAATTCTTTGGCGAACGCGGCGGTCTGAGTCGAGCACGAGAGGTCGGCGTCGATCACGACCACTTTCTCGTGACTTCGCCCGATCTTCGCGAGCGCTTCCCCGAAAGCCGCGCGTGTCGCTTTACCCATGCCTACCCGTCGCTCCTCGAGATCACGCCGTCGCCGTGAGCTCTGCCACCGCGCGCTCGAGCTCGTCTTTGCTCGGTGCCTTGCCATGCCACGCGTGAGTGTCCTCCATGAATGAGACACCCTTTCCTTTCACCGTGTGAGCTACGAGCAAGGTCGGCCGATCCGTCGCCTGCCTCGAGCTCTCGAACGCCGCCAGCAAATCGCGGAGATCGTGGCCGTCGACTTCACGCACGTGCCAGCGGAAAGCCTCGAATTTCGACGGTAACGGCTCGATATCCATGATCGAGCGTACGTGCCCGTCGAGTTGAACCTTGTTGTAGTCCACGATGGCCGTGAGCTTGCCGAGCTGATACTTACCGGCTGTCATCGCGGCCTCCCAGACTTGGCCGGCTTGCACCTCTCCGTCGCCGAGCAGGCAATACACGTTGTAGTCGTTAGCCGCGTCGAGGCGCTCGGCCATCGCGAGGCCCACCGCCACCGAGAGTCCTTGTCCGAGCGAGCCCGTGGCGGCCTCGATGTAGGGTAAGCGCACGTGGTCCGGGTGACCTTGAAGCGGACTCCCGAGCTGGCGCAGCGTTGGCAAGATCGCGCGATCGATGCAGCCTGCACGTGCGAGTGCGGCGTATACGATCGGACAACCGTGGCCCTTCGACAGGATGAAGCGATCGCGACCGGGCCAGCGCGGCTCACCGACGCGATATCGCATGACCGCAAAATAGAGAGCCGAGACGATTTCCGCGCTCGAGAGCGACCCGCCCGGGTGACCGGAGGCGGCGGCCGTGATCATTTCGAGGCTGCTGATCCTCAGCTCGCGAGCGATTTTCTCGAGATCTTCGATCGAGCGCATGCGCTCGGGACGGTGCCTGTCACGGCGCGTGGTGTCAAGAACGGAGCGCCCACGAGAGCCCGCAAAATCAGCCGCTTACGCCGGCTTGCTCGTCCAGTGTAGCGACTCCCACACGCGGTCCGGATCGGCCAACATGTTGACGAACTTCACCTCGGGGCGGCGCCTCCCGTTGGTCACCGCCGAGATGCCGCAATTGTCGACGCGGACACGACGGAACTCGGCGACGGGAATCGCGAGGAAGTGACAGATGGACGAACGGATGATGTCGCCGTGAGAGACAAAGAGCACGCGCTCTCCCGGCGCTGCGCGGCTGAGACCCGCCAGGCCGCGAACCTGGACGTCGACAATGGTCTCGCCACCGGGTGTGCGATTGCCGACGGGGTCCGACGCGAATGCCCGATACTCCGGGTCGCTCGCGATCTCGTCGTAAGTCTTTCCCTCCCAGCGACCGAAACGAACTTCTTCCAGGTCAGGATCTTCCGTGACCCCGAGCTCGAGTGCGCGAGCGATGATGTCAGCGCTCTCGCGCGCGCGCACGAGCGGGCTCGTGACGACGCGATCGATACCGAAGCGCGCGATCAATTCGGCCGCGCGATCACACTGTTCGCGCCCGCGCTCGGTCAGCGGGACGTCCAGGCTGCCCATGACTCGCCGCTCGCGATTCCACGCGGTCTCACCGTGGCGAATGATCAGGAGGCTCGGGGCCTCGAGCTCAGGCGACATCCGCGGCCGGCTCCGCGCTCGGATTCCGGAGCCCGCAAAACTCCTCGTAGTCGATCAGTGCCTTGATCGTCGGCGCGTCACCGCACATCGGACAGCGCGGGTCGCGGCGGAGTTTCAGAATACGGACCAGCATCCCCAGCGTCTCGACGTGGGCGAGACGCCCGATTAGCGGCGTACCCGCACCGAGGATGAGCTTCATCGCTTCGAGCGCTTGAATGCACCCGACGAGTCCGGGCAGTACGCCGAGCACGCCTGCTTCCTGGCAGCTAGGGGCCATTCCAGGAGGGGGAGGCTCGGGGAAAAGGCAACGATAACAGGGGCCTGCACCGGGCTTAAAAACCGTCGCCTGCCCTTCGAACTGGAAGATGCTGCCATGAACGTTGGTCTTGCCGAGCATCACGCAAGCGTCGTTTACGAGATAGCGAGTCGGAAAATTGTCGCAGCCGTCGACGATGATGTCGTACTCCTTGAACAGCTCGAGCACGTTCGAAGAGTCGAGGCGCACCCGGTGCTCGATCACGCGAACGTCGGGGTTGAGCGCTTCGAGCGTCAGTCGCGCCGACTGCGTCTTCGGCATGCCCACGCGGTCGTTCGTGTGAAGAATCTGCCGCTGGAGATTCGACAGGTCGACGGTGTCGTTGTCGACGAGCCCGATGGTGCCGACACCGGCCGCAGCAAGGTAGAACGCAGCCGGCGAGCCAAGACCGCCGGCGCCAAGGCAGAGCACCTTCGCCTGCAACAGCTTCGCTTGCCCGGCCTCGCCGACCTCGGGCAAAAGAAAGTGACGGCTGTATCGCTCCAGCTGCTCGGGCTTGAACTGGAAAGGCTTGTCCCACGCGTTACCCGCACCCTTCCAAGCACCATAGCCGCCGGTCATGGAGCGCACGCTCCGGTAGCCCATGTCCTTCAGCGCCTTCGCGGCGAAGAGGGAACGCACCCCGCTTTGGCAGTACGTGATCACGGGCTGGTCTTTGTCGGGTAGCTTTCCTTCGATCTGCATTTCCAGAAAGCCGCGCGGTACGCTGATCGCGCCCGGCAGATGACCTTCGCGATACTCTTCCTTCTCACGCACGTCGACGAGGACGGGGGCGTCCTTTGCATCCTTGCCATTGAGCGCCAATCGGACTTGATCCACGGATAGCTCGGGAACGAGCTTGCGCGCCTCTTCCAGAAGCTGCTGATAAGTTCTCGCCATTGTAAGACTCCGCTTCGTTAGCTACCCACCGCGGGCGACGCGAGTCAACCCTGAAGACCGTCAAAGAGCTCGACGCGGTACTCGAGCCACCGCACGACGATTCGCGCGTATCGCGGCGAGAACAGAGCACGGGGCCAATGAATCGCCCATACGAGCGGACTGCGTCTCGAGAGGCTGAGGGCGTTGGCGCTCAGGCCGAGAAAGTACCGGAGCTTCTCGGCGTCCGCCTTCGCGAGCAATCGTCGCTTCCAGAGATAGTAGAAGATCACTCCCGTCTGGGGTCCGGCGTCGTCGAGTCGGCTCGCCGATAGTCTTCGAGCATGAGCTCCATCACCCGCTCGAGACCTTGATCGCGAATGATGCGCGAGCGCTCCATCAGCATTTGCTTGTCCTCGATGAAGTCTTCGCGACGGTAGCCGTAGATCTTCGGGTGGACGGCCGTGTCCATGCGAATGGCATCGCAAGGGCACGCTTCCACGCAAAACCCGCAGTAAATGCAGCGAAGTGTGTCGATCTCGTAGCGGACCGGGTACTTCTCGACCGATGGGTCCGGATGCTCGCCAGCCTCGATGTTGATGCAACGAGCCGGACACGCAGTCGCACAGAGAAAACACGACGTGCAGCGAACGGAGCCGTCGTCCTTCAACGTCAGTCGATGACTGCCGCGATACTCCGGGCCGTAGCGCTGGAACGACTCGGGATACTGCAGCGTAGTCGAAGCCGCGCGATCCCTGGCAAAGCCCAGCTGATGCGCGATGTGGAGAAACAGGTTTCGCCAGAATCGCCGACCGGTGATGAACAGCCCGGCGACGATTTCCGGAATGTAGATCCGCTCGGCGAAAGTCAGATCTTCCGGGCGTCTCATTCAGGCGACGAGGCGCGGCACCGACGCGATGCTACGGCGTGCCGCCAAACGCTGAATCCACGCTTTCAAATTCCGGAGGCTGTTGTCCGGGTGGATTCCGAGCCGCTCGAGCTGCAGAACGATCGGCGCGAAAGCGACGTCGGCGAGACTGAACTCGCCGACTAGATACTCGCGGCCTTCGAGCTCCCGGTTCAGCATCTCGAGGCCTTTGACGACCACGTCGCGGGCGGCTCGAACCCGCTGCTCTTCGCGAACTCCCGCCGGCTTGGCGAGCTCCATCTGCACGGCCATGGCCGGCAACGTGAAGGCGGTATCCGCGTAGTCCTCGAGGAGCCGCATGCGGCTCCTCTCGCCCGAATCGACGGGCCGGATGGGCGGCTCGGGGTATTCGTCGTCGATGTACTCGTTGATGATCGTCGACTCGTAGATGACCGCACCTTCGTCGATCAATACCGGTACCCGCCCGAAGGGGTTGAGCTTCAAGAATTCGGGCTGGCGATGTTGTCCGGCCTGGAGATCGACCGTGATCAACTCACAGTCCATCTCTTTCTCCGCCAGCACGATGCGAACTTTCATGCCGTACGGACAATCCGGATGGTCGTATAGCGTCATCCTCTACCCTCTGTGCCCCCACGAGAGCGGGCGCAAAACCGTAGATCAAACCCCCGACGGGTGCAATGTCGTGCTCGGGTCCGCGAGGCCCAAAACTCGCCGGACCGGTTCGAAAGAACGACGGTGAATCGCGCAGGGTCCGAGCCGCTCTAGCGCAGCGAGGTGCTGAGCCGTGCCGTACCCCGCGTGCTCCGCGAAACCGTACCCGGGGTACTCGGCATCGAGACTTCGCATGAGCTCATCGCGGTATACTTTAGCCACGATCGAGGCCGCACCGATGGAGTAGACGAATCCATCACCACGAATGAAGGCGCTCTGCCGTACTTCTACGCGCGGCACCCGCCGAGCATCGACGAGCAGGTAGTCCGTAGCTGGCAGCAGTCCGACCACTGCACGGCGCATCGCTTCGAGGCCTGCTTCATACACACCGTTCTCGTCGACTTCTGCGACCTCGACGATTCCGAGCGCGACCGCGATCGCCCGCTCGCGGACACCTGCCGCCAACTCGACTCGGCGACTCGCCCTGAGCTTTTTCGAGTCGTCCACTCCGGCGAGTGCGGTACTGCCGGGCGCAAAAACGACGGCAGCGGCAACCACAGGGCCCGCTAGAGGTCCGAGGCCCACCTCGTCGACGCCGGCGACCCGGACGAACCCGAGATCCCAGAGCAGCCTCTCGTGGCTCAACGCGGAATCGGCAGCGACGGTGTGCTTGCGACGCCTTTCGGCCATGGGACCTGGCCTCAGTGGTCGTGCTTTACGTTCAGCTCGAGCAGAACGCTGATCAAGTCCCTCACCGCCGCTTCGGGGTGCGACTCCTTCTGTTCCCGCAGAAAAGCCACGCAGTCCGGGCACGCACCCTTCACGTTTACCAAAGCCATGACGGCGGCGACCTGGGCTTCGCCTGAGCCGTCGACGATGCCGGATTTGAGCAGTGTCACGGCGCGGTCGCCGCCTATCGCGGCGATCGCGGCAGCGGCGTCGCGGCTCGCGCCGTCCGCGCGCAGCATGGCCTTGTCCAGAGCATCGAAGGCGCCGGGATCTTCGCTCGTGCCGAGCCCCTTCGACGCGGCGGACCGCACTGCGGGGAGATCATCGGACGCGAGCAGCGCGCTCACGCGGGTGAACGCGGCAGTGTCTTTGGAGCCGAGCTCGCCGAGCTCGCGCGCGGCGACAGAGCGCACCTCGGGCGTCTTGGCGCTGAGCAGCGGCACAAGCCCATCGGTCGAGCGGTGCTGCCCGAGGGCCTCGAGCGCGTCGAGCGCACTCGCGCCGACCACGTCGTCTCTTTGCGCCAGTAATTGCAGATCAGGAATCGCAGCGGTCATGCCCGCCTGCCCCATCACCTGCACGATGCTCGCGCGGTCGACAGCTACGGCGTTTCCCTTCGCGTACTCCGCCAGGCGTCGGATCGTCTTGTCGTCGTACTGCTTTGCGGGCACCGGCAAGCTGGTGAGGCGCCGCACCGCGTCCTCGCGCAGCACCTTCACGGAAGAGCTCAACGTATCGACGATCAACGCTTGCTGACGAATCCGTCGCTCGGGCATGTCGAGAGCGAGAGTTGCGGCGTACGCTTTCGTCAATTCCTTGGCGGGAGCCAGATCCGCGCCGGAGAAGATGTAGCGCCGCCCGCCTAACACGCCGTGACGCGGCGTGGCCGGAAGATTGTCGCGCCAGTACGAGTGATCCGGCAGAACCTGAAGCGGGGCGAAGAATCGCTCCCCCTCTTTCACCGGCGAGATATCGTCCTTGGACGTCAGCTCTTCGACGAGGAGAATCGACTGAGGGCGGCCTTGCCGGGCCTGGACCACGTCGATCAGCGTGCCCGGATACGCGAGGACGAAGCCATCGCGATACGTCATCGGGGAGCGGAGCTCGATCTCGGCCGACGCCCACGCGCGCTCCACGTAGTCGAAGTAGGTCTTAGGCCGGTCCGCGCCGGCGACGACCGGCAACGCGGCGACCAGCACCGACGCGAACGCCACGAAACGCTTCATCCCTTCGTCCTCCTCGAAAAGAAATGGCGGGAGCCACCATCGACTCCCGCCATCCTAAAGCAAGCGCTTACCCGCCTACAAGCTCGACGTTAGGGGCAGGTCGTCCCCCCGTGGCAGAGACCGTCGTTCTCGAAGTCGAAGAACAGCGGGTTGGTGAACGCCGTTGCCAAGGCGCCGTCGTCGTTCAGATTCCACGGTGGCGGCACGCCATTGTCCGTCAACTGGTTCAGGTTCGTGTTGACGAACGTCGTGTGCTCGAGATCCTGCGGATTCATCGGGAAGAGCGGCCTCGATACGCCGTCCGTACCTCGGACGACGACGATCACCCACGTATCCTCGCTCACTGCGATGGTCTCGGTCACGTCGGTGACTTGCCGAAGCCCAAAGCCGCTCACGCCCGCGCTCGTCGGTGCAGTGAAATCGACCCCTTTGTTCAAGACGACATCCGGCGTGACGTCGCAGGCTCGATCTACCGTCCCGAGGAAGGAGAACTCGGAAACACAGGCCGGGCTCGAGTTCGTGTAGATCTCGATCCGGTCGTACTGGGCCCAAGTCGGAGCTTCTACGTGAATGTTGATATCACCCGTCGCGAGGGTGGCAGGTGCTGTCATCGGATCGCCGATCGCGTGGGACGCAGTGGCCCCGCCGTCTCCCTCGAGCTCGACGCGGACGAAGAGCCCATTCGATCCGATCGCACGACCGGCATTCGTGTTGAGCGCCATCGTGGCCGCCGAGATCGACCCGGGGTCGTCCGTCGGTGACGCCACGAAAGTGCGCGGACCGCCCGCCTGCTCGCGAATGTTTCGGTGCGTATCGGAGTCGGCGGTTCCGGTCTTGAATCGCCCCTGATTCAACAATCCGGCCCAATCGGCCAGGTTGTCGTTCAGCGCAAGATCCGTCTGCGACCGATTCGCTTCGATCCAGATCTCAAGTGCCGTGTAGGTGTCATCGTAAAGATTCGCTACCGCGGGATCGAGGCGGAGGAACGCCGCCATGTTCGTCGCAACGTCGGTGCATGTGCCGCTCGGACAATCGCGCCCAACCGTCGTGCCTGGACAGACACCGCCTCCCGTGCAATCCACGTTCGTCGTGCAGACGCCGGCGTCGTTGGTTCCACCGAGACAGATCTTGCCGTTGCAAGGCAGGGTACCGCGCGTGCCACCGACGCAGCGGAACACGAGATCTGTGCTCTCCGGTGGGTTCACCACCGTGTCGATGCCCAGGTTGTTGAAATGACCCAACGTCCCACTGTTGAAGTGGTTGATCTGAATCACCTGAGTCGCCGGATTGAAGGCGCCGAAGATCTCCGACGGTAAGAGATCGTAGCTCGTGTCCGACGCGTAGCCTTCACCGGCCGGCTCGAGGTCGCGCCCCCAGTCGAGCGCGCCACCGTTCACCTTGCTCGAATTCACCGCCTGCGGCCACACGTTGAAGTGACCGTAAGAGAACGTCGTGATCTCGTCGCTTGGTGAGGTCGCAACGAGGCCCGTCGCTCCCATCGCCGCAACGTCGTCGGATATGTCGTGCACGAAATCGTGATCGGTGGGGACGAAAAAGTCCACGCCCTCGGCGAGCATCGTCGTGATGCGACGCCGGATGGAGACGTTGCTATCCGGGCTGTTGATCATGTGGACGTGCGTGTCCATCGACACGAAGCCGGTCGTGTCCACGACACGATTGATGGTCGCGTCCACCTGCTCAGTCGCTCCCGCGACGATCGTGACGGCTTCATCGTAGACGTCGTACTCGGTACCCCGTGACACGACGACGTGATAGTTGCCCGGCTGGAGCCCGACCGTGCCCGTATCACCGCTCTGGTCGGCAAATAGGACGCGCGCCAGGCCGAAGGTGTCCGACTCCTTCTCTTCTACTTCGTAGCCGAAGTAACGGCCGACGCCATCGATGAAGCCGGCGATCGAATCGAGATTCGTCGGGTCCGGCACCGGGTCGAAACCCACGATCGAAACTTTGCCTGCCACCGGATTCCCTAGTTGGTCTTCGATCACGACGCGAATCGCGCCGGTCTGCGGCAGGTCGACGTTTACGGTCTCCGTCTTCTTCGACTTGAGCGTGACGTCGTGGTCCGTCGGCTCCGCACCATTCGCTTCATAAGGATGATCGGCCGCTCGCACCGCAACGTTGTAGTCCGCCGCGGGCAAATACGCGCGGTAGAAGCCGAACTCATCGGTCTTCGTCGTCGAGTACACGTTGACGCAATTCGCAGAATCGGCGAAGGAGCAGTTGTTGCCCGGGGTGCGGATGAATGACACGTGAGCGCCGGTTACCGGGCTTCCGTTGGAGGTGATCGTTCCCTGAATGATGCCGACTTTGTTGCCGAAAAGCTCCTCTCTGGCTCCGGTCACATCGGCAATGGTGTCGCCGACTACGAACCAGCGCCGAAGCGTATTGTCCCCACCGGCGGGAACGACGAAGGGGCCATCCGGCTTCGCGTTCGCGGGCGCGGCCAGCAGACCGAGAAGTTGCTGTTTGTCGGCCCAGACGCCGACGCCGGACTGCTGGAAGAGGCCCGTGAGGTGAGTTCCGTCGACGAATTGATTGATGCCGACCTGAGCCGGCGAGCGCGGGAACACGAGGCCGTAGGTGACTCCGTCGCCGTCGCGAGCGCCTTGGTAGGCCATGAAGTCGAGGCCCTGGGGGCGTGTGTCCGCCCCACCGTCGCCGCCAAGGCGCAGTAGAGCCTCGCCGAAACCGAGTCCGGGGCCGAACGCTTCGAGAGAGCCGCCGGCGTTGATGAAGTCGCCGACGAACAGATCTACGTCCGTACCGCCCGGGTTCTCGAACTTCGTGGCCACCTGAACGTAGTTCGTGTCGCGGCGGAGGATGTAGTCAGTCGTCAGGTTCAAATCGAGATCGTTGTCGACCGTAGTAAGCGGTACCGAGAGGATGTTGCCCGCCGAGAAGATCGCGATGTCGGGAGACAGCACGTCGAAAAGATCGCTCGGGCCGGTGGTCCGAATTATGGCCGGCTGGCAGTCACTTCCGTCGTTCAGAACGACGATGTTTTGCGTGTTCTGAGTCGATTCGAGACCGATCATGGCCTGGATGCCCTGCCACTGGTCGCGGTCGTCTGCAGGATCATCGCGGACGATATCCGCATCGAGAATATGGCCGCCATTTGTGATCATGAAAGAATGCTCACGGCCTACGTTTCGGATCAGCGTGCGCATCTGGCCGTTGCGAATCATCCAGTCGTTGACGCGGCCCATCGCGAGCGGTCCACCGATCAAATCGGAGGCGTTCGCCACCTGGAAAGCCTCGGCACAAGTGCCGGGTGTGCTCGTCGTGTCAGCCGGCTCGCAGAAGAACTTGAGCGCGTCCGAGTCTTTCGCCGTCAAGCCATCTTCGATACCGATCTTCACGACGGCTTTGTTCTTCTTGAACGACGTGACGCAGTAGTCGTCACAATCTTGGTCGTTGTCGCAGGGCTCGGCGACCGGGCTGTTGCAGACGCCGCCATCTTTCTTGAGCACCACTCGCAGCTCCAGCCCTGCGCTAGTGCACGCCTCGCCGGCCGCCGGCAGCAGGGCGCCGATCTCCGTCAGCAAGGTTCGCCGGGTGTAGACGGCCGCGGGGTCCTTGAACGATTTCTTGTCGACGTCTTTCTGGGACGGCTTCTTGAGCTCGAGCGTGCTCAGTGTGGCCGCAGTGCAGCCGGCGACCGTCGTGTTGACGCAAGCGCCGATCTCGAACGTGCACTCGCCGTTGGCATGTCCGTCGGAGTCGCAGGGATCACCGTCTACGCAGGTGATGGTCTTCGGGTCCGGCGGTGGGCCGCCGAGGCCGTCATAGTTGACGGACCACGCAAGCAGGCAGTCCTTCGAGCCCTGGTCCGCTTGAATGCAGTCGGCAATGTTGTCCACCACCCCGCCTGCTATGCATGCCGCATCCGCGCGTACGGCCCCGAGCCCGATGATCGATGCAGCCAACAGAGCCGCCTTGAGCGCACGAGAATTCCTCATTTGATCCCCTCTTTGAGTTCGACCGCCGACACGTCGGGCCGGTGTTAACGCAGCGTTGAGCCTAAGTGGCGGGAAAACCCCATGTCAAGGGACAAGAGGCGTCGCGCACGCCTCTTTGGTCACTCTCCGGGCGGCGGAAGGAAATGACTCGGGCGCACGGCCTCGACGCCCGCCCCGGTCGGGGGTACGCGCTGGTGCTGGCGACGCGCCAGGCGCAGCAACACCTTGAGAGAGGTCTCGAACTCCTCTATCGGCCTTACCTCGAGGAGCCCGTCGGCGACCATGCTCGCCACGAACTCACGCCCGGCGTCCGTGCGAGTGATCGTGATCGTCCATTCCATCGCACCGACCCCTCCGCAGGAGACATCCGCCAGCTCGGCCGAAAAATCTCCGCAGTGGTTACACTCGGGCCGCGCGTGCTCCTGAGCCTCTTTCAGCGGAATCGTCACGACTTCGCCGTCGTTTTTGTAGATGAGCACCTCGCCCTTCACGTTGAACTTCTTGATGTCCGTCAGCGGAATCCCCATCTCGCCCTGGATCTTGTCGATCATCAGTCCCTTGAAGTCGAAGACCTCAGAGCAAAGCAGCCCGATACGAAGCGCGATGCGCGAGAAGGGAGACTTGAGACTGTCGAGCTGGCGCTCGACGTGCTTAGGCTTCTTACGACCGTTGTCGAGAAACGCCGTGTCGCGCTGCTCGCCCTTTCGAACCGGCGTGATCTGGCAAGGCACACCTACAAAGGCGACCTTGCCGAGACCGAGCTCGACCGCGCGAGCCAAAGCAAGATCGTTCGGGACGTAGGTGTACCAAGAGCCGGCAGCCGCCAAGATCCCATCGACCGTGGTCTCGCAAGTGGGCTTCGGCGCGCAAGGCGCATCGGGATCCGGAGACGATACGCAAGCGCCGTCGAGCAGTCCCTTCTCGAGACCGTAGATGAGCATGGCCGTCACGACGCCACCGTCCTGACAGCGCTCGAGAATCCGCGGATCCTTCGCGCGTGCTACGAAAATCTCCTGATAGCGACCGAAGCCGCCGTTGTAGACGCGTGCTTTCTGATCGGAGAAGACGGCATCCTCGAGGTGAAACTCGCGGGGCCCGAGACGCGGGCACACCTGCGCGCAAACGTCGCACCCGATGCCTTCGCTGATGCCGCAGAAGTCGAACGCGGCCGACGCCTTGGCGGTCTGCTTGGGCTTCGAATCGACGTACTCGATGACGTTGTGAGGACAGACGAGCACGCAGGTCCCGCACTCGCAGCAGGAGCCGTACGCGACGACGTCGTTCATCATGTCCTTGAAACTGTGGACTTCCTTAAAGCTGCGCTCGGTCACGTCTCAGCCTCGGCCCCTGTGTCGGTGGTGGATTCTGCGGAAAAGGCCGGGTGATACAAGGCAGCGTCACTCGGCAGCGTAGGAAACGAGAGCGTGGACCGGAGTGGGAGCGAGTCGCAGCCGCCCTTTGAGGAAGGCGAGCTCGATGATGAAGCCACACTCGACGACGCGCGCGCCGAGCTTCGCGACGAGATCGATCGCGGCTTTGGCCGTCCCGCCGGTCGCGAGCAGATCGTCGACGATGATGACCCTCTGCTTCGGAGCGAGCGCATCCACATGCACCTCGAGCACATCGGAGCCGTACTCGAGCTCGTATTCGATCGAGTGCCGCGCGTAGGGAAGCTTGCCACGCTTCCGGATCAGCGCGAGGCCCACACCGAGTGCATACGCCACCGGGGCGCCCACTACGAAGCCGCGCGACTCGATGCCGATCACGGCATCCACGCGACCGCGATAGCGATCCGCGAATTGGTCGACGAGCGCGCGCAGAGCGTCGCCGTCGGCCAGAACGGGCGTGATGTCCTTGAAGACGATGCCGGGCTTCGGAAAATCGGGGACGTCTCTTACGAGAGCTTTCAGATCCATCGCAGCAGGAAGTCCCTTCAACGGGGCAAATAGTAGAGCGGGTTTCGAGCCACGTTGTCTTTCCGGATCTCGAAGTGAAGATGCGGGGCGCGGGCGCGCCCGGACGTGCCGACCGTCGCGATGCGATCTCCGCGCTTGATGCGCGCGCCCTTCCGCACGAGGTTCCGGTCGTTGTGCGCGTACACCGTCGTGAAGCTCCCGAGGTGCTCGACGATTATCACGTTGCCGTAGCTGCTCAATCGATCGCTGAAAATCACTCGGCCGTCGTCCGCTGCGACGACGACGGCGCCGGGCGTAGAGGCGATGTCGATGCCGTCGTGAGGGGACTGGGTGCTGACAGCAAACGCGGTCATCAACTTGCCGCGAACGGGCCACGTGAAACGAGTCGACTTTGCCAATCCTCGCGCTTCCGGACCCCGCACGACCAGATCGGGCTTCGGCGGTGCCGAGTCGACCGCGCTCGGCGTGATGAGATCGACGGGCAGCTCACGATCGGCGTCGGGAATGTAAATTCGGTCGCCCGGCTTGATCGCGTAGGGCGAAGGAATTCGGTTCGCCCTCGCGAGAGCGACGTGATCGCAGCCGTAGGCCTTGCTGATTCGATAGAGGTTCTCGCCGGGGCGTACCCGATGAGTAATCCCTGCACCCGACGCGCAACCGGGAGCCGCGAGCAACGCTCCGGTAAAAAAGAGCGTCACGAGTCGCAACCCCACCTCCCTTCCCCGCCTCTCCCTCACCACCACCCCTCGAGCCCCCGACCCGGAACCCGTCGTGTCAGCTCCAGCCCACGTCGAGTCGCTCGAGATCGGCAAGCGCTTCGTAGTTCGTCAAATCCAAGTGCAGAGGCGTCACCGAGATGAGCCCCTTTCGAATCGCAGCGAAATCCGTTCCCGGGTCGTCGCTGAAGGCCAACTCGTCTCCGCCGATCCAGTAGTACTTTCGCCCGCGAGGATCCGTTTTCTCGACGATCGCGTCGCCGTAGCGTCGCTTGCCGAGCCGAGTCACCGCGTAACCGATCGGCCGTGCACCCTCGGGAATGTTCACGTTGAGCAGCGTGTCGGGCAACAGCGGGCGCTCGCGGAGCTTGGCGACCAGTCCTCGCGCGAACTCGGCCGCGGCGTCGAAGTCGAACGCGACTCGTCCGATCTGCGAGAAGGCAATGCCTGGGATTCCGAGTAAAACCGCCTCCATCGCCGCCGAAACAGTCCCGGAATACGTCACATCGTCGCCGAGGTTCGCCCCCAGATTGATTCCCGAGACGACCAGCCAAGGACGTTCGGCAAGAAGCCCGTTCAGCGCCAGGTTGATGCAATCCGTCGGGGTGCCGTCGACCGCGAACCAGCCCGGT